>Ga0123329_1004821_pt1 | contig 10378 bp, 7 predicted proteins | sample BioC12SIPDNA_FD_89703 | JGI IMG/M metagenome (GOLD analysis project Ga0123329, IMG submission 89703) | Anaerobic biogas reactor microbial communites from Washington, USA - Biogas_R1_B C12 SIP DNA | ecosystem: Engineered > Bioreactor > Anaerobic > Unclassified | place: Washington, USA | collected... | reverse complement strand
GGCTGTTGACCATCAGGCGAACGACGTTCCGATGTTCGATCATTACGCCCTTGGGGCGGCCGGTGGACCCGGATGTGTAAATGATGTAGGCCAGATGGGAGGGTCCGGCGGTCGGCGGGGGCGGCCGGGTTCCGTCATGCTCCCCGGAGACGTCGTCGTAGGACGCAAACGCCGCGATGTCCACTTTGATGCCATCGAATACGGCTGTGTCCGGCTGGTCGGTGACCAGTAAGGTCGCGCCGGAATCCTCGAGCAGATACCGGATCCGATCTTCCGGATAGTCGGGATCGATCGGGAGGTAGGCGCCGCCTGCTTTGAGTACACCCAGTATCGCAGGGATCATCGCGATGGAACGGTGTAAAAACAGTGCTACGATCCGGTCGGGACCGACGCCACGGCTGCGCAGGTCCCAGGCCAGCCGGTTGGCCCACTGGTCAAGCTGCCGATAATTCAGAGACTGGGAGCGGCAGGTCACGGCGGTCCGCTCCGGCCATCGGGCAGCCTGTTCTTCAAAGAGGCTGTGGAGGGTGGCCTCCCTCGGATAGTCCGCGTCGGTATCGTTGTATTCGTACAGCAAACGCTTGATTTCTTTTTCGGAGATCATGTCAATCCGGGAGACCGCGCGGGCGGGGTTGTCGAGCGCGTGCCAGAGGATCCGGATGATGTGATCGTGGATAAACTCGATCTCTTTTGCGTAGTACAGATTTTCCCGGTAGTCGTAGTCGATGACCAGATCCCCGAGGCTCTCCCGGTCATTGATGTGGATGCTCAGGGACGGGGTCTGGTAGCCGTTGAAATGCCAGCGCCCTTCGTGGTCGATCTCATCGTCTTCGTTGTGTTCAAACCGCGCGTTCTGGTAGGACAGTACGATGTCGTAGAGGGATTCGGTGCCCTTGTGGTGTTCCCGCACATCCCGGAGCAGCAGGTCATATGGATATTTCTGGTGTCGCAGGATCTCCATCCACTCACGGGAGATCGTACCGTAGAAGGCGCGGAAATCCTGCTCCCCATCGGTCAGTGCGACCCGGATCGGCACGGTGCTGATGAACATGCCGATCGTTTCCTTTTCACGGTGGTTGACACGGTTGAGCACCGGCGTCCCGATGATCAGATCATCCTTGCCGGTGACACGATTGATATAAATCGCGAGCGAAGCGAGAAACAGTGTAAAGGGGGAGGTCTTGTACTCCAGGCAGTGTTCCTGGATTTTCAGTGACAGTTTGCGGGGCAGCACAAAGGTTTTGCGGCGGGACTTGAGGCCCTGGGTGCCGGCCCCCTGGGTCTTGAGCGTGGTAAAGTCTGGGAGATCGGCAAACCGGTTGTTCCAGTATGTCTTGTCGCGGGTGAACCGGTCAGAGGCAAAATACTCCTGCTCGCTTCCGACATAGTCGAGATAAGATGGCACGTGCTCGGGCAGAATCGGACGTCCGCGCAGGAGCGCGTGGTAGTAGCGCATGATCTGATCACCCAACTGGATAAAGGTCCAGGCATCGGACAACAGGTGATGGATTTTGATGTAGTATCCGCCCTCGTGCTCGTTGAGGCGGAACATGTAAAACCGAAACAGTTCGGTGCCGGTCATGACAAACGGTTCCGCCGTGAGATTGCTGTCCCACCGGTAGAGCTCGGAGGCATCCCGGCCGGAAAAGTCCACCAGTTCGATCGGGTGCCAGACATAGGGCGCGGGATATTGCCGGGGCTCGCCGTCGATCTCCACAAAGCGCAGGCGCAACCCCTCGTTTCGCTCAATAAACAGATTGATCGCGCGCTCCAAAACCGGATAGTCAATGTTTCCTTTGAGCTTTTCGGTGGCCGCGATGACAGAGATACCGGTACCGGGATATTTCTTCTCGGTGTTCCAGATCCCCTTCTGCGGATTGGTCAACGGGTGCGTTTGTTCCATGGTTACGGCGTGCAAGGCGCTACCCCCTCTGCGGTCCGTCTGTATATGTCCAGGCTGGCCTTCGGGCATGCGAAGGCAGTATATGCATATTCATCGGTATTATAGTATTTCTGTTTTACCGAACAAGGACACACAAGCGACAATTGGGCTTTCGTAGGTCATTTGTCACAAATGCGCAACATGCGGCCTGTTTTGTTACACGTGTAAGCGGTGCTATGCTGTCGTTATGGTGCGTTTTGCCTCGATCGATTTTGAAACCGCGAACGAGTCGCCGGTCAGCGCGTGCGCGCTGGGCGTCTGTGTGCATGAGGACGGAGAAATCCAGACCGCCCGCCATTGGCTGATCCGCCCGCCCGTGGAAGCCGGGGCGTTCCGGGATTTCAATACGCAGCTTCACGGCATCCGTGCGGCGGACGTCGCGGACGCCCCGGATTTTGAGGCGGTGTGGCGCGAAGTGACGGCGATGGTCGGAGACCGGCCGCTGGTCGCTCACAACGCGGCCTTTGACATGGGAGTCCTGCGGGCGCTGTTCTCGCGGTATGGGATCGTGGAGACCCCCCGACCGTATCTGTGCTCGTATCTGCTGGCCCGCCGGGTCTGGCCTCGCCGGCCATCCTATTCACTCGGGGTGTTCGCACGGGAACTAGGCATCGTTTTTCGTCACCATGACGCGCTGGAAGACGCACGCGCCTGTGGCGGGATTGTGTTGGCGGCTTGTGAACTGCAAAGTAGCGACTCGCTGGAAGAACTCGCAGGGAGTGTGGATCTCCGCCTGGGACGCGTGGGGGTCTATCCCTGCGTCTCCGCGCTGGCTCTGAAAAACGGCCGTGTCACGGTCGGAGAGAACGGGGTGTTTCGGGGCAGGACGATCGTGTTCACCGGCAGATTGGGCGGCATGACACGGGCGGCCGCCACCCGCCGGGTTGCGGAGGCGGGCGGACTGGTGACCGACCGGGTAGACGCCGGTGTGGACTATCTGGTGGAAGGAACCCCCGACCCGCGGCGGCTCCGGGGACATCCCGAAAGTTCCAAGTCCCGCAAAGTGGCGGAGCTGGCAGCTGCGGGCGTCCCCATCGAAATTCTTACAGAAGAGGACTTTATCGCAATGCTGGCGCCCAGCACAATGCTGGCGAATGGCGTCGATCTCGCCCGGGAGAGGTGTGACGGCGCAAAAAGTCCCCCGCCGGGCAGTAGGCCGGACGGGGGACTGCCTGGCTAGCGCCTTTTTCGTCACACCAGTTCGCGCAGGAATCCCGCGATGAGGGCCGGATCGAATGGCCGGTCCAGCAGCGGCCCGCCTTCGCGCAGCACCGGGTTTCGGTCGTGGAAGGTGGGGGACTCCACCCGGTACAGTACCCCCAGCGGCATGCGATCCCCGGTCTCCATCGCCAGCGCCATCGCGGCCAGCCGGTCGGTCGGATCGTGGCTCTCGTCGAGCTTATAGGTTCTGCGGGCGTAATCCTGGTGGGTGTTGACCTTGTTGAAACTCACGCAGGGCTGGAAGATGTCGAGCAGCGCGTACCCCCGATAGGAGATCGCCTGTTTCATCAGGTCAATCAGCTGTTCCCGTTCTCCAGTGAACCCGCGTGCGACAAACCCGGCTCCGGCCGCGAGTGCGACCAGCAGGGGATTGAGGGGGGTGTTCTGGCTCCCGCCGGTCTGTGCCGGGGTTTTGTGGCCCTGACCGGTCGTCGGGGAAGCCTGCCCTTTGGTCAGTCCGTAGATCTGGTTGTCGTGTACAAAATGCGCCAGATCGATATTGCGCCGGATCGCGTGCAAAAAGTGGTTACCCCCTTCGCCATACGAATCGCCGTCCCCGGTGTCCAGGATTACGGTCAGGGATTCATTGGCGATCTTGATGGCAGTCGCGGGCGGGAGCGCGCGGCCGTGCAGCCCGCAAAACGCGTTGGCGGTGATGAACTGCGGGGTTTTGGCAGCCTGCCCGATCCCGGCGGCAACCAGGACCTCCGAAGGAGATTTGCCCAGCTCGGCGAGCGCTTTTTTGAGGCAGTCGAGGATGGCGAAATTGCCGCACCCGGGGCACCAGGCGGTTTCGCGGGACTCGAAGTGTTCGTGTATCATTCCGACACCTCCCTTTGGATGCGGTCGGCGATCTGGTCGCCGGACAGCTGGCGTCCGTCGTAGCGGAGGATGGATGCGTGACATGCAAGACCGGTTTCCTGGCGGACCAGGCGCGCCAGCTGGCCGGTGCTGTTTTGTTCGACGTTCACTACTTTCTGTGCGGAGGCGGACAGCGCGGTCAGGCGTGCCGCCGGGAAGGGATACAGATCGCCCCACACCAACGCGCCGACCGACCGGCCCGCGGCGGTGAGGATCGCCACCGCTTCGTGCAGGGGTCCCCAGAGAGAGCCCCACCCGAGCAGGAGGAGATCGGTCGGGACAGGCTCCCCCTCCCGGGTCGGCCCGATCCAGTCGGGCTCTTCCATGTCGGCGGCCAGTCCCACGGACTTGCGTGCGCGCTTGTCCACCATGGCCCGGCGTACGTCGGCGGATTCGGTGATCAGCCCTTCTTCGTCGTGCTCGTCGCTGTCGACGATGACCAGGTGGGGGGATTTGCCGGGCAGCAGACGGGGGGAGACCCCGGATTCTGTGATCTCATACCGCAGGTAGGGCCGGTCTTCCGACAGGTTGTCTTTGGCCTTTTGGAGCGCTTCCGCCATTGCCTCCGCCGGCAGCCGGACCGGTGAGACTTCGGGGACCGGCATCGTCGCGGAGGCGTCTCCCAGATACTGGTCGCCCAGCAGGATCACCGGCACCTGATACCGGTCCGCGAGCTCGAACGCCCGCCGGGTCTGGTGCCAGATCTCCCGGTGGCTGCGCACCGACAGCACCGCGCGGGGGAACTCGCCTTGCGAAGCGGACAATACAAATTGCAGGTCGGCCTGCTCGGTCCTTGTCGGCAGGCCGGTCGCGGGTCCCGGCCGCTGGATGTCGGCGACCACCAGCGGGATTTCCGTGATGCCCGCGAGTCCGAGCGCCTCGACCATGAGGGAAAATCCGCCGCCGGAGGTCGCGGTCATCGCCCGCACCCCGGCGTACGAAGCACCGATCGCCAGATTGATCGCAGCGATTTCGTCTTCGGCCTGTTCGACGACGACGACCCCGGCTTCCAGGCTTTTGGAGGCCAGATACTCGAGGATCGGGGTCGAAGGGGACATCGGATAGGCCGCATAAAAGCGCAGGCCGGACGCGAGCGCGCCCAGCGCCATCGTCTGGCTTCCAGTCACCAGCATATGGCCGGAGGCATCCCCGGACAGGGGTTGGAACCGTTCCGTCGCCATGTCGTATCCCCGGCGGAACGCCACCGTGTTGCCATCGGCGAGCTCAGGCCGAAGATACGTGCCCAGAACTTCCCGGACCGCTGTTTCTTCGAACGCGACGCCGAACAGTCGCAGGATCGCGCCGGCTGCGACACTGCCGGCATAACGCGGGTTGCCCAGTTCGCGGGCGGTCGCGGTCAACGCCAACCGGAGGGCGCGGGTGTCGCTCGATTCAACCGACTCGTCGCACAGCAGCACCCCGTCCGGCGACAGCCGGTCCGTGTGCAACGCCGCGGTCGGCGCGTCCAGCGCGACCACGCAGTCCAGCGAGTCCGCGTGAGAATACAGCGGCTGGTCGCCGAACCGGATCTGAATGAAGTTGTGTCCGCCGCGGATGCGCGACATAAAGTCGCGGGTCGTGAACAGGTGGCAGCCGGACCGTTTGAGGAGTTTTTCCAGGATGGACGCCGTCGTTTCGATGCCTTGACCGGCGGCGCCGCCCAAAAGCAGGTTGTATGCCATGGCTGATTCCTCCCTGTAGGTGTCCGGCCGGTGCAAACCTGGCCGGCAGACTTCCGGACTGCCCCGGTCGGGGAGGCCGGAGGGATACTGGGTCGGTGTCACTTTCCACTATACCATGTACGGCGGACGCGGGCCCTTCCGTCCCCCCGGTCAGCGCGGACCCGGGTTTTTCCACTCGGTATACAGCCCCGCGATGACCTCTTCGATGGGGGCTTTGCCAAGCTCCACATCCCGCACCTCTTCGAGCAGGGAAACACGTCGCAGCAGTTCCTGGACCGGCAACTGGTCGAGGTCGACTTCAAATTCGTAGACGCCGCGACGGGCGGACAGCAGCCGGGCTCCCTCGATCGCGGGTGGCTGGCCGTTTTCCATCGTGAGGGAGATCCGCGACAGACTGCCCGATATCCGGCGGAGCCCGTCAAAGCTTCCATCGTAGACGATTTTGCCTTCGGAGATCATCAGCACGCGCTCCGCCATCTCCTCGAGATCGTCCATATCGTGGGACGTCACGAGGATTGTGACGCCTTTTTCCCGGTTAAGGGTTTTCAGAAATCCGATCATCTGGCGCTTTCCGACGACGTCGAGCCCCAGGGTGGGCTCGTCCAGCAGCACGAGCTCCGGACTGTGCAGCAGCAGCAACGCCAGGTCCGCTCTCATCCGCTGTCCGAGAGAGAGCTCCCGTGCAAAGGTGTGCAGCAACCCGGACAGGTCGAGCAGTTCTGTGACCATCGCCAGATTTTCCCGATACACCGCGTCCGGGATGTCCCACACGACCCGCTTCCACTCGAAACTCTGCAGTACGGGGTGGTCCCACCACAGCTCCGTACGATTGCCGAACAGCACCCCCATCCGCCGCATCAGCCGCACCCGGTTCCGGCGGGGAGACAGTCCCAGTACGGACAGCTCGCCCGCGCCCGGCATCAGCATGCCGCAGAGCAGTTTCATGGTGGTGCTTTTGCCCGCGCCGTTGGGGCCGGCGTAGGCGACAAATTCGCCCGGTTGGATCGTGAACGAAATGTCGTCAAGCGCGGTTAACACGCCTTTGCGGGGGTGGAAGAGACCGCGCAATACGCCCTCTCCGGTCAGCGCGCGTTCCCGTCGTTCAAAGGTTTTGGTGACATGCCGGATCTCAACCGCGATGGGCAGGTCCGTTGTCTTCACCGCACCGGTGCCGGCGCGTTCGCTATCTCCGGTGGCCCACATCCGAGTATCGGGCCGATCCTTCACGGGCATAATGCAACCATCCTTTCTTCATCAGAACCCCGGTCAACAGGGCGAGTACAGAGGCAAACAGGAAGGGAAACGCCGCGGTCAGTCCTAGCGGCGGACGGCCCAGCAGGACAAGGGTCGGGAACCAGGCGAGCAGCCCGGCCGGGATGGCCGTGAGCAGCAGGGTCTGGCCGCCCCGGGAGAGGTCGGACAGCGGAAAAGCCGACAACCGGACCGCGGTGTTGTAGATGTCGCTCGTGATCTCTTCTGCCGCCACGGGCTGGTAGAATGCCGCGACCGAACCGAGGTAAAGCATCCCGACCAGCACCGCGAGTCCCGCCAGGAGCTGGCCCGCGAACAGCAGCAGCCAGGCCGGGGTGACCGCCAGCCCGATGTGCCGGACCGCGACGGCCGTGACCACGATGCCCGCGATCAGCCCGCCGTTTCCCGATACCGGCAGGAAGCCGTCGGTGACCAGCTGCACCCCGAGCGGGACCGGCTGGATCATCATATGCTCCAGTTGCCCGCGCCCGATGCGCCGGGACAGGTGACCGGTGTTGCCCCCGTTGAAAAAGAAGTTGTACACGCCCTGGAGCAGTGTCGCGTATCCCAGCAGGAGCAGCACTTCGTACCGGTCCATATTCCCGATGCCGTCAAACCTCCAGGCGATCAGGAAGACGCCGGTGATGCCCGCGATCTGGGAGATCGACTCGGCCGCGATCACGATCAGTGCGGTTTTAGTGTCACGCAACAGCCAGGCGAAGTCCATTTTGGCATAGAGCGCGAAGAGCGCGCCGACTCGCCGGATCCAGGATCGCAGGCCATGGGCGGTACGACGCGACGCGGCGTTCTTTGGATTTTTTGAGCTTTTATCCGCCATAGCTTGTCATCCTTTCCCGCGAACGCGCGAACAGCAGCATGGCCAGCGGCCACAGCAGGAGGTTCCATCCCAGCTGGAGCAGGAGAACCCGCGCGGGGTCTCCCGTGCCGACCAGCAGGGAGAGGGGTGCGCCTGCCAGGCTCCCGAGCGGCTGCAGGTCGAGGATACGGTCCAGTCCGAACGGCATCACCCGGAAAGGGATCACCGCGCCGGACAACAGGGAGACCAGCGCCATGCGGATGGAATAGACCATCCAGGCCATCCCCCGCAGCCGGATGGTCAGGCAGGAGAACAGAAAATCGATCGCGAATCCGAGCGAGACACCCAGCAGCAGGCTTGGGAAAAACCACAGGGTGGCCGGCCGGGTGTCCAACCCCGCGAGCGGTGCGAGCAACAGCAGAGGCAGGGAAAAAAACAACAGCAGCGGCGCCCATCCGCCCGCGGTTTGCGCGACGACGTGTGCCAGTACCGGCAGCGGGCGCTGGTAGAGTGAAACCAGCCTGCCGTCGTAATTCCAGGAGGACAGCGCGGTCTGCACTTCGAGCAGGTCGGACAACAGTGCCCCCGCAAAAGTGTAGACCAGCATCTGGGACAGCGTCATGCCGACATCGGCGCCGCGGTGGAGGACGACCCGCCAGACGACCATCAGCGGGACCACCCGCGCGCCAATCGCCAGCATGCGGGGCAACAGGGCGGTCAGTCCCGCGTTGGTTTTCTCCCGCATGGCCATGCGGGCGGTGGAAAGATAAGGGGCCAGACGCATGGAGTTCACCGGTGGATGCCTTTCTTCGGGTGTATAACCTCCCTCTGCCCTGGTGAAAGGGCGAAGGCGTCAAAAAACCCGGCCAGTCGGTTCGGACTGCCGGGTGTGCGATGCGGGCGATGCGGGACGGACTGCCTCCAATCGGAGTCTGTAGATGCCGTTTCCCCTGTCATGCCTGCTGCGACAACCGGTCCGAACGGCGGATCCGCCCTCCAAAAGGGCGGACTACCCCCTGACCGGCGCGTTGTCATGCGCGAGGACAAAGCGGTATGCATACACCAAAGGGCGGAGATCGATCGAGAGGACCGGATCCATATCGCTTTCTCCTTTCACCGCGCGGGGTCGTTTTCTGGCTGTATTGTAATCAACTTCACTCCGCCCCGCAAGCAGACGTGTGTTCAACCGCCCGGGAGGAGGCGTCCTGGGATACAATGAGGGTACAACACGCCGCCCTTGCGCGGTTTGCCGGAGGATGTCCATGCAACACGCATTGTCTATGAACCCGCTGACCTTTGGGGTCTGCTACTATCCCGAACACTGGCCGGAGACGCTCTGGCGTTCCGACCTCGAGCGTATGCGCGCGGCGGGGATCACCGTCATCCGTGTCGCGGAATTTGCCTGGAACCTGTTTGAACCGCGCGAAGGCGTGTTCACGTTTGACTTTTTTGACCGCTTCCTGGCACTGGTGTCGACATTTCCCGAGATCCGGGTGATCTTCTGCACCCCGACCGCGACACCGCCCGCCTGGCTGACCGAAAAATATCCGGAGGTGCTCAACGCGGACCTCGACGGACGGCCGTTCAGCCACGGGATGCGCCGGCATTACAACTACAATGCCCCGGTGTGGCGGGAAAAGTCCCGCCTGATCGCATCCAGACTGGGGGAGCATTACGGTTCCCATCCTTCGATCATCGGCTGGCAGATCGACAATGAGCTCAACTGCGAGACCGACGTGTTTTATGCACGGGCGGATCACGACGCGTTCCGGTTGTGGCTGCGGCAGCGGTACGGGACACTGGAAGCCCTCAACGAGGCATGGGGCAACGTGGTCTGGAACCAGAGCTACACGGATTGGAGCCAGGTCCATCTATCCCGACCGGCCGCGGGGCGGGCGGGATTCAATCCGCACATGCGGCTGGACGAGAAACGCTTTTTTTCAGACAGTGCGATCTCCTACTGCCGGCTGCAGCACGACGCGTTGCGAGCGCATGTGCCGGCCGACCGGTTCATCACGACCAACGGGACGTTTGGACACCTTGACTACAAGACGCTGGTCGGGCAGGGTGTGGACTTTCTCTGCTACGATTCCTATCCGAACTTCGGTGCCGGCATGATCGAGGGCCCGTCCGGGGAGATGGCCGACCGCAAATGGAGCTGGAACCTCGCCAACGTGCGCGCGTTCTCGCCGCTGTTCGGCGTGATGGAACAACAGAGCGGAGCCAACGGCTGGGTCATGCGGATGGCCGCCCGCGCCCCGCTGCCCGGGCAGTTGCGGCTGTGGTCTTTCCAGTCCATCGCGCACGGGGCGGATTTTGTCAGCTGGTTCCGCTGGCGTACGGCATCGTTCGGCACCGAAATCTACTGGCACGGCATCCTGGATTATGACAACCGGGACAACCGCAAACTGCTGGAGGTCAAGCGCACCATCGCGGATGCCGCCAAACTCCCGGGACTTGCGGGGTTGCCGGTGCAGGCGGAGGTCGCAGTTCTCAGGGACTACGACAATCTCTGGGACGGCGAGGACGACCTCTGGCACGGCCCGATGCGGCGTGCGGGCGAGGCCGCCTGGTTTGAGGCGCTCCAGACGACACACACCCCTT
>Ga0123329_1004811_pt1 | contig 10388 bp, 11 predicted proteins | sample BioC12SIPDNA_FD_89703 | JGI IMG/M metagenome (GOLD analysis project Ga0123329, IMG submission 89703) | Anaerobic biogas reactor microbial communites from Washington, USA - Biogas_R1_B C12 SIP DNA | ecosystem: Engineered > Bioreactor > Anaerobic > Unclassified | place: Washington, USA | collected... | reverse complement strand
GTGGTGGTGGAGGAGGACCCCTTGCGGGATTGGGAGGTGGAGAGGAACCCCCTGCAGTACTATGACAAGGTGAACGGGCTGATAGACCTGGAGGTGGTATCGCCTTTCGTTCAGGAGGTGCGCTACTCCGTTCCCGGTGACTACAGCCTGCTGCAGGTCATAGAGGCGTACGAGCTGGTCAGCTCGAACATAGCGTACGCAGATGACGAGGACAACCACTGGCAATCGCCCTCCGAGACGATCTCATTGGGATCTGGCGATTGCGAGGACCACTCCCTGCTGCTCGCCTCGCTGATAACCGCCCTGGGAGGGACGTGCAGGGTGAACATCATAGCAGGGCACGCCTTCCCCACGGTGTACGTGGGGAACTCCTCGGTCATCGATGACGTGGTGAACGCCATCCATGCTTATTATGGCAACCCGGTCCCGGTGCACTACACGGTGGACGATCTGGGCTACTGGCTGCTCATTGATACAAACGGCATGCCTTACATTGGCGGCTACCCGGCCGCGGCCTCCCCCGCCGGAGGCCTGGGGGGAACGAACTGGCACTTCGATGACGGCGACTGGATCAAACTGGTGGACGTCACCGGGGAGACCGTTGGCGGCCTCTTCTAATCGCTTCGGCCGACTATGTCCCGCACCGCCCTGCGTATGGCCTGCGGGCTGTTCATGGTCGGTTCCCACCCATAGGAGCGCAGCTTGTCCGAGGCGAGCAGCATGTTCTTCACGTCCCCTATCCAGCCGCGACCGCCCTGAACGCCGCCGGTCCACTCGTAGCGCACGCCGTCCAGCCCCATGACGTCGATGACGGTGTCGGCTATGTCCTTCACCGACATTCGGTCGTCCGAGCCCAGATTGAACATCTCCACCTTGTTCCGGGCGTACTCCGCCCCGATCACCATGCCGCGCACGCAGTCCTCCACATGCACGTAGGACTTGGTGGTCCCCGGTTCCGATCCAAGGATCTCCAGCCGGCCAGGGTCTGCTTTGAGCTTGGCCGCGAAATCGTGAAGCACGTTATGGGTGCTGCGCGTGCCCACCACGTTGGCGAAGCGGAACATGACAGCTCCCATATCGAAGGAATGGGCGTAGGAGCATATCAACGCCTCGCAGGCCAGCTTGGTGGCGCCGTACACCGATATGGGCACCAGCGGCCCGTACTCCTCCGGCGTGGGGATGACGGTCGGCTCGCCGTACACGGTGGAGGTGGAAGGGAACACCAGGTCCTTAACCCCGGCATCCTTCATTGCCTCCAGCACCCGGTAGGTGACCTCTATGTTCTGCCTGTAATGCGACAAGGTGTCCTTAGCTCCGGACCTGACGTCCGGATTGGCAGCCATGTGCATAACGGTGTCCGCCCCCTTGAACAAGGAACGGAGGTCGTCGCTGAGCAGGTCCGCCTGCACGAAACGGAACTCCGCATAGCCCTCGGCGTTCTCCAGGAACTCCCGGCGCCCGGCGCTGAGATTGTCCACCCCCACCACCTGATTGCCCATGGCCAGCAAGGCGTCCGTCAGATGGCTTCCTATGAAGCCAGCGCATCCGGTCACCACTATGTTGCTTCCCCTTATCTTCATTTCCTGCCTCCCATCCTTCTTTCCATCTCCCTCGCCAGCAGCACCATGGCCTTCCCCCGGTGGGAAAGCTCGTTCTTCGATGCCATGTCCATCTGGGCGAAGGTAAGCTCATGTCCTTCCGGAACTAATATCGGGTCATAGCCGAATCCTCCCGTTCCCCTTTCCTCGCGAACGATCATCCCCGGGGACACCCCGGTGACGGTGAACTCGCCAAGCTCGTCCGAGCATACACCGATGCAGCACTCGAACCTGGCCTCGCGGCCCAGCCCTTCCAACAGCCGCAGCATGCCCCGGCAGCCAATGGTGTCCATGATGTAAGCGGAGTAGACCCCCGGAAATCCATTGAGGGAAGGGACGAACAGCCCGGAGTCATCCAGCATGAAGTTGCTGAGGCCCGCGCCCTTCAACTGGTCCAGGCATGACCTGACCACGTCCTGCAAGGTCTCCGTCTGTATCTCATCGCAATCCACGTCGAGATGCTCGACCTCCACCCCCAAAGGCTCGAGCCCCTGACGGTACTCCTCCAGCTTGTGCCTGTTCGATGTGACCAATCCCAGCTTCATGAGTACCTCCCCCTCTCCTCTATGTCCCTGACCTTCGCCAGTACCTCCTTCCCCCTCTCGTACTCCCGGACATAGGCATCGGTTATGATGTCGTAAGCGCGCATCAGGTCCGAATGGGCAGACTGGAAGGCCTCTCTCAGCAGATGCATGTCCACCCCCATCTCCTCCAGGCTGGCCGCCTTGCTTCCCAGCGAAAGGTCGATGAACCACACCCGGCCGTCCCGCAATATCATGTTGGAGGTCGTCAGGTCGCCGTGGGTCATGCCATGGGAATGCAGTCTGCCCACCATCCTCCCTATCTCCTCGGCCATGGCGCGCATCTCTTCCGGACCGGCCGTTTGCAACGCGTCCTTGACCCTGGGGCCAACTATCTCCTGCATCCATATCTCCGCCTTGGTCGTGTCGATGTCATACACCACCGGGGTGGGGACACCACAGGCCCTTGCCTCCTGCAGCAACTTTGCCTCCACCCGGGTGCGATGGGCTCGCAGGGACTGGTCCAGCGTGGGATGGCGATAGGACTTGGGAACCCTGCTCTTAACGAGCACCTGCCGTCCCATGAACTCGTCCCGGCGGATCTCCGCCTCCGCCCCTCTCCTTATGACGCTCACACATCAGTGAAGTCAGTGCCCCGTTATTATCCTTTCACCATCCTGCTGGAGCTCCCACAGCGTTTCGCTCGGGTCCCCGAAGAAACCATTCAGCAGGTCCAACGGGTCCCCCTCTGCGAACCGCAGGTCGGGGGGAAGCATTCTCAGCACCTTCCTTTCCAGGTACCGGGGGTCGAGAAGCACGATAGCCGCCCGGTCCTCCTCCCGCCGTATGGCCCGGCCGCAGGCCTGAAGTACCCTGCTCAAGGCCTCGTATGTATCCAGGTCATACCCGTCCCCTATCCTTCGCGTGGCCCTCTCCAGCATCTCACGGCGTTCCATGCCCGGAGGCGTCAACGGTAGCCCTGCCACCATCACCGCGGAGAGGCACCCCGCGGGAAGGTCCACGCCCTCCGAGAACGAGCCCCGGATGTTGCAGAGCACGAGCATGTCCCGATCTCCTTCGAGAAGGCCCGCCAAACCGTCCCGGTCCGATTTGCCCATGGCTGGGTCCTCGGCCATCAGCATCTTTCGATGACCGGTTTTTCGCAGTACTCGGTGCACCGCCCTCATGTAAGCGTACGAGGGAAGGAACACCATGACGTTCCCGGGAACAGGGTCGGCCAGCTCTCCTATGCGCAGCGCCATCTCCATGGTGGTCTGCCGGCAACGGTCGCGGAACCTGGTACCCACGTCCGGTACCACCAGCGCCAGCCTCCTTCCCGGATCGAAAGGCGAGGCGTAGGAGCGGCACACGGCGCCCGTCAGGCCCATGCGGGCGGCGAAGACCTCTGGAGGGTGCAGCGTCCCGCTCATGAACACGGCCCCCGCGCACCCCTGCACCACGCTCCTCGCCACCAGGTCCGGCTCGAGGAAACGGAGGGAGAGGCGCCTCTCGTCGGGGTAGGCCACGCGAACGGCCGCATCTCCCAGGCGCATCCAGTTGCCGACCATCGCATCGGTGTCCATCAGCTCCTCCGGCTCCGGCAGGCCGTGTCGGTCCAGGAGGGAGCGCAGCTCCCCAGGCGGCACGATACGGTGGCCGCGGGACAGCATGTCGCTCCAGACCGTGTTCAGGGGATCGTCCGAACCCGGGTCCAGGACCAGGTCCCGGCTGAAGGAGTCCATTATCCTGGCCGGCAGATTGTGGGCCTCGTCAACCACCAGATGCTGTCGCCTGGAAGGCGATTGGAACCTGATGACGTCCGGCAGGTCGCCGAACACCCGGGAGAGATCGCATACCACAAGGGCCGCTCCGCTGGCGGCCGTCCTCGCCGAGAGGTAGGGGCAGGCCCCTCTCCTGAGGCACATGGCCACCAGCTCCTGGGCGTGCATCGGCACCGACAGGATCTCCCTGGCGCACTGGGTTATCCTTCCCCCGGCCTGCAGGTGGCATCTCTTCCCTTCCAGGCATGGGGGTCGGGGGCCCAGTGGGCACATGCTCTCCCTGGACAGCAGGTCCACCGTTTCGATCCTGCCGGGCATCATCCTGACCGTTTCGATCACCGCCCGGTGCTGTGACTGCCTGGACGTAAGGAAAACGCTCCTGCCGCCGTCACTCATGGCGGCCTCCAGGGAGGCGGTCAGGGCCACCGCGGTCTTACCGAGGCCAGTGGGGGCGTGGGCCACCAGGACCTCGCCGTCCCAAGCGCATTCCCGGGCGTCCCGCAATAGGTCCACCTGCCCTTTCCGGGCGGAAGGGAAGGGAAACAGGTCCGAACGTGCGTTCATGCACATCCATGGCCATCGCGGCGGTAGGGAGTTACCGCTACGGTGAACTTACGCCCTTCAACATACCAAATAAATGGAAATATCATCATACCCGTAACCATCAGCGGTGAAACAATGAAGTACAGCATCACTGGGGACAACCTGCAGTTCGTGAACGTGGAGTTCATGCCAGGGGAGATGATCTACTCAGAGGCGGGCAGCATGCTCTACATGAGCGGGAACGTGCGCCTGGAGACCAAGGCCACCGGCGGTCTGATGTCCGGATTGAAAAGGGCAATGGCCGGAGAATCCTTCTTCGTAACCAACTTCCACGCCGAAGGCGGACCCGGTCTGGTAGGGTTCGGCGGAAGCGTTCCCGGAAAGTGCATGGCCATAGACCTCAGGGGAGGTAAACAGTGGCTGCTTCAGAAGACGGCTTTCCTGGCCGCGGAGGCCGCCGTCAGTTTGGACATTGCTTTCCAGAGGAAGTTCGGGGCCGCGCTGTTCGGAGGCGAGGGGCTAGTTCTGCAGAAGGTGCAGGGCGAGGGGACGGTGTTCATAGCTGGCTCCGGCGATTTCATCGAGTACAACCTCCTGCCGGGACAGGTGATGAAGGTGTCCACCGCCAACGTGGCGGCCTGGGAGGCCAGCGTTTCCTACGACATACAGAGCCTGGGCGTAAAGACAGCGCTGTTCGGGGGCGAGGGTCTGTTCGTCACAACCATGACCGGTCCCGGGCGCATAGTGCTCCAGTCGATGACCATGTCCAAACTGGCCGCTTCCCTCGTCCCCTTCCTGCCTAACCGGGGATGAGCGTATGGCCAAGGCCTCGGATGTCACGGTAGTGGCGTTGCTCGTCATAGCGGTGATAGCCGTGGCTTTGCTGGCGGTTTGGTACTTGGAATGGGTGGTGGCGAGCGTGATAGTGCTCATAGCGGCGGTCTTCCTCATAATGGCGCTGCTGGTGGTCCTGGGCGGTCTGGCCGTCATACCCTATTACCTCGCCAAACGCGGTCGCGACACCCAGCCCGGGTCCTACTCTTTGGATCAAGGCAAGGACCCCAAGGACAAGGAGAGTAAGTGAACTTGGAAGAGCTCACCACGGTCCCCTTCCAGTGCCCTCCTCTGGACGAAATGCTTTCCGGGGGGATAGAGAGGGGCTGCCTCACCCTGATATACGGGGAGGCGGGAACCGGCAAGACCAATCTCAGCCTCACGCTCGCCAGGAACCTGGCCATGGAGGGCCGCAAGACCATCTACGTGGATTCCGAGGGGATATCCATGCAGAGGCTGCAGCAAATGGCCGGGGACGAGTGGGACCGAGTGCTAAAAGGTGTCCTGGTCAGCGGGGTGCACAGCCTCGAGGACCAGGACCGAATGGTCGGCAAGGCCATCAGGCTTGCCGAGGGAAACCCCGACATCGGGCTCATCGTCGTGGACTCCATGACCATGTTCTATCGCCTGGCGAGCAAGGAGGACGAGCGGGCGGAGCGCAGGGTGCTGGCGGGACAGAGCGCCAAGCTTCTGACGGCCGCTAGGAAGCTGAACATCCCGGTGGTCGTAACGTCCCAGGTGTACACCGACGTGGAGACGGGGACGTTCGAGGCGCTTGGCGGTAACGTGCTGCATCACAACGCCAAGACGATAATCCGGCTGGAGAGGCTGGCCCCCGGAAAGCGCCGGGCGGTGATCATGAAGCACCGCCACCTTGCCGAGGGGCGCTCCGGCATTTTCTATCTGACGGACAAGGGGATAGAGGCGGAGCCTCAGAGCTCCCTGCCGACCGCGTAGTCGACCAGTTCCATCAGCATGTCCTTCTCCTCCGAGCCTTCCAGGCAGGAGAGCAGCTGCTTCGCCCTGGCGGCGTAATCAAGGGCGAACTGGCGGGCATGCTCGATGGAACCAATGTCCTCCAGCAGCTGTATTGCGGCCTTGACCTGATCTTCGGTGGCGCTGCTGTTGCCAAGGGCTTCGGCCAGGACATGTTCCCGATCGTCCCCCTTCAAACGCTCCAGGGCGTCCACCACGATCAGCGTGCGCTTCCCGTTCCTTATGTCGGAACCCACCGGCTTGCCGACCTTTTCGATGTTGCCCTTTATCCCGAGAACATCGTCCCAGATCTGGAATCCGATGCCAAGCAATCTGGCATACTCCTTCATGTCGGCTATCTGCCCCTCCGTCCCGCCGCCGATGATCGCCCCGCCCTCCGCCGCGCAGGAGAACAGCACCGCGGTCTTCTTCTCCACCATGTCCAGGTACTCCTCCCTGGATACGGCCGGGCGGTCCTCGTTGTCCACATCGATCTGCTGGCCCTCCGCCACCAGGAACACGGTGTTGGAGACGGTGCGCATGAGCCTTCTCAAGCGCTCGCCGTCCACCTCGGTGGATGCCAGCACGTCGTAGGCGATGGCGAACAGCGCGTCACCGGCGATTATCGCCGTAGGCTCGTCGTAAGCCATGTGCACCGCTGGCCTTCCCCGCCGTACGGGGTCCTTGTCGATGACGTCGTCATGCACCAGCGTGAAGTTGTGTATCAGTTCCAGGGAGCACCCGAAGGGCAAAGCCTCCTTCCCGCGTTTCCCCACTGCCTCTGCGACCAGTATGGCCATTATCGGCCTCATGCGCTTCCCGCCCGCCTCCGGGTAGTGGCGCATGGCCTTGATCAGCTTCTCGTGCCTGCCACGCTCCACGTACTTCAGCAGGGAGCGGTCAACCTCCGTTATGATATCCTTCGTTCTCTGTTGATGGTCCATGAGCATCAGTCCTCCGAGGCGGTAAGCCAGTCGGCCGTTCGCCCACCTATCATCACCCGCCGCATTCTCAGATCGTCCACGGTCGAACAGCCGGTGAGGAACATGGCCGCCTTGAGCTCGGCCTTCATCTCGTTGATCTTGTCCAGCACCGCCTGGCTGGATTCCATGGCCTCTGCCAGCACCGCCCTTGCGCAACCGGCGGCATTGGCGCCGATGGCCAGTCCCTTGGCCATGCGCAGCCCGTTGTCCACTCCCCCGCTGGATATGATCTCCAGGCCGACGTCCGCCTCCAGCACGGCCGCCGGGGCAGGGATGCCCCAGTCGCAGAAGGTCAGTCCCAGGGCGGTGGCGGTCCCATTGCCCTGCCCCTTCGCCCGGTGCATCTCCACAGCAGCGAAGCTGGTGCCTCCAACGCCGGAGACGTCGATGCCCCTTATGCCGGTGCCTTTCAGCATCAGCGCCGTTTCCCTGGATATGCCGGCCCCGGTCTCCTTGACCATGCAAGGGCCTTCCCTGGCCAATGCCCTGATCCCGTCCAGGCATCCCTTGGCGTTCACGTCCCCATCGGGCTGCACCACCTCCTGCAGGAAGTTCAGGTGAATGGCCATTATATCCGCGCCGATCACCTCCTGGGCGCGAAGCACGTCATCGATGGTGAACGCCCTTTTCCCCTTCTGCTCCACCAGCTGGGGCGCGCCCACGTTGCCAATGACCAGGGGCACGTCGAAATCCTTGACCACCGAGTACGTTCCATCGTCTCCGTTCTCGATGGACGGTCTCTGGCTTCCCACCCCGAATCCCACGCCGGCCTTGGCGCAGGCCTCCGCCAGGTTCCGGTTGATATCCATCGCCAGCGGAAAACCTCCGGTTATGGCGGTGATCACCAGCGGCATATCCAGCCTCTTACCGAACAGGGTGACCGAGGTGTCTATGTCGTCAAGGTCCACTTCAGGGAGGGCCCTGTGCACCAGCCGCACGTCCGACCAGTAATCGTAATCGGGCACTACCTTCTCTTTCAGCGTTACTTCGATATGGTCCGATTTGCGCCTCTCGATCTTCTTCATGATATCACTCTGGAGGCGATAACATCCTCGCCGCGGATGGCCGCCTCAAGCCTTCCGGGGACCTTGCCGTTCAGCACCAGGCACTCGCCGGTCAGCGAGGCCATGTCGATCATGTAGCGTATCTTGGCGAATATGCTGCCGGTGACGTCCACGTTCCTTTCCGTGCGGGGCAGCGATCCGAGCACGCTGGCATCGACCCTCTCTATCAGCTTGGCGCCGGGGTCCTGAACCGGGTCGGAGGTGAACACGCCGTCCACGTCGGTGACGAATATGACCTTGCTAGGGCCGAACTCCTTTGCCAGAACGGCCATGAGCTGATCTCCCGAACAGATGCTCAGCCCCCGTGCCTCGTCCCTGACAACGTCACCATAAGTCACCGGGAGCATTCCAAGCTCGAGGTAGGACCTGAAAGGTTCCAGGTCGAGGCGGTGCAGGGCGCCGTCCTTCATGACCGCGCAGGAGGCGGGAGATATTGGTACAACAGGCAGCCCCTTCGCCGACATGCGCCTGCAAACTTCCAGGTCCAATTCCCGCACGTCGGACATGACCATCGAAGCGCCTAGCAACTGCGAGCTTTCGGTCACGCTGATATGAAGCCGATGTTCCTTGGCCATCATGTGACCGAAGGAACCGGCGCCGTGGACCAGGACCACGTCTTGTCCGGTGTTGGCGATCTCCTCCGCCAACCGCCCGGCGGCATCCGGATCGAAGGTGCGGTACCGTCCCTTGTCGGTTATGACGCTCCCTCCCAATTTGACCAGTATCATCTGCTTCCCCCAGATAATCGGTCTTGACGTATTAATGTTACAGCACGTGGCCTTCAGGCCTTGTTCCCGCATTTCGGGCAGAAGGCGTCCCCCTCTTCCATCTCGGCGGAGCATCGGGCGCATGTGCGCCGCACCGCTATGGGTGCCCCGCACTTTCGGCAGAACGCGTCATCAGGCCCCACCACTGCCGAACAGCTGTCGCATTTCCTCTCCTCCGCGGCCTTCTCCGCGACCTCCGCACGGGCAGGCGGGACATCCGACAGGCCATCGCCCAGCATGCGCCGCGCCCTCATCCCCTCTCGCAAGGCCTCATCGTACCTCTTCTCCTCGAAGCACATCTCCGCCTTGCACAGTTGGTCCTCCGCCTCGGTCACGTCCTTCTCGGAGGAGCACTTCTCCAGCATACCTCGGCAGGAGCTGATTATGAAGCGGGATTCCAGCATGTTCGGCTCCAGCTTCTTTACCGCTTGCACGGTCTTGCGTTCCTCCGCGGGCCGCTCCCCCTTCACCTCCTTGGTGGATGGGGCGATCTCCACCACAGGGGCGTTGATCAGTATGTCCCGGGCCTTCATGGCGTGCCCCTTGGCCAAGGACAGGTCGTTGCGGCGATAGGCGCCTTCGGCCAAGGACAGTATCCCTTCGGCCTCCTTGGTGTCCCTTCCTCTCTGACGCAGGGAGGAAGCGATGGCCCTGGTGGTGGTTATCGCGTTGTACACATCGTCCTTCTCAATGGTCCGGTATATGTGGTCCTTGTTCCTTGACCTCATGAAACGCAGCTCAAAGTAGATGACAACCCCCAGCACTATGAGGAGCACGATCAAGAACACCTGGTTCGAATCCAGTCACATCACCCTCGGACTGGTGAACACTAGACCCCTTATGGATAATAATCCTATTGCTCGAATGAAGCTTCCAGGCCAAAAAAGTGATAGTGATAGGAATAGAATGGCTGACAGCGTTCCGGGCTTCCCGTGGGCTCGCGCACCACAGTACCACTTGGAACGCGGGCGGGCTTAGCTTCTGGGATCGGACGAGACCAGGCGTATCCCCGCCGCGATGGCCGTCAAACCATTCTATTTCGGTGCAACCCATATGATTATTTATACTTTTTTCAAACGAGGTTATTGACAAGGACGGAAGCTTCCCATACAGAGAACGGACAGAATTTTATGTTAGGATGAAACATCAGAAATCGGTATGGCTATCTATCATATCATATCAGAGAACTTTTCCTGTTTTTTCACAATGCAATTTAATATTTATTTATATTAATAATATATGCTGGACCTGTTTGTAGTGTCGTGATAACAACGGCAGCGCGGTCATTATCACGACCGATAATAATGTTTATATACAGTTGT
>Ga0123329_1004808_pt1 | contig 10394 bp, 9 predicted proteins | sample BioC12SIPDNA_FD_89703 | JGI IMG/M metagenome (GOLD analysis project Ga0123329, IMG submission 89703) | Anaerobic biogas reactor microbial communites from Washington, USA - Biogas_R1_B C12 SIP DNA | ecosystem: Engineered > Bioreactor > Anaerobic > Unclassified | place: Washington, USA | collected... | reverse complement strand
GCCTCTGGCGCCAGCCTGCCGCTGCCGGGGCGTTCGCCACGGTCCTGGAGCGCGCCCGTCCCGACGTCGTCCACGTCCAGCACCTCATGGGATTGCCGTCAGCCGTTGTCCGGCAGATTCAGGAAGCCCAGATCCCCCTCGTGATTACGCTACATGATTACTGGTTTCCCTGCGCGAATGGACAGCTCGTTACGAACTACGATGAGACCGTTTGTGCCGGGCCGGCGCTCTGGCTGAACTGCGCGCGATGTGCCCTGGCGAGGGGCGGCTTCGGCGACGGGCCGGTACTCAGCGCGCCGCTTGCCCCACTTCTCGCGCACCGCAGTTACCTCCTGCGTAAGGTATTGGCCAGGGCTCAGGCCATCATCGCCCCCAACCGCTTCGTCTATGACGTGTATCAGAAGCTGGGGATGCCGATGGGTAACGCGGTCGTCATTCCCCACGGAATCGAGGTGCCAGAGCGCGTGCTGGCGAGCCCCGCCCGCCCGCCTCGTCCGGCCGGCGAGCCGCTCAACATCGTCTATGTCGGCAGTCTATCCCGGCAAAAAGGCGTCCACGTTCTGGTTGAGGCAATGAATGGCCTGCCCGCTGGTGCGACGCGGCTGACACTGTACGGTGACCTCGACAAGTTTCCCGCCTACGTCGCCGCTCTTCGCCGGCAGGCAAAACATCCTGGCATTACGTTCGCCGGCCGGGTGGAGCGCGATGATCTGTGGTCAATCTTGCTGGCAGAGGCCGACGTAGCCGTACTCCCGACATTATGGTACGAGGCGTCACCGCTCACCATCCAGGAGCTGTTTGCGGCGCGCGTGCCCATTGTCGCCTCCGCTATCGGCGCCCTGCCGGCCATGATCAGGGATGGGGTGGACGGCCTGCTCTTTCCGCCGGGCGATGCGGCGGCCCTGCAGGCAGTCCTCACGCGCCTGATCGCCGAGCCCGCACTACTGGATCAGCTTCGCGCAGAGATCCGCCCGACACGTCTGGTCGCCGAGCACGTGGCCGACGTGATGGCCGTTTACGAACGAATCCTGTCCGCCCGATAATGCTCTCTCTCGACGAACAAAACCGCCTGCGTGAGATTTACCGCCGCCAGCACCCCGGCTGGCAGCCGGCCACCGAATGCTATGCCGCGCTCGTCCGCGAGCACTTGCAGCCTCATGGTCGCGTTCTCGACCTCGGCTGCGGGCGCGGCGGGCTGGTGGAACAGCTCGACCATCCGCTGGCGCAGATCGTCGGCATCGACCCCGACCTGGCCTCCCTGCGCGAGCACCGCCTGCCCCTGCCCCGCGCACAGGCGACAAGCGCGCACCTACCCCTGGCCAGCCGGTCCATCGACGTAGCCTTTGCGAGCTGGCTGCTCGAACATCTGGCAGAGCCCTGGCGGGATTTTGCGGAGCTGGCGCGGGTGCTGCAGCCGGGCGGCGTGTTCGTCTTCATCACCCCTAACCGGCGCCATCCGCTTGCGCTGCTCAACCGGCTGTTGGGCCGCGCCGGGCAGGGGCAGCGCTGGCTGGTGAGCCGCCTCTACGGGCGCAGCGGGGAAGACACGTTCCCGACCGCCTATCGGGCCAACAGCCCGCAGACATTGGCGGCCCTCGCCGCCGCCCACGGCCTGCGCCTTGAGCGGCTGGAGACAATCGAAGATCCTACCTATCTGGCCTTCACACCGGCCCTCTTCCGCCTCGCCCAACGGCTTGGCGAGCGCCTGCCGCCAGAGCGACGGCTGCATCTCGTCGGCGTCCTGCAGGCTAAGAGATCGCTCTGAAGCAAACCGCCCCGTTTTTCCCGCCGTGCCATCCCGTCTACAATAAGGTCATGCAAGAAGAACATGAGATGATTTTGACTAGCGCGCTGGCGATAGCCGCCGAAGCGGGCGCGCTACTGCGCCAGGGTTATGGCACGGTGCGTCGGCGGGCAACCAAGAGCAGCGTCATCGATCTGGTTACCGAGTATGATCACGAGGCCGAAGCGCTGATTATCGACCGGCTCCGGGCAGCTTTTCCCAACCACCTCGTCCTCGGCGAGGAAGGGACACGCGACGAGGCGGCTGTAGCCGGCAGCGGCGATACGCCAACCTGGATCGTCGATCCCATTGACGGCACGAGTAACTTTAGCCACGCCTTCCCCGTCTTTGGCGTATCGCTGGCCCTCTGGCAGGGAAACGAGCCGCTCGTAGGCGTGCTCGCCGATCCCCTGCGCGAGGAGACCTTTTACGCGATCCGCGACCGGGGCGCCTGGCTGGCATCGAACGGGAAGGCGCCACGCCGCCTGCAGACCAGCAGCGCCACGACCCTGGTCGAAAGCCTGCTGGCGACCGGCTTCCCCTACGACCGGCATACCAGCGATCACGATAACCTGGTCGAGTTCGGCGCCTTTCTCAAGCGCGCCCAGGGCCTGCGCCGCTGCGGTGCTGCTGCTCTGGATCTGGCCTACGTCGCCGCGGGCCGGCTCGACGGCTACTGGGAATATAAGCTGAGCAGCTGGGACGTAGCTGCGGGCGTCCTGCTCGTTCAGGAGGCCGGCGGCGTCGTGACGGCGATAGATGGCGGGCCGTTCCGGCTGGCGCCGCGTGTTGATCTGATCGCCAGCAACGGCAGGATTCACGAGGCGATGCAGGCCGTCATCGCCTCGGTCCGGACCCCCATCTTCTGACGAAACAGGAAGCTACGCCGCATGGGCATCGTCAGCCGCCTCTACGCCTTTCTCTACTGGAGCAGCCGGCATCGCCTGCTCGGCCTCTCGTTCCGCTCCTGGCTGGTGCTGTTGCCCATTGTCCTCGCCCTCGCCGGTCTGCTGCGCGGCTGGCCTATGGCGGTGGTGTTTGGGCTGCTCGTCCTCTCCGCGCTGCTCTTTGTACTGGTTGTCCTGGCGGCGCGGTCGGGCTACAAGCGCTTCGTGCCCGACGATTCGATGGCGCTCAATGACGAGTACGAGGCGCCCCGCAACGAACATCGTATCTCTTTGCATGCCACAGGCATCTTCAGCCTGCATAACCGCGAGGATTACGTCCTGGCCCGGCCGGCCGAGTACTGGCGCGTCCCCCTGGGGCAGCACGTCTTCATGGTGCAGGAGACGCCGGGCCGCTTTCTCTACCAGATCATCAACCCGCAGGACATCGAGAGCGTACAGCCCGGCTACCTGCTCTTCGGGCGGGAGCCGCAAAAGGCACTGGCGTTAAACTTCCTGGCGACCTGGGGGCCGCAGTTTGCCTACCAGCCCAGCTATACCTACGTCGGGCAGGAAGAGGAGCCGCCGGCTGTCGTCGGGGTCGCACGTACCGTCTACCTGACCTTCGCCAGCGACGCCGACCGACATGCCGTGTGGAAGAGCCTGCTGCTGGACCACCCGCGCCGGTAGCGAGTCACGCTACGGCTTCGCCAGCCAGCGGGCGAAGAAATCCTGGAGCTGTTTGCCCGACGCCGCTTCCATTGCCGCCTGGAACTCGTCGTGATCGCTGGTGCCGCCGCCATACTGCTCAACATACAGGCGGAGGCCGGCAAAGAACGCTTCGTCGCCCAGCTCCTGGTGGAGTGCGTGGATCAGGAGCGCCCCCCGGCTGTAGCTGTCAAAGCTCATGATACGGTGCTGCGGCGGCAGGTCGAGCGGGTAGTTGTGTCCTTTCTCCGCCACCTCCGCTTCGATTTCGGCTATGAGGTCGTCCAGCCCGGCCGGGTTGTTGCGCGTGCGCCAGAGTAGCTCCAGATAGGTCGCCAGCCCTTCCTTGCGCCACGTATCCCCCCAGCTTTCCAGGCCGACCCAGTTGCCGAACCAGGAGTGCGCCAGCTCGTGTACGACTGTGGTCTCGTCCAGCATCTGATACGAGAGCAGGGTCATCGTCTGCATCTCCATGGAGATGCCCATCGCGTAGTAGGTCGCCTGCCCATAACTGTCGAACGGGTACGGTCCCAGCCGCTCGCTGAGCCAGACCATGGCCTCGCCGGTCACATCTACGGCTTCCAGATACTCCTCTTCCATCTCCGGAAAATAGTAGAAGATCAGGGGCACGCCGTTGGGGGCCGTCTCTTCGACGCGGGTGTAGTGGCCTCCCGCGGCGAGAATAAGATAGGTTGCCAGCGGCTCGTCCAGCTCCCAGACGAACGTCGTGCCGTCGCTGCCGTCCGGCATCGTGCTCAGCCTGCTTTCGACGAGCTGCCCGTTGCCGATAGCGGCGATTCCCCTCGGGACGGTGTAGGTGCCGCGCACCGTCGCTTTGTCCAGCGGATGGTCATTAGCCGGGAACCAGTAGCGCGCGCCGTCCGGCTCAGAGATGCTATAGAAGGTGTTATTGGGCAGGAAGATGAGCCCCAGGTAGTCGGTGTAGTGAATGTAGGGCGAATCGACCTTCTCCGGCGTGCCGGCATAGGTCACGCGCACGGAAAAGGGCGTGCCGGGCGCCATGATGGCCTGCGGGAACTCGACCCAGAGCTTGCCGCCCTCGCGACGGAAGTTCGCCGCCACGCCGTCTACCGTCAGCGCGCTGATCTCAAAGCCGATGAAGTCGAACGAAACCTGCTGCAGGCTCGGCTCGGTGGTCACGGCCTCGATGGTCACGCTGCCTTCGATCCGGCCGGCTCCCGGATCGAGAGCCAGCTCCAGTTCATAGTGCTGCACGTCGTAGCCGGTGTTGCCCAGATCGGGCGTAAACGGGTCTCCAATGGAGGGCCGGCCGGAGAAAAGGGGAACGGTCGGGGTCGGTTCGGGCGCGGTGGTGGGTGAGGCGCCGGCAGCCAGCGTCGGTGTGGCGGCGGCAGCCGTCGGCGTCGGCGGCGAGAGCGGGCTGCCGGGAGCCACAGCGTTCTCCACTGCCGTGCTGCCGCCCGCCGGGCCGCCGCATGCAGAAAGCAATAGAACGACGATAGTGACCAGGGCTAACTGCTGCCGGAGGACCCGCCTGGAAGCTTGCATTCTCACCTCAATCTCTGCATACTTCAAACGCATCAACATATAACAGGAGGCGGGTTTTGTCCACTGGACCGGTCCTGCGGCTGCTTGATTTCCAACCAGTTATTTATCAGGGACAACAGATGTGGCTGCTGCGCGACCCGTTGGGGCTACGCCGGGAGCAGCTCGTCTTTCCGGCAGCGCTGGCGCAGATGTTGCCCTTGCTGGACGGCAGCCACGATCTGGACGCCATTCAGGTGGCCTTCAGCCAGTTAGTGGGCGAGTGGGTGCCCCGCGACGTCCTCGTAGAGACCATCGACAGGCTGGACGAAGCCTGTCTGCTGGAAAACGAGCGCTCGCAGGCGGCCCTCCAGGAGCAGTTGGCCCGCTACCGGGCGGCCCCGTTTCGCCCGCCCAGCCTGGCCGGCATTGGATACCCCGAGGCTGTTGACGATCTTGTGGCGCTGTTTGCCAGTTACGAGGCGCAGGCCGGCTCTGGAAACGGGCAGGGCTGGCGCGGGCGCGGCATCATCTCGCCGCACATCGACTACCAGCGCGGCGGCCCAGTCTACGCCTCTGTCTGGAGCCGCAGCCACGACGCGCTGGCCGGAGCCGACCTGGTCGTCATTCTCGGCACCGATCACAACGGCGGAGCGGGCACCATTACGCTGACGGCACAACCTTATGCCACCCCCTTTGGCGTCCTGCCGTCCCCCGGCGATCTGGTGGACCGGCTGGCCCGGGCGATTGGGCCGGGAGAGGCGTTCGCCCTGGAGCTGAACCATCGCCAGGAACATTCGGTAGAGTTACCGGCGGTCTGGTTACATTATGTCTATTATCGGTTGGGCCAGGCGCCGCCGCCGGTGCTGCCAGTTCTCGCCGGCTCCTTCCACCATTTCGTCGGCAACGGCCACCACCCGGCCGGCGATATCCGGCTCAACCGCTTCGTGGAGACGCTGCGCGACGAGCTTGCCAGCAGGCGGGTCGTCGTCGTCGCCTCTGTCGATCTCGCCCACGTCGGCCCCAGCTTTGGCGATCCGTTTGTCATGGATTCGGCCCGCCGCGAGGCGCTGCGCCAGAGCGACAGGCGGCTGATAGCGGCCATCCAGGCCGGAGACCACGCCCGCTTTTACGATGAGATTGCGACGGTAGGTGATCGCCATCGCATCTGTGGCTTTTCGTCCATCTATCTGCTGCTGCGCCTGCTCGACGGCGCGCAGGGCACGACCATAGCCTACGACCACTGCCCGGCTGACGAGGAAGAGAACTCCCTTGTCTCCATCTGCGGCCTATTGCTCGACTAGAGCTCTCTGAGGGCATGAACCGATGAACACCAACAACAGACTGCTCGCCTTCCTGATTGGCGCCCTGCTCGCCTTTGTCCTAGCGGTCACGTTGCTCTACGTGCGGCAGCGCCTCTTCACGAAGAGCGAGCCCATCGTGCTCGCCTCCTGACCGGGCTCGCTCCTGCTTATCGCCACTGCCCGCACCATGCGCCCGCTGGAAATCCTCACCCTCATCCTGTTGCTCGCCACACTGGCGGCGGTCTGGTTGGGCCACCGGCAGCGCCGGATAGCGTGGCTCCCCTGGCCCGTCGCCATCGTCGCCGTTGGGCATCTTTTGGTCGAAGGATACCGCTGGCAGATGGCGCCGGCTTACCTGCTGGTCGCGCTGCTGCTTGTCTGGTCGCTCTGGCGGCTAAGGGGAGACAATCGTCGCCTCACGGCTCCGATGCTGATCCTCGGCCTGCTGCTCCTGCTGGCGGCGGCATTCCTGTCGCTGGCTATTCCTGTGGCCGTCCTGCCCGCCGCCACCGGCCCCTATCAGGTAGGGACCGTCTCTTATGCCCTGCGCGACGAGGCGCGCCCCGACCCCTACAGCCCCGAGCCGGGCGCCGTTCGCGAAACGGTCGTCCAGCTCTGGTATCCGGCCGTGCCGGACGCCGACGATGAAGAGGCGCCGTTTATCGAGAAGCTGGAGGTAGCCGGGCCCGCGCTGGCCCGCCGCCTCGGCCTGCCCATCCCCGGTTTCCTGCTCAGCCACATCAACCTCGTGGAGACTGATGTTTACCTCGAAGCGGAACCGGCCGGCGGTGGTCCGTTCCCCCTGCTCGTCTTCAGCCACGGGCTGCGCGGGATCCGCGTGCAGAACACGGTGCTCATGCGCGAGCTGGCCAGCCACGGCTACGTCGTCGCCGCCATCGACCATACCTATGGCAACGCCCTGACCATCTTCCCCGATGGCCGCATCGCCTTCTTCGACCAGGACCGGGCCTTTCCGCCGGGGCAATCGACAGTCGCCAGCGGGGCGCGCCTGGTCGATACGTGGGCGGACGACGTACGCTTCTTTCTCCAGGAAGCCGGGCGGTGGAATGAAGGCGACCATTTTCTCGCCGGACTGATAGCGCCGGAGCGAGTCGGCACGTTCGGCCATTCGACCGGGGGCGCCGCGGCCATCGAGGCTTGTGCGTCGCTATCGGTCTGCGGGGCGGTGGTAGTGCTCGACGGCTGGATACAGCCTGTGGACGACGCTATAGTCAGCGCCGGGTTACAGGCGCCCGTCCTCTTCCTGAGCGCTCCCGACTGGCTGGGCGAGGACAACCGGGGGCGTGGGGCCTCCCTCTATGCAAATAGCGGCGAGACGGCCCGCCTGATCACGATCCCCGGCACCACCCATTTTGACTTCACCGACATCCCCCACCTCAGCCCGCTCGCGGCCCATATCGGGCTCTCCGGCGAGGCCGACACCGGCGAGGTAACGGCAATCATCAACGATACGACCTGTGCCTTCTTCGACTGGCATCTGAAGGGCGAGCACGCGGCGTGGGATAGCCTGGATTACGAAGTCGTTACGGACTGAGTGAGGGCGCGCACCGGCGCGGTTGCCAGCACGCGGCACAGCTCGTCCACACTGATGCGCATCAATGCGTTGAGCGCTCCCCCGCCGCCATATATCGTCTCCTGCTGCAGCACCCCTTCGTCGACGACGGTGGGCAGCAGCGTCTTGTGCCCGAAAGGGGGAACGGTGCCCACCGGAAAGCCGGTCAGCTCCAGCACCTGCTCGGCGCTGGCCATACGGATCGCCCGCCGTGACGTGCCGGCATAACGGGCCAGCGCCACGTAGTCAATGCGGTCGGTCCCATTGGTAATCACCAGCAGCGGGCGCATCTCGCCGCTGCGCTGTTTGACCACAAAGAGGACCGATTTGACGATCTGTGCCGGCTTGCTGCCGATGGCGGCGGCTGCCGCCTCCACCGTCGGCGTCGGCTCGTCTAGCTCCAGGATTTGTGCGTCGATTCCGTGCTGTTCGACGTAGCGGGACAGATCGTGCATGTCCATATGATTCCCTCTCTCCCTGCGCTGTTGGAGATTCATTACCAGATAGGGCATAATTCTACCGTTCATCGAGAAGCCCATCCACACGGAGCGCAGACTAACGGTATGAGCCAGATTGCCAGCCACGTCGATCCCCACAGCGCCGAGTTTCGCGCGAACGACGCGCACAACCGCGCTCTCGCCCGGGAGCTGCACGAACGGCAGCAGGCCGCCGCTTTTGACCGGCCAGAGCGCATTGTCGCCCGGCAGCGGGAGCGCAACAAGCTGCTGGTTCATGAACGGATCGAAGCCGTGCTGGACGAAGGCAGCCCCTTTCTGGAACTATCGCCCCTGGCCGGGTATGGCCTGCACGACGGCGAAGCGCCCGCGGCCGGTATCGTCACCGGCATTGGGCGGGTCGCGGGGCAGGAGGTGATGATCGTCGCCAACGATCCCACGGTCAAGGGCGGCACTTACTTTCCCGAGACGGTCAAGAAGCACGTGCGGGCGCAGGTCATCGCCGAAGAGAACCGCCTGCCCTGCATCTATCTCGTCGATTCGGGCGGCGCCTTTCTCCATTTGCAGGCCGACGTCTTTCCCGACCGCGACCATTTTGGGCGCATCTTCTACAACATGGCCCGTATGTCGGGCAAAGGCATCCCCCAGATTGCCGCCGTGCTCGGTTCCTGCACGGCGGGCGGCGCCTATATCCCGGCGATGGCCGACGAGACGATCATCGTCGAGGGCAACGGCACGATTTTTCTCGGCGGCCCGCCGCTGGTTAAGGCGGCGACCGGGGAAGAAGTCACCGCCGAGGAGCTGGGCGGCGCCGACGTGCATACGCGCATCAGCGGCGTCGCCGACCACTTCGCGCCCGATGAGGCGACCGCGCTGCAGCAGGTGCGAGAGATAACGTCCCAGCTCAACCGCCGGCCGCGCATGTCGGTCGCCGTCCAGGAGCCGGAACCGCCTTTATACGATCCCGAAGAGCTGTACGGCGTGCTGCCGGCCGATCCGCGGGTCAGCTACGACGTGCGCGAGGTGATCGCCCGTCTGGTCGATGGCTCGCGGCTGACCGAGTTTAAGGCGCGCTATGGGACGACCATCGTCTGCGGCTTTGCGCACATCATGGGCATCCCCGTGGGCATCGTCGCCAACAACGGGCTGCTCTTCAGCGAGTCGGCTCTTAAGGCGACTCACTTCATCCAGCTCTGCGGGCAGCGCGGGACGCCGCTGCTGTTCATGCAAAACATCGCCGGCTTCATGGTCGGCAAAGCCTACGAGAACGGCGGCATCGCCAAGGACGGCGCCAAGATGGTCATGGCGATCAGCAACGTCAGCGTGCCGCGTATTACGCTGCTGCACGGCGTCAGCCACGGCGCGGGCAACTATGGCATGTCCGGGCGGGCCTACGATCCTCGCTTCCTTTTCACCTGGCCCAACAGCCGGATCAGCGTCATGAGCGGCGAAGCGGCGGCGAACGTATTGTGGACCGTCGGGCAGGAGCGCGTCCTGCGCGGGCTGCCGGAGCAGACGGCGGAGGCGATTGCCGCCGCCGAAGCCGAGTTCAAAGCGCCGATCCTGGCGCAGTACGAGCGGGAGAGCGATCCCTACTACGCCACGGCGCGGCTCTGGGACGACGGCATCCTCGACCCGGCCCAGACCCGCACGGCGCTCGGGCTGGCTTTCGCCGTCGCCGTCAAAGCGCCTTTCCCGGCCGACCGCTACGGCACGTTCCGCATGTGATCGTCGCGTCGCCTACCATCCTGGAGAACTGTCATGGTTCGCTCTGACGCGGAAATCCGCCCCGTGCGCCCCGAGGACGCAGCCGACCTGTACGAGATTGCCATGCAGCCCGCTGTGGCCCGGACGATGCTCTTCGTACCGAGCATGGAATTTGCCGAGACCGAAAAACACGTCAACAGGGAAGATCCCCATCGTCACTATCTGGCGGCCGTTGTCGATGGGCGGGCCGTCGGTTCGGTGAACCTGAGCCAACACACCCGGGCGCGCCTGACCCACAGCGGGCAGATTGGCCTGATGGTGCATGAGGCCTACGGGGGCCAGGGCATCGGCACCCGGCTCATGAACGCGGCTCTGGACATTGCCGATAACTGGTTGGGGCTCAAGCGGGTCGAGCTGGGCGTGTTCACTGAGAACAGCGCCGCCATTCATCTGTACGAAAAGCTGGGGTTCGAG
>Ga0123329_1004805_pt1 | contig 10399 bp, 8 predicted proteins | sample BioC12SIPDNA_FD_89703 | JGI IMG/M metagenome (GOLD analysis project Ga0123329, IMG submission 89703) | Anaerobic biogas reactor microbial communites from Washington, USA - Biogas_R1_B C12 SIP DNA | ecosystem: Engineered > Bioreactor > Anaerobic > Unclassified | place: Washington, USA | collected... | reverse complement strand
TGGATCGCGTTTCCGCAACCGGCTTCTACTCCCCACGGTAAGTGAGGAATGCTATGAAACTGAGAACAATGGGGCTGTGTTTGCTCGTTTTTATCTTGTTGGCCGGTGCGGCGTTTATAGCCGGCCGTTGGATAAAGTCACCCATGGCGGACTCGTCATTGCACTTCTTTGGCGGTGCAGATGAATTCAGGCGGCCTGTTGAGCGGACGCCGTCCCCCGAGTTGCCTGTGCGCGCGCCCGATGTGGACGGCGCAGTGGCACACCTGGTGGACAACAGCCTGTTTGTCGGCGTTGAGAACGTCACGTTCACTACCACCTACCACGAAAATGGGCCAACGGAGCGCGACCTCTCGTACACCGGCGCGGAAGTCGAAGTGTTGACGACCAAAGACACCCGCATCTATTGTGACCTCAACTGGCAGGAAGCATCCAGAGGTTCCCAGGATCGAGGGGTGCTTCAGCAGGAGGTCACCCCTTGTACCCTGGAAGATATCAAGGCTGAAGGAGGATGGATCTCCGTTTGGGGTGCGCGCCGTGGCGACCGTGTCGTAGCTGAAATCTTGCTCTACATGGGCTTTTGACAAATGGACTGGGTGACGGATATTGGAAGAAACAAGAGGCAAGAAACAAGAATCCTGCAGTCTGCATCTTACATCCTGCATCCTGTGATTCCATATCTGAAAGAGAGGGCACTATGAAAGCAAAGTACATTGTCATTGGTTTGGTGGTTGTTTTGGTGTTGGGCAGCGCAGCGTTTGTGGCTGCGAGATTGCTGCAAAATCCGGCACAAGTCGGGAATGGCATCAAAAGGGGCATCTCGGCATCAGGCGACAGCGTCGTTAGTGGAGTTGAGTTTGAGTTGGATTACGCTCCCGAACTGCCCGCCACTCCCTCCGAGGCCGGCGGGATGTTAGCGCGCGTGGAAGGTAACAGCCTTTTCATCACGCAATACAACAATGTGGGGGCGGTGATGGGTTACAACAAAGGCAGCGAGATTATCATCCCCACTCCGGAGGGCGGTGGTACGGAAATTGAGGTTGTGGTCACCAAAGACACGCAGATTTACCACGACATCACGCAACTCCCATCGCTTAGGGAGGGTGAGGAACTACCCGACGTGATTCAGCAAAAAGTCGAACCGATCACGCTGAACGACATTGGTGACCAGGGCAGTCTGGTGGTCTGGGGACAAAGACGCGGTGACCGCATCGTCGCCGATGCGGTGGTGTATTACGGGTACTAAAACCGGAAGTTGGTTGCTGGATCGCGTTTCCGCAACCGGCTTCTACTCCCCACGGTAAGTGAGGAATGCTATGAAACTGAGAACAATGGGGCTGTGTTTGCTCGTTTTGGTCTTGTTGGTCGGGGCGGCATTTGTGGCGGGACGTTGGATGCAGTCGCCGGGCACCGCCTCGCCGCTGAATTTCTTCGGGGATACAGACAACACCGGTGGGGTTATCGAACGGACGCCCTCCGCCGAGTTGCCCACCCGTGATCCGGACGTGAACGGCGCGGTGACGCGCGTCGTGGATAACAGTCTCTTTGTCGGGCTGGATAACGTCACTTTTGCCATCGCCTACGACGAAAACGGAGCGCCGGAACACGATGCCACATACACCGGAGCGGAAGTCGAGGTGTTGACAACCAAAGACACACACATCTATTGCGATGTCAACTGGCAGGAAATCATGGGCGATTCGCAAGCGCGAGAGCCACGGCAACAAGAGGTCAGACCCTGTAGCCTGGAGGACATCACAGGCGGCGCGGGGGTCATCTCTGCTTGGGGAACACGGCGCGGCGACCGGATTGTGGCCGACACGCTACTCTACCTGGGTTTTTGACAAGCAGGCAGGATGTTGGATACTAGAAGAGGCAGGGGGCAAGGGGCAAGAATCCTGCATCCTAATGCGGAGGGTTTGATGGTGAAAAGGTCTATCCGTTGGCGATTGGCATTGAGCTTTGCCGGACTGGCATTGTTGGTGGCGCTGGCCCTGGGCGCGCTGCTGTTGGGGATTTCGCGCAATTACTACAGGCAGCAAGAACAACGTTATTTGTCGAGCAACGCTTACACGATTAGCACATTGATCGCTACTATCGTGCGGCAAAACCCCTCTCTGGAGGATTTGCAAACGCAACTAGAGGGGTTGACCTTTTTGACACAAACCCGCATCCGTCTGCTGGATCCAGGCCACAACGTTGTGGCCGACTCCGGGCCATTTTTCGGCGCTGTTGAGGTCCTGTTGTTCGGCAACAGTATAGAGGGCGATCAAGTGGTGACCTTCCAGTTGCTCGACGAATCCACCGCGTTTAGATCTACAACGCAAGTATATTCAGTGGCGCTCGACGAGTCAATGGAGACCGGCGTGGGTAGCAGTGTCATAACACAGGAAACTTCTCCAACTACGCAGACTCTCATAGTGGCGGCGAGCGAGGTTGGTTCTTCCTCCGAGTCGCCGAATGTGGGTGTTATTTCGGTCGCCCGGACACTCTATGGTTTTGACCTGGGAGCCGATGTTGTCTCTGTCGGAACGCGCTCCGAAGTCATTCTTTCTCAACCGATCTGGGCCAATGGCGCGCTGTGGGGCTACGTTGAACTTTCCGAAGGGCCGGCCTACGGCACATTGATTGTGAACTCTACCCTGGTTGCCTGGGCCGTCGCCAGCGTGGTTGCCGTTCTGCTGGCGGCTGTCGTTGGCTGGTTGATGAGTCGCAGCCTCAGCGCTCCATTGGTGACACTGACCGGCGTGACATCGCAGATGGCGGCGGGTGACCTGGCTTCGCGCGCTCCCGCCATGGCTCGCAGCGACGAGGTCGGTGTTTTGTCACGTTCCTTTAACCAGATGGCCGACCGCGTCGAAAAGACCGTGACCACCCTGCGCGAATTCGTCTCCGACGCGGCGCACGAACTGCACACGCCGCTGACGGCCTTGCGCACCAACCTGGAGCTGGCCGGCGACACCGAGGCTGTGCAGCGCGCGCAAGCGCAGGTGACACGGCTCGAAACGTTGACCGAGGGCCTGCTCGATCTGTCGCGCATCGAGGCGGGGGAAAAGGTGTTTGTGCCGGTAGAGGTTGCTGCGCTGGCCCGTGAAGTCGTCGAGCTGTACGCCTCGCAGGCGGAGCAAGCCGACATCGCTTTCACTGTGGAAATTCCCGATACCCCTGCGACCGTGACAGGCGACGAGACGCAACTGCGCCGAGTGTTGGTGAACCTGCTCGATAACGCGCTCAAGTTCACTCCGACCGGCGGCGCGGTGCGCCTCACACTGGCGGACGAGGACAACACCGCTGTCGTCCGGGTGTCCGACACCGGTATCGGCATCCCGCAGGAGGATGTACCGCACCTCTTCAGCCGCTTCCACCGTGGACGCAACACCGCGGATTATCCCGGCAGTGGACTCGGTCTGGCAATCGTGCGCGCGATCGTCGAGCGGCATGGCGGGCAGGTACAGGCGGAAAATGCGGCGGACGGCGCGTGTTTCACCGTGCACCTGCCGATGATGTGATCCAAGCTCTTGATCTCTGTCTATCACAGGCCGAACGGATTTTTGTCCGTTCGGCCTGTTTTTTATCAATATCTGCCCTGCATATTCGAGATTCCATGCTATACTTCCGTATGCACGCAATCGAAAACCAGCCTTCGCTCAAGCTTTGTGGTGTGTGCGAGATCATTCAAGGGGGATGAACGATGCTCGATGTGACTGTGTCCCGCTCTATACCGCTTGCACTGAAAAAGATCGACATTGCTTGGCCTTACACCCACATCAGCGGCAAGGTCCGCGAATCCTTCGCGCTGCCCGACAGGCGCCGCCTGTTGGTGACGACGGATCGCCTTTCGGCCTTTGACCGCATTCTCACTGCCGTGCCGTTCAAGGGGCAGGTGCTCAATCAGTTGAGCGCATTCTGGTTCGAGCAGACGCGCGACATTATCCCTAACCACGTCCTCGACGTACCTGATCCCAACGTGCTGCTGGCGGCGGAGTGTGAACTGTTTCCCATTGAGGTGATCGTGCGCGGTTACATCAGCGGCGTGACGAAGACCGCGCTGTGGTATCGCTATTCGCTTGGCGAGCGCACCATCTACGGCTACGACTTCCCCGACGGCTTGCAGAAGAACGACGCGCTGCCCACACCGATCATCACGCCAACGACGAAGGGCGAGACCGACGAGCGGATCACCTGCGCCGAGGTGACGGAGCGCGGTCTGCTCGACGCGGCAACGTGGGCGCAGGTGCAGGCGGCGGCGCTGGCGATCTTCGCGCGCGGGCAGGCGATTGCGCGCCAGGGTGGCCTCATCCTGGTGGATACGAAGTACGAGTTCGGGCGCGCGCCGGATGGCCGGGTGATGCTCATCGACGAAGTCCACACGCCCGACAGCAGCCGCTTCTGGGTCGCCGAGACTTATGAGGAACGCCGCGCCGCCGGTGAAGAGCCGGACAACTTCGACAAGGAATTCCTGCGTCTGTGGTATGCCGAGCGCGGTTATCGCGGAGAGGGCGAACCACCCGCACCCACGAATGAGCTGATTACGCAGGTCAGCCAGAGATACATTGCGTGCTATGAGAAATTGACAGGAAAGCCATTCGCGCCAGGGGCGTATCCGGCGGAGGAACGGATCACGAAAGCACTGAATTCCTTCTTGTAGCTATGAATCCATATATTGGCAAAACGCTCGGTAGTTACCGGCTCGTAGAACAGATCGGTCAAGGGGGAATGGCGACCGTTTTCAAGGCGTACCAGCCCTCGATGGATCGCTATGTGGCCGTGAAAATCCTGCCGAGCCATTTTACCCAGGACGCAACGTTCGTGGCGCGCTTCACCCAGGAGGCGCGCGTGCTGGCGCTGCTCGAACACCCGCACATCCTGCCGGTCTACGATTACGGTGAACAGGAAGGCGTCACCTATCTTGTAATGCGCTACATCGAGGCGGGGACGCTGCACGATTTGATCACGCAGCGGGGCACGCTGACCCTGCACGAGATCGCGCGCCTGATGGGCCAGGTGGGACGCGCGCTCGGCTACGCCCACGATCAGGGCGTCATCCACCGCGACATCAAGCCGAGCAACGTGCTCATCGATCCGCAGGGCAACGCCTTCCTCACCGACTTCGGCATTGCCAAGATTGTCGCCGGGACGTCGAATTTTACGGGAACCGGCGCCGTCATCGGCACGCCGGCCTACATGGCCCCCGAACAAGGCCTGGGCAAGCCGCTCGACGCGCGCTGCGACATCTACGCGCTGGGGGTGATGCTCTACGAGATGGTGACGGGGCAGGTGCCCTTCGATGCAGAGACGCCGCTGGCGGTGATGATGAAGCACGTCTACGATCCCCTGCCGCTGCCGCGTTCCCTGCGTCCGGACATCCCGGAGGTGATCGAGCGCATCATCCTCAAGGCGCTGGCGAAAATGCCCGAAGACCGCTTCCAGTCGGCGGTGCAGATGGTGGAGACGCTGGAACGCGCCGTAGACGGCCTTCCCACCGAGACCGACTTGCCGCCGATCCCCGGCGGTCCTACGGCGGTCATTTCCACACCCGTGCCGCCTCCACCCGGCGAGATGCCCGCAGTAGCCGCTCCAGTTCCAGCCCCTGTACCGCTTTCTTCACCGCTCCCTGCGCGCGAAACCGCGCCTGAACCTATACCGGAGGGGAAGAAACGAGCTTTTCCGTGGCTGCCTGTCGTGGGCGGTGTGGTGGGGCTGATCATCCTTGTGGTCGCGGCGATATTGCTGTGGCCGACTCTGCGACCTGACGAAGATGAAGAATCGTTTGACGTTACGCCTGGAGCATTCCAGGTGCAGGAGGGGGCGACGACACCTGTTGCGGCGTTGTTCAGCACCGAGCTGACCTTGGATAACCTGGATGCCGCGTGCGCCGTTGAGGCAGGACAGTGGGACGCGTGTGAAGGTGACGGTTGCGGCGGCATTGCGTATGCCGAGGATTTCATTTACGCTGAGCCGGGCTGTATCGGCTGCCGGGTGAGCTGTAATTTCCTCATCGCGAACGGCGGTCTGTACGATGTCTGGGTGTGGTGGCCGCGCGGCGATGATCGCGCCACCGACACGCCGTATACGTTGGTCTACACGGGCGGCGAGACCGTGGTCAATGTCAACCAGCGCGATCAGGGCAACACCTGGCATCCGCTGGCGACGCTGTCGCTGGAGACCGATTCCAGGTTCAGCGTCATCGTCGGCGGAAGTGATACCGGTTACGCCAACTTCGACGCGGTGCGGCTCGCCCCGGCGACCGGTTGGCGTAGCTATGTGAATCACAATCGCCTGTCTGCGGTGGCGGTTCAAGGCCGCTACGTTTGGGGCGGTGGATCGGGTGGGCTTGTGCGTTGGGATCAGGCGGGCGAAACCTACGACCTTTTCACCACGGCGAATGGACTGCCCGATAACGATATCAATGCCTTGCTCGTCGATGACGACGACCGGTTGTGGGCGGCGACCCGCGCCGGCATCGCGGTTTTCGACGGCGAGACGTGGTCCACCTTCGGCAAAAGCGACGGCCTCGAACTGGCCTGGACGACCGCGCTTGCCAAAGATGAGGATGGCGGTATCTGGGCTAGCAGGTTGTCCGTCGAACCGCCGCTCGTTTACTATAACGGCAGGCTGTGGTCCGCCGCGCCCGCGTCGCCTTTGCCGGTTTCATTCCCCCGCTCGAAGACGTTACTCAGTGACGAGGATCTGGGCCTCTTCGTCGGCTTGGAGAATCAGGGTTTGGCTCACTTCAACGGCAACGCGTGGCGTGTCTACACTAAAGCGGATGGCCTGCCGAGTGATACCGTCGTGGCGTTGCAGATCGTAGATGATGCCCTGTACATTGCTTGCTCGCAAGGGGTAGTCCGGATGGACGTGAAAAGCGGCTCCTTCACACCGTTGGCTCCATTGGCGGATGCTGCCATTCATACGATTTATGGCGCTCGGAATGGGATTGTGTGGTTCGGCGGTCCAGGCGTCTCTGCCTATGATCCCGATGATGATGAGTGGACGACCTTCACCGCCGACGTACATCCCACGGTGGACTGGGCCGTGCGCGCCATTGCCGAAGATGCCGATGCCCTGTGGTTCGCCACCGACGGCGGCGGGCTGGTGCGTTATGACGGTGATGCCTGGCAAACCTGGGCGCTCCCGGCGACATTGGGCAGTAATTCCGTACGCGCCATTGTTCAGGATGGCGATGGGGCACTGTGGTTTGCCCACACCGGTGCAGGACTGACACGCTACGCGCCCGACCAGGGAACATGGCAGGTATTTGGTGAAGCCGAGGGTGTACCAAACGATTCCAGCTTCCCCGGCGTGGATAGTGTGGGCCGTGTCTGGATCGGCTACTACGGCGAGTTGCGCTCGTATGATAGCAGTGGATGGCAGATTTTGAAGCCCACGGCATTGGACAGTGTGACGGTCTACGGTATCACCTTCGATCCTGACGACATGATGTGGGTGTGGGGCTACGATAAGCTGCTGCGCTATGATGCGCGCGCCGACACTTGGACGACCTTCACAGTGGCTGATCATCCCCTGCTTGCGCAGAGGTTCAATGCGTTCTACGTGGTTTCCGACGGGACGCTTTGGATTGCTGGAAAGGGTGGCCTGGCGCATTACGACGGGCGCAGTTGGACAACTGAGATCCTGGACGACGCCACCGCCGAGGTTGATGCTGTGGGCGGGACGCCCGGCGGCGACGTGTGGGCGGCATCCGCTGGTGATCTCTATCATCGCACGGCGGAGGGCTGGGAACGTCGTGACTGGCCCGGCGGGTGGGTATCGGGATTGCGCGGCGCTGCGGACGGAACCGTGTGGGTCTGGGGCGATAGCCTGGGACACTTCAACCCGGCAGATGGGATGTGGCAGACGTTTACCAAAGCTGACGGCCTCATTCCGGGCGATATTTCGTCCGTCTGGATCACCTCAGATGGTGTGGTCTGGGTGGGAACAACCCGTGGGGTTAGCCGGTATGTGCCATAACGTTGTGAGAGAGCGTTTCCTGTAATGGCGATTGTTTACATCACCGGCGGCACGGAGCTATTGGATGCGGTTGGCCCGTTGTGGGAAAAGTTGAATATGCATCACGCTCAACGTTCCCCGCATTTTGCTTCGCAGTATTTGCAAATGACATACGCCGAGCGCAAAGCGTATTTCCAGACCCTGACGCAATCCGCGGAACTTCGCGTAGACCTCGCTCAGGACAGCGAGACCGGGCACTATGTTGGCTATTGCGTCAGTGCCGTGACCGCGGAAGCTGGCGCCGTCGAATCCATTTTCATCGAGACTGACTATCGCGGGCAAGGAATTGGCGACGCCTTTATGCAGCATGCACTTGCGTGGATGGACGGTCACAATGTCCCTGTAAAACGTGTGATTGTCGCCGCGGGCAATGAGGAGGCGTATGGCTTTTACGCGCGATACGGCTTCCGGCCTCGTCATATCGTCTTACAGCAAGCTTAGAGGTAACTTTATTACTATAGTTTCCGCTAAAAGGGGGTAGAAAAAAGGTCTCACCTATGGTATGAATAAGATGCCAAAATCTCTCAAACCAGAGGTGAGACCGTGGACATCTACAATCATACCACAGAAATGTTGGCAGCGTTGGTCGAAAAGCTGCCCATTGGGACCAATTATGCACTTTACCAATTGCTTTGGATGCTCATCAGTGGGAAATTACTCAATAGCCGGGGGGCTATCTTTCCTGCCTTGCAAGCCTTGGGGTTGGACGCAGCGGCCAGCCGCCGGGTGTGGAATGCACTGCGTGGCGGCGCCTGGCAGATCAAAGCCCTGTTGGACAGTTGGCATAGGCAGGTAGAAGCGCAAGGCAAGTGGCAGGCCTATCAATACGCGGGCTATTATGTCACCGCCGTCGATCTGAGCGCGTACTGGCGTCCAGCTTTGCAAGGGCTCAAGAGCCAGCACTACGACCGGCGTGCCGGCAAAGCACTGCGGGGGATTGTGCTGGGGTTGTTCGGGCGCGTAGGGCACGTGGGCAAACAACGCCTGGCTGTGCTGACCGACGTGCTGCACGCCGACTTACAGCAATCTTCAGAGCAGGTTTTCTACACTCAGGTCATTCAGCACGTGGCGCAGACGTTAGCCCCTGATGAACTCGCGGTCTTTGACGCCGGCTTCAAACTCAAAGCCTTGTTGGCGGCTGGGATACGGCGCTTTGTCGTGCGACTCCCGAAGAACTTCACCGCGCGCCGGAATGTGCTACCAGAATACCAAGGCGGACGCCCACCTAAGTATGGCACCCTTGTGCGGCCCCTGGCCCGCACTTACAAAGGTAAGTCGTGCGCCGCGACCCCACCGGATCACGTGGAAACCTGGCAACGGCAAGGCTTGACCCTGCGGGCAGAGTTCTGGTACGACCTGGTGTTGCCTTCGTGTCAGCCTGCTCCAGACAACGCTACCTTTACCGTCGTCGCGATTTACGATCCGCGCTTTAGCGAGCCTTGGCTGTTGGCCTGTCCGCTGCGCTTGAGTGGCCCGGAAATGGCCGGTATCTATCATGCCCGTTGGCCAATTGAGCAGTTACCGTTAGCCGCCAAGCACATGGTCGGCGCGCAGCGTCAGTTCGTTTCCGCTCCGCAAAGCTGTTACCGCTTGCCGGAACTATCTTTGTTGGCGGGCTCGATCCTCTCTTATCTGGCGGCGACGGCGCCACCTATCCCGACCGGCTTCTGGGATCGTGCTCCCAAGGCCACGCCAGGACGCTTGCGCCGCTGGCTGCTGAGCATCACTTTTGCCAACTTGCCCCCACTTATCCAACATGAGCGAATTCGGCAAAAGGCCTCGGTGACGACGCATTTACCCAAGGGAATTCTCGCACACAGACGCGCCAAACGCCCAATGCACACCTAAATGGCCGCTTTTTGAGCTTTTCCAAAGCATTGTTAAGGTTCTTGGCACTCCATTTTCTCACTTGGAGTGGTTTCACTTACCGGAAACTATAGTATTATGCAAAATGATAAAGACAAAATCGAAATCAAACCTCTAAAAACCACCTCCAAAATTCCAGGCTGGATTGGCCCATTACTGCTAATTCCGACTTTCCTTTGTGCTTCACTCCTCATCTACTTCACACAAGATGGGTTGGTTTCCGCCATCGTTCTAGTTGTTATAATACTTGGTATTTTAGCCTTCAAAAATCGCGGTGCCGAGCCAGCTAGACTACTAAAAGGCATTTTGTACTTTCTGCCTATGGCTTTGGGCTTTGTGTTGTCAGTTTATCCTTTCCGCAGTGGTATTCCTGCACTTATTGGGTTGGGCATAACGGCAGGTTTGGGAGCATGGTACGTGGTATTGCGACATCCTGTCGAATATCGACAGGCTCTCAAACAACTTCAGGCCGGGGAAACATTGAAAGCTCTACAATTAGCCACATTTGCTCTCAAAAAGCATCCTG
>Ga0123329_1004804_pt1 | contig 10401 bp, 10 predicted proteins | sample BioC12SIPDNA_FD_89703 | JGI IMG/M metagenome (GOLD analysis project Ga0123329, IMG submission 89703) | Anaerobic biogas reactor microbial communites from Washington, USA - Biogas_R1_B C12 SIP DNA | ecosystem: Engineered > Bioreactor > Anaerobic > Unclassified | place: Washington, USA | collected... | reverse complement strand
GGAGATCGCCCGCCGCACAGCCGCCAGTTACGCCCGCATCACCGGGGCGCCGGCGCTGATCGTCGCCGCGCTGGACATGGACGAGATGGACGCCTACCCGGATGAAGGGCGGCGACGGGCTGAGGAGACGATGGCCGTGCAGAGTACGGCGCTGGCTTGCCAGAACTTGCTCCTGGCGGCCCACGCCTATGGGCTAGGCGCATGCTGGATGTGCGCGCCGCTCTTTGCGCCTGATCTCGTGCGCCAGGCGTTGGACTTGCCCCCGGCATGGCAGCCCCAGGCGCTGATCACGCTCGGCTATCCGGCGGAGGAAAAAACGAGCGCTCGCGCCGGGATGGCGGGCCGCGTATTGTGGCGATGACGCGCCGGCGCCAATATACGCGTCGAGATGCGTTGCAGACGTCCCCAACATAACCGGGGGCGCGTTTCTATGCGAACATAAGGCATATGGGTAAAGAAAAAGCGGGATCGAAGATGAATGTCCTCGCCTTGGCGGGGGGCGTAGGCGGGGCCAAGCTGGCGACCGGCTTGCAGGCCGCTCTGCCGCCCGGTGCGCTGACGCTGCTCGTCAACACCGGTGACGACTTCGAGCATTGGGGGCTGACCATCTGCCCCGATTTGGATACGGTGATCTACAACTTGGCCGGGGTCAACAACCCCGAGACCGGCTGGGGCCGCGCCGAAGAGACCTTCACCACGCTGCGCGCCATGTCGCTCCTCGGCGGCGAAGACTGGTTCGGGCTGGGCGACCAGGACTTGGCGATCCACCTGCGGCGCACCGAGTGGCTGCGCCAGGGCATCTCGCTCACCGAGATCACCGACCGGCTGCGGCGCAGTTTCGGCATCTCCACCGCGGTGCTGCCCATGAGCGACACGCCGGTGCGCACCCTCGTCCACACCGACGAGGGCGATCTGCCCTTCCAGCACTACTTCGTGCGCCGTCGCTGCGAACCGCTGGTGATCGACGTCAGCTTCGTCGGCGCGGACGAAGCGCAGATGAGCGAGGCGGCGCAGGAAGCTATCGCCGCCGCCGATCTCATCGTCTTCTGCCCCAGCAACCCCTACCTCAGCATCGACCCCATCCTCAGCATCCCGGAAATGCGCGCCTCTCTGATCCGGGCAACCGCGCCCATTGTCGCCGTCACGCCCATTGTGGGCGGCAGCGCGCTCAAAGGGCCCGCCGCCAAGATGATGCGCGAGATGGGCCAAATGATCAGCCCCTTGACCGTGGTCGACCGTTACGCCGACCTGCTCGACGGCTTTGTGCTGGACCGGCAGGACGCGATCTTGCGCGACTCTATCGACGTGCCGGTATTGGTGACCAACACGGTGATGACCGACCTGGACTCCAAGACGATCTTGGGGCGCGAAACGTTGGCCTTCGGCGCGCTGTTGGTCGCGGGCGCGCCGGCGCAAGGGGCAGCGCTCGACAAAAACGTCTCCTCGTCCTGAGCCCGCTATGAACCTGTGGGTTGTCGTCCCCGTCAAGCCGTTTGACCAAGCCAAGAGCCGGCTGGCGGATGTGCTGCCGCCCGCCGCACGCGCCCGCCTGATGCGCGACCTGCTCGCCGGCGTACTGGCGCAGGTGCGCGCCAGCGAGCTGCCTGCCTCCGTGCTGGTCATCAGCCGCGACGCCAGCGTGCGCGCCTATGCCGCGGAACTCGGCGCATACACCTTGGCCGAAACCGGCGACGACCTCAACGCCGCGCTGGAACAGGCCCGCCGCTGGGTCATGCAACGCGGCGGTGACGCCCTCCTCATCCTGCCCGCGGACCTGCCCCTGCTCACCGTGGAGGACATCCTGCACCTCTATGACCTCGGCTTAGCTGGCGCAGAAGTGGCGGCGGCTGCCAGCCACGACGGCGGCACCAACGCATTGTGGCTACGTCCGCCGGACGGCATCGACTTCGCCTTCGGCCCCGACAGCTTCCGCCGCCACATAGAACAGGCCGCGGCCGCGGGCCTTCGCTGGGCCGCCTATCGCTCCGAGACGCTCGACTGGGACGTGGATGTGCCCGCCGATCTCGATTTCGTGGCGCACTACGCGCCGCTGTCCGCACACTGATGACGCACACTGATGGCGCACATGATGGCGCGATAACAGGACATTTGGCGCAACGTCGAATCGGCTACGCGCTGCTGGCGTTGGCCGCGGGCGCAGCGTTGTTGCTCTTCTTCCTGCCTGCCGAGAAGACGCTGGGCGGCGCGATCAAGATCGTGCTGCTGCACGGCGCGCTGGTACAGGCGGGGCTGTTCAGCTTCGCCGCGGCCGGGCTGTTGGGCGCGCTCTACCTGCTCACGCGCCGGGAAGGGGCCATCGCCTGGTGCGCGGCGGCGCAGAAAGCTGCGCTGGCGGTCTGGGCTGTCTACGTCGTGTCGAGCATGGCCGCCACCTATCTCGCCTGGGGCCAGTTGATCGCCTGGGATGAGCCGCGCGTGCGCGCCAGCGCCTATGTGCTGCTGCTGGCCGCGACCTGTCTGTTGATCGTGTGGTGGGTGCGCGACCGTGTCTTTACGGCGCTGGTCAACGTCGCCGCCGCGGCCGCGGTCTACGCTCTGGTCAAAGGGGTGAGCGTGGTGCGCCATCCGCTCGACCCCATCGGCGCGTCGACCTCCGTGGCCTACCGGCTGGCGTCGCCGGCTCTGTTGCTGATCTTGCTGGTCATGGCCGCGCTGTTGGCGTGGACGTGGCGTCTGCGGGGCGGTATCCGGGGCGAAGAGTGACGCCTATCAGCGTTCGGTCTGGGGCTCGCCGAGCGCATCAGGGCCGCATGCCTGGCGATAGGGACAGCGGCGGCAGCGGGCGACGTCGTTGTGCTGACGGCGGACGTCGGGCGCGGTGCGGGCGCGGCGAATAGCCTCGGCCGCGCTGAGGACTTGACGCTGCAGGTCTGGGTTGAACGGGATGCGCACGATGCCGTCGGCATAGCGGATCAGCCCGTGCGGCGGGCGCATCTTGTAGTGATCTTCCACCAGAAGGCAGTAGGCGCTCAACTGCAAGACATGGCTTTCGAGGGGTTGCGGCGGCATGCGCCGGCTCTTAACCTCGACCGGCACGATAACCTGTCGCCCGCGTTCCTCCGTGCGCACCAAGTAGTCGGGCCGCCCGACCAGGCCGTAGCGCCGGCTGATGAGCGGTTCGGACACTTCTTCCCACATACCGGTGTCACTGTAGATCACCTCGCCGGCGGGCAGGCCGGTCGCCGCGCGCAGACGCCGCCCCGCCCAGAACAGCGCCAACCCCAGGGCAATCAGCAGAATGGCGGCGATCCACAGGTAGGTCATGGCATAGCGCTTTCCGTCTGTGCGCCGGTCATCATGCGCGCCGCCTAGGCAGGTTGGGCCTTGACCAGCATCTCCCACGTCCCGCGCTGGACGACCTCGTCCTTCTGATTGAGTACGTCCACCTTGAAGGTGACGAGGCCGCCGCCCAGGCGAGGCATGGCCTTGGTCTCGTCCACGGTGAGGCGCACGCGCACGGTGTCGCCGATGAAGACGGGGCGCTGGAAACGCCATTCGCCGATGCTGCGAAAGGCGAGGATGGTCTCTTCCATGAAGCCGAGGCGCACGGACAGCCCGCTGGCGATGCTCAGGATGAGCAGGCCGTGGGCCACGCGCTGGCCGAACAGTTGGCCTTGGCTGTATTCGGCGTCGGTGTGGATCAGGTTCCAGTCGCCGGAGAGTGCGGCGAAGTTGACGATGTCGGCCTCGGTGATGGTGCGGCCCATGCTGACGACCTGGTCGCCAGAGCTGAACTCCTCGAAATAGAGGCCGGTGGAGCGGGCGAGTTTGCCTGTGGTCATGCGCTGGCTGCCTTCCTGACCGGGGTGTGGGATGGATGCACGATGCGTGCCGGCGGCACTGTGCGCGATGATACAATACCCCGGCGGATTTCGACAACGGACGGATTGACAGGCGTGGGGCGAGGGGCTAGAATGCGCAGGAGCGCGCAGCTCTGGGACGGTGGCGGAACGGCAGACGCAGCGGACTTAAAATCCGCCGGGGTGATACCCGTGTGGGTTCGAATCCCACCCGTCCTACTTCCCCAACAATATACGACACACCAACAGGCGATACCTACTACATGTCGTGTTCCGTCACAGATAAGGAGCACAACAGAAAATGGTCGCCACCTACCATTCGAACCACTTCCTCACCATCATCCTGCCGCTGTCGCGCGCTGCGCTCACGGTGGTCGTCGTGCTCTCGCTCCTGCACAACTGGAACGACTTCATGGCCCCGCTGATCTACCTGCAAAAGCGCGACCTCTATACGCTGGCCCCCAGACCCGCGCATTGCCCGTCCCCCGCGCCGGCGACCACCGGCAAGCCTTGGGGCAGACCTGTGGCTGAGGCCGCCTCCGCCGATACTCCGCCCATGACGACCCCAGGCGCAACCAGCGGCACGAACTGGTTGGGGCGCAGGCCCAGGTCGCGCATGAGGCCGTCGGCCCATTCGCCGCGGCACATATCAACCAAGCCCAGCGGGCCGGCGGAGGCTAGGCTGGTGGCATAGAGGCCGGTTAGGCGGTGGACAAGAAAGGCGTGCACATCCAGGAAGCGGGCGGCGCGGCGCACGGTCTCCGGCTCATTCTGCAGCAGCCACACGATCTTGGGCAGAGACTGCGTCATGGAGGGGGGCTTGCCCGTGAGCTCGTGCAGCGCGTCAGAGCCGAAGGTACGGTCCAGCCACTTAAGCTGCGCCCGGCTGCGCTCGTCGAGCCAGAGGATGGCGTGACGCAGAGGCCTCTCCTCGCCGTCAACCGGGACGAAGCTCTCGCGCTGGTGGGTAACGGCGAGCGCCTCGACCTGGCGCACGTCGATCCGGCTGAGGCGGGCGCGGAGCGCGGCGCAGGCGCTTGCCCACCAGTCTTCAGCGTCCTGCTCGGCCCAGGCAGGGTGCGGGCGGAGCAGCGGATAGGCGGCGCGACCTCCGCCTGGACCCGGCCGTGCTCATCCCAGGCGATAGCCTTACATGCCGTGGCGCTGCTGTCAATGCAGACGACGAGTCACATAGGCGCTAGGCCGCAGCCGTGGGGTCAGATGGGCAGAGTTCGGCCAGAGCCTCGCCCACAGACTGGAGCAGATAGGACATGGAGACGGCGCCGGGGTCGAGACCATCACGGCTGCGCTCGCCGAGTCTGGAGGCCCGGCCTTTGCGTGCGACGATGCCGGCTGTAGCCGCTGCGCCCTTCTGTGCAGCCGTCAAGGCCTGGCTCCAGGCGCGTGCCAGCGTCACGCCATCGGCGGCGGCTTGGCCCAGGGCGGCGACAAAGGGGTCCAACGCGTCCAGCATCGTCTTGTCGCCTACCTTGGCCTTGCCCATCTTGCCCACGGAAGCGGCGGCGGCCTCCATGGCGCGATGGACGGCGGCGGCGTCAAAGGGGCCGGCGCCCAGCTTCTGGCCGGCGGTCATGAGCAAGAGACCGAAGAGCGCGCCCGAAGCGCCGCCCGCGGCGTCGGCAAAGGAGCGGCCCGCGGCGACCAGGGCCATGCCGGGAGAGGGGTCGCCCTCCAGCTCGGCCAAGGACCGGTTGGCGGCGCGCAGGCCCCGTGCCATAGTCGTGCCGTGGTCGCCGTCGCCGGCCGCGGCATCCAGCGCGCCCAACTCCTGGATGTGCGCGTCGATGATATGCTGCGCCTTGGCCAGGCCCAACTCGATAACGTCACGTGCCTGTTGCATGGTGTTCATCCCGGTTGAAGGCGTCCACGAGGGGCGTCCCTATCGATGGGTGTACGCGGCTGAGGCGCATGGGGCGTCCAACAGCGACTGCAGCTCGTCGTCCAGCCACATCAGGCTCAGGCTGCAGCCGGCCATGTCGAGCGAGGTAACCATCTCTCGCACGATCGGCTGGTAGGGCTCCGCGCCGGCGGCGACGAGCAGGGCGTGGACGTCGTGGTAGAGCACGAACAGCTCCTCGTACTGGGTGCTGCCCAGCCCATTGAGGAGGACAGCCGCCCTTGGAAGCCCCTTGGGCGCGGGCGCATCCGCCAGGAGCGTCTCGACCAGCAGCGCCGCCACCTCGCGCGCCGGGCGCATCTCGGCTGAGCGGATGCCCGGCTCGCCGTGTACGCCCAACCCCAGCTCCATGCGGCCGGGTTCGACAGTGAAGAGCGGTGCGGGCTGACCGGGTAGGGTGCAGCCGGCAAAGGCCACGCCAAACGACCGCGTCTGCGCGTTGGCGTGGCGGGCGAGGGCCTCCACGCGGTCCAGCGTGTCCCCACGGGCAGCCGCGGCGCCGGCGACCTTGAACACGAAGAAGTCGCCGGCGATGCCGCGGCGGTCGCCCTCCTCGCCCGCCGGCGCAGAGGCGACGTCGTCGGTGACCTGCACGGAGCGCACCTCGACGCCCTCAGCCTCGCAGCGGGCCGCGGCCATGTCGAAGTTGAGCACATCGCCGCTGTAGTTGCCGTAGGCGTAGAGCACGCCCGCCCCAGAGGACACGGCCTTGGTGCAGCGATACACCTGCTCGGCGGACGGGCTGGCGAAGACCTCGCCCACGGCCGCGGCGTCGGCCAGGCCCGGCCCCACGTAGCCGCAGAAGGCCGGGTAGTGGCCCGACCCGCCGCCGACGAGCACAGAAACCTTGCCCGGCTTGGGCGCGCCCAGAGCCACGACGCCGGAGGCGTTCGGAATCCGTCTGACGTAGCGGCTGTAGGCCGCCACAAAGCCTTGAAGCATCTCTTCCTTGAAGTCGGTGGGATCGTTGTAGAGGCGTGTCATGTGTCCTGTCCCTCATGTGCTGGGAGAGCGTGTTGCCGATTAACCTAGCCCCAGGACGCGGGCGAGCTTACGCACGGTGAAGCGCTGGCGCAGGTAGTGGCCGTACTGCTCGGCCGCGACCTGCTCCTGTGCCGTGAGGCCGAGCTCGGCCACGGTGGTGGGGCCGCCCACGATCTGCAAGCTGCGGGTGATCTCCTGGCCCGGCGGAACCTGCGCGGCGATAGCCAGAACCTCATCCCAGTTGTCCCCAATGCGCTGCTTCAGCGCGCTGTATGCGGCCTCGGTCAGGTCGAGGAAGGGCCGTTGGGCGGCAATGATAGCAGGGGCCATGTCTCCGAATGCCGCCTGGATGCGGGCGATCTCCGAGTCCCGCGTGGGAAGCGTTGACGCCTCGAGTCGATCGGAGACATCCTGACGGTTCAGGGCCTTGATGCAGTCGTAGAGCTGCGCGAGGAGGACCGTGGCGACGCCGACCTTGGCCCCATGCAGGATGGCCGGGCGCCCTTCCTCCAGGAGCTTCATCTCCCAGTAGTGCGAGTAGTGATGCTCGGAGCCGGATGCGTTGCGCGAGCTGCCGAGGTCCAACATGGTGAAGCCCGAGTCAATCAGGCCCTCCATCAGGGCGTGGACGCCGTCGGGCGATCCTTCGCCGACGGCCTGGGCTTGCTCGGTGCAGCGCTGGGCGACGGCCGCGGTGCGCTGGGCGATGGCTTCGTCGAAGGGCTCGTCCCACAGCAGATGACCCAGGCGCCAGTCCGCGGCGGCAGTGAACTTGCCCATAATATCGCCGAAGCCGGCTGCGATCATGGCGCGGGGCGCGGTGACGAGCGTGTCCAGGTTGGCGAAGATGGCACGGGGCGCCTGGGTGATGTAGGTGGTCTTGACGCCCTCGACGATGAGAGGCGCGCCAAGCGAGGCAAAGCCGTCCACCGAGGGCGCGGTGGGCATGGCGACAAAGGGGTTGCCCGTGCGCCAACTGGCGAAGCGCGTGATATCGGTCAGCGTGCCGGAACCGACGGCGACATAGGTGCGGGGCGCCCGGTCTACCGTGACCATGATCTGCAGGATATGGCGGGCATCCGCCACGACCTCGGGGGTGTCAAAGACGATGGACGCGACGTCCAGACCCTGAGCCTTGAGGCCGGCTTCGACTGCCTGCCCGAGGACGCCATAGGTGTTGTGATCGGCGATGAGGGCCAGCTTGGCGACCCCATGCCGGCGGCAGTAGTCGATTAGGTGGGAAATGGCCTGGTTGTCGATGGTGACGATTTCTGGACGCTGGTTGTCCATTCTGGGTGCGCTCCTGGCGGCGTGGAGGGCCCGTCTTCGTGGGCGGGCGCGGGCGCGGACGGAAGGCAGAGAGGCGACCTGCCGGAGAAGCGGAACGTCTGTAGGCTGTGGGCAGGACATCCTCACTCAAGAGCAGTGTACGATAAGAACAGCCGAAAATCAACCGGGGCGACGGGTCATTTTAGCGCAGGTCTGGCCTGGGCTTCACGTTCTCCGGAGGTTTTCTACACGTTCTCCACACGCCTGGGTGAGATAGTGAGGGTGTCCGCGTCGCGGGCGCCGCGGCCACGTGGGGACCGGCGCCGCATTCTACATACTTTTGTTCTGGCCGCTGTCCTGAGCCATATTTCAGGTAAAGAAGCCGGCAGGACCCGGTCCCCGAGGCCGGGCCTCTCTTTGCTGTCAATGCCGGCATGAGCGATAGGCCCATCTATGCTATAATTACGGCGCCGCAGCATTCATCCAGGACGCCGGCAGACGCCGGCCTTCACCATTCCTCTAGTTAGCGACGCTATGGACCTCAACACCCTGCAATCTTGGCTCTGGAAAGCCGCCTGTTCGATTCGCGGCGAAGTCGACGCCGCCCGCTACAAGGACTACATCCTGCCCCTGGTCTTCTACAAGCGGCTGGACGACGTCTACGCCGACGAACTGATGCGCGTGGGCAAGGAACTGGGCCAGGACACCGGCACCGCCGAACTCTTCGTCGAGGCCGACCGCAGCCTGGTGCGCTTCTACATTCCGGCCTCCGCCCGTTGGCAGCAGGTGCGCAAGCAGGCCGCCGGCCTGGGCGAACGCATCACCGATACCCTGCGCACCATCGCCCGCGAAAACCCGGACCTGGCCGGCGTCATCGACCGCCGCGACTTCAACGCCACTGAGGGCAACCAGCGCTTGCTGGACGATAACACTCTGGCGCGCCTGGTCAACATCCTCAGCGAGCAGCGCCTGGGCCTGAGCGATGTGCAGCCCGACCTGCTCGGCCGCGCCTATGAATACCTCATCCGCAAGTTCGCCGAGCGCGGCAGCAGCGCCGGTGAGTTCTTCACCCCCACCGACGTCGGCTTCCTTATCGCCCGCATCCTCGACGCGCAGCCGGGCGAAAGCGTCTATGACCCGACCAGCGGCTCCGGCGGGCTGCTCATCAAGACGCAACTGCGCCACCGCCAGAAGCTAGCCGAAGCCCTGAGCAAGCCCGTGGAGGAACTGCGACCCAGCGACGACCCGCAGCCCATCCGCCTGTACGGCCAGGAGCTGCAGGCCGACAACGTCGCCGCGGCCAAGATGAACGCCTTCATCCACGACATGCGCGCCGATGTCCGCCAGGGCAACACGCTGCGCAATCCGCTCTTTCTCAACGAGGACGGCAGTCTGCGCCGTTTCAACAAGCTGGCCGCCAACCCCATGTGGAATCAGGACTTCACGCCGGACGTCTACGAGAACGACGCCTACGGCCGCTTCGAGTGGGGCACGCCGCCCGCCGGCACCGCCGACTGGGGCTGGATTCAGCACATGTACGCCAGCCTGGAGCCGGGCGGGCGCATGGCTGTGGTGCTGGACACCGGCGCGGCCAGCCGCGGCAGCGGCAACAAGGGCCGCAACGCCGAGCGCGACATCCGCAAGCAGTTCGTGGACCACGACGCCATCGACGCTGTCATCCTGCTGCCCGACAACATGTTCTTCAACACCTCTGCGCCGGGCATCATCCTGGTGGCGCGCAAGGCGGACGCCGCGCACCCGCGACCCCACGCCGGCGAGATTCTGCTCATCAACGCAGGCAAGCATTTTGTGAAAGGCCGCCCCAAAAACGAGATGACGGCCGAGCAGGTGGCGCACATCGGCGACCTCTATCTCAACTGGCAGGAGGAGGCCGACACCAGCCTTGTGGTCAAGCAGGCGGAAGTGGTGCGCAACGACTACAACCTCAGCCCCAGCCGCTATGTGGCGAGCAACGACGTGGAGCCGCCCCTGCCCCTGGAGGAGGCGCTGGTGCTGCTGCGCGAGGCGGAGGAAGCACGCGCCGAGGCAGACGAGAAATTGGGCCAGGTGTTGGCCACACTGGGATTCGAGGGTTGGCGGAGTATCGTAGGATGAAGACAGGTTACTCGCTGTCCTCTAGCGATATGCAGGTCACTCCCCTTGGAATGTTGCCAGCCCAGTGGCAAGTCGCAATTCTTTCACAGGTTGCGACTATTACGATGGGGCAGTCACCACCCTCCTCCACGTACAACGATGAGGGCGATGGTCTTCCGTTCTTCCAGGGTAAGGCCGACTTTGGCATGATGTATCCCACCCCGTCCATATGGTGCTCAGCTCCGCAGCGCACAGCCGAGTCAGGCTCAATTCTTGTATCACTGCGCGCACCCGTTGGCGATACCAATCTTGCTC
>Ga0123329_1004803_pt1 | contig 10405 bp, 10 predicted proteins | sample BioC12SIPDNA_FD_89703 | JGI IMG/M metagenome (GOLD analysis project Ga0123329, IMG submission 89703) | Anaerobic biogas reactor microbial communites from Washington, USA - Biogas_R1_B C12 SIP DNA | ecosystem: Engineered > Bioreactor > Anaerobic > Unclassified | place: Washington, USA | collected... | reverse complement strand
GTTCGCTTGTGGAACTGGGCGAACCGGGTTCCATTCAAACTTGCCTTTCCACTGCAGTTTCGTTGAGCATCTGGAAGATGCTAGAACCTTGGATAAACACACGCCGTACCCCAGCGGGGCGGCTGACGCGCAAGTAGCCCGCGTCGATCAGCTTCTTGAGAGTGCTGAGGCTGACGCCGAGTATCTCAGCGGCCTCTTGCCGGGAATAAACGGCATTCTGGTTGATCGTCTGCTTAGCGCCGCCAGACATTCCCACTTCTCCTGATAGCCCATTCAGTGTAGCACGGCCCGCCGCATTTGTCAACAAAAAATCGATCGCAGGCCGCCGCATATGCTTTTTAAGCACTGTATAGGGGTCAGGAAGGCTCACGATGCGCGTCGAGCCAGTCGATCATATCGCCGATGACCCGCGCCTGCCCCAGCTCGTTGTGAATTTCGTGGTACAGGTCCGGGTACACCGTCACCGTCGTATCGGGCGATCCGCTGCGCTGGCGGATGATCGCAGCGGCGGTGGGCAGGCAGATGGGGTCCGCACCGCCGTGCAGCGCCAGGTACGGGAGGCGCAGCGCTGGCAGCCCGGCGATACACTGCTGCCCGGCCTCGATCACCCGCAGCGTCATATCGACGCGCAGCAGGCCGTGCACCACGTAGGGATCGGCTTTGTAGGCTGCCACCACCGCCGGGTCGCGGCTGATGCCGCGCGCTCCCGACAGCCCCAGCGGGATGAGGCGCGCGCCAGGCACGATCTGGTTCGCCAGCCGCAGAAGCGTAAGCGTGATCGCGTTGATGCCAACCAGCTTGAGCGCCGTGCCGGTGGTGACCAGCCCGGCCAGGTCGTCCTGGTAGCGCAGCGCGAACAGCAGGCCGATCAACGAGCCCATGCTGTGCCCGTAGACGAAGACCGGCAGCCCTGGATGCGCCGCGCGGACCGCCTCGAAATAGGTGCGCAGGTCGGCTACGAAATCGTCGAAGCGGTCGACCTGGACGCGCGGCCCTTCCGACCGGCCATGCCCCCGGTGATCCAGCGCCGCGACGGCGTACCCGCGCTCGACCATCGCCTGGGCGACGTGCGCGTAACGCCCGCTGTGCTCGCCGATGCCGTGGGCTACCACCACCACGGCGCGCGGATCGCCATCCGGCAGCCACCGCTGTGTGAATAGCGAGACGTCGCCCAGGCCGCGGAATGATCCGGTGACGTGCTGCATAATTTTCGCTCCTCCATCTGGTCCCACTACGCCGCGCTGTTGCCTGCCAGGGTCCGGTGACCGGCAGCAGGAAAACTCGAGAGGCTGCGCGGACCTCTCGGGTGAACTGGCGACGGATAGCCGCCAACCGGCGCTATTCCGCCGCGACCTGTTCCAGCGTCAGGATATAGTCGCCGCGCCCGCCGAAGCGCCCCGCCTCGATGGTGAAGGTGGCGGTCGTCGGCAGGAAAAAGTCGATCCGGGCGTCGCGCTGTGTCATGCCCTCGGGCGGGTTGGTGCCCACGTCGTCGTTGGCCGCGATCACCCGGTCCTGCGGGTCGCGCAGGGCGAGCTTGGGATCGAGCAGCCCGGCGCCGCTGGGATCGACCATCGTAATGATCACGTGGTCGCCCGCCCGCCCCTCGAACGTCCAGGAGTGGGCCGGGTAGCGGTTGTTGAGCGCGCCGCGCACGCTCTGCCCGTAGCCGATCGGGCCGCCGCCCTGCGCCGGGTCCGCGCCCAGGACGGTCATCGGATCGTCCGGGCTGGCGGCCTGCTCGCTGCCGAGCGGGAGCCGCCCGTCGCCGGTGAAGGTGAAGCGCTGGACCTGCGTGCTGCCGGTGGCCGGATCGGTTTCGGTCCAGTAGATGGTGCCATCGGGTCCGACCGTCAGCCCCGCCGGGCGCTGGTATTCGCCCGGCAGGAAGCCCCGCCCCTGAGACGCGTCGTGGGGAAAGCCGAACGCGTCGAGCAGCCGCCCGGAGACGCTCATCTCCAGCAGGCCATACCCGTCCAGGCCGGGCGCTTCCAGCGCGATGATGATGTTGTCGCTGGGGGCGATGGCGATATCGGTCGGCGTGACGTCCACGAAGATCTCGGCGGCGAGATTCTTGACAAGCGGCTGGCCATCCGCGTCGACCACATTCAGGTTGCCCGTCGCGCCGATCAGGTACATCGTGCCCGAGCGCGGGTTGATATCCAGCCGGATGCCGGACAGGTCAGGGTTGATCGCGTCCAGATCGACCGTCCGAAGCAGGTTTCCCACCGTGTCGAACTGGTACAGCCGGTTCCGGATCCCGCTGGCGTGCCCTTCGGAGACGGCCCACAGGCTGCCGTCCGGCGCGAAGGCGAGCGTCTGCGGCATGCCGGGCGCGAACTGGCCTTCGCCATCGCCGCGCGTCCCCCAGCCGCCGCCATAATTCCCGGCGCGGTCGACCATCGTGATCGCGGTGTTGGTGTTGTCGGCGGTGTTCGCCATGTACAGCCGCAAGTTCGGGCTCATGACGACGTCCACGAAACTCCCCTCCGCCCACGGCCCCATGTAGCTGATCTGCTCGCCGGTGCTCATGTTGATCGCGAGCACGCCACCCGGCCCGACCACCATGTACATCACGTCATACGGGTCGAAGGTAATCCCGCCCGCCTGCACCACCCGCCAATCGCCCGGCTGGGCCGTCTGGAAATGCCACAACACGCCGCCATCGTTGGCCGTGATCGAGTCGATGAGCGCTTCGTCGCGCTCGGGCAGCGTGAAATTCAGCGAGCTGACCAGCGCGTCGAACGTGGCGCCGGCCCCGCTATCCCAGGCGGCGCTCGGCGCCATGCCGCGCACGACCGCCACGCGACCCCCGGCCACGGCCAGCAGCCCGACCCGCGTGGTGATCCCCTCGCTGGGCAGCGTCACCAGGATCTCGTAGCCGCTGCTGTTGCCCCATTGGGCCGGGGTTGGCTCCGGCGCGGAGGCGCTGCCGGGCACCAGGCGCGCCAGCAGGCCGGGCAGGTCGGTCGCCTCGACGATGCCCAGCTCGTTGAAGGTGCCGATGACGATCCGCAGGCTGAGCCCGGCGGGCGCGGTGCCGCTGGTCAGGGCTGCCAGATCGTCGGGCGCGGCGGCGGCCAGCCGGTTGTCCTCGACGGCCACCTCCCAGCCGGTGGGCAGGTCAAACGCGATGCCCAGCGCCGGGCTGGAATAAGGCCGGCCGTCTCCCTGGGCCAGGGCGCCGCCCAACGGGCCAACAGCCGCGGTCAAAACGATACAGGTCAACACGAGATAACGATACAGCCGGGTTTGCATCCAGAGTCCTCCACAGGTCCAGGAAAGCCCCGTGATGGGGAAACTATGGCATCATTGTACCGTGCGATGCGTCCGCCGTCGCGCGGACGTGGGCCGGGCGGCGCCAAGACGCCGGGTAACATGGGAGAGTCGCACCAAAATTCACAAACCGTTTTCTAACCCAAACCGGGACCGGAGTAGGATATGATACTTAAGGTACGTTTTATATGCTAAGAACTATCGTCTGTCGCGGTAAAGGGTCCGCTACAAAAATGTTCACGGGGAGCCCTAGCAAGTCAGAGGATCGGGTGGGATGTACACTAAAAATGAGTTAATGTTTCCGCACTACGTCATTCCTCACCTTCGGGACGCGCGCGGGGATGCATGGCGCGACCTGATCGACCGTATCTCGCAACTGCCCGAGACGCACGAAGAAGTGTTGGCCTTGATGCTGACCATGATTCGCGTCAACGGGTGCATGCCGTGCGAGACGGACAGCTACCGGGCGATGCGCGGCTGTACGATGTGCACGCTGCAGACGCTGCGCCGGTTCAAAGAGCCGGATAGCGAGCTGCTGCGCATCTACAACCAATCGCTGAAGGACGTTCGGGCTTATGTGGCGCAGCCCGGAACGCCGGTCCTGGTGGCCGATTACGTGATGGAGACCGTCTAGCCTCGCGGAGCGGCGGTTCATCACGCGTTCTCAGCCGTGCGGGGCCGTGACCGGCTCCGCACCGGTTTTTTGCGCCCCATCCCCGTGGTACACTACACCTACCGGACCGGCAAGCAGCAAGGGCCACCTACGGATGAAACACAAGATCGACTGGGAATCGCTGGCCGAGCTTCAATTCTTGCTCTATAGCCGGATCGCCGATTCGCTCAGCGCGGCGCTCAGCGGGATCGCGCTGACCAACATGCCCGAAGCGCAGGACAAGCCGCCCGGTTACTGGCAGGACCTCGCTACGGCCAAAGTGTCGAACGTCCTGAATCTGTTCACGGCCTGGTCGAACCTGATCCGGTTCAAGCTGGGCGAGGCCATCCCCGAGGGCGCGCTGCACCCCTTCCACGCCAACGCGCTGCTGGCCTGGCTGGGGACTCAGCTCCAGTTCTCGAGCGTCCCGCGCCTGGAGGGCGACCCGCTGCTGCACGCCAACCAGGAAACGCTGCAAGAGGCGCTCCTGCTGTTGTATTCGGCGGCCTTCACCCAGGGGAGCGGGGTCCGGCTGGAAGTGGAAGCGGGGGCCGATGGGGTCTGGTTCCGCGTCCGGTTCACGCGCAACACGCCCCCGCCCGCCACCTTCGACGATCTGCTGGCGAGTTTTGGCGATCACTGGCGGGACCAGGATACCCTCTTCGAGCTAGCGACCGCGCGCGATTTCGTGGCCCTCAACGGCCTGGAGCTGGTCCTCGACGCGTCCGGCGACCAGGCCGACTTCGCGTTTTTCGTCCCCTCGACCGCTGAGGCGCGGGCACGGGCGATCGCGGAGACCCAGCCGTCGATTGGTGCGGAGACGCACGTCATGGACGGTGAGTCGACTCCGGTCATCTTCGAGCAAGTCGCCAGCCGGGACCATGCCACGCCCCCGCTGATCGATGCGCCGGTCGATGCAGACGAGCCGGAGCCGTTCCCCGATCCACTGCCGATCCCGTCACCGATCGCGCCGCCGGAACCGCCCGCGGAGCCGGCAACGCCCGGCCCAGCGATCAGCACCCTGCACACCGATGACACCCAGATTGGATCGCAGACCCTTGTCCTTCGCCGCGAGCCTGACCCCGATCCGGACGGGCCGCCGCCCGACTCCGGCGCGGCACCGTCGGGCTAGACCGGCGCGGCAGCCTGCGCGCGGCGGTCCGGCCTTTTCCATCTCACCGGGCAGGTGTATACTCCTCACCATCATCCGCTCGGTGGGAGGGATCCCGGCTCATGAAATGCGTGCATTGCAGCGAACAGGCGGAGGCGATCTGCCGCTGGTGTGGCCGCGCCGTGTGCGGCAACCATATCAAGTCGATGACGTACATCATCTCGGTGTATGTCGGAGGCAAGAAAGTCCCCAAGTCGCTGGTGGTGGCCGACGCCGTCTGGTGCGGCGTGTGCAAACCCCAGCCCGAACCGATCGAAATGCCGTATCTGGACTGATGCCCCATGAGCGAGCCACAAGCCGCAGGCCTGGCTAAGGTCTGCTGGACCGATCCGACCTCCGGCGAGTACCGCGAGCTAGTGCTGGCCGAGGGCGCGACCGTCACCATCGGGCGCAGTCCCGACAACCAGATCGCGATCCCCGAGCGCCACGTCTCGCGCCAGCACGCCGTGATCAGCTTTCGCGACGGCATCTTCATGATCTCCGACCTGGGCAGCGCTAACGGCACCTTCGTCAACGACAAGCCGCTGAGCGATCCCTTCCCGCTGGCCCACGGCGACGTGATCCGCCTGTACGTGCCGGTCCTCACCTTCTCCGCGCTGGTCACCGAGGCCGAGCACGAGCAGGCCAAGATGACCGGGACGCTGGTCGTCCCGGCGAGCGCGGGCGGCCAGCCCACCCTGCATATTACGTCCGGGCCGCAGGAAGGCGCCGAGATCCGGCTGCTGACGCCCACGCTCAAGATCGGGCGGGCGACGCGCAACGCCACGTGGGATGTCGCGCTGCAGGATCGCGCCGTGTCGCGGCCCCACGCCCAGATCGACCTCCAGCCCAACGGCGAGTGGGCGATCACCGATCTCGGCAGCGCTAACGGCACCACGGTCAACGGCCTCCCCGTGACCGCCAACGAGCCGCACCCGCTGGCCGATGGCACCGTGATCACGCTGGGCGAGACCACCCTGCTGTTCCGGCTGGGCAGCCCGTAACGACCCATGGCGAACGTGTACCGCAACATCGGCGCAGTCGTGAAGGACACCGGCGGGCTGTGGGATCGCCTGGACGACCAGATCGCGGCCAGGCCGGCCCCGGCGGCGGGCGCTGGCCTGGGTCTGTGGGACATGGTCGTGACGGGCAGTGTGGGGGGCGTGTGGGACCAGTTCGACCACGAGACCGTCCTGCTGCGCCGCGAGCATCTCGAGCGCGGCCGGGAACGGCTCGACCTGTGGCATGAAGCCGCCGACGAAACGCTGATCCTGCCCCGGGTGGGCCTGCTGCCGGTGTGGGATGCGGTCCTGGCCCGGTCCGACGCGGAAGGCGGGCTGGACCTCGACGGCACGCTGATGATGCTCCGCCCGGAAGCCGAGAGCGTGTGGCAGCGCTCCGCCGACGAGACGCTGATGCTCAGCCGCCCGACCGAGAGCGTCTTCGCCCAGCAGGTGCGCGCCCGCGACCTGACGACCTATTTCCCCCGGCGCAAACCCGGCTACGCGCTCAAAAAGCTGGCCGATGCCCGCGGCGACACTTACTGGATCCTCAAGAACCTGCGCACCGATGCGTACCTGCGCCTGACCGCCGACCAGGTCTTTTTGTGGGACCAGATGGACGGCGAGACCAGCGTTCAGGATATCGCCGTGGCCTTCATGCTCGAATACGGCAAGCTCTCCATCGGCGGGCTGATCATGCTGCTCGACCAGCTCCAACAGAAGGGCTTCATCGAGCCGCTGGTCGATATTTACGGCGCGGTCAACCAGAGCGTCGCCCAGCGCCGCGCGGACGTGTGGTGGCGGCAGATCATCCGCCGCTTCACCAACACGGAGCTGGCGATCAACGGCATCGACGGGTGGATCACGCGATCGTACCAGGCGGGCGGCAGGTGGCTGTTCGCCCGGCTGGTCCAGTGGGCGATGCTGGCGATCATGGTCGTTGGGACGGTGGTCTTCGCCGGTTTGCTCCTGGGGTTCATCGAGCGCGACGTGGCGTTCATCGCCGGAGCGGGGGCGGGTGCGATCGCCGCGCTGGTTTCCCTGTACGTGCTGCAGGCGATCACCCTGTTCATCCACGAATGGGCCCACGCGCTGGCGACCAAGCACTACGGGCGCGAGGTGCGGCGCGGCGGCTTTCTGCTGCACTTCGGCATGCCCGCCGCGTTCGTCGACACGACCGACATCTGGATGGAGCCACGCCGCCCGCGCCTCGTGGTGAGCTGGGCTGGGCCGCATTCGGGCTTTTTCCTGGGTGGGCTGGCGAGCCTGGTCATCCTGGCGCTGCCCGGCGGCGCGGTGGCGAGCGTGCTCTACCGCTTCGCCATTCTGACCTACCTGACCAGCTTCATGAACCTCAACCCGCTGCTCAAGCTGGACGGCTATTACATCCTGATGGACTGGCTGGAAATCCCCCGCCTGCGCGAAAGAAGCCTGGCGTTCATCGGCAAACCGCTGCGCGCTAAGCTGCGCAAGCGCGAGCGCTTCACCCGCGAGGAGATTATCTTCGCCGTCTTCGGCGTGCTGGCCGCCGTGTGGACGGCGATCGCCGTGTTCGCCGCCATCCGCATCGCGGGCGGGTACGTGCTCAAAGCGGCCAACACGCTCCCCGGCCAGATCGTCATCGGGCTGCTGGCGGTGGTGGTGGCGCTCGCCCTGGGCCGCCGCCTGCTCCGCCAGGCGCGGATCGCGCGCCGCAGGAGGGCCGCCGCCTGATGGGTTGGCGGGATATCCTGGCGCGGGCCGGTCTGCTGGCGGCAGTCGCCCTGATCGCTGCCGGGTGCGGCGAGGCGGACGAGCCACCCGTCCCCACGCTGATGGTCCTGCCGGAGTGGACGCCGCCCCCGACCTTCACGCCCAGCATCACGCCCACCGCCAGCCCCACGCCGCCCCCTACCGCGACGGCCACATCGACGACCACCCTGACGCCGACCGCCTCTCCCAGCCCGATCCCGCCCAGCGCAACACCCACGGGCACCGCCACGCCCGCGCCGACGTTCACGCCGACCCCGGTGCAGATCGTGATCAGCAGCGAGGTGGGCGCCTACGCGCGGGCCGGGCCGGGCACGGCCTACGACGTCGCCGGGACGGTCGGCGCCGGGCAGCGCTTCGCCGCGCTGGCCTATGCAGCCGACGACGAGGGCACGGTCTGGTATCTGGTGGCGCTGGCGCCGGGCCAGGCGGCCTGGGTATCGGCCTGGGTGGCCGACCGCGCGGACGGCGCGCCGCTGGCGGCGGTGGCCCTGGCAGCGACCGTCCCGCCCAGCCCGACCGCGTCCGCCACGCTGGCGATCCCACCCACCGCCGCGCTGCCGGGCAGCGCCGGGGCGCAAACCTCGGATGAGTTCGGCGTGAATCTCCGCAACGGCGCGGGCCTGGATTACGAACTGATCGACACGCTGCCGCCCAACACGCCCCTGCAACTCGTCGGGCGCACCGCCGACCTGAACTGGCTTCAGGTGATGACGCTCGACGGGCGACCCGGCTGGATCCTGGGCGAACTGTTGCGCGTGCAGAATGCGGCGGTGGAGAATCTGCCGGTGAGCTGGGTCGAGCCGGACGGCGCGACGCCGGTCGCCGCCGCGAGCGAGTCGGGCCAGGTCATCCTGTCGGGGGACATCTTGCAGGAGGCGCGCCGCATCTTCGCCCACGGGCAGCAGTTGGGCAACGATCCGCGCTCGCTGCTGTTGATCGGCGACAGCGTCAACGTGGAGGGGCGCTTCCTCGATTCGTTCGCCGAAGGCAACTACACGCTGGGCGAGTACGCCTACTTGCAGCCAACTATCGACTTTTTCAGCGGGGCCGGATCGCTGAGCGCGGCTTACCTGACCGAGCATTCCGGCTTCAAATACGACATGATCCTCGACCCGACGTGGTCGAACCCGGCGCTGTGCACCGCCGCCGAATCGCCGCTGGACTGCGAATACCGGCTCAAGCGGCCCAGCATCGCGATCATTCACCTGGCGCTCAACGACATGCTGTTCTACTCGCTGGACCACTACCGGACGTATATGTACCGGGTGATCCCCACGCTGATCGGCTACGGCGTAATCCCGGTCCTGACCACCTTCACCGCGGCGGACGATTTCCGGCCCGAGCTCACGCCGCTCTACAACCAGGCAATCCGCGAGGTCGCCGCCGCCTACAACATCCCGCTGATCGACTTTTTCGCCGCCGCGCGCCCGCTGCCCAACCGGGGAACCGGCGAGGACGGCGCGCACCTCTCGCACCGGGAGGACTGGCGGATCGCGTTCGACGGCGACCAGCTCGTGTATGGCGTCACCCTGCGCGAGCTGCTCACCTGGCAGATGCTCGACGAGCTCAAGCGCAACGTCCTCGACCTGTAGCGGGGACGAGAAAGGCTCACTCATGTCTCAAGCTGATTTACTGCGCCAGGTCCGGAGCGCGACCACGCCCGCCGAGCGCCGCGACCGCGCCCTGACCCTGCTGGCCGCCACGCGCAGCCGGGAACATGTCGACGCGGCGCTGGCCGCGCTGGAGCGCGACGAGGTGCGCGCGCTGTTGGGTGACGCTCACCGCGCCACCCTGCGCGAGAAGGCCCTGGTTTACTTCGAGCACGAGGACCGCGACCGCGGCGGGCTGATCCGCGAGAAGATCATCCGCCTGCTGACCGCAATCCGGCATCGCGACGATGTGGACCTGTACGTGCGCGGGGCGACGACGTACAGCGGGCCGCCGGCGCAGACGCTGCGGGCTGCGTCGCTGGTTGGGCTGCTGGCCGTCGATCCGGGGCTGGCGGCCGCTTACGCGGTCAAGCTGCTGGGCGAGCCGGACACCTCCCCGCTCAGCGGCGAGCCATCGCTGACGGCGCTGGCCGTGCTGGCCCACTGCGGCCAGCCGCTGCCGATCTACCAGTTCGCGCTGCTGCTGGGCGAATCGTTCATCAAAGAGGGCAAGGGCGAGGTGGTCAGCAAAGCGCTGGAGCTGCTCGGCGGCGAGCTCCCGCCCGCGCTCTACCGGTCGCTGGCTGAGTCGTTCGCGGTACTGGACTCGCCCGTCGCGTGCAGCGGCATCGTCAACGCCATCGTCGAGGGGCGCATGGCCGATCTCTACCCGCTGCTGGAGGACATGCTCGCCCGGACGCGCTCCGCCGATCTGCACCGTTACGGCGCGATCATGCTGGCCGCCTCGCGCGAGCCAGACCTCACCGCGCTGCTCTACCGGCTGGCCCGCCAGAGCACCCTCGCGCGCGTCGACAACTTCATCGAAGCCGTGGAGCTCAGCTCCGGCGACGAGCGCGACGCGATCCTGGCGCTGCTGGCGAAGCGGCGGCGCTAGCCCGCGCGGCCTCTTCCCGTTTGTGCAGGG
>Ga0123329_1004801_pt1 | contig 10406 bp, 6 predicted proteins | sample BioC12SIPDNA_FD_89703 | JGI IMG/M metagenome (GOLD analysis project Ga0123329, IMG submission 89703) | Anaerobic biogas reactor microbial communites from Washington, USA - Biogas_R1_B C12 SIP DNA | ecosystem: Engineered > Bioreactor > Anaerobic > Unclassified | place: Washington, USA | collected... | reverse complement strand
TTGCAGAACGCCGCAGCATTCGCAGGTTCAAGGAGACGCCGGTGTCGGAGGAGGCCATCCGGTCCGTCCTGCACGCCGCCACGCTGGCGCCCTCCGGCAAGAATCGCCAGCCCTGGCGCTTCGTCGTCGTGCAGGGCGCGGAGCAGCGCGCTGCAATGGTGGCGCGGATGCGCGAGGGGATCGCGAAGCTGGAGGCCCAGGGGATGGGGACGGGGAGCGCCAAGTGGACGGTGGAGATCATGGCGCATGCGCCCGTGACGGTGTTTGTCTTCAGTGCATACGAGACGTACGCCGGGAAGCTGAACACTCTGGCGGATGACTTGATGGACATCGTCGATGTGCAGTCGATCGGTGCCGCCATCCAGAATATGGCGTTGGCGGCATTGCCCCTAGGACTGGGGACGCTGTGGATCTGTGACGTCTTCTACGCGCTGGAGGAGCTTTGCGCGTGGCTGGGCGAGGAGCACGTGATGGTGGCGGCAGTGGCGTTGGGCGTGCCCGACGAGGCGCCCGCCCAACGCCCGCGCAAGCCGGTGGACGAGGTCACACGGTGGGTCGGATCGTAAGGGCCGCCGGTCAGGCGTGCAGGCGGCGGCCCACCTCGCGGAGCGTCACGACATCCTCCGGGTGAATGGAATCCGTCACCGAGCGGCCCGGATTTAAGGCAGCGTCCTGCAGCTCGCGGAGGCGGTCGAGGTCGTGGCGTACAGCTGCGGCATTGGCGGTGTCGCCCAGTTTCTCGAAGGTCGCCAGGCTCTCAGACAGGTGGTCGCGAGCCTTCGACAGGGCGCGCAGGCCTATTTCTGCCCTGCCCAGTCTGTGGAGTACGGCTGCCCGTTCAGGATCCTGCCTCAACAGACGACGATGCTCAAGTGCCGAGAGCCAGTGAGCGTGAGCCTGTCGCAGGTTGCCGAGATCCTCATGGATGTTGCCCATCATCGTGAGGATGCCCGCTACGCTGTTGAGGTCTCCGATCTCCTGGTGTCCCCGAAGGCTCTGTGTGTGGAATGCCAGAGCGGCTGTGGTGTCGCCTCGGTGCATCATCCACTGCGCCAGAAACAGGTTGGCGTTGGCGACCCCGCGAATGTCACCGACCTGCTCCCGCAGTGCAATGCTCTCTCTGAGACGATCGACAACCTCTACCCCGCGCCCCTGCGCCGCGCTGACCCCAGCAAGCGCATGCAACGACATAGCGGCACCCCAGTCGTCGCCGACACTACGCCGATAGGACAGGCTCTCGATCAGAAGACGCTCCCCTTCTTCAAGGCCGCCAATGCTGGCCAGGAACTCGCCAAGGGCCTCCTGCGCCAGGGCTACGCCCCAGCTATCGTCCAAGGCGCCGTAGAGGTGCAGGCTTTCCTCAAGGCGCTGGCGCCGCGTCTCAATGTTCAGCCCCACACCGATATACGAGCTCACTACATTGAGAAGAGCGAGCCCGGCAGGATCAGGGGCCGACGCCAAGAGCGGGCGCACCTGTTCCATGATTGCACATCCCTCGGTGACATGGCCGAAGCGACACAGGAACTCCCCCTGAATGGCGCGCAACATCGCCAGCAACGCCGGCTGCTTTGCGTCTGCATGTCCCAGTAAGGTGTCGGCGGCCTTCTGGAAGAGGGCCTCTCCCTCCGTGAAACGACTACGCATCTCGAAGAAGAGCGCCAGGCCCAGCGTAGCATGAGCGATGTCATCGATCATCCCCGCCGAAATGGCCCATTCCCAGGCCCAACGAATGTTGTCGAACTCCGCCTGCAGGATGTCGAGGGCCAGCCGCTGTTCCAATGGCGGTGCTGCGCGGGCCGGTGCCTTCATGAGGGCCTCGACACGATGCACGAGTCCCAAGTAGTAGGCGGCGTGGCGGGTACGCACTGCTTCGGCTTCTCCCGGCGCGGCTTGCAGTTGCTCCTCCGCGTACTGCCGCAGAACCTCGAGGACGCCATAGCGACTATCCCCAGCAGGGCCAGCACCAGGCGACTCCTCGACTCGTCGGTAGACAAGGGATTTGTCCATCAACGCAACGAGCGTAGGCAGCCGCGCACCCACGACGGCCTGAGCGGCCTCGCGGGTGCAACCCGAGCGGAAGACCGAAAGCGCACGGAAATAGCGGCGCTCCTCTACGGAGAGCAGCCCCCAGGAACGAGCGAAGACGGCGCGCAGACTCTGGTGACGCTCGGGTAGATCGCGCAACGTCACGGTAAGGAAATCCAGGCTCGTCTCAATCTCGTCAGCGATCTCGGAACACGACAACATCTTTGTCCAGGCTGCTGCCAGTTCGATGCCGAGCGGCATTCCCTCAACGAGGTCGCAGATGCGCACGATCGCCCTCAATTCACCCTCATCAGGCGCGAAACTCGGCGCAATCCGCTGCGCCGTGTCCAGAAAGAGCGCCACGGCATCGCTGGTCGCAGGCTTTTCTGAATCCCTGGCCACACGATCAAGGCCGGAGATATCCACTACCCACTCTCCCCTTACGTTCAGGCGCTCACGCGACGTGATCAGGAGCTTGATGCTGGGCGCCCGGGCAAGCATGTCTACTACCAGCGTGGAGTGGTCGAGAAGGTGTTCGAAGTTGTCGAGCACGAGCAGTATCTTTCGTGCTTCCAGGTAGATCAACAACTGCTCGCTCGAACTGAGATTGCTCTGTGGGTACAGCGACGTTCCGAGAGCTTCGACGATGGCCGCGACGAGTGAGTCCAGGTCGGATACGGCAGCAAGACGTACACAGACCACACCATCGGGGAAACCCCTCATCTGCTCTTGCGCGGCCTGCAGGGCTAGTCGGGTCTTGCCGATTCCGCCAGGTCCTGTGAGCGTCACCAGGCGGCACTCAGGGAGCGTAAGGAGCTCATAGATCTCGGCGAGCTCGGCCTCGCGGCCGACGAAGGCCGTCGCTTGCGCGGGCAGGTTATGGCGAGGGCTATGGGCCGCCGGGGCCACGAGCACGTCACTCGCAACGGAAGAGGTCACGTCCTCGATCTCGCCAGCCCTAATCCGCTTATAGGTGTTCACCGTTTCTGGCGCAGGCTCGAGCCTCGAGGACCTGAGGTTGCGCAAGAGCGCGTCGTACTGGTGGACGGCAGCGGCGCGCTGCCCGGCCTTGGCGTAGAGGGTCATCAGAGCGCGTTGAGCGGGCTCGTTGAGTGGATCGAGGGCCGACCAGCGACGCGCGGATGCCAGGGCGAGTTCGATGTTGCCACGCGCGCCGTGGTAGCGTGTCAGTCGCTCGAGAGCGCCGGCGATCGCCTGGTGGAGGTGTTCTGTCTGGAAGAACTGCCACTCCTCGAAGTCGGGGCTGTCAGGCAATCCGAACCCTGCCATGAAGTCGCCCTGGTAGATGGCCACGGCGTCTGAGAGATGAGCGACGCAGTCGGCACAGAGCGCTTCCGGAGGGTGGGTATGAGCACGGACGGTGTTGAGGGTCCGCTCGAACTCACAGGCGTCGACCCACACGCCATCAGCGAGTGAGACGGCATCCTGCTCGAGGAAGATCCACCCGGCAAGCGCTGTCTGTCCCAGTTGCCAGAGCGCATTGCGGAGATAGGCATAGGCTCGCGACGTCTCGTGCTCGGGCCACAACAGCGCTGCGAGCACTTCGCGGCTCTGGATGCGTTGGGTCACGGCCAGGTAGGCCAGAAGTGCCAGGGGCTTACGGTGGGCGATCGCCAACGCTTGGCCCCCGACTTCGGCGTGCGGCGTTCCGAGGAGGAAAAGCCGACTCTCGGGAGGGGATGATGTTTGGCTAACCATCCCCCTAAGTCTACTGCAATCTGGGAAATGAGCGAGGAACGGTCTGGGAGGAACGAATGGGCCGTGATGTCAAAGTGCCGGGGAGCTTGTGAGGATCCCCGGCACTTCGGTATCAAGCGCGACCGTCTGCATACAGCAAACCGTCTACATCAGGAAGCTGGCCACTGCGCGAGCCGCTGTGCAGAGTGCCCCATAGAGACCCGAAGGCGACTCGTCAGTCTTGCTGCGGCGGCGTGCCCGCTTGGACATCGACAACATAATGGGCTCCCGGCGCTGCTTGGGGATGCGTTCCTCGTAGATCACCTTCATCATCTGTAGGTCAACGTACCCGTTCATCGTTCTCCTCCTCTGTTCTCTGATCTGCCTACATCATAGCCGGTGGCCGTCTATCAGGCGTCTACCCGTGCGTTTACGCTGTGCAGTTATCCCAAACCAGGCGAAAAGACGGAGCGTAGACCTCGTTGGGCGGAATCGCCATAGGATTGGGTGACTCTCGCAGGAAGAAAAGACGCCTGTGAGACGCCGAGGCTCTATGATCAGAACAATGAACACGATAACGACTCTCATTCATCATAGTGGCCCGTTCTTCGAGATGACGACCGAACCGAAACTCGTCGCCTTCACCCAGTTCTACGGCGTTCTCAACGTACCGTCTCGTATGTGGATGATCCGAGACTGGGCAAGGCGTATAGGGTATCACCTCGTGGGCCTGCCGCAGTGCATCTTCCACCCCGGCGGTGACGGCCCTGAACACCCGTTCTGTGAGGTTGAGTGGGAAGTCGAAGAAGCTGCCACCGAAGACGGTGGCGACGTTGCTCTGAGGTGGTCAGATGGCTGCCGGATCATCGTGGGACTTCACATCGGCGAGTCCTCGGCCGTCGAAGAGACCACATCTGCGCTCAAAGCGTGGGGTGAGGCGATGGGTTATTGCCCCAACGGCACGCGGCGTGAGATCTACCACCTCGATCTGAGGGGATCAGCTGGGGAACCGGTTACTGAAGTCCAACTGGTCGTGGAGGGCGCATCGACCGGACGGGGGCACAACTCGCCTGGTGAGATGTCATAGGGGCATGTGAGACAGCCCAAAGACCAAGGCCAGACCACCACACCCAGTGGCGTAGCATGACGGTCGACTAGGTCTTGCGTAGGTAAGCAGATTGTTGGGTGAAGGTTAGCCCGAACCCCAGGGCCTGCGATATGGCGTAGGACCCGGCGTTGGCCACCAGGCAGCGGTACTGGGCAATGATTGGATGGGCGATGCACCAGGCGCAGAGCGCGCTTACGACTGCCCTGCCGAGCCCCTGGCGTCGATAGGCCGGACCGGTCAGGACGCCGATGTCCATGAAGCCGGTGAGCCGAAAGCCGGTCGCAATGGCGGCCAACCTCGGGCCGTCAAGACAGCCGAAGCCGATCTCATCCTCGACCGAGACTTCACCCATCTCGACCTCGTCCGGCGTGCAGGTTGCCTTCAGGGCCGCGAGCGCGTCTGCATCGTCCGGCCCCAGCACGCGTACGGTGTAGGGCGCCGGGGCAGAGAATGGCACGAAATCCCCCGGGTACAGATAGCGTAGGACGTTATCCTCGATGCGTTCGATTCTGGCTTGGCCCAGCGTGGCGCGAAGGTGGTGGGCGGTGATCGCCTCTGTGTCGATCGAGTCGCCGATGACCTCCGCGACGAGGGTCTCCAGGGCGGGGTCGACGCGAGCGAAGGCGCGCGCACCGATGGTCCAGACGTGCACGGCGCGGGTTGAGGCGAGCTCGGCCTCAGGAATGATCACTGTGCCCGGTCGGTGAAGCGTCTCGACCGGGCAGTCGAAGCGCTCGGCCCAGCTCTGGTAGACGGCGCGTTCAAAGGTATCACGGCTCATTTGTGTGAGGCCCCGCTTTCGTCGAGATCGGGTGGAACGATGGCATTGTGCTCTCGCAGGAGCGCCCGGATCGCGTCGATCGGGACGTCGCGCGAGGGGATGCGCAATTGGACGCCAAGCGCCGCCGCGGCGCCTGCTGCCTGTCCCATCGCCATGCAGGAGGCCTCAACGCGAAGGGCGGAATTGGCGAGGCGGTCACTGGCGACGGCCCTGCCCGCAACGAGCAAGTGGCGGCTTCCCTGCGGCACGAGTGCACCGAGCGGCACAGTGGGCACCCGTCCCGGCGGCACGAGCTCGTGCTCGACGCCGTGCTCGGTGTGCACGTCGATGAAGTAGAGGCTGTAGCAGATGGCGTCGTGGAAGCACCGACCGGTGATGTAATCGTTGTAGGTGACCGGCGTCTCCCCGACGATGCGGTAGGTCTCGCGGACCGCGGCCTGGGTGAAGAGCTGCTCGACGGTGGCGCCGGCGCAGCCGGGCAGGGACTGGACAAAGCGCAGGAGCCGCAACAGGGCCCGTCGTCCTTCGATGTTGGCCCGGGCCTGTGTGACCGATGTCGTGGCGTCCGCACCGAAGATATGTTGCTGGTTGGCACCGCCCCCGCGCAGGAAGGAGATGAAGAGGTCATCTTCGGCACGCCAGAAGTCGCCGGGCTGCAGCCGACCATCCTGCATCGCGGCCTCAAAGTGCTCCTGAACTACCTCGACATCGAGCTCCCCGGCGTCGTAGCCGCCCAGGCGGAACATCAGGGTGCCCGGCTGTCGCACCTCGCCGCGCTCCCTGGGCAGGGTCAACAGGCCGACTACGTCGGCGTCGCCGGTGGCATCGATCACCTCGCGAGCCTCAATCCACCGGCGGACACCCTTACCTATGGTGTGGACGCGCCAGCCTTCCTCCTGGGGCTCGATGCCGACCAGAATCTCGTGAAAGTGGAGATCGATGCCGGCGTCGAGGCAGGCCTCCTCGGCGACCAGGGCGTAGACGGCGGGGTTGAGGTTGACGTGGTAACTCGGACGATGCGGATTGGGCGAATCGAAGTCGGGCCAGGGGGTATGATCGAGGGCTTTGGTCGCTTTGACCAGCTCCCAGCCGATCCCAGCGACGATCTGTCGATCGGGGCTGAAGAAGTAAGCCGGGGCGCTCACGCCACCGGTCGTCATGGTCCCGCCGAGCTGGCCTGCCATCTCAACGATGGCCGTGCGCACGCCAGCGCGCGCCGCCTGCAGTGCGGCAATAACGCCTGCGGTGCCGCCGCCGATGACGACGACATCGACAGTGTCGTGGTAGTCTTGCACGCTGGCCCTCCTTGGTGGCTGTCTTGCGTACCCTGCTATTGTACCGGGTTGGGGGGAACTGCCGAATTACCTTCCCGGTTAAGGTGATCACGCACCAGGGCGAGCACAGCCCCGCCGTGGGCTTTGACCTTGCGTGCACCGATACCATGGATGCTCAGCAGGGCCTCGATCGTCTGGGGCTTGGTCGCCGAGATCTCCTGAAGCTGAGCGTCGTGGAAGATCACGTAGGGCGGCACCTTACGCGCTTTGGCTTCCGCGAGCCGCCAAGCGCGCAGCTGTTCGTATAGGTCGCCGTCGACCTCAGGCAGGTCGTCCGCTTGGCGGCGCGGTTGGCGCTCACCGCCTTGGGGCAGATGCGCGTCCAGGACACGTGGATTGCGCAGCGCTGCCTGTCCGGCGGGGGTGAGCTCCAGGACCGTGCCGCCATTGCTTAGCTCTCGATCGGAGAGGAGACCGTGGTCCAGGAGCCCATCGACCAGGGCGCCGACCATCGATTGCGACCGGAAGCGCAGTGCCCCGAACGCGTTCAGCGTGTGCCCTCTGTCCGGGGCCTTCTCATCGCCGCGCAAAATGCGGATCAGGCTGAATCGGCCCCAACCGTGGCCCGTCTCATCGAGGCAATCGAGGATCGTGAGCAGCTGCTGCCGCTCGGTCGGCAGGTCGACACCCGTTAGGACCTCGCCGGCGACGCAGTTGTCGCACGCTGAACAACGGTCGATGGCACGATCGCCCAAATAGGCACTGAGATGGCCATGGCGACAGTGGTGGGTCCTGGCGTAGGCCGCGATCTCATCGATGCGTTGCGCCTGGATGGTGGCGAAGCGGTCGATCCAGAGATGGATGCGCTGCGCGACATCGTCGGGTGCCCGACGGCGTTGCAGCAGCAGGTCACGTCCCGAGAAGCGGCATTCGATCCAGCCCTGGTCCGCCCACGCGAGGACCTGAGCCTCGATCTCCGCAGGTGGGATCGCGGCCCGCCTGGCGGCATCGAGCAGATCCACCTGCAGCCACTGGTTGGGCCGAAGGCGCATCGCTTCGCAGAAGGCCTCGAACCGATCTGTCGTTTCATCGGGCGGGTGTCGCAGGCAGATGAGGGTACTGCGAGGCATATCCGGACCACGACTGAGCAGGGCATTCTCCTCCAGGATGCTCAGGGCAACGCGGACGCGGGTATCGTCGGCCTCAAGGATCCGCTCGAGGTCCCCGACGGCGATGCGGGCGATGCCATCGGCGCCGAGCACACGTTGTACCGTCGCGTAGACGTCGCGCAGAAACTCGACGGTGGGCAAGCTGCTGTGCATTCGCTTGCTGAGAAGCGCACGGTCGCTGCTGCTGTAGAAGAGGACACAGCGAGCAGGCTGCCCATCGCGGCCTGCGCGGCCGGCCTCCTGGTAGTAGGACTCCAGCGAGTTAGGCGGCATGAAGTGGATGATGAAGCGAATATCGGGCTTATCGATCCCCATGCCGAAGGCGATGGTGGCGACGATGATACGGGTTTGACCCGCCATGAAGCGTTCCTGGACGGCATCGCGGTTGTCGATGCCGGCGTGGTAGTGCTCGGCGTCGATGTTCTGGCTACGCAGAAGCTCGGCAATCTGTTCGCAGCGGGCGCGTGTGTCGGCGTAGACGATGCCCTGGCCCTTCACCGAATGGCAGAGGCTGAGGAGGTGATGCAGTTTCTCGTCGCGGTTGGCGGCGTGGAAGACTTCGAGGCGCAGGTTGGATCTGAAGGTGTCGCCGGTGATTGTGGCCATGGGACGATGCGGGCTGAGGTGTTGCACAATGTCGTGACGCACGCGCGGCGGTGCCGTGGCGGTCAGGGCCAGGATCGGGGGTTCGCCCAGGGCTTGCCACGCTTCGCCGAGTTTGAGGTAGTCGGGCCGGAAGTCGTGACCCCAGACACTGACGCAGTGCGCCTCGTCCACGACGAGGCGGGTGACAGCGGCCTTCCGCAGGGTGTGCAGGAAGGCCGGCTGGCGCAACCGCTCGGGCGCGGCATAGAGAAGGCGGACCTCGCCCTGGGTGGCCCGGTCGAGGCGGCGCTGGAGCTCGTCGCCATCCATATTGCTGTTGACGGTGGTGGCGAGCGGGCGCAGATGTGCCGGGAGCGAATCCACCTGATCCTTCATCAGGGCGATCAAGGGTGAGATGACGACAGTGAGGCCGCTATCGGCGACGAGGGCGGGTACCTGGTAGCAGAGAGACTTGCCTCCGCCGGTGGGCAGGATGGTCAGGGCGTTGTCGCCGCGGAAGACGCAGGCGAGCGTCTCCAGTTGTCCGGGCAGGAGCTGCTCAAAGCCGAAGGTGTCGCGGACGGCCGTGTGGATGCGTTCGCGCTCGGCGTCGGTTACGGACAACATTGGCGATGGCGCGAGGGCTTCTGTCTCACCCTGTGGGCTCGGCAGCGTCGGATGCGGCGTGGCAGGCTGAGCCGTCCGCTTACGTTCTCGTGCTGGACCGATGGCGGGATGCCCAGTCGACTGGTCTCCATCGGGAGCGCTTTGCTGCGCAAACAGTGATTTGAGTTCCTCGAACTCCTCATGGTAGCGGGCGTCCAGTGCTTCACCCAGCTCGACCGTCCGTGTCTCCTCACCACTGGCCTTGAAGTAGTCTCGCAGGGCCTCGAGGATGGGCGGCGGTAGCCTCCACAGGACCTCGACTGTGTTGAGAAGGCGCACCGCGTAGCCGCTGGCGGTGACCCAGTCCTCGCGGGCCCGGTAGAGCGCTACCATGTTCAGCAGGTAGCGTGTGCCGTTGGGCCGTAGCTTCCCCAGGGCATGGCTTGCCGCCGTCGCGGCGGCAAGGTCGCCGCGCTGGAGGGCGGCCTCGGCACGGATGCGCCAACCTGCGCAACTCTCTTCATCCTGGGCGATCAGAGTTGCCGCGATGGCTTCTGCTGCCTCGTGGTCCCGTCTGGCGAGGTGGATGTCGGCAAGCAGCGAGTGCGCGGGCACGCTGGCCTGGCGGCTGAGGCGTTCCTCCATGATCTGAAGTGCCTCGTCGAAGTGCTCTGCGGCAGCATAGGCCCGCGCTCGCAGGTCAAGCAGCGAGATCAGATCGGGCCGCTCCTCTTGCAGGATGTCCAGGCAGGCGTGGAGCTCGTCGGTGGCGCGCCAACGCTGGAGGAAACTCAGGAGGCGGGTGCGTTCCTGACCGGCGAGCCGGCGCACATCATCAGGGGACAGTCCGAGCTGGGTCAACAGGCTCGTTTCCATCGCAGGCCTCATAGAGCGTCGAGGTCGATCGTCACCGCATAGTCCGGGACGACGTGGACGGCGTGGACAAGGGGCCAGTACTCATCGTGCCACTTGCGGCTCAGTCCCAGCGTGAGATAGAGCGCCTCGGCGCCCAGGCGGTCGGCCACCTCGTCAGCGTCGAGTGTGAGTTCACCTCCCTGTGGCGTCAGCCAGGTCCGCCCCAGTGCGCGCCACTTGAGGTCGGTGACCGAGCATCCTCGGGCACTTTGAGCGCGCGGGTGCTGTCGTTTGCAGTCGAGTGT
>Ga0123329_1004794_pt1 | contig 10415 bp, 10 predicted proteins | sample BioC12SIPDNA_FD_89703 | JGI IMG/M metagenome (GOLD analysis project Ga0123329, IMG submission 89703) | Anaerobic biogas reactor microbial communites from Washington, USA - Biogas_R1_B C12 SIP DNA | ecosystem: Engineered > Bioreactor > Anaerobic > Unclassified | place: Washington, USA | collected... | reverse complement strand
GTCGATGACCTTGATGCCGGTCTCCAGGATCTCGGTCTTACCCTCGAGCTGGTCGAATGCCGGCGGCTCGCGGTGGATGCCCCACTGCTCGCCGTCGCGGCCGAGGCCCGGCACGTCGAGGCAGTCGCCGAGGGCGTTGAAGACGTGGCCCTTGACGACGTCGCCGACCGGAACAGAGATCGGCTTGCCGGAGTCCACGACCTGGGCACCACGGACGAGGCCGTCGGTCGGTGCCATGGACACGGTGCGGACGAGGTTATCACCGAGGTGCTGGGCAACCTCGAGGGTGATGGTCTTGGCGACTGCTTCGAGGGTGACCTCGACAGTCAGTGCGTTGTACAGGGCCGGCAGCTCGCCGCGCGGGAACTCCACGTCGACGACCGGACCAATGACACGCACGACACGGCCGGCGGTGGACGCCTGCTGTGCGTTCTGCTCTGCGAGAGCTGTAGTCATTTTCTAGTCACTTTCTCCGCTTTCGGCGAGCGCGCCAGCGCCACCGACGATCTCTGTGATTTCCTGGGTGATCTGTGCCTGACGGGCCTGGTTGGCCACGCGCGACAGGTCCTTGACCAGTGCCGACGCGTTGTCAGTCGCAGACTTCATGGCGTTACGGCGCGATGCGGACTCGGCTGCGGAAGCCTCGAGGAACATCGCGAACAGACGGCGGGACACGTACTTCGGCAGAAGTGCGTCCATCAGGGTGTCTGCGTCCGGCTCGAACTCGACGTCCGGTCCGATCTCTCCGCCGGTGTCCTGCATGGACTCGCCGGTGTCGAGCACATCCTCACGGATGACAGGCTCGATCGGCAGCAGCTGGTGTGCGACCGGAACCTGGGACAGCATGGACACGAACTCGGTGTACACCACGTGCACCTGGTCGAAGCCACGGATCGCCTGGCCGTCAGTGTTGACGCCCTCGCGGTACTTGGCCTCGCCCTTGGAGCTGGCGTTGAAGCCCTCGATGAGGTGGCGGCGGACGTCGTGGGTGGCCTCCCAGGACGGATCCTGGGAGAAACCGGTCCACTGGCCCGCGACGGGCTCGTCACGGAACTTGTAGTAGCCGACGGCCTTGCCACCGGTCACGTAACGGACGACCTCGTAGCCGGCCTCCTCGAGCTTCTTCTGCAGCTCGGCAGCCTTCTTGAAGACGTTGTGGTTGTAGCCACCGGCCATGCCGCGGTCGGAAGAGACCACGAGGATGGCGGCCACGTTGCCGTCTTCACGCTCGTGAAGCATCGGGTGGTCGAGCGAACTCGCCTCAGCCAGACGCTCCATCATGTCGGACAGCTCCTGCGCGTACGGCAGGGATGCCTCGACCTTGGCCTGAGCCTTGGTGATGCGCGAGGTGGCGATCAGCTCCTGAGCCTTGGTGATCTTCTTGGTCGAGTTGACGGACCGGATACGGTCACGCAATTCGCGAAGATTAGCCATGGTTCACACTCCTCCCTTCGTTGATGTTGACGGTTTCAGTGGGCATCGAGGCCCTACTTCTTGGCCGTCTTGCGGGGGACGGTGAGCTGGGTCTTCTTGTGCTCTGCGTCAGACAGGGCGTCGACCTCCGGCTCGTTGATGACCGGGCGGCCATCAGTGGTCTGGAAGGTCTTGGCGAACTCGTCGTTGGCGGCCAGCAGGGCAGCCTGGGACTCGTCGGACAGAGCAGCGCCACCGGCGATCTGCTCGTAGACCTCCGGGTTGTTGGCGCGGAAGTACTCGTGCAGCTCGGCCTCGTAGCGGCGGACGTCCTCGACGGGAACGACGTCGAAGACACCCTCGCCGGCGAGCCAGATCGAGATGATCTGGTACTCGACGGGCTGCGGGGAGTTCTCGGCCTGCTTGAGCAGCTCGACGAGACGCTGACCACGCTCGAGCTGAGCCTTGGATGCGGCATCCAGGTCAGACGCGAAGGTGGCGAAGGCCTCGAGGTCACGGTAGGCGGCGAGGTCCAGACGCAGGGAACCTGCGACCTTCTTCATGCCCTTGGTCTGTGCGGCGCCACCGACTCGGGAGACGGAGACACCGACGTTGATGGCCGGGCGGACACCCTGGTTGAACAGGTCGGACTCGAGGAAGACCTGGCCGTCGGTGATGGAGATGACGTTGGTCGGAATGAAGGCCGACACGTCGTTCGCCTTGGTCTCGATGATCGGGAGGGCGGTGATGGAACCGGCACCCATGTCGTCGGACAGCTTGGCGGCGCGCTCCAGCAGACGGGAGTGCAGGTAGAACACGTCACCCGGGTATGCCTCGCGGCCCGGCGGGCGGCGCAGCAGCAGGGAGATCGCACGGTAGGCCTCGGCCTGCTTCGTCAGATCATCGTAGATGACCAGGACGTGGTTGCCCTGGTACATCCAGTGCTGAGCCAGGGCGGCACCGGTGAACGGGGCCAGCCACTTGAAGCCGGCGGAGTCAGAGGCCGGAGCAGCCACGATGGTGGTGTACTCCAGGGCGCCGTGCTCCTCGAGGGTCTTGCGGACCGCTGCGATGGTGGAGCCCTTCTGACCGATGGCGACGTAGACACAGCGGACCTGCTTGGTCTTGTCGCCGGACTCCCAGTTCGCCTTCTGGTTGAGGATGGTGTCGATGCAGACCGCGGTCTTACCGGTCTTACGGTCACCAATGATCAGCTGACGCTGACCACGGCCGATCGGGGTCATCGCGTCGATGGCCTTGATACCGGTGGCCAGCGGCTCCTCGACGGGCTGACGCTGCAGCACGGAGGGGGCCTGCAGCTCGAGAACGCGGTTCTCCTCTGCGGCGATGGCACCCAGGCCGTCGATGGGCTGTGCCAGGGGGTTGATTACTCGGCCGAGGAACTCCTCGCCGACGGGGATGGACAGGACCTCACCGGTCCGTCGGACCTCGTCACCCTCGGTGAGGGTCTCGAAGTTACCCAGCACGACGACACCCACGGTGTCGGTGTCAAGGTTCTGTGCGACGCCGATGACGCCGCCCGGGAACTCAAGCAGCTCATTCGCCATGACCGACGGGAGGCCCGAAACCTGGGCAATACCGTCAGCTGCCGAAATGACCACGCCGACCTCCTCACGGGAGGCCTCCGCGGAGTAGCTCGAGGTGTAGTTCGCTATCGCGCTACGGATCTCATCGGAGGAGATCGTCAGCTCCGCCATGTTCTTCCTGCTCTCGGTTGTATCTTCCAGCATATTTTTGTTTTGTCTTGAGTCGTGTCTTACGCGAGGTTCGCGCGGAGCCGGGTGAGCTTGCCCGCCAGGCTTCCGTCGATGATCTCGTCTTCGACGCGGATGGTCATGCCACCGAGGAGGCTGGGGTCAACCTCAGAGTGGATGGACATCGCACGACCGTAAATTCGTCCCAGCTTGTCGGCGAGCGCCGCCTGCTGGCTCACGTTCAACTGCTCGGCAGCGACGACGTGCGCAACGGAACGGCCCTGCAGCTTGGCTGCGGTGCCGACCAGGTTGGCGAGGTCGTCGATCGGGTTCTTCTCCGGCCGGCCGATCACCTGCAGCGCGAGCGCCTCGGTGAACTTGCTGACCTTGCCGTACAGAACACTTGCGAGCAGGCCACGCTTGCGTGCCGGGTCCGCAGCCTTGTCGGAGAGGAGCTGGGTCAGCTCGCCCTCACGGTCGAGGAGTCGGGAGAGTCGGAACAGTTCGTCCTCGACGAGTCCCAGCTGTCCCTCCTTCTCAGCACCGCGCAGGAGTGCGCGACGACCGAGTTCGACAAGACCGGCGCGGAACTGGCGCGGCGTGGACCACGGGAGGGTGGCTGCCTCGTTGAGCACCGAGAGGGTGCTGTCGGAGACCTTGCCACCGAACACGGCCCGGATGAGGCCCGTGCGCTGCTCGGCGGTGGCCGAGGCGTCGGCGACGGCGACACGCAGGGCGCGGTCACCGTCGAGCACCTCGACGACGTCGAACAGTTCGGTGCCGGTCTTGGCTGCGACGGCGACGGCGTTGCCCGCACCCTGGACGAGACCGTCCAGGTGAGACTCGACCGTTGCTAGTGCTTCGCGGCTCGCTGCGTGCATGGCGCTCACTTTCCTGCCGGTGCCACGGTGTCCAGGTCGGACAGGAAGGCGTCGATCGTGCCGGAGCGCTTGGTGGCGTCGGAAAGCTCGCCACCGAGCAGACGCTCAGCGAGGTTGATCGAGTTCTGTCCCATCTCCTGGCGAAGCTCTGCGACGACCTGCTCACGCTGGGCCAGCAGCTGCTTCTCACCGGATGCGATGATGCGGTTGCTCTCTTCGGTGGCCTGAGCCTTCATCTCAGCCTCGATCAGCTTGCCCTTCTCGCGGGCCTGCTCACGGATCTCGGCTGCCTCGGCACGGGCTTCGGCGAGCTGCGCGTTGTACTTCTCAAGTGCGGCCTTGGCCTCGGCCTGAGCGGCCTCGGCGCGCTGAATGCCACCCTTGATCCGGTCCTCACGCTCAGTCAGGACCTCCTGGAACTTCGGAAGCACGAACTTCCAGAAGATCAGCAGGATAACGACGAGCGGAATGATGGACCAGACGATGTCGTATGCCTTGGGCAGGAGGATGGAGTTGCCGCCCTCCAGGGGAAGCGTCTCAGCCTCCTGCGCAAGGTAGTAAATGACGTTCGTCATGAGTCTCCAGTCTTAAAGGGGTGTGGTTTCCGCTCGAAAATTAGAACAGGAAGCCGGCGACCAGGCCGATGAGGGCCAGGGCCTCAACGAAGGCGATGCCCAGGAACATGGTGGTGCGCAGCTGGCCGGCCATCTCGGGCTGGCGAGCCATGCCCTCGAGTGCCTTGCCGACGAGGATGCCGATGCCCAGGCCCGGGCCGATGGTGGCGATGCCGTAGCCGATGGTGCCGAGGCCGGTCACGGTGGAGGCGGTCTCGGTTGCCTGTGCCAGGATGATCTCGTTCATGAAAGTCGTTCCCTTTCTTGGTGCCCGGTCCTGTCAACCGGGACTTCAGGTGGTGATTGAAGTGGGGTTATTCAGTTGGCCGCGTGTCGGTTCGCAGCTTGTCTAGTGAGAGTCCGCGTGCAGCGACAGTTCGATGTACACCGCGACCAGCAGAGCGAAGATGTACGCCTGCAGGAAGATGATGATGCACTCGTACAGAGTGAACGCGATAGCGGCGAGGATGGTCACACCGGACATCGCGGTCCAGCCGTTCAGCTGCCAGAAGAAGAAGTTCGTGGCGGAGTACAGCAGAACCAGAATGAGGTGTCCCGCAAGGAAGTTCGCCATGAGACGAAGTGCGAGAGTGACCGGCCGCATGATGAACGTCGAGAAGAACTCGATCGGCACAACCAGAAGGTGCAGTGCCGGCGGAAGGTTGGGAATGACCACCGAAGACTTCATGAACTTACCGAAGCCGTAACGCTTGGCACCGGCGTAGATCATGGCGACATAACCGAAGAGCGCGAGGACGATCGGGAAACCGATTCGCGCGTTCGGGGAGATGTTCAGTCCCGGGATGATCGTCGGGATGTTGAACGCCAGGACGGCGAAGAAGATGGTGGCGATGACCGGCAGGAACCGGCGCCCCTCCTTCTTGCCCAGAATGTCCTCGGCGATGTGCACCCGGACGAAATCCAGAGCGAGTTCTGCGAAGTTCTGCAGACCTGACGGAACCAGCTTCGGGTTCCGGAAGGCGACAAGGAAAAGGACCGCCACGATGATCGTCATCAGAATGCGGACGAGCATCAGTCGGTCCAGTGCGAACCACCCGTTTGCAACATCTGCAAACAACATGTGGCCGTAGTATTGCCCCGGGAAAAATTCAGGATCCAGTTCGGGTGCGTGGAATTCGCCCCTCATGGCCAGTGTTGTAACGCTCAGCGTTCTCTCCCGTGTTCGGGCCGTGTGCGGAGGGTTAATTCCCACACGGTGCGATGGACGTCTGAAAAACTCTTTCCGGCACCGCCTCGGACTCCGTCGCACATCAGCGAGGGCGGTGACAGGGGATGAACCACAGACCCGTTCGGCGTCTCCGTGTGGATCCCACAGGTGACGCTTTCAACTTGCCGGGGTAACCCGCAGGAAAGCTTATCAGGGTCCCCCCGGATTCTCGCGTAGCGCCCCAATATGTTTCCTGACGTGGCGCGATACGCCCCCAGCTTCTCCACAGGAACGCAAGGAAAAGGGCCTCAAACGGCAGTTTTGGGTACCTTTGTAAGGTCGGTCACATGTATTCCCGGGACTCCCCCGACGGGGGTGATTACCCCCCTTCTCAACGTCCCAGGAACGCGAAACAGCCCCTCCGCCCACTCCCCCGTTGTGGTGCAGAAAGGCTGTTCCCCCGACGTCTTCCCGGGGCCTCCCCCGGCGCTTTCCGACGTGCCTCCGCTCAGCTCACGTACGTGACACGGGCGGTGATGACGCCCCACACCTCGGTCGCCAGAACGACGATGAGAGCCAGTACCAGAGTCACGAGCAGCGCCATGCGGTCGTAGAACTCCATGTCCCGGATGATCGCCAGGACGATGATGAGCACCACGATCTTCAGCAGCCAGCTGCCCAGCACGACCGCGCCGGTGGTGGCCACGTTCGTCGAGGACGTGAACAGCACGCTGGCGGCGGTCATGAGGACGAAGCCGCCGCCGATCGCGGCGCCGATGAGCACGCCCCAGATGCCCGGCAGGTCACGGGTGGCACCCCACACGGCCAGCGAGACGATCGTGATGGCCACGAGCGCGATGCTGCCGAAACGCACGGCGCGCAGCAGCGGCCGGCGGGGGTCGTCGTAGTCGGAGGTCACGGTGGACCCGGTGGGCTCGGGTGTGTTCTCAGGAGTAGTCACGCCCCCGGATCCTACCTGCCGCCGTTGCGTCGTCAGAGTGAGGGATCGGTGTGGATGACCACGCGGGTCGGCGGGGGCTGACGTCCGATCTTGCCGGCGCGCAGCGGGATGAGGGTGATGATGAAGGCGAGGATGAGGCCGATGGCGCTCGCGGCCACCGCCACCCGGGAGGGCACGATGGAGAAACTCACCGCCCCGAGGGTGACCACGCCGACCCACATGTAGAGCACGAGGACCGTGCGGCGGTGGGTGTGGCCCAGGGAGAGCAGGCGGTGGTGCAGGTGGAGCTTGTCGGCCGCGAAGGGTGACTGACCGATCGCGAGGCGGCGCAGGACCGCCATGACAAGGTCCAGGACTGGAACGAACACCGCGGCGGCCACCACGATGATGGGGCTCATGAGGGCCACGATGTCGGCGGTGCCGTAGAGCGACATGTTGATCTTGCCGGAGGCCGAGGTGGAGGCGGCGGCCAGCAGCAGGCCGATGAGCATCGAGCCGGAGTCCCCCATGAAGATGCGGGAGGGCTCGAAGTTGTGCGGGAGGAAGCCCAGGCACATGCCGACGAGACCGGCGGCGATGATGGCCGGCGGGTAGCCGGACACGGCCCCGCCCTGGTCGTGGAGGACCGTGAGGGAGAAGAGCAGGATGGCGCCGCCGGCGATCATGCCCAGGCCGGCGGCGAGCCCGTCGAGGCCGTCGACGAAGTTGATCGCGTTGATGAGCGCGACGGTGAAGATGGTGGTCACGATCGTGGCCTGCACCTGGTCGAGCACGAGCGTCGTGCCGTCGCCCACCGGCATGTAGAGCAGCGTCCAGGACAGGCCGAGGACGCTCATGACGATCGCCGCCAGGATCTGGCCGATGAGTTTCGTGATCGCGTCGAGTTCGTAGAGGTCGTCGAGGATGCCGACCAGGACGATCGCGAACGCCGCCCAGACGACGGCGTTCATCTCCGGGGTGATCGGCATGAATCCCCTGGTCAGGGCCGGTAGCTGGTTGGCCAGGAAGACGGCGGCGAGAAAGCCGGAGAACATCGCCACCCCGCCGAGACGCGGCGTCGGCTGGGTGTGGACGTCACGCTGGCGGATCTCCGCGACCCGCCCGGAACGCACCATGACGGACCGGACCACACCCGTGGCGAGGTAGGTGATCGCCGCCGCCGCGAGGATCACCAGGCCGAGTTCGCGCAGCGGGACGCCAGCTCCCATGCCCGCCCCCTAGGGTCGCGTCCGCAGGAGCTCGGCGTCGACTCCGAGGACCTCGCCGATGCGCTCGGCGGAGAGGGCTCCCTCGCGGAGCAGGTACGGGCGGGGGCCGGAGAGGTCGATGATGGTGGACGGCTGCCCCACCGGGGTCTGCCCGCCGTCGAGGTAGACGGCGACGGCGGTGCCGAGCTGCTGCTTGGCGGCGATGGCGGTGGTCGGTGGCTCGTGGCCGGAGATGTTCGCGGAGGAGACGGCCATGGGGCCGACCTCGCGGAGCAGTTCGATGGCGACGGGGTGCAGCGGCATGCGCAGCATGACGGTGCCGCGGGTGTCTCCCAGGTTCCACGGCAGCGAGGGCGCCTGCGGGACGACGATGGACAGCCCGCCGGGCCAGAAGGCCTGGACGAGCGCCTCGGTCTGCGGCGGGAACTCGCGGACGAGGCCGCGGATGGTGTCCCAGGAGCCGACGAGCACCGGCACGGGCATGTCCGGCCCGCGCCGCTTGGTGGCCAGGAGGTTGGCCACGGCCTGGTTGTCGAAGGCGTCGCAGCCCAGCCCGTAGAGCGTGTCGGTGGGCAGCACGACCAGCCGGCCGCTGCGGGCGGCCTCGACGGCCGCGCTGATGCCCTCGGCGCGGGAGGAGTCGTCGGCACAGGAGTAGATGCGGCTCATGGGCTTACACCTTACTCGCCGTGACAAACCGCGCCCGCCCGGTCAGGTCCTTGAGCACGGCGATCTCCCGGAACCCGCCGTGAGCTGCGAGAACGTCCTGCACGGCCGAGGAGGTGGTGTCGTCGTGCTCGATGCCCACGCGCCCGCCGGGGCGCAGCAGCGCGTGGATGGTCGGAACGAACGCCCGGATGACGTCCATGCCGGTGACCCCGGAGAACACGGCCTCCGGCGGGTCGGCGTAGACCTCGCGGTCGAGGTCCGGGGTCTCGGGGACGTAGGGCGGGTTGGTCAGCACGAGGTCGACGGTGCCGTGCCACTCCCCCAGCAGGGTCGGGTCGGTGACGTCGCCCTCGAGCATGTCCACGGTGGTGCCCGCCGCGTTGCGGCGTGCGTACTCCAACGCTGCGGGATGCTTCTCGACGCCCGCGACCTCCGCCCCCGGCACCTCATGCGCGACGTAGAGCGCGAGGGCGCCCGAGCCGGTGCACAGGTCGACGACGCGGGGCCGCGGGACGGCGAGGGCGGCGAGCTGCCGCACGCCCCAGTCCGCGAGGACCTCCGTCTCCGGGCGCGGGATGAACACCCCTGGGCCGACCGCCAGGTCGAGCGCCCCGAAGGGGGCGACGCCCAGGATGTGCTGCAGGGGTTCGCGCTGCTCGCGGCGCGCGACCATCTCCTCGAAACCGGCCGGGACCTCGGCGTGGAAGGCCACGTCGAGGGGGCCGCAGCCGAGGAGGTGGGCGGCAATGAGGCGGGCGTCGACAAGCGGCGACGGCACGCCCGCCGCGGTGAGACGCTCCGCGGCGTCGAGAAGCGCGGCGCGGAGCGACACCCTACTCAGCCTCGAGACGCTCGGCGCGCTCGGCCGCCTTGAGGGCGGTGAACAGGTCGTCGAGGTTGCCGTCGAGGACGGAGTCGAGGTTGTTGGCCTTGAAACCGATGCGGTGGTCGCTGATGCGGTTCTCCGGCCAGTTGTAGGTGCGGATGCGCTCGGAGCGGTCCATGGTGCGCACCTGGGCGGCGCGCCCCTCGGCGGCCTCGGCGTCGGCCTTCTCGCGCTCGATCTGCTCGAGGCGGGCCTGCAGGACCTGCATGGCGCGCGCCTTGTTCTGGATCTGCGAGCGCTCCTTCTGACACGTCACGACGATGCCCGTGGGCAGGTGCGTGAGGCGCACGGCGGAGTCGGTGGTGTTGACGCCCTGGCCGCCCTTACCGGAGGAACGGTAGACGTCGACGCGCAGGTCCTTCTCGTCGATGGTGATCTCGCCGGCGTCCTCGGTCTCGGGGAAGACCATGACGCCTGCGGCGGAGGTCTGGATGCGGCCCTGCGACTCGGTCACGGGGATGCGCTGCACGCGGTGGACGCCACCCTCGAACTTGAACACGCTCCACGCGCCGTCGCGGGAGGGGTTCTTGGCACGGATGGACAAGGTCATGTCCTTGACTCCACCCAGGTCGGACTCGGACAGGCCGAGCACCTCCCAGGTGAAACCGTGCTTGTCGGCGTAACGCTCGTACATGCGGGCCAGGTCGCCGGCGAACAGCGCGGCCTCCTCGCCACCCGCGCCGGCCTTGATCTCGATGATGACGTCATCGGAGTCGTGCGGGTCACGCGGGGCGAGCAGATCGGCGAGCTGCTCCTCCAGCTCGACCTCACGGGCGGCCAGGCGCTCGGCCTCGGCGGCGAACTCCTTGTCCTCGTGGGCCATCTCGCGGGCGACCTCGAGGTCCTCCCGGGTGCCGACCAGCTCGTTGTTCACCTTGATGATCGGCTGCAGTTCGGCGT
>Ga0123329_1004787_pt1 | contig 10423 bp, 9 predicted proteins | sample BioC12SIPDNA_FD_89703 | JGI IMG/M metagenome (GOLD analysis project Ga0123329, IMG submission 89703) | Anaerobic biogas reactor microbial communites from Washington, USA - Biogas_R1_B C12 SIP DNA | ecosystem: Engineered > Bioreactor > Anaerobic > Unclassified | place: Washington, USA | collected... | reverse complement strand
TGGGCGCCGAAGATCATGAGCTGCGCCACCTTGCCCTTGGGCGCCCGGGAGGGCACGAAGATGTAGGTCTTCAGCCCCGCCGCCGCGGCGTTTCCCGCCAGCGAGGACGCGGCGTTGCCGGTGGAGGAGCAGGCAATGGTGTCCGCCCCCGCCTCCACGGCCTTGGCCACTGCCATGGCGGAAGCCCGGTCCTTCAGGGAGGCCGTGGGGTTTTGCCCGTCGTCCTTCACATAAAGGGTACGCAGTCCCAGCTCGGCCGCCAGCCGGTCGGCCCTGTAGAGGGGAGACCAGCCCACCCGCAGGGGGGGCGGGACGGTAGCCTCCTCCACAGGCAGAAGCTCCCGGTAGCGCCACATGGTGCGGGGGCGTTCGGCCAGTTTTTCCGGCGACAGTTTGGCTTTGACATAGTCATAATCATACTTGATATCCAGAATACCTCCGCAGGAGCAGGTGGTCACGCCGGATGTGGCCGCATGCTCTTTGCCGCACCGCACACATTTGGCGTTTACGACGTTTTTCATCCAATCACCTCAACACATATCCTCAAACGGAAGGGTGTCCGGCGCAAGCGCGCGCCCCATCTTAAAAAGAAGAGATGTTACTGCTTCTTGAGCAGCCCGGTGGCCTCGTTGAATTCGCAGATGAGCTCATCCAGAGCGTCGGCCTGGCCGTGTACCGCCTTCCACGTCTTCTCCTCGCCGTACCACAGGTCGTTTAAGTCCTGTACCGTGCGGCCCTGCTGCTCCACCCAGGTATAGTACTTGAGATTATGAATACGCTTGCGCTGTTGGTAGCCGAGCTCCTCCATGGAGTCGGTGCGCTGGCCCAGCATATGCAGATGATGATCCACAGCGGCGGCTTTGCCGCTGTAAGCCCCATGCTGCTGCGCCAGCTCGGCGGCCCGGGAAGTATACATGTCGGCCGAATCGGTGAGTACGGTGGCCACCACGTCATGCCCGGTGAGCTCGTAGTACTTTGCCATCTTGATGCAGCACAGTACGTTGGCAATGCCCGAAATGCCCAGCAGGGAGAGCTTTTCCACGATGGCGGGATCCACGCCGGCCTCTTCCGTCAGGTATCTGTGTCCGGCCTCCTCGCTAAACAGGCGCAGCAGGCGCTGGCTGTCCTCGTCGTCGATGGCGATGACCATGTCGGTGTTCTTGACATTGTGGATCCAGGGGACGTGCTTGTCGCCGATGCCCTCGATCCGGTGGCCGCCGAAGCCGTTGTTCAGGATGGTGGGGCACTGGAGCGCCTCCCCCACCGCCAGCTTTATGGCGGGATAAACTTCCTTCAGATAATCGCCGCAGCCGATGGTGCCCGCCGAGCCCGAAGTAAAGCACGCGCCTGCCAGGCGGTCGCCGGGACCCTTGATCGATTCAAATACCTCGGCAATGGCGGAGCCGGTGACCTGATAATGCCAAAGATGGTTGCCCATCTCTTCAAACTGATTAAAGATCATGACATCGTCACGGGTATTGCGCAGCTCCCACGTTTTATCAAAAATTTCCTTGACATTGGACTCGCAGCCGGGGGTGGCAATGACCTCACCCGCGATCTGGGAGAGCCAATCAAAGCGCTCGCGGCTCATCCCGGCCGGAAGAATGGCAATGGAATCCACCGCCAGCAGCTTGGAGTTAAACGCGCCGCCGCGGCAGTAGTTGCCGGTGGACGGCCATACCGCCTTTTGACGGGTGGCGTCAAACTGGCCGGTGACCAGGCGTGGAACCAGGCAGCCGAAGGAGGCACCCACCTTGTGGCAGCCGGTGGGAAACCATTTGCCCACCAGGCAGACAATGCGGGCGGGCACCCCGGTCAGCGCGGGCGGAAGCTCGATGTAGTTGGGTGCGCCAAACAGCCCGCCGCTCTCTTTGGGCTCATTCTTCCAGGTGACACGAAACAAATTGAGGGGGTTGATTTCCCAAAGCCCCACGCCCTTCAGCTTTTCAACGATGGGAGCCGGGATAGTTTCGGGGTGCCTCATCTGCCGGAGGGTGGGGATGATGACTCCGCTTTCCGCCGCCTTTCTGATGTTGCGGTTCAGGGCTTCCCGATGGACGGTAAGATCAATCACGGGGTGTCCTCCTTTTCCAGATAGCTGTACAGCGTATATTTTGAAATACCGAAATATTTGGAAATCCTATCTCCCGCCTTGGTAATGAGCAGCGCGCCGCTGTCGTTTAAAAACCGAACGGCCTTCCTCTTGTCCTCCCGCTCCATGAGCGCCACAGGCTTGCCCACAAGAGCCACCGACTGCTCGATGAGGGCTTCCAGGAGCTCGGTGACGCTGTGGGTGATGCGCTCCGGCTCCTTGTCCGTCTGCTCCCGGGGCGTGACGAGGTCGCGCAGCGCACCCTCCACCATGAGCAGAGCAGAAATATCATAGTTAATGGAGAAAATGGCCTCCGGGCGCCCCTGCTCATCCCGGATATACAGGGTGGAGGACTTCAGCACCTTTCCGGCCGCCGTCCGGGTAAGGTAAGCGAGATGGTCCGCCGGGGGGGGCGCATCTTCCCGCAGCAGCTCCAGAACCGCATGAGAGGGACCGTCCCCCAGCTTCCGGCCGGATATGTGCCCGTTTTCAATATGCACCACGGTGTGTTCAAGATCCTGTCCCGACAGATCGTGTATGACAATCTCGCAGCCGGGCCCGAATTGCGCGGCCAGCCCCCCGGCAAGTTGGCACAGAAACGCGAAACGTTCTTTGGTCAGCATGGAAAGCCCCCTCCCTATCCCTCCCATCATATCACAGGAAATAGGGAAATCAAGCGAAACAACAAAAATTATAAGGGAACCTAAATAACTTTTAGCTTTTCCATTGACAGAGAATCTGCCTGTGATATGATGGAGGGGAAAAGCGTGAAAGGGAGGGTACCTGGATGGAGTTCAACGCAGTGAGGGAGGCCGCCGAGGGATACCGGGCGGATATGGCAGGGTTCCTGCGCGATCTGATCAAAATCCCGGGCGAGAGCTGCAGGGAGGAGGCGGTTGCCCGCCGCATTCTGGCCGAAATGCGGAAGCTGGGTTTTGACAGGGCGGAGCTGGACCCTATGGGGAACGTGCTGGGCTGGATGGGAGCAGGGGAGAAGCTCATCGCCTATGACGGACATATCGACACGGTGGGACTGGGCGAGCTGTCCAACTGGAAGTTTGACCCCTACGAGGGCTATGAGACCGAAACCGAGATTGGGGGACGAGGCGCGTCCGACCAGCGGGGCGGGGTTGTTTCGGCGGTGTATGGCGCCAGGATCATGAAGGATCTTGGCCTGCTGTCCGACAAGTACACCGTGCTTGTCACCGGTACGGTACAGGAAGAGGACTGTGACGGCCTGTGCTGGCAGTATCTTTACAGCGAGCGCAAGATCAGGCCGGAGTTTGTGGTCATTACGGAGCCCACCGACGGCAACATCTACCGCGGACAGCGCGGCCGCATGGAGATCCGGGTGGAGGTCAAGGGCGTATCCTGCCACGGCTCCGCTCCCGAGCGGGGGGACAACGCTATTTACAAAATGGCGGATATCATTCAGGAGGTGCGCGCCCTCAACGACCGCCTGCGCTGCGACCCGTTTCTGGGAAAAGGAACGCTGGCGGTATCCCAGAGCTTTTACAGTTCGCCCTCCCGCTGCGCGGTGGCGGATATGGCGGCCATTTCCATTGACCGCCGCCTCACCGACGGCGAGACCTGGGAGGGTGCGCTGGAGGAGATCCGGGCATTGCCTTCTGTCCAAAAACACGGGGCCGCGGTGAGCATGTATACCTATGAGAGCCCTTCGTGGACAGGGCTTGTCTACCCCACCGAATGCTATTTTCCCACCTGGGTCATACCGGAGGATCACCCCGCTGCCGTTGCCATGGCGGACAGCTACAAAGGCATGTACGGCACGCCCAAGGTGGACAAATGGACCTTCTCCACCAATGGCGTATCCATCATGGGCCGCTACGGCATTCCCTGCATTGGCTTCGGGCCGGGCAAGGAGGAGGAGGCACACGCTCCCAACGAGAAGACCTGGAAGGAAGACCTGGTACGCTGTGCGGCGGTCTATGCCGCACTGCCCACCCTTTACTGCAAATGAAACAGGAGGATGAAGCCATGAGCGATGGGTTCAGGGAAATCGTCAGGCAGCTGGAAGCGCTCGACCTGAAAAACATGTATAAAAATGATTTTTTCCTTACCTGGGACAAGACAGGGGAGGAGCTGGCCGGAGTGTTCGCCGTGGCCGACGCCCTGCGCAGCCTGCGTGAGCGAAACATCTCCGCAAAAATCTTTGATTCCGGCCTGGGCATTTCCATTTTCCGGGACAACTCCACCCGCACCCGCTTTTCCTTTGCCTCGGCCTGCAATCTGCTGGGGCTTGAGGTGCAGGACCTGGAGGAGGGAAAGAGCCAGATCTCCCACGGGGAGACGGTACGCGAAACCGCGACGATGATCTCCTTCATGGCCGATGTCATCGGCATCCGGGACGATATGTACATCGGCAAGGGTCACGCCTATATGCAGGCGGTGGCCGATGCGGCGGAGGAGGGCTATCAGGACGGCGTGCTGGAGCAGCGCCCCACGCTGGTGAACCTCCAGTGCGACATTGACCACCCCACGCAGTGTATGGCCGACCTGCTGCACATCATCCATCATTTCGGCGGCGTGGAACAGCTGAAGGGGAAAAAGCTGGCCATGACCTGGGCCTATTCCCCCTCTTACGGCAAGCCGCTTTCGGTGCCCCAGGGCGTGATCGGGCTTATGACCCGCTTTGGCATGGACGTGGTGCTGGCTCATCCCGAGGGGTATGAGATCATGCCTCAGGTGGAGGAGGTAGCCCGCGCCAATGCGGCGCAGTCGGGCGGCTCCTTTGCCAAAGTATCCTCCATGGATGAGGCTTTCCGGGACGCCGATCTGGTTTACCCCAAAAGCTGGGCCCCCTTCGCCGCCATGGAACAGCGTACCCAATTGTATGGAAACGGAGATTTTGACGGGATCCGGGAGCTGGAGAGGAAGCTGCTGGCGCAAAACGCCGGGCATAAAGACTGGGAATGCACCGAGGAGAAAATGGCGCTCACCCGCGACGGCAAAGCCCTCTACCTCCATTGCCTGCCCGCCGACATCACGGGGATTTCCTGCCATTCCGGAGAGGTGGCCGCCTCGGTGTTTGACCGTTACCGCGTACCCCTGTACAGGCAGGCGTCCTACAAGCCCTATATCATTGCAGCCATGATTCTGCTTGCACAGACGGAACATCCCGCCGCGATACTCAGGGCACTGGAAAAACGGGGAGCGGAGCGCAGGAAAGGGTGATTCCATGAAGCGTATTGTGCTTGCTTTGGGCGGCAATGCCCTGGGTGACAATCTCCCCCAGCAGATGACCGCCGTCAGGAACACCGTAAAGACCGTTGCCGATCTGATTGAGGAAGGGCATCAGGTGGTCGTCACCCACGGCAACGGCCCGCAGGTGGGTATGATTAACCTGGCCATGACCGAACTGTCCCGGGATTATCCCCAGCATCCCATGGCCCCCCTGTCGGTATGCACCGCCATGAGCCAGGGCTACATCGGGTACGACCTTCAGAATGCCCTGCGCGAGGAGCTGCTGGACAGGGGGATCCCGCGTCCGGTGGCCACCGTGCTCACCCAGGTGGAGGTTGACCCCGCCGATCCCGCTTTCCTGAAGCCCTCCAAGCCCATCGGTTCCTTTATGACCCGGGAAGAGGCCGGGGAAATGCGCCGCCGGGGCAATGCGGTGATGGAGGACGCGGGACGGGGCTGGCGGCGCGTGGTGGCCTCCCCCAGGCCCAGGAGCATTGTCGAAATCGACACCGTACGCGCTATGCTGGACGCGGGACAGATTGCCGTGGCATGCGGCGGCGGCGGCATTCCCGTCGTGCGGCAGGGAAACCGCCTGCAAGGCGCCGGCGCCGTGATTGACAAGGATTTCGCCTCCTCCCTGCTGGCGCGGGAGCTGGACGCAGACCTGCTCATCATCCTCACCGCCGTGGAAAAGGTGGCCATCCGCTTTGGGAAGCCCGACCAGCAATGGCTGGACCATCTGACGGTATCCGAGGCCGAGACCCATATCAGAAACGGCGAATTCGCACCCGGCTCCATGCTGCCCAAGGTAGCGGCGGCGGTGGAGTTTGCATCCTCCAAGCCCGGCCGGCGCGCCCTCATCACGCTGCTGGAAAAGGCCAGGGAGGGCGTACAGGGAAAAACCGGCACTGCGATTGGCTGACCCCTTCCATTGATTTGCGGGCGGCGGTGCGATATACTGAAGTCACCGAAAGAAGGTGCGTATATGGAAGTTGGAAGAAGCATACACAGGGTGGATGCTTATGATAAGGTCACCGGCCGGGCGAAGTATACCGATGATTTTCTGGAAGCCCCCATGCTGACGGCCAGGATTCTTCACAGCACCATCGCAAACGGACTGGTGAAATCCATGCATATCTCGGAAGCGGCGGCCATGGAGGGCGTTGTTCGGGTGGTCACCTGCTTTGACGTGCCCGACATTCCGTATCCTACCGCCGGGCATCCCTGGAGCACCGAGGCGGCCCATCAGGACACAGCCGACCGGAAGCTGCTCAATCGGCGTGTGCGGATTTACGGGGACGAAATCGCCGCCGTCATTGCCGTGGACCAGGTGACGGCCGAGCGCGCCCTGAAAGCCATCCGTGTGGAATACGAGGAATACCCGCCCCTCCTTACGCCGCAGCAGGCCATGGAGAAGGGGGCGCCTGCCGTCCATGAGGAATGCCCGGACAATGTCCTGAAACACACGGTTCATGAGACGCCCATGGACGATTCCCGCTTTGAGAGCATAGAAGAAATACTGACCTGCCCGGACTATGATCAGATAAGCGGGCAGTATGAAACCCAGCAGGTGCAGCACTGCCATATCGAAAATCCCATTTCCTATGCCTATATGGAGGGCGGGCGCATTGTCGTGGTCACCTCCACCCAGATCCCCCATATCGTGCGCCGGGTCATCGGCCAGGCGCTGGGCGTCGGCTGGGGCAAAATCCGGGTCATCAAGCCCTACATCGGCGGCGGCTTCGGGAACAAGCAGGAGGTGCTGTACGAGCCCCTCAACGCCTATCTCACCACGCTGGTGGGAGGCCGCAGGGTCAAGCTGGATATCACCCGGGAGGAGACCTTCCAGAACACCCGGTCCCGCCATGCCATCTCCTTTACCGTGCGTGCCGCGGTCAGCAGGACGGGGCGGCTCATGGCGCGGGAGTGTATTGCCGTGTCCAATCAGGGCGGGTACGCCTCTCACGGCCACGCCATTGTAGCCAACGCCGTCACCGGGTTCCGCCAGACCTATCCCGACGCGCTGGCACACCGGGGCGAGGCGTATACCGTGTATACCAACCTTGGCACCACAGGCGCCATGCGGGCGTACGGTATTCCCCAATGCGCCTTTGCCAGTGAGTGCTTTATGGAGGACATTGCCCTCAAATGCGGGTTTGACCCCTATGAATTCCGCCTGAAGAACATTATGCCCTTGGGGTATCGGGATCCTTTCAGCGGCATCACCTGTCATTCCACCGGGCTGAAGCAGTGCATGGAAAAGGGCGCGCAGTTTATCGGCTGGGCGGAAAAGCGAAGGGCATACCGGAAACAGACCGGCCCGGTGCGCCGGGGCGTGGGCATGGCGGTGTTTTCCTATAAAACAGGCGTTTATCCCATTGCACTGGAGACCAGTTCGGCCCGGCTGATCCTCAACCAGGACGGCACCGCCCAGCTCCATCTGGGCGCGACCGAGATCGGGCAGGGAGGGGACACCGTGTTCTGCCAGATGGCGGCCCAGGCGATTGGAATTCCCAGTGAGGATATTCATATCGTATCCACACAGGATACCGACGTCGCCCCCTTCGATACCGGTGCCTATGCCTCCCGCCAGACCTATGTCACCGGCAAGGCCATTAAAAAGGCGGGCGAGGAATTTCGAGCCAAAATACTGGCCTGCGCGTCTGCGCTTTTGGATATGCCCGCCCGCACCCTTACCATCAAAGGGAGGCATATCGCAGACTCGGCCGGCGGAGAGGAGCTTCTTTCCATGGAAGCGCTGGCCATGGAGGCCTTTTACTCCCTTGACCATTCCGTCCACATCACCGCCGAGGTGACCAACCACTGTAAGGAAAACACCTTTTCCTTCGGTTGCTGCTTTGCAGAGGTGGAGGTGGATATTCCGCTGGGCAGAGTCAGGGTGCTGCGCGTCTGTAACGTCCACGATTCGTGAAAACTCATTAATCCCAAGCTGGCCGAGGCACAGGTGCACGGCGGTATGAGCATGGGACTGGGATATGCCCTTTCCGAGCGTATGCAGTACGACGAGAAAGGCCGGCTGCTCAACGGCAATCTCCTGGACTATAAAATACCCACCGCTCTGGACCACCCGGAGCTTAAGGCGCTCTTTGTGGAGACAGACGACCCCAGCGGCCCCTTCGGAAACAAGTCGCTGGGCGAACCCCCCGCCATCCCGGTGGCGCCCGCCGTCCGCAATGCCGTTCTTCACGCCACCGGCGTCGCCGTCAACTCTCTGCCCATGAATCCGCAGAAGCTGGTGGAGGAATTCAGGAAAGGGGGTCTTCTCTGATGTATGACATTGCGTCCCTTTACAGCGCCTCCTGCGCGGAGGACGCCATTTCCGAACTGGCGCGCGACCCGGAGGCAGTCGTCATCGCGGGCGGCACCGACGTGCTCATTAAGATCCGGGCGGGAGAGCTGGCGGGCTGCCGCCTGGTGTCCATCCACGGCATCAGGGAGCTGGAGGGTGTGACATGCCGGGAAAACGGCGACCTCCATATCGGACCGCTTACCACCTTCCGGGGCATTACCCAAAGCGAGGTGATCCGCCGATGCGTCCCCTGTCTGGGAGAAGCCGCCGACCAGGCGGGCGGGCCGCAGCTCCGGGCCATGGGCACCATCGGAGGAAACGTGTGCAACGGCGTTACCTCGGCCGACTCGGCTTCCACGCTCATGACGCTGGATGCGATTTTCCGGGTCAGGGGCCCTGACGGGCAGCGGGACATTCCCATTTCCGAATGGTATCGGGGGGTGGGCAAGGTGGCCCTTCGGCATGCCGAGCTGCTCACCTGCATCATCATCCCCAGGCGTCATTACGAGGGCTTTTCCGGCCACTATATCAAGTACGCACAGCGCAGCGCCATGGATATTGCCACACTGGGCGTTTCCTGCCTTGTAAAGCTTTCGGGCGACAAGGCGAGGGCGGAACAGGTGAGGCTGGCCTTCGGGGTAGCCGGGCCGGTCCCCATGCGCGCGCTCACGGCGGAAGCGGGCGCAGCCGGACTGCCGGTTGACGAGGCGATCGAAAAAATTGGAGCGCTGGCCCTTGCCGACGTCAACCCCCGTACCAGCTGGCGGGCATCCAGGGAATTCCGCATGCAGCTCATAAAGGAACTTTCCGGCCGGGCACTGCGTCAGGCCGTCATCAACGGAGGAGGCGCGGTGAAATGCTAGAGATACTCCGCTGTACCGTCAACGGCAGGCCTGTGGAGGTGGCGTACGACCCCCGGGAATCCCTGGCCGACACCCTGCGCCAGCGTCTGGGGCTGACCAGCGTAAAAAAGGGCTGCGACGTGGGGGAGTGCGGCGCCTGTACCGTGCTGGTGGACGGAAAGGCCATTACCTCCTGCATCTACCTCACCGCCTGGGCGGAGGGGAAGAGCATTCTGACCGTGGAAGGACTGCAGGGGGAAAACGGGGAACTGTCCCCCATTCAGAAAGCGTTTGTCGAGGAAGCGGCCGTCCAGTGCGGGTTCTGCACGCCGGGCATCATCATGTCGGCGGTGGAAATTGTGGGGACCGGCAGAACCTATACCCGGGATGAACTCAGAAAACTGATCTCCGGCCACCTGTGCCGCTGCACCGGTTATGAGAATATTCTCAACGCCCTGGAACGGGCTGTGAACGAAGCAAACGGAAAATAGACCAGCGCCAAAACCGGGAAAAGTGCCGGCGGCCCTCCAGAGCCGCCGGCACTTTTCCCGGTGCGTTTCGTTCTGTCATTCCATAAAAACGCGGAAGACAACATAAATCGCTACTGGCTTCCCGCAAGGTCTCCCCCCGCTCCTGTTTTATGATAGTCTTCCATTAATGCTTGCCCCAGCCGCAGCACGTTTTCTCCCTTTTTCACCCGCAGGGAGAGATAGGGACGCTCCCCGGCGGAAAACAGAAGGCGCCCCCGGTATGCGGGATTGCTGCACAGTGCGCTTACCCGCCGGAATTCCGGTGAGAACAGATAAAAGAGGAGAGTTCCGCCCTTTTGGGAGATTTCGGTGAATCCTTCCGCAGCAGCCTGCGCGCGCAGCAGAGCCACCGAAATAAGATTGTTTACCATACCCGGCGGCTCACCGTACCGGTCAATGAGCTCATCCAGGATGTCGTCCGCCTCTTCCTCGCTGCGGATGCGGG
>Ga0123329_1004781_pt1 | contig 10430 bp, 10 predicted proteins | sample BioC12SIPDNA_FD_89703 | JGI IMG/M metagenome (GOLD analysis project Ga0123329, IMG submission 89703) | Anaerobic biogas reactor microbial communites from Washington, USA - Biogas_R1_B C12 SIP DNA | ecosystem: Engineered > Bioreactor > Anaerobic > Unclassified | place: Washington, USA | collected... | reverse complement strand
TCGACGATGACCAGGAATACCGCTCCCAGCGACAGACTGACCGGTATCAGCACCTTGTTGTCGTTGCCCACCAGCATGCGTCCAATATGTGGTATCACCAGACCCACCCAGCCGATAATACCGCTTACGCACACCGCCCCCGCAGTGGCCAGGGAAGCGCAGGCGATCACGATACCCTTGTTAACGGTAGTGTTTATGCCCAGGCTATGAGCCTCACGGTCTCCCATCGACAGCACGTTTATCCGCCAGCGCAGCAGCAAGAGGCCGGAAATGCCGATCAGCATCGGTACTCCAGCCATCATTATATCACTGAACCGGGCGTTGGCCAGGCTCCCCATCAGCCAGAACACGATGGCTGGCAGCTGGTCGGTAGGGTCAGCCAAGTATTTGAGCAGAGATATTAAAGCCGAAAACACCGAGGACACGATAACCCCGCCCAGGACCAGCATGATAGTGGGAGTGGCTTTGTAGACCCGCGCAATCAGATAGCTCAGGACCACCGCCAGCATCCCGAAGCCAAAGGCCAACAGGTACGTGATGAGGACGTTATTGAACATGATGATGGCTACCGAAGCCCCGAAACCAGCTCCTGAGCTGACTCCCAGCAGGCCGGCGTTGACCAGGGGGTTGCGGAACAAGCCCTGGAACGAGGCCCCGCTGATAGCCAGGCAGCCTCCCACCATGGCCCCCAGAACGGCCCGCGGCAATCTTATATCCCACACCACCGTCTGGTAAATCTCATCCACCGGGCAGGGCTGCAGAGTCAGTTTACACCAGATGACCTGGATGACTGTCAAAGCATCCACTGGATAGCGCCCCACCGACAGGGAAAACAAGATAACCAGAAAAGGAGCTAGTATGAATACCAGGATCAGAAAACTTTTTCTCGTATTACTCACCTCGAAGCCGGAGTGGCGTTATCGCTTCACAGCTAGTTTTTCTTACTCATGCGCCGCCACGCCGCTGCGGCCAGGACTATTGCCGCCGCCCCCAGGGCTGCCCACAACAGGGTATTGCCGCCGGAGGCCGCTGCCGGGCTGGCCTCCTCCGAACTCGCACCGGTGCTGGCTGGCACGGTGGCAACGGCGTCAGTTCCGGTTGCAGCCGGGTATCGGTACCGGTTTCGGCCACTATTGGTGCACCGGTATTATTGTCCGGGGCCGGTGTTGCAGTAGCGGGCTGGCTGCTGGCCGGTGCATCGGGAGCGACCGGCTGCTCTTTAACTGGAGCAACTGACTCCGGGGCTTTGGCTTCCCCGGCCATGGTAAAGGTGATGACCGCCTTTTGTCCCAGGGGCACCCCGCTTTTGGATTGCATCTCGGGGGCTATCTCCACCCGGTAGGTTGTTCCCGCTTGCAAAGGCTGCTTGGGCTTGATCAGCACATCGTTGCGTTTCTCCCGCTCAATCTGATCATCGGCCATGATCACCTCGGCCGGTATTCGCTGCGAACCCGACCACAGCGAAAAACACTGCATGTTCTGGTCCCGTACCGTCATGTAAACCACGTTCTTGTTAAAAACTATCTTGATGTACTCCAGGCTGCTTACCCCGGTAGCCCCGTTGGCGGGGGTCGAACTCTCGATCATCAGGGGGTTGTTCTGGCCCCCTCCCGAGCCGTCGCCGTTACCTTCGCCTGCTTGGGCCAGATTTCCAGCTAGCGGACTCAAGATCAGGGCCACCACTATCGCTGCCATAGAAAACCATTTGATTAATCCCCGCATATTCATCCTCCTCCAACTCCTTATACAACAAAAGGCCAGCTGCGTAAAAACACATCCGGCCCGGAACCACAGAGCGATCCTCAGCTGTCAGTTTTCTTTCCGCATCTGGAGGCGCAACCGTTTCCCGCTGCACCCTGCCCGTTCCTGCCCATCGCTGATGCCTAAGGCACAGAAACTCGAAAACTTAAAACATATTTTGGTCCGCTACCTAATTTCGACACGTAAAATTATAAATCCTCTTTATCGACAACGATAGAGGTATTTTCCACCATGATTCACCAGGATGTCATCCCTGGTCATCTACACATCCAGAAAAGTCTTGATTTCGTATTGCTGGTGCATTTCCTCCAGCCAGGTACCGAATTCCGCCTGGGCCTTTTGCTCGAACAAGGCTGCCCGGATCTTTTCCCGGCTCTGGCCAAAATCCGCCGCTTGGGCTTCCTTCCTGCCAGTAACCTTGATGATATGATAGCCATAATCGGTCTTGACCGGAGCGCTTACCTGGCCTACCTGCATCCCAAAAGCAGCCTCTTCGAATTCCTCCATCATGGTCCCCCGGCCAAAGAACCCCAAGTCTCCGCCGTTGGCTGCGCTGGCCGTATCGATGGAGTTCTCCCCGGCCAACTGGGCGAAGTTCTCACCGCTGGCCAGCCGCTGTTCGATCTGGCGGGCCTTCTCCTCGGTATCCACCAGGATATGGCTGGCCTGCACCTGTTCCTCCTGGGCGAAATCGGCCTGGTTTTCTTCGAAATAGGTCTGCATCTCTTCCTCACTGATAACAATCCGTGGTTCCAGCAGCTTCTCGATCTTGACGGTCACGGCGATATCCTGGCGGATCTGCTCCAGGTTATAACCGCTGGCGGCCAGGCTTTGCTTAAAGGCCTCTTCGCCGCCGTAGAAGTCGTAATAACTCTGCAGCTCAGCCTGGATCTCCTCATCCGACACCCCGATATTATGTTTGGCCGCCTCCAACTCTACGATCTTCTGCGATACCAGCGAATCAAGGGCCTGCTGGCCGTTCTGCCGGGCCATGAACTGATACAGCTCCTCTTTGCCGATTTTCTGTCCATCGACAGTAGCCACAGCCTGCAAATTGGCCTGATAATACAAGGTCCCCAGGGGGATCAGAGCGGCCAGCAGGACCACCACCAGCCCCAGCAGCAGATTTCTTTGGGTTGATACTTCCCATCGCATCGGTCCATTTTCCTCCTCGGTTCATTATTCGGGTTGTTTGACCGGATAACCCTGCCGCCCTCATTCAACCCTACCCCCTAGCTTGCCACAATTGCATGAATTTCTTGTGAAGGCCGCCAGGTTATTTCACCCCGCTCCATCATCGTCATGGTTCCAGCCAGGATTGTCCAAACCCTGGTTACCGGCTGGGCAGGTCCACCAGGGAGGGCGATCATCTCCAAAAAACTAGATACAGATAGAGGTTGGATATTATGATGGACAGAATCATCAAGGGGAATCCTATCTTCAGAAAGTCGAGGAATTTGATTGGAGTATCGTTCCGTGCTGCGATACCCGCTACGATTACATTGGCTGAAGCCCCGATCATCGAACCGTTGCCGCCCAGGCAAGCTCCCAGGGCCAAAGACCACCAGATCGACTCCATAGGAATCTGGCTGATCTGGCCTGCCTCCTGGAGAAGGGGGATCATGGCGGCGACGAAAGGAATGTTATCCACAAAGGCCGAAGCCAGCGCCGACAGCCATAAAACCACGGTCCCCAACATAGGGACAGCGGTTCCACTCACCAGCATCAATTCTCGAGCCACAAAACTGATTACCCCGTTGACCTGGAGGCTGCCTACCAGGACAAAGAGACCTCCAAAAAAGAAGATGGTAGGCCACTCTATGGAGAGCAACGTTTCTTCCGGTTCCTCCCCGCTGACAAGCATCAGGACCCCGGCCCCGAGCAAGGCAATGGTGGCCGATTCGAGGTGCAAGGCTTGATGCAGCAGGAATCCGAGGATAGTCAGACCCAGTACCGCCAGGGACTTCTTGAGCAGCAGCCATTCCTGGATATAGTGCATCTCGTCGATAGTCATCAGGCTTTCGATCTTATCTTCTTCGGCAACTAGGTCCTTTCGATATATACCGACCAGGCATATGGTGGTAACCACCAAGACCACTATCGCCGGCAGGGCCATGTTAGCCAAGAAGTCGGCAAATCCCAAGCCGGTAGCACTGCCGATCATGATGTTGGGCGGATCTCCAATAAGAGTGGCTGTCCCTCCTATGTTGGAAGCGATTATCTCGGTAAACAAAAAAGGCATTGGTGATATATCCAGCCGGTCAGTCAGAGCGTAAGTAATGGGTACTATCAACAGCACCGCGGTTACATTATCCAAGAATGCCGAAGTGACAGCCATTATCACGGCCAACACCACCAGGAGGGCGATCGGCTGGCCGTTGACCAACTTGGCCGCTTTGATAGCCAGGTATTCAAAGATTCCGCTTTTGCGGGTAATGCCCACAATCACCATCATGCCAATAAGCAATAGAATAGTATTGAAATCGATATGCTCGATGGCCTGCTCCTGGTTTATCAGACCCAGCACCACCACGACCGTCGCGGCCACCCACACCGTGATGGCGCGGTGATATTTCTCCACGATTATATAGACATAAGTTATAAGGAAAACTAAAATTGCCAACCAGAAATTCAACAACTCAGGGCCTCCCGTTTTCGAATGCAGATATGGGTGTATGGGTCCCTTTTATAGAATTTACCATAATAAATAGAATAGTCCTGCTGATACGGCAAGGGATAAAACTGCCAGCACCAGACTCTTGAGCATATCCCTTTTTACCCGTTGGTTTAATTCCTGATCCATTCTTGAACCCCCCTTTCCTGCCGCCAAAATGCATATAAAAAGGCGGGTAACCTTTTAAAAGGCTACCCACCCCAGTAAGCCGATTCTCAGGGAAAAGTACCGTGGCCCAAGGCCGCTGACGTTAGGTGCTTTTCCTTCGTAATCCGGTTTTCACCGTATTACTTTGACCGTCTGTTTTTATTCTTTTGTGGTATGATAGCACAGCAGCCCGGTTCCAATCAAGCCGTGCCAACTATCCGGTTGGACCTAAATGAGGTAGTAGCGCCCATCCTCTTGGGCGGCCCGGTTATGTTTCACCAGTCTTTTCAAGTGCTGGGCGACCCCCATCTTTTCCATCCACATAAGCAGGTCGTTCAAGGTGTTGTGCTCACCGTATATGATCTGTTTGATGGCCAGCTCTTCCACCGTGGACGGCACCGCCAAGGCTTTTATGATTTCCTCCTCTTTGCGGTGGATTGCGTCTTCGTAGGCTTTGAAGCGGGCGGGCAGGTCGTCGGTGATTATCCCCTTGTGCGATGAAACCACGATCCTGGGATTCAATTCGGCACAGCGGCGGATGGAGACGATGAAATCATCGATATCGCTGCAGCGGTGGGAATACCAGGGTCCGAAGCTGCTCAAGTCGACATCGGCCGCAAACAGCAACCCGCTTTTCTCCTCGAAAAATCCACAGTGCCCCGGGGTATGACCGGGGGTATGGATAACCTGCATCCGGATATGCCCGAAGTCGAGAATCTCCCCGTCCTCAAATTCCCGGTGGACCGGGGTGGCATGCAGGTCGATGCCGGTGATGAAGGCCTGACCGATAGCCTCCCCGTTAAAATCGGAGAAACCGTAATATTCCAGGAAATCAGGAAGGGTCCGGGCCCCGGGGGCGTCCAGGGTATGCATCCACACTTCCGTGTCGGGAAAATGATAATTGCCGAGGATATGATCTTCATGGAAATGGGTATTGACGATAATATCGACAGGGGTCTTCAACAATTCCTGGATGTTTTCATCGCCACAAGCGGTATCCATAAGGACCCGCTTATCGTCTTCGATCAGCAGGCAATGGCAGTAGGGGAAACGGGCCTTGTTGGGAGCCTCGACGAAATAGATGTGATCGGTGATCTTGATCATTTATTCTCCACCCCTCGCTTTATTGTCATTTGATAAAGACCATTCCAATTAGCCTCTATAATGATAATTATAAGCGGGAGGTTCCATGCATTAATAGCCCCTTGTCAAATAAAACGCCCTGGCTCACCGGGAGGCGGCCAGGGCCTGAAAATCTAACCGACGCGTACTGCGTTTACTGTTAGGACTGTTTTTCCATCTTGACCTGATATACGTCGATCCGATTCGAACAAATTAAGTGTACATATTTAATACAGGTGTATGTACAATTTTGAATACAATTTAACACGTGCTTTCGCTTTTCTTTAAGGCTGCCGCAAGCAACAGGACAAACAGCTCGATGCGATTTACGCTGTCCAATAGGATCCGTTTCTCTTCGTTCATCATCCCCAGCTCACCGCCCTTGTACGGATAGGTTGGTCAATGGCCACCCTCACGGTTACGGACTTCTTTTTTCCAACCAATTGGGCGGAATCGGTTTTGCTGCGTTCATTTGCACTTTTGAGACGCGGTGTGCGGGAGCCTCCCTGCCTCTTGCATTCTGGCCCCCAGTAAACCTTGCAGAATCCGAAATGGTTGCACACCCGGCAATCCGCGTTGTCCTGAAGATCATTGATTAACAACAGTCACACCCCCTTCTTCTTAGATGCCGGAACCCGGTCATGGGTTGATCGGCCTTTACACATTTTTCAAGCAAGAAGCGTGCCATTTTTCATGGATTTCGACATGGTGACCTCGCCCCACGAACTTTTCAGAAATTGGGAGCTCAAACACAGGTACTCCTTTGCCGAGAATTGAGTCGCGGAGCCGCGGTATGTGAATCGGCAGCCAGTTTAAGCGGGCTATTGATGTGAAGAAGGGCGGAGGGACAGTCCGTCCCGGCAGCAGAGTTCAAGGAAATGGTCGGTGGGTGCTTCTTTAGCGGTTCTTTTCCAAATAGCCGGGCCGATGATCTAATTGATCTGGGTGGCAGATGACATGTTTACAATCCCTTAACGATTGTAGAGGTTAAGCCCGTTGACCTCCTTGCTGCGGATGTCTCGGCCCACCTTGTTTATTACCACCTCGTAATTTAGGCAGCCGGACTCTATCCGCTGCCGCACCTGACGAGTGATAGGCAGGTATTCAGATTCCGGGATGGGTACCAATATCTCCAGATCGAAGATGACTATTATCTTATTTTCGGCCTGGGCAATGCGGAAATTCTGCAGTCGGACATCCGACTCCAGGCCGCTCAGACAAGTTGATACCTGCGCCCAAGCCCTGTCGATCTTATTGCGGTCAGTGGAGATAGGATCCATATGGACTACGATTTCTATGCCCAGTTCCTGGCTGATCTGGTTTTCCAAAGTGTCGATGGAGGAATGAACAGCCACGATATTGGCATCATCCGGCACCTCGGCGTGTATGGAAGCTATCACCCGGTTGGGGCCATAATCGTGGATTTCCAATTCATGAGTCCCGATCACGTGCCGGCCGTTTCTGACTATCTCATTGATACGGGCCGCCACCTCCGGGTCCGGAGCCGAGCCTAACAACAAGTTGACAGTGTCCCGGGCGATATCGAATCCGGCATAGATTATGAACAGGGATACGAACATCCCAGCCAGACCGTCGATGGGGAAGTCCCAGAAACGTCCCAAGATCATGGACAGGATGACCACCCCGGTGGCAATGCTGTCATTAAGACTGTCGTAAGCGGTGCCTTTATTGATACTGGAATTGATCTTCTTGGATATATACAGGTTGTAGGAGAACATCCACATCTTAATCAGTACTGATGCTCCCAGGATAGCCAGGGTCACATAGCTGAAGATAACTTTTTCAGGATTTCTCAATTGGTCATATGAATCCCGCAGCAGTTCGAAACCGACTCCGAAGATAATGAAAGCGATCACCAGCGAGGCGATATATTCGAACCGGCCGTGCCCAAAGGGATGTTCCTGGTCGGGCGGGCTGCTGCTCAGCTTGGCCCCCAGGATGGATACCAGCGAGGAGCCCATGTCGGTCAGGTTGTTGAAAGCGTCGGATATGACCGCGATACTGTTGGAAATGAGGCCGGCGGCCAGCTTGCCCCCGAACAGGAGCAGGTTGCACAGGATGCCCACGATGCCCGACAGCACGATATATGATTCGCGCACGCTTTTGTCGTTTATGTTCTGATAGTCCTTTATCCAGTGCCGGATGATAAGGTCGATCAAGTTCCTATGCCCCTTCCGTCCCGGCACCGGTTAGCAACGGTGCCGGGCTGGATGTCTATTTTATTATATGGCAAATAGGACCCGAACACCTAAGCAAATGCGAACTAATCCTCGCGCCTGGTTTGGATGCGATTCAACACGCCCACCGTCACTGCCACCGTAATCGCCACCGCAGCGGTTATGAACAATACGGGGGCGGCTATTTCGTCAATACCAGCCTTGGAGACCAGGTCGACACTTTTCAACAGGTACACCACCACCAAACCGGTCAACACTGCTGCCGCGCTGGTCATAATGGTACGCACTGCGGTCCTGTCTTTTCCTTTGTTGGGGCCGACATAAGCGTTGGCGGCTATCAGGCGCACCACATAGATGCCCGAGCAAAGGGTGAGTAAGATCATAATGTTGGCTGGGTATTCCACCCAGCGGAAACCGAACCCGTACAGACCACCATCGATCAACAACAAATAGAGCAGCAGCAGGAAGCATTGGTTGCCGATCTTGTTCCTTTTAGATTGCTGCATCTCGTCCAGTCCGCTTCTATCCATAAGTATCCTCCTCCCAAAAGATGTCGTTGAGCGTCTTGCCAAGCACCTTACAAATCTTGATGCACAACCGGATAGTGGGATTATAATCCCCATTCTCTATAGCATTTATCGTCTGCCGCGTAACCCCCACCGCGTCGGCCAGATCCTTCTGCGACATATCGAGAGCCGCTCGGGCCGATTTCAAACGCAGGTTTTTGCCCAATCCCATCACCCCTTGTTGAACTAGCATCTACCATAATAGTATTATTATCTTGACTAAATGTCAACTATATTTTACATATTGTCAAAAATAAATCGCTCCGGTGATATCATCCGAAGCGCAAGCGGCGGCAGCAGTGTCGGAGTCAAAGTGGTGAATCTATTTGGTCTGGAAATAGTAGATTCCCTCGGCGCAGCTCATGTTCAAACGATTTTGGCAGACCAAATGGTAGAGGTGGGCCATGGCCTCGGCGGCAGCATGCATCTTCTGGTTGAAGGGGAATTCGTCCCAGGTCTCGTAGGTCAGATCCCATTCCATCTCGGCGGCCACCTGGGCTGCGGTCAGCGGCTCCCGCCCCACTATGCTGAGGACATTCTCAATGCGGCGGGCGTGGTGCTCTTTTATCTGTGCAATCCTGCCCCGCATGTCCGAAAACAAGTTACGGTGCCCCGGCAGAACCAGATCCACTTCCAGCTCCGCGACCTTATCCAAGCTCCGCAGGTAATCACCCAGAGCATCGCGATTCAATGCCCAGAGGCCGATATTGGGCGTGATTGAATCCAGGATGTGGTCGCCGGATATCAGCATCTTGTGGGCGGGCTCATAGAGGCACATATGTCCGGGGGTGTGCCCGGGGGTCTCGACGCAGCGGAAGTCGTACCGACCTGCCTTCACCTGGTCGCCTTCCTGCAGTTTGGTCAGTCTGACCGCCTTGTGGCTGGCGTACTTGACCACCGCCTCCTCCTCGGGCGTAAAGGGAACCCCGGCAGCCAGCAACCCGCTTTGATGCAAATGGAGGGCCGAAGCGGCCAAGAACTTGCGGTCCCGCAAGCCCATCTCCAGGATCATGACATCCTGCTCGCCCATCAGAATCCGATTGTTAGGGGTGGCCAGGTATTCCACCAGTCCGGCATGGTCGGAATGGGCATGCGTCAAAAAAAGGTCGGTTTCGTCGATATCGGCTTTCAGTTGCCTCAAGGCATCCTCCATGACCAACCAGCAATCCTGCAGGTTGAAGCCGGTGTCGATCAGCAGATTTCTCTCCCCGCCACGCAGGAAATAGGAATTTAACACCCGCAGGGGATTCTTGGGCAACGGTATTTCAATCTGATATACATCAGGCAGAATCTCATTTATCACAATTGAAACCATCCTTCGATACTTATACTGCCAACTGCTGAAAAGAACTCGCCTGGGAGAGCGACCTGACTCTATAGAAACAGTTCCGGCTCCCGCCGCACCTGGCTGTACTGGTCAATCAGCATTTGCCTTACCCGGTCCAGCCTTTCGTGACTGATGGAAACGGCCTGCACCGGACATATCTTCACGCAACGACAGCACAGAATGCACTTGGTCCCATCTATATCGCGAAAATTCCTCCAGTTGATGGCCTGCATGGGGCAGCTCTCCGCGCACATGCCGCACTCCAGGCAATCCGCCCCGATAGTGGGAACAGCTGTTATTTTGGGGGTCCGCTCTTTGTAAGGAAAACTGCCCTTCGCCACCAGTTCCCATCCTGGCTGACCAGCCATCATGGCATCTAATTTCTGCCTCACCCGGATCCCAAAACTGCGGGCGATCTTCAAATCCTGCTGGTCCGGCCGGCCCGTGCCCACCAACCGGGTGTAGGAATGCTCGCCGATAAAGGCCCCGGCGGCGATAGCCGTAAACCCGTTGTTTTCCATGGTATCCTTGAGTTCCAGCAAGGCATCGTCATAATCACGGTTGCCGTACACCACCACGCAAACCGCCAAGGTCTGGTCGCCTTTGACCCGGCCCAGGTAATCGACCAGGAAATC
>Ga0123329_1004772_pt1 | contig 10443 bp, 9 predicted proteins | sample BioC12SIPDNA_FD_89703 | JGI IMG/M metagenome (GOLD analysis project Ga0123329, IMG submission 89703) | Anaerobic biogas reactor microbial communites from Washington, USA - Biogas_R1_B C12 SIP DNA | ecosystem: Engineered > Bioreactor > Anaerobic > Unclassified | place: Washington, USA | collected... | reverse complement strand
TCCGCCACAATGCCAAGATCGGCCGCGAGAAGCTGGCCGCGTGGGCAGGCCAACGACTGGGAGGCGCGCAATGAGGATCCTGGTGACCGGCGGCGGCGGTTTCCTCGGCCAGGCCCTGTGCCGCGGCCTGGTCGAACGCGGCCACGAGGTGGTGAGCTTCAACCGCGGACACTACCCCGCGCTCGATGCGCTGGGGGTGCGCCAGGTGCGAGGCGACCTCGCCGACGCGCAGGCGGTGCTCGAGGCCGCGCGCGGCGCCGAAGCCATCTTCCACAACGCCGCCAAGGCCGGCGCCTGGGGAAGTTACGACGGCTATTTCCAGGCCAACGTGGTCGGTACCCGGAACGTGCTGGCCGCCTGCCGCGCACTGGGAATCGGACGCCTGGTCTACACCTCCACGCCGAGCGTGACCCACCGGCGCACGCATCCGGTCGAAGGCGGGACCGCCGACACCGTGCCCTATGGCGAGGGTTTCAAGGCGCCCTACGCGGCGACCAAGACCATCGCGGAAAAGGAAGTGCTGGCGGCGAACGGCAGCGAGCTGGCCGACGGCGCGCGCCTGGCGACGGTCGCGCTGCGCCCGCGCCTGATCTGGGGCCCGGGCGACCAGCAGATCCTGCCGCGCCTGGTCGAACGCGCGAAGGCCGGGCGCCTGCGCTTTGTCGGCGACGGCCGCAACCGCATCGACACCACCTACATCGACAACGCCGCGCAGGCGCACTTCGATGCGTTCGAGCACCTCGCGCCGGGCGCGGCCTGCGCGGGCCGCGCCTACTTCATCAGCAACGGCGAGCCCAGGCCCACGCGCGAGATCGTCAACGCGCTGCTCGAGGCCGCCGGCGCGCCGCGGGTCGAGGGCACGATCCCGTTCCCGGTCGCCTACGCGGTCGGCGCCCTGTGCGAAACGCTGTGGCCGCTGCTGCGGCTGCGCGGCGAGCCGCCGATGACGCGCTTCCTCGCCGAGCAACTCAGCACCACCCACTGGTACTCGATGGAGCCGGCGCGGCGCGATTTCGGCTACGTGCCGAAGGTCCCGATCGCCGAAGGCCTGGAGCGGCTGCGCGCGGCCTGGCGCGGCTGAACGGCAGCCTGCCGCGACGCGTCAGGGCGGCGTGAGCGTCGCGCCCTGGTGCCTTGATTTCATGCCCGCCGCGCCGCGCCTTCACGACGGACTCACCCCGCGCTCACCGGCCCACGACCGCGCGGTGCGTAGCGTTCCGCCTGCACACCATCACTGCGGCCGCGGGCCGCTGCACCGGAGACGCTCCCCATGCTCAGATACGCCGTCATCTTCTTCGTCATCGCCCTCATCGCCGCCGTCCTCGGCTTCAGCGGAGTGGCGGGCGCCGCCACCAACATCGCCTGGATCCTGTTCGTCGTGTTCGTGATCCTGGCCATCGTCTCGATGCTGCGCGGCCGCCGCGTCTAGCGCCACCACGGGCAGTCGAGGACCGGAGGGCCCGCCGCGAGGCGGGCCTTCCTGCGTCTGGCCGACGCCGGCCGTCCGCGACCGCCGCATGGACCGCGCCGGCGCCCGGCGCGCGGCTACAATGCGGCATGGCCTCGCCCATGCCTTCCCCCCTCGACGCACTCAAGCCGCTGGCTGGGCGCGCGCTCGAAGCCGCCCTCAACCGCGCGCTGGCACTGGACCCCGAGACGCGCGATGCGCTCGCGCGCCTGGACGGGCGCCATGTCAGCCTCGCGCTGGAAGCGCCCCCGCTGGCCCTGTCGCTGACGGTGTCCGGCGAGCGCCTGGCGGTGGGCCCAGTGGACGAGTCGGTCGAGCCCGATCTCGCGGTGCGCACCACCCTGGGCGGCCTGCTCGCCCAGCTGCCGTTGCTGCGCCGCGAGGAGTCCACGCCTCCAGGCCGCGTGCGCGTATCCGGCGACGCCGAGCTGGCCCGCCACCTCCAGCGCCTGGCCACCCGCTTCGATCCGGACTGGCAGCAGCCGTTCGTCTCGGTGTTCGGCGAGGTCGCCGGGGTGCAGCTGGCCAACGCCTTCGCCGGCGCCCTGCGCCAGCTGCGCGCGCTGGGCTCGGGCCTGGCCCGCAGCGCGGCCGAATTCGTGACCGAGGAATCGCGCGACGTGGTCGCGCGCGCCGAGCTCGACGCCTTCCTCGACGACGTCGACGCGCTGCGCGAGGACGCCGACCGGCTCGCCGCGCGGGTCGCGCGCCTGCGCCAGGGGAGCCCGGCTTGAGCACGCTGCTGCGCGCCGCGCGCATCGGCCGGGTGCTGCTGCGCTACCGCCTCGACGACCTGTTGGACGACACCCCGGCCGAGCGCTGGCTCAAGCTGATGCGGCCGTTCGTGCCGCGCGCCGCCGGCGACATCGCCGCGCGCTCGCGCGGCGCGCGCCTGCGCCTGGCGCTGCAGGAGCTGGGGCCGATCTTCGTCAAGTTCGGCCAGATCCTTTCCACCCGCCGCGACCTGCTGCCGCCCGACCTGGTGGACGAGCTGGCCCTGCTCCAGGACCAGGTGGCGCCGTTCGACGGCGACACCGCGCGCTCGATCGTGGAATCCGAGCTGCAGGCGCCGGTGACGTCCTGTTCGCCTCCTTCGACACCGAGCCGCTGGCCTCGGCCTCGATCGCCCAGGTCCACGCCGCCACCCTGCATCCGGTCGGCGACGCGCCGCCGCGCGAGGTCGTGGTGAAGGTGCTGCGCCCGGGCATCGACCGCCGCATCGCGCAGGACGTGGGCCTGCTGCGCAGCCTCGCCGCGCTGGTCGACCGCACCCATCCCAACGCCGACAAGATCCGCCCGCGCGAGGTCGTGGCCGAGATCGAGAACACGCTGGCGGCCGAGCTCGACCTGCAGCGCGAGGGCGCCAACGCCTCGGTCCTGCGCCGCAACTGGCTGCACTCGCCCGATCTCTACGTGCCCGAGCCGATCTGGAGCCACACCACCCAGCGCGTGCTCACGCTCGAACGCGTGCGCGGCATCAACAGCGACGACATCGCCGCGCTCGACGCCGCCGGCATCGACCGCAAGGCGCTCGCGGCCAAGGGCGTGCGGGTGTTCTACACCCAGGTGTTCCGCGACAACTTCTTCCACGCCGACGCCCACGCCGGCAACATCTGGGTCGATCCCGACCGCCGCGACAACCCGCGCTTCATCGCCCTGGACTTCGGGATCATGGGCCAGCTCTCGAGCGCGGACCAGTACTACCTCGCCGAGAACTTCATGGCGATCTTCAACCGCGACTACCGCCGGGTCGCGGAGCTGCACGTCGAGGCCGGCTGGATGCCGGCGCACATCCGGATCGAGGAACTCGAGGCCGCGGCGCGCGCGGTGTGCGAGCCGTATTTCACCCGGCCGCTGTCGGAGATCTCGCTGGGCGAGGTGCTGGGCAAGCTGTTCCGCACCGCGCGCCGCTACGAGCTGACCCTGCAGCCGCAGCTGATCCTGATGCAGAAGACCCTGCTCACGATCGAGGGCATCGGCCGCCTGCTCGACCCGAAGATCGACATCTGGGCGGTGGCCCGCCCGGTGCTGGAGCGGATCCTGGCCGAGCGCTACAGCCCTCAGCGGCTGGCCGCCGAGCTCCGCCGCCGGGTGCCGGAGATGATGACCCGCGCGCCCGAGGTGCCGCGGCTGCTGCACGCCTGGCTGGAACAGCAGGTCGAGGGCCGGCACGAGCTGCAGATGCGCTCGCCGGACGTGGTGGCGATCAGCCACGCGCTGCGCGGCATGCAGCGCAGCATCGTGGCCGCGATCCTCGGCGTGGGGCTGCTGATCGTGGCCGCGGTGCTGTACGCGCTCGAGGCCGGCGGCCCCGCCTTCCTCGGCGTGCCGCTGTCGTCATGGGTGGCCGGCATCGGCGGCCTGTGGGCGATCCGCGCCGCGCTGCCCCGCCGCTGACCCGTCGCCAACGGCGCCTCACGCGCCGCGTCGTCGAGTCCTTTCCAGCCATGCGCCCGCGCCGGCCTGCAGCGGCAGCCCGGCCAGCACGCCGATCGTGAACCAGGCGGGGAAGTCGCCCCACGCACCCAGCGCCCAGCGGATGGCGACCACGCCGACCGCCGCAAACAGCACGAGGACATGCAGGCCCTTGGCCACGGGCGCGAGCGCGGCGGCCAGCCAGGCGGCCGCGAGTCCGCCCAGCCACAGCCAGGCCAGGTCCGCGGCCAATCGCGCATCGCCGGCGAGCGCGGGGATCGCGTCGGACACGCGCGCGCCGGCCAGGTTGACCAGCACCAGGGCGGCCAGCGCCAGCATGGTCGCGAGCGCGCTGCGGAAGAGGGTGGTCGTCACCTTCGCCAGGACACGTCTGAACGCCGAGGCCGCAGCGTACACGCCAGGACGGCGATGGACAGCGCCGGGACGCCGCGGCGCGTGGCCGGCGCCTTGACCCGCCGTGCACGTTTCCTTCGCGCCGGCTGATCGCCGCGTCGCCTAGGCTGCGGCACTCCAACCCCCACCAGGAGCAGTGCGATGAACCAGCTGGAAGACAAGCGCGTCGCGATCCTCGCCACCGACGGCTTCGAGCAGTCCGAGCTGTTCGAGCCGCTGGAGGCGCTGAAGGCGCAGGGCGCCACGGTCCACGTGGTGTCGCCCGGGAACGGCCCGCTGCAGGGCTTCGAACATTTCGACAAGGCCCGCCAGGTGCAGGTCGACGTCGGCCTCGACGATGCCGATGCCGGCGACTACGACGCGCTGGTCGTGCCGGGCGGCCTGTTCAACCCCGACGCCCTGCGCGCCAACGAACGCGCGCTGGCCTTCGTCCGCGGCTTCTTCGCCACGGGCAAGCCGGTGGGCGCGATCTGCCACGGGCCCTGGGTGCTGGCCGATGCCGACGTGCTCGACGGCCGCACCGTCACCTCGGTGCCGAACATCCGCCGCGACCTCGAGCGCGCCGGCGCGACGTGGGTGGACGAGGAAGTGGTGGTGGACGAGGGCCTGGTCACCAGCCGCACGCCCGAGGACCTGCCCGCGTTCTGCGCCAAGCTGGTCGAGGAGGTTGCCGAGGGCCGGCACCGCGGGCAGTCGCGCTCGGCGGCCTGACACCCACCGCTTCGCCACCCCCTGTAGGAGCGGCTTCAGCCGCGACCGCGCGGATCGCAACGGCCGCGAGCCACCGGCCGCAGGCCCGCCGCTTCGACCGCGGCCGGGCGGATCGGGGCAGATGGTGCCTCGCACCTGCGCGCGGCGAGACAGCGCATGCGCATCCACGCCGGAAGGCGAAGCGGGCTCAGTCGGTCGCGGCTGAAGCCGCTCCTACGGGGCGGTGCAGGGTGGCTGCGGGCGGGCCAGCAGCAGCACGAAGTCGCCCAGCTGCGAGCCCAGCAGCACGGCGATGCTGCGCTTGCGGTCCGCGGCCAGCGCCGAGGCCGGCACCGCGTGGTCGGGCGGCAGCGCGCGGTAGCTGGCGTCGTCGTCGGGCAGCACCTCGCGCACGGCGTAGCCCATCAGCACGTTGACCATCTCGCCCAGCGCGTCGAGTGCCAGCGCGTCGTCGCAGTCCGCCGGGGCGAGGCCGAGCAGTGCGCAGGCCAGCGCCCGCGCGCTGTCGAGGTCGCAGGCCAGGCCGATGTCCAGCGGATGCGCGCCCTCCACCCGCACGTGCGCGGTACATGGCCACATGCCCAGCTGCGGCGGCGAGAGCACCGTGGCGGCCTGGCACTGCGCGCCGAGCATGCGCGGGAACAGCCGCGTGCACAGGGCGATGACGCGCGTGGCCAGGTCGCCCTGCGGATGGCTGGCGACCAGCCGGTCGAGCGTGCTGCGTGCGTGCTCGCGGTCGACCTGGTGCAGGGCCAGTTCCTGTTCCAGGCGCCCCGGGTCGATCGCTCCCTGTTCCACCAGCACCTCGCCGATCCGCTTGCGGCCGGCCCGCTGCGCCTCGAGCAGCGCGTCGAGCTGGGCCTGGTCGAGCAGGCCCAGTTCCAGCGCGATGTCGCCGAACTGCCGGTCTTCCACCCGCTGGCGCTGGTTGATCCGCCGCGCCTGGGCCTCGTCGAGCAGGCCCCGCTGCACGGCCAGCTCGCCCAGCAGGAGGTTGGAGGCGCGCTGCGCCTGGATCGCGGCCAGCAGCTGTGGCGCGGTGATCACGCCGCGTTCGAGCAGGAACTGGCCCAGGAATTTCGCCGCCATCTCGCCTCCGGATGAAAGTCGGCCCGCCCGCTCAGGCCAGCGCCTGGCGCAGCACGCGTTCCATCGCGTCGGGATCGATCGGCTTCTGCAGGTAGGAGCGCGCGCCCATGCGCAGGCATTGCTCGATGTCGCTTTGCGCGCCCAGAGAACTGAGGATCACCACCCGCGCCCGCGGGTCGTGCTCGAGGATGCGCGAGAGGGCCTGACGGCCGTCGCATTCGGGCATCACCAGGTCGAGCAGGACCAGGTCGGGCCGCAGCGCGCGGTACTGCTCCAGCGCCTGCACGCCGTTGCCGGCCTCGCCGACCACCTCGAATCCTGCTTCCTCGAGCTGCCCGGCGGCGAGCATGCGCAGGGCGCGCGAGTCGTCGCACAGCAGCACGGTGGGTCGTGCGGTCATCGGTCTCCTCCCCGGTCCGATCCCGGGCCCGCATGGGCCTTTGTTCCATCGGTAACGGAGGCAAGGGCGATTCCTTTAGCACCGCCCGGCTGGCGGGGGGCGCGCGCCGGCCGCGACAGGCCGGTCGACCCGGCGAGCGGGGGAGGGCCCGGCTCAGTCGCTTTCGTGGCGGTAGTTGACCGAGGTGCGGGTCTCGAGCGTGCTCGATTCGATCTCGAGGTCGAAGCCGCGGCGCAGCAGGTACTTGAGCGTGAGCACCTGGCCGGTGCCGAGCAGGGAGACGCCGAAGCCCAGGTACAGGCGCGGCGAGAGCTGCTTGCCGATGCCCAGCACGCTGCCGCCGAGCGCGCGCGATTCGGATACCCCGGCATCGTCCAGGCCGAGCTTCGTGCCCAGCTGCCCGGCGAGCATGCTGCCGCCGGCGGTGAGCGCCGCGGCCGCGGCGTCGAGCTGCTGGCCCTCGGCGCTGCTCAGGTTCGACAGCGGGCGGCCCAGGGCCAGATAGGACAGTGCCTGCGACTCGTCGCTGGACGGATCGGTCCAGACATCGGCCCGTGGCGCCGAGGCGCGCCCGCTGACAGTGATGCCGGCGGTGACGCCATGGGCCTCGATCTTGCGCTCGGCGCGGATGTCGAGCAGCGGATCGGAGACCGGGCCGTTGAACCCGAGGCGGCCGCGGGTGATCCGCAGCCGCTGGCCGTAGGCGCTGTACACCCCGCCCACGTCGAGCGTGCCGTTGCCGACCATCTCGCGCCCGGGCTGGGCGCGCACGCGCAGGCTGCCGCCCAGGGTGCCGTCCAGGCCGAAGCCGCGCAGGCGCACGTCCTCGCCCATGGCCAGGGTGAGGTCGAGCTGCAGCGGCGAGGCCGCGCCGCGCTCGGGATCGACCGGGTCGAGCACCACCACGTCGGGCGAGGCGGACACGCCCTGGTCCAGCCGCTCCAGGTCGATCACCGCGCTGGGCACGGTGACCGTGCCGGTCACGCGCAGCGGCTGGCGCGCGGCGTAGCGCACCTCCACGTCGGGATCGGCGACCACCCGCAGGTCGCGGGTGTTCGCCAGCAGCACGCCGTCGCCGTGCAGCCGCAGCACCAGTGGCGCACTGGCATCGCGCCAGCTCAGGCTGCCGTCGACCGCGAGCCGGCCCTCGCCCGAACCCACCTCGCCGGCGATGAGCGCGCTGCCGTCGGCCTGCGCCTGCAGGCGCACGTCGCCTTCCTCGAGCAGGATGCCCAGCGCCGGCAGCTCGGTGCTGAAGTCCGCGAGCCGCGCCTGGCCGGCGAGCGCGGGCTGGGCGCGCGTGCCCGCCAGCTGCAGGTCGGCGGTGAGCCGGCCGGCGGGTTCGACGATGTCCGGCGAGAACAGTTCCAGCCAGGTCAGCTCGTCGGTGTCGACCTCGATCGTGCCCGACAGCGGCGAGCCCGGATCCCAGCCGGTGGCCACGCGCGCGGTGATCCGGCCGTCGTCGTTGAGGGCCGCGGCGAGCTCGGCCTGCAGCCGCGCCGGATCGAAGCTGGCGTCGAAGCGCAGGTTGCCCAGCTGTAGCAGGTCGCGCCGCGAACGCTGGCTGCTGCGCAGGCCCGCGTCGGCCGAGCGCAGGGCCACGCGGCCCTGCCAGGCGCGGCCGGCGGGACGCACCTCGCCGTCGAGGTCGATGTCGCCGCGCAGGCTCCAGCGGCGGCCGCCCTCGCGATCGGGCAGGTAGGGCTCGACCAGGGCCAGCGGCAGCTGCACCGCTTCGACCTGCAACCCGCTGCGCGGCCACTGCGCCTGCGCGCACAGCGAGCCGCCGCCCTCGGCGACGAAGCAGCTGCGCGACAGCGACCACGCGGCGCCGGCCACCGCGTAGCTTGCCGGCGACTGCAGCCGCCAGGCCGCGCCGCGCACCGGCGCCAGCTGCAGGGTGGAGACCTCGCCGCGCCAGCCGCTGCCGCGGCGCGCGGCGGTGCCGCGCAAGTCGAGCGTGCCGATCGCGCCGCTGCGCGCGGACGCCTCCAGGCGCAGGTCCTCGACCGCGCCCGCAGCGGCGACGTGGATGGATTCGAGCGCGAGGCCCGCGTCCACGCCGGCCGCGTCCAGCACCAGCGCGCCGTCGCCGCGCGACCACGGCAGGCGGCCGCGCAGGGTAAGCGAGGACGCGCCGTAGCCGGCCCAGCGCAGGCCGCTGCCCTGCACGTCGGCCTCGACGTCGGGCGCCTGGCGCGGGCCGCGTGCGCGCAGCGTGCCGCGCAGGCTGCCGGCGGCATCGGGCAGCAGGTCGGCCAGCTGCAGCGGGGCGAAGCGCGCGTCGAGTTCGACCCGCGCGTCGAGCCGGCCTTCGGCCTGCACCCGGCTGTCGCCGAGGCCGAGGTCGGCCGTGCCCTCGAAATCGTTGCGAGGCTTCGATGGCGAGGCGCCCTGCATCGCGAACCGCGCCTGGCCCGACAGGCGCCGGCCGCGCAGCGAGCCGCCCAGGTCGCTGGCCTCGACCTGCAGGTCGATCCCGCCATCGGCGCGCTGCCGGCCGGTGCCGGCGAGGCGTCCGTCGACCGCGCCGTCCCAGCCCGACACGAAATAGCCCGGGTCGAAGCCCGCCATCCGCGCCTGGATGTCCCAGGCCAGCGCCGGCGCCCACGCCACCTCGCCGTTCGCCTCGAGCGCGCCGCCGGGCGCCTGCGCGCGCAGGGTGCGCAGCACCAGCCGGTCGAGGTCGCCGCGGCCGTCGAGCTCGATGCTGGCGCGCAGGTCGTCGCGGCGGATGTCGCCGGTGCCCGAGACGGTCCAGTCGGCGCTGCGCCCGGCGATCTCCAGCGCGGCGTCCACGCCGATCGCCGGCGCGGGATCGGCCGGCTGCGGATCCGGGGCCGCCGGCTGGCCGCCGAAGCGCAGGCCCGTGGCTTCCACGGTGAAGCGGAAATCGCCGTCGTCGGGCCGGCTGAAGTCGCCGCGGCCGGTGGCGGTGATGCGGCCTTCGAACACGTCCACCACCAGCGGGTGCAGCTCCAGCACCTGCTCGCGCAGGCGCAGCCTCGACGGCTGCACGACCGCGTGCAGGTCGCCGCGGCGCAACTCGACCTGCAGGTTGGCATCGCCGCCCTGGCCGTCGGCCTCCAGCGAGAACGCCAGCGGCGTGCCGGGCTCGCCGCTGCCGGCGAGCAGGGACGGATCGAGCGCGTCGGTGTGCGCGCGCAGGGTCCAGCGCTTGCCGCGCAGGCCCACGTGCGCGCGCAGCGGGCCGGGCGCGCGGCCGCCGATGGCCAGGTCCATGTGGTCGAGGTCGCCGCGCGCGATCAGGCCTACGCGCGGCCGCGGCCGCGCGAACGGCGCCGGCAGCACCGCGGTGGCGACGAGGTCGGTGCGGTAGTTGTCGCGCGGCGCGTAGCGGCCGTCGGCGCTGAACAGGCCGCGGTCGCTGTCGACCACCAGCCGGTGCACGCGCAGGTCGTCGCGGCGCGCGTCGAGGCCGCCGCGGATGCTCGCGATGTCGATGAGCGGCGCACCGGCGCGGGTCACGCGCAGGCCATCGACCCGGATCGCGTCCGACTCCAGCGCCAGCGGCAGGTCGATGCGCGGCAGCACCTCCGGCCAGGTCGGCAGCTCGAACTCCGAGTCGGTCACCGGCAGGTCGAGCGTGGCCTGTTCGACGTCCAGCGCGTCCAGGCGCAGGCGTCGCCCGACCAGTGGCGTGATCTGCGGGTCCAGCACCACCCGGCGCGCGGTGAAGGTGAGCACGGCGGGGTCCGTGCAGCCGTCGAACGCGACCGGCTTGCCGTCGACGTCGGGGCAGCTGCGCTGCACGTAGCGCAGGTCGTGGATCACCAGCGGCCCGGAGGCCGGGCCTTCGGCGCCCGACCAGGTCAGTTCGGTGCCGGCCGGCAGCAGGCCGGCGATGCGCGCCAGCAGGAAGTCGCGCCCGCCGAACGTGGCCAGCAGCCAGTACAGCAGCGCCGCACCGAGCACCAGCAGC
>Ga0123329_1004763_pt1 | contig 10452 bp, 7 predicted proteins | sample BioC12SIPDNA_FD_89703 | JGI IMG/M metagenome (GOLD analysis project Ga0123329, IMG submission 89703) | Anaerobic biogas reactor microbial communites from Washington, USA - Biogas_R1_B C12 SIP DNA | ecosystem: Engineered > Bioreactor > Anaerobic > Unclassified | place: Washington, USA | collected... | reverse complement strand
TACTTCCCATACTTCCCATAACTCCCATCCCCGCCTGACCCGCCACAGAGGCGGCACTTTACGCGAGGGGACGCGCTTGTGCTAAATTAGAGGCGTTCTCATTAGGTTGCGGCGGGAAACTCCGCGAATGGCCGGGGTTTCAGGCGCATCGAGGCAGACGCGCCGCCGCTGAATGCGCGCATAAGGAGTACTCATGCAGTCTTCCGACCGTCGTCAGTTTTTGGGAAATCTGGGCATTCACACGGGCGTCTTGGGGGCGGCGGGGCTGGGCGGTCTGGTGGTCGGCAGGGCCTCGGCGGAGGCTCCCCCTGCGCCGGCATCCGAACCGGCGATGCCGCCCCTGCCCTGGTCCTATGCTGCCCTGGATCCGGAGGACATCCGGAAGCGGGCGCACCGCCACTATTCCAAAGGCCATTGCTGCGAGGGGGCCTTCTCGGCGATTGTCGGTGCGCTGGCCGACGCGGCCGGCCATCCCTTTGACAAGGTGCCCTGCGGCATGATGGGGTACGGCGGCGGCGGCGTGGCCGGGTTCGGCTCCCTGTGCGGCGCGCTGAACGGCTGCGGCGCGGCCGTCAACCTGGTGTGCGACAAGAAGACCACCGAGGAGGTCATGAGCGAGCTGTTGAGCTGGTATGCCGTCACCGTGCTCCCCACGGACACCAGCAACGGCTACGCCGCAGACGGGGGGTACTTTGAGGACGACCCGTACACCATCCGGACCGCGCTGCCGCAGAGCGTCGCCGGGGACAACCTGTGCCACCTGTCGGTGACCCGCTGGTGCAAGGCGGCCGACCTGGGCAGCGGCTCGCCGGAGCGTTCCGAGCGCTGCGCGCGCCTCACGGGCGACGTGGCGGCGAAGGCTGCGGAGCTGCTCAACGCGGTGCACGCAAAAACCTTCGAGCGCGCGCACCCCGTCCCCGCGCAGGCCGCCGGATGCCTGAAATGCCATGATGTCGGCGAGAAATCCCACACCCGCGGCAAGATGGACTGCCTGCTCTGCCATCCCCCGGAGCACAATGGAGAACACTGCAACCCCTTCACCCAGGCCATCCTGCAAGGCCCCAAAAAGCTGTAGCGCCCGCCGCGAAGGACGGGAGACTGCGCGCTTGATGCGGGCGGGCGCGCCGGCCCACAACCCGCGACGGGGGGCATGGCCCATGGCGAAGGGCTTCTATTGGAGACCCGGCAACCCGTAAGGCCGGTTGCCCTATTGCATCGAAGGGGCGGTTGGGGCACATTGCAGGCATTCTTGTTGCATCGAAGCAGAACTCAATGCAACAAGGCGGGTTGTTATTGCACCGATGAGATCAGGACCGCGCTTCGCGCGTGGGTGGAGGGGCTGGCCGCCGTGTGGGCGGTTTTCCGTGGCTGAGACGGCTTTTGCCTGTTTGGGGTGATCCAGAAAATGGACAGGTTCCCGGGCTCTGTGCTACAATTCCGGTCCAACTGCGAGGCGTTCAGTACTACAGGCGGTCGCGCCGTTCTGGCGCGGGCTGTCTGCCCACCGAATCCAACCCACAGGAGGATCCCCCCCGATGACCACCCCGAATCTCGAAAAGCATGGTATCGTGCCCGGAAAGGTCTTCTACAACCTTTCCTACGATGAACTGTTCAAGCACGAGACCAATCCGGAGCTGGAGGGGCTGGAGAAGGGCACCGTCACCAGTTTCGGCGCCGTGTCCGTGGACACGGGCCGTTTCACCGGCCGCTCCCCGCAGGACAAGTACTTCGTGGACGAGGAGACCTCGCGCGGCAACCTGTGGTGGGAAGGCCCGGAGAACAAGGGCTCGAACAACAAGCGCCTGAGCCCGGAGGCGTGGGAGCACCTGAAGGGCCTCGTCAAGAGGCAGCTCGACGGCAAGGACCTGTACGTTGTTGACGGGTTTGTCGGCACCAACCCCGACACGCGCATCCGCGTGCGGGTGGTCGCCGAGGTCGCCTGGCTCGCCCACTTCAGCAAGAACATGTTCATCCGCCCGACGGCGGAGGAACTGGCGGGCTTCGAGCCCGACTGGACGATCCTGAACGCCTGCAAGACCACGAACCCCGACTTCGCGAAGTTTGGGATGCGGTCCGAGGTCTTCGCCGCGTCCAACATCCAGGAGCGCATGTCCCTCATCGGGGGCTCGTGGTACGGCGGCGAGATCAAGAAGGGCGTGTTCACCATCATGAACTACTTCCTGCCCCTGAAGGGCGTGGGCGCCTTCCACTGCTCCGCCAACATGGGCAAGGGCGGCGACACGGCGCTCTTCTTCGGCCTTTCGGGCACGGGGAAGACGACGCTGTCGGCGGACCCGAAGCGCGCGCTCATCGGCGACGACGAGCACGGCTGGGACAACGAGGGTGTCTTCAACTTCGAGGGCGGCTGCTACGCCAAGGTGATCAACCTGTCGGAGGAGAAGGAGCCGGACATCTACCACGCCATCCGCCGCGACGCGCTGCTGGAGAACGTGGTGATCCGGGAAGACGGGTCGGTGGACTTCCAGGACGGCAGCAAGACCGAGAACACCCGCGTCTCCTATCCGATCCAGCACATTGACAACATCGTGAAGCCCGTCTCCAAGGGGGGCCACCCGTCGGTGGTCATCTTCCTTGCCTGCGACGCCTTCGGCATCCTGCCGCCCGTCGCCCGCCTCTCGCAGGAGCAGGCGATGTACCAGTACCTCAGCGGCTACACCGCCAAGGTCGCGGGCACCGAGCTCGGCGTCACGGAGCCCAAGGCCACCTTCTCCAGCTGCTACGGCGCGGCCTTCCTCGCCGTCCACCCCACCATGTACGCCGACATCCTCGGCGAAAAGATGGAGCGCCACGGCACCCGCGCCTACCTCGTGAACACCGGCTGGGTCGGCGGCCCCTACGGCGTCGGCTCCCGCATGGACATCACGGCCACCCGCACCATCATTGACGCCATCCTGGACGGGTCGGTGGAGAAGGCCGAGTTCCGCACGATGCCCGTCTTCAATTTCGACGTGCCGGTGTCCCTGAACGGCGTGGACAGCAAGGTTCTCGACCCGCGCGAGACCTGGCCGGACAAGGCGGCCTACGACGCGGGCCTGCGCAAGCTGGGCCAGATGTTCGTGGACAACTTCAAGAAGTTCACGGGCACCCCGAGCGGGAAGGCGGTCGAGGCTTTCGGCCCGAAACTCTGATCCGCCCGGCCCGGCAAGAAAACAGTTGACAAACTCTGCGGTTCATGGTATAAAAGTGCCGTACACCGGGGCGGGTTGTGTCCCGGAAACGGACCAGGAGGATTGTTAGATGAAGCACATGCGGCCTGTGACGCGCAAGCCTGCCCTGTCACAGATCTCCAATTTCGAGGTGTTCAAGGAGTTCCTGATCAATCTGACGGATCAGCTCATTGAATACGTGTTCATCAAGACGTCCTGAGCGGAGGAACCGATGCCATGAAGCGCAAGAGCCATTTGAAGACCGTCAGCCGGACCCCGGAAAAGGCCCAGATCAGCAATTTCCAGATCAAAATGGAAAGCACCACCGAGATCATTGACCGGTTGCTGCTGGCCAACCGCCAGGCCCCGTGGAAGGCCACCGGCCCCAGCGGAACGGTGGATGACACCACGGACACCGGCACCGACACCGGCACCGACACCACGGGCATCGAGCTCTAGGACGTCCGCCGGCCCCCTTTCGCATTCGCCCGCCTGCGCCGCCGCGCACAGGCGGGCTTCTTCATGCCCATCCCGCGAAACTGGGCCGCGCCGTGCCGGGTCAACAAGGCATCCCGTTTTTACTCTGGAGACCTTCCCCATGCCCCGCGCCGCACTGCTGTTCGTGCTGTTTGCCTCCCTGCTGGCCCCGGGCGCCCCGGCCATCGGAACGCGAACCCACGCGGAGATCGGCCGCCGCTGCGCGGAGCAGTACCTCGCCGGGGCCGACGCCATGCTGCCCGGCCTGGGAAGCCTTGTCGCAAAGCGGGCGAACCTTAAAATCCTCTACACCGCCTGCGCCTTTCCCGACTGGGGCTACGGCAACATCAACCCCGACGCGGGCGAAGCGTCACACTGGCACCCCTTCATGCGCGCCTGGGCCGGTGAACTCCGGGGGCGGGGCGCGGGCTTCGATCCGTCCGCCGGCATGCAGCGGGAAATGGCCTTCTTTCTGGGGGCGGTCTGCCACAACATCGCGGACATTCCCTGGCATTTCAGCAGCGGCGGCGATCTGAGTTTCCTGGAAAAGAGCGCCCAAATGGAGGGCGGCACCCATCAGGTCACGGAGATCGGCGGCGACCTCATCCGGTACCAGAAGGACCGCCTGCGCCACTGGGGCATGCTGAACGACTACTTCCCCCTCGACACGGTCCACACGGCCCTCACCGTGTCGGGCGTCTCCGTCACCCGCGAGCAGCTGCGCACGGGATACGTGCGCGAGCAGATGATTATGTGGGGCGCCCCTCTGGTCACCGCGCCCTTCGCCGCGGACTATGAGAGGCGGCTTCCGTGGACGGTCACCCATTTGGAGGATTACTACTTCGGCGGCATGGAGCACAACGCCGCCGCCTGCGCCATGTGGTGCCGGTACTGGTACGCCGAGGCGGCGGGCGGCCACTGTCTCCAGCAGATGCCCGCCTATGGCGCCCCCGGAGGCGCGGAAGGCTGCGGGTACTGCCCCTACCTCGGCGTCAGCGACGCCACCCTCGCGGAGGACCTGCCCGGTCACAACACGGGCGGCGAGGCGTTCCTGAGCGTCTCTGCCGCCGCAGGACGCCGCCGCGACACCCTGGTTCGGTTTGACCTCTCCCGCATCCCGCCCACCGCGCCGCTTTCAAAGGCCGTCCTGTGGATGCACTGCGACCGTATCGGGGGGACACCGCCCGCAGTGGGCGTGTCCGCCGCCGCCGGGCCGTGGACCGAAGGGGGCGGCGTCAGCGACCTCTTCAACGGCGAAAACGGGCGTCCCGCCGAAGGGGGAGAGGTGACTTGGTCCCAAAGGCCGCCGGGAGAGACGGCGTCCACGCCCGCCGGCGCGGTGGTTCCGGCCGCCGGGCAATGGGCCTCCTGGGACGTCACCGCGCAGGTGCGGGACTGGTTGGCAGACCCCGCCTCGAACCACGGGCTGCGGGTGATGGCGGCGGGCACGGGGGAGGGGGCGGCGCGCTTCTTTTCCTCCCAGGCGTTTCGCGCGTCCGAAGACGGCTACTGCGGCGGCACCCGGGTGGCCTTCCGGCCCATGCTCATCCTGCTGCCCTGAGGATCAGGGGAGGGGCGCCGCCGGCGTTTCCGCGGGGTAGCGGTCCGGTCCCGGGGGCAGGCTTCCGGGCGGCGCGCCCAAGGCCGCGAGGTCGCGGAAATTGGGCAGGGCGGGCCGCGTCTCCACGATGCGCCACACATCCCCGCGCTTCGCCCAGGTGACCCAGGTTTCCGCCGTGGCGTCGCGCGGGAAAAGGACCGGCCTTCCCGCGCGCATGCCGCTCTCGTCCGAGACGGCCCCGGCAGTAAAGAGGGCGTAGAGCTGCACGCTCACCCGGCCCTCCAGCGCATGGGCGGAAAAATCCCACAGGCGGATCTGCCGGTGCATCCGCTGGCCGGTGAACCGCTCGAAGAAGAACTGCCACGCGCGGGCGGCGTACTCCGCCCCCCAGCCGGACCCGTCCCGGTAGTCCTCCGCGTACAGGTCGGCCACCGCGTCCAGCGACGCCGCCGCGACGGCGCCGTCCCACGCCTCGATCCGCGCCACAATCTCCCCGGCCACGGCGCGCTGGGCGTCGTCCAGCCCGCCGTAATAGGGCCACCACGGAATGGCGTCGGCGGACCCCTCCAGCGGGGGGATCGGCGGCTGAATCCGGGCCGTCTCATCACCGAACCCCGGCAGGGCGGCGCTGTCGGCCACCACCGTCAGCGGCGTGAGCAGCGCCTCCTCGGCGATGCGGCTTTCCACGGTGCTGAACACCAGGAACTCGCCGTAGCCCACCTGCCCCTCCAGGGGCTCCTTCTCCCCCGTGAGCGCCGTCACCGCATAGGCCACAGCCTGCTCCGGCGCCGGGGGCTGCGGGTCCGTGAACTGCCGCTGGTCCGTGCCTTTGGAAATGAGGGCGAAATGCGTGTCCGGCGGCGTCCGCCGGTACACGTTGTAGGCCACGTCCCCCTCGCGGAACCCCCACGACAGCGTGATGACGCCCCCGTCCCGGCGCGCGTTGAATCCGCGGATCGGCGCGGGCAGGTCGGGCACGGAGAACGCCTGCCGCTCCACCGCGTTCTCCCGCGTGTTCATGACAAAGATGCCCCGCCCCGAGCGCGTCACGGCGGCCTGCCCGGTGGACTCCAGGGGATGGTAGCGCCCCAGCGCCTCGGACCACTGCTCCGCCGAGGCGATGGACTCCGGCCGGGCGACAAACGCGAAATTCCCCGCAGCCCCCGGCGGCGCGTGCGCCGGAAGCACGGGCACCCAGAACCGGTCCCCCCGGTTGAGGATCAGCTCCGGAATCTGCCCGGCGCGCTCCACGCCGTAGACCCCGCGCACCAGCAGGCCGTCATGGAAAGCCGCGTCCAGATGGCGGGCGTTGGTCTCAAACTCCGCCGGCGTGGCCGCCGGGGAAAGCTGCATGGCCGCGGGCGCGCGTTTGGCGACGAAATCCCGCCGGGCGATGAATCCGCCCTCCACCACCTGCTGAAGGGTCGGCAGAATGGCCTGGGTCCACGCCTGCGGCGTGCCGCCGTACCACAGGCCGCGCTCCCACGGAAACAGGTAGACCGCCGCGCCCGTCATGGCGCCGTTCAGAATCATGGCGCGGTACAGCGACGCGGGCATCCGGTCGGGGGAGGTTTCCGGCCCGAAAATGCCCGGCTCCCGGAACCGCGCGTCGGCGTACCAACGGGCGTCAGGGGCGACCCCCCAGTTCGCGGCCGCGCCTGCGAGCCACAGGCCCATGAGCGCGCCCATCGCCGGCACCGTGTTCGGGCCGCGCTGGAGGCACACCGGCAGCACATGGTCCCGGTGTTCCATGATCGTCGCGTACAGCGCCGCCGTGTTCGCGTTGGCGAGCATCCGGGGTGCGGCCATCCCCTCCAGCGAGACCATCACAAAACGGCCGTACCCCGCGGCAAGCCGGATCATCGCCGCCAGCCGCGCCGCGTCCGGCTGAACCCCCGCGTCGTCCGCCAGGGCGGGGTCGTACCCGTCAAAGGCCAGGCCCCGGGCCTCCACGCCGCGCACGATGGGAAAGGCGTCCAGCATTTCCCGCACCGCCGTGAGGGGGACCAGCGGGGTGCCGCCGTCGTCCGTGACCCGCAGGCACACGGGCGCCCCGGCCTGCTGGAACGGGGCGAGCAGCTCCCGGAAGTCCGCGATGCCCGCCGGGGAGACCAGCATCATGCTGTACGGGCGCACGCTTTCCGGAATCTGCGCCCAGTGCCCCACCACGGCGGCCGCGTAGCCCGCCGGGGGCAGCAGCGTCGTGTTGCCGTCCTGAAAGACAAACAGGGGGTGCTCCGCGCTGATCTCCACCGCCAGCGGCGGCAGCGGCGTCTGCGCCTGCACGGCGGCGTCCGCGATGAGGGATGTTAATAGAAGGAGGACCATGCACATGCGACCCCGGATTTTGCCGGGCCATTGTAGGGCGGCCGGGCCCGCGCACACAAACCGGGCGGCTCTTTGGAAACGCGCCGCCTCTGGATGGATGCCCCGGAGGCCGGGAATGGTTCCTGGACCCCGCCCGCCGCGTGGTATCATGGAGACCGCAAAAACCCTTGGGGATGACGATGACATGGCTGCTTTCCTGCTGACGCTGTCCGCCGCTCTTCTGGTTTCCGGCCAGGTTCCCGGCCAGTTCCCCGACATGGAGGGGGTGTCCGTCGCCTGGGTGGACGCCACAAAGTACGAGTACTTTCGGGTAAAGCTGCCGGAGGACGCCTCCCCCGCGCTGTCCGGGGCCGCTGACGTTTTCGCAGACTACTGGAACCGGGTCACGGGGCGGCCGCTCTCCGGCAAGGCAGAGGAGGGCAATCTGATCTACGTGCGGTTCGGCGCGGCCCTCGCCTCGGAGGACCTGCTCGACCCCGGCCTCCTGTCCGGGCTGCCGGAAAACGGCTTCATCGTGCGCACCCACACCCCCGCCGGCAAGTATGCCAGCAAGGGGGCCACCCGCCAGCTGCTCTTCGCCGCCCCGTCGGACGGGGCGGTGCTGGAGGGGGTTGTCACCTTTTTTCAACAGGTCTTCGGCACACGCTGGGTGGAGCCCGGGTTCACGGTGGCCCGGCCCGCGGCCATGCGCATGCCGCAGGTGAACATTGTCCGCCGCCCCGCCTTCGCTTTCCGCGAGGTGGGCCTGTGCGCCCTTTGGAAGGACGGGGTGGGCGAGTACCGGCAGGGTGCCCACCTGACCGGCCCCGTCTCCGCGCCGCCGCCCGGCGTGGGATACTTTGACGCCTGGAACGCCCCGGAGGAAACGCAGCCCGCGGCGGCGGACGCCGAACCCGTGGCCTACGGGTCCGACGCCGCCGTGGAGCGCATCGCCGGGGAGCTGGCGGCCCTCATCGCCGCGCCGACGGACGGCGCGGATACGGCCCTGGCCGCCCGCCGCGCCGCCGCCGAGTGGCCGCCCGCCTCCAACCAGTGGTCGCTCAATGCCCTGGCGTGGCTGCGTCCCGAGCTGGATGACGCGGCCCGGGAACTCAACACACGCGAGGGGAGCTCCGCCGCCTGCGTGCTGCAGACGGCCAACGGGGTGGCCGCCGCGCTCCGGGCGCGGTTTCCCGACCGTCCGCCCCGGGTGCATGTGCTGCTGCCGCTCTTCCTGCGGAAGCCCCCGGCCACGCTGAAGGCGGGGGAGGGGGTGGTCGTGCAGCTGAGCAACGCGGACGCCGACTTTTCGCTGCCCGCAGGCAGCCCGCAGGACGGGGCCAACAAGGCTCTCGGCGACGATGTGCGGGGGTGGGTGCGGACCGGGGCCGGGGTGTGGGTGCTGGACCACCTGTGCAACGGGCGCGATCCGGCCCTGCCGTTTCCCTGTCTGGAGTCGCTTGCGGACAGCGTCTTCTTCTACCTGCAAAACGGGGTGCGCGGCGTCTGCTACGCGGGCGCGGCGGCGGCGGACCCCGCAGGGGTGGACCTGGCGGCCCTGCGCATGTATCTCGCCGCGGGCATCCTATGGGACCCGGACGCCATCGTGGAGAACATGACCGCCGAGTTTCTGCGGCTGTACTACGGCGGGGCGGCGGACGCCGTCCAGGAATACCTCGACCTGACGGCCGGCCAGCGGCGGGCCGGGGGGCGGCGTCTCGCCCTTGACGACGACGGGGCCTGGCTGGACCGCGCCGCCCTGGGGCCGGTGGCGGACCGGCTGGCACAGGACGCGGCGGCGGTGCCCGACCCGGCCGCCCGCGCCCGCGCGGAGGCCTTGGGGCATGCTGTCCGCCGTCTGGCGGAGGGGAACACCGCGCCGGCCGCGCCGTGAAATGCCCGGCGCAATCTGGTACCCTGTCCTTTTGGCAACCGGCATTGTCGCACCCTTGGGAGACCATCTCATGAAGCAGTCCGCACCCTGTTCCATTCTCCGGCTTCGCGCCCTCGCGCTTCTTCTGGCCCTTTTCATGGGTGCCCTGCCGTCGGTGGCCGAGGTGCCCGCCGTGGCCGGGGTCATGGACGCCCTGGTGGCGCGCTGCCTGGAGGGTGACGCGGCGTTCCGGGACGGGCTCCAGCCGGACGCCGTGCTGGGCCTGCTTACCCCCGGGCAGCGGGAAACCCTCTCCACCGCCTACTGGACCTTTGAGGTCAGCGCCCCGGCCCTCGTGTCCGTGGTCCGCGACGCCTCCCAGCAGGAGCTTCCCTTCTGGCTTGAGGAGCGCGGCTTTGCGAAGACGGACCTGGTCGTCAAGAACGAGAATTACACCTACGAGGTGTGGCAAAAGGCGTTCCCCGCAGGACGGGTCGGCCTGGGCATCAACGGGTTTGCCCTGCACCGGTCCCATTATTTCGTGGGCGTCGGCCCGGCGGAGAAGGGGGGGAGTGTCACCGTGACCGGCGCCGTGCCGGTGTATGGCGCGCCCATGCCCTTCGCCAGGGGCGCGTACACCTATCTCGACTGGACCGATCTGCTGCTGGAGGAGGTGCCGGAGGGGGCCTTTGAGGGGCACACCCTGCTGCCCACCATCCGCGGGCGCGCCCGCGAGACCCATCTGGTCGGCGCCTTCCGCGAGGCCGCCGCGCCGTCCACCCCCGCCCCCGACCTGGTCACCCTCACCTGGAGCGGCGACGCGCGCACCACCATGACCGTCCAGTGGCGCACGAGCCCCGCCACGGAGCAGGGAACGGTGCTGTACCGCGAGGCCGGGCGCGCCGAGGCCCCCTTCGCCGAGGCCGCCGCCACCCGCGCCGTCCTGGAGGACCGCAACCTGATCAACGACCGGAAGGCGCACTGGTTCACCGCGGAACTCGCGGGGCTCGCCCCCGGCACGCGGTATGAGTACACCGTGGGCGCGGGGCCCGACGGCCCCCGCAGCG
>Ga0123329_1004757_pt1 | contig 10463 bp, 9 predicted proteins | sample BioC12SIPDNA_FD_89703 | JGI IMG/M metagenome (GOLD analysis project Ga0123329, IMG submission 89703) | Anaerobic biogas reactor microbial communites from Washington, USA - Biogas_R1_B C12 SIP DNA | ecosystem: Engineered > Bioreactor > Anaerobic > Unclassified | place: Washington, USA | collected... | reverse complement strand
GCACGTAGCCCGGCTGATCGGGCAGGAAGCCGAGCCGGTGTTCCGAGATATCGACGCCGAGGACCGGCCGCGCGCCGGCGAAGTGACAGAACCGCGCCGTGAGCTGGCCCAGCAGGCCCATGCCGTAGACGACGGCCGACTCGCCGAACCTCAGTCCGCTGCGCCGCACGCCGTTCAGGCAGATGATGGCCAGGGTGCTGAAGACGGCGGCCTCGTCCGACACGTCGTCCGCGACGGGCCAGAAGCTGTCCACGCTCTGCTTGACGACGGCGGCGTGGGGCGCCCGGCTCGCGACGCGCCGGCCGAGGAGGTCCCCGGACACGCCCTCCCCGACCTCGATCACGGTGCCCACGTTGCTGTAGCCGGGCCGGCTGGGGTACTTGCCGTACTCGGTCCAGATGCCGCCGCGCGGCTGGTCGCCCAGCAGGGCCGACAGCTCGGTGCCGGTGCTGATGAGCGTGCAGTGGGTGCGGATGAGCGCCTCGCCGGGGCGGAGTTCGGGCATGGGGCGGTCCTCGACGACCACCTGCCGGGGGGCGGCGAACACGACGGACGGGTTGGCGGCCATGGTGCCTCCTGCGGTTCGGGGAACGGCGTTCGGTGCCGCGCAACAGGATAGCGGGTGCCCCCGCGATCTTCCAGCACACGGGGCGGCGCCGCGGCGGCACCCGTCCGCCTGCCGGCTCACTCGTCCGCCCGACGCAGGATCGCCTCCACCTCCGGAGGGCTGTCGCACGCCAGGAGAGCGGCCCGCACCTCCGGGCGCACGACGATCCGGGCGATCCCGGAGAGCACCGTCAGGTAGTCGTCGTAGAACCCCTCGGGGCTGACCAGCAGGAAGACGAAGTGGACCGGCGGGGCGTCCGGCGGGCCGAACGGCACGCCGTCCGGGCAGATGCCCAGGCAGCCGATCATGCCGGGGAAGCCGCGGACGGTCACGTGCGGACAGGCCGTCGCGCAGCCCACGTGGGTCGATCCGACCTCCTCCCGGGCCAGCGCCCGGGCGATGAGGCGGTCGCGCCACTCGGTCGGCACCTGGCTGTGCGTCACGAGCGTGTCGACAAGCTGTTCGATGGCGTGCGCCTTGTCCCGGGGCCGCAGGTTCACCCGGATCATGCTGCCCCAGAAGACGTCGCGCAGCCGGATGCCGCTGCTCTTCTTGCTCAGGACCATCGCCAGCGGGTTCGCGACGACGCCCGCGATCCGGTCCGGGATGGAGCCCTCGAAGTGCTGAACCGCCCGCCAGTGGCTGGGGGCGCCGAGCACGACGAGGTCGCGGGCCCGGATGTTGGCCACGATCCCCGAGACGGCATCGGCCGCCACGGAGACGTCCACGGAGTCCTCCACGCCCATGGCTTCGGCGTAGATGCGGGCCAGGTCGGCGGCCGGGCCGGAGCCGTCGCCGCCCGGCCGGACATGCACGGCATGCAGGCGCACCGCCCGCGCAGCCGCCAGTGCCCGGGCCACCCAGAGCTGCTGGAGGACGTGCGGGCCGCCGCTCATGGGGATCAGCACGCGATCGGCAGCCTCGGGGGCCTCCGCACGAACCAGCACGGCCGGCACCTCGAGCTTCAGCGCCTGGGCCATCACGTGCTGGAGTTCGTCCGGCGCGGTCCATCCGGCCACAAGCATGGCGGGCGAGCCCTCCGGGCCGGGCGGGGCCTCGCCGGTCCCGCGCAGGTTCCGCACCCGCGCCCCGGCCGCCGCAGCCAGGGCGTCGGCGCACCAGCGCAGGGCATGGTGGGGGTGCCCCTCGGCCAGCAGGTCGATGACCGGCGAGCCGGGCCGAAGTCTCAGCCTGGCCATGTCACGCTCCGAATCGAAAGGGCCGGCCGGATCGTCTCAAAGCTCGACCTCGCCGCTCGCCTCCGGCTGGTGGACCAGTTCCTCCACCACGAACCGCCGCTTGCCTGCGGGCACCTCCCACTCGATGGTCTGCCCCACGCGGCTGCCCAGGAGCGCCAGACCGATCGGCGCCAGAACGGAGATCTTCCCCTCCGTGAAGTCCGCCTCCCCGGGCCACACGAGCGTGCAGACCAGCGTGTCATCCGAATCAAGGTCGCGGATCCTCACCGTGGACTTCATCGTCACCACGTCCGCAGGCACGCGGGCCGAGGGGACCTTGCGGGCCCGCTCCAGCTCCCCCATCAGGAGGTCCGCGTCGCGCGCCATCGCAGCGTCGGCCGCGCTGCCGACCTCCACGGCCAGGTCGGACAACCGGGCATGGTCCTGATCCGTCAGAACGATCTTCTCGGTTGCCATAGACACCACCTTTCCGCCAACTGTCTGAAAGACGACCCTCACCGATGATAATCGCCGGCCGACTCCGGTTGATAGAGGAGACCGGCGATCTCATACCGCCGCTCCTCGTCCGATCCGTCGGCCCGGACGGTGTCGCCCACACGTCGGCCCAGCAAGCCCGTGCCCAGCGGCTGGAGGACGGACAGGTTCTCCGGAGCGTCGTCCTCCTCGGTGGGGAACACCAGCCGACGCACCGTGCTCCGCCCGGAGGCCGTCCCGACCAGGCGGACGCGCGAGTTCATCGTCACCACGTCGGGCGGAACGGCCCGCGGGTCCACAACGCGGGCCGCCGCCAGTTCGCCCTCCAGTTCGTCCAGGTAGGCCGCGCTCTCGGCGCCCCCGAAACTGCGCGCAACCGCCGCCAGCTCCCGCACGCGCGCCAGGTCGAAGCTGGTGATGTAGACGGCCCGCCGCCGGGCGTCCGGCACGGGCCGCGTGGGCCCGAGGCCGGCCATCCGCATGAACGTCTCCTTCACGTTGCGCACCTGCCGGGCAACGTCCCGGGCCCGGCCGGGCGGCATCCAGTAGCCGACGAACGCGCTCAGAACCCCCTCGAAGCTCAGGGCCAGGTGCAGGGGCTGCAGCCGCTCGCCGGCGCCCTGCTCGATGCCCCGGTCCAGGATGCCGGCCACCATGTCCAGGTAGCGCAGGTAGAGGCTCCGCACGTCGTGCGACAGCGCGTCGGGGTCCGGATACGCCCCGGGGGCCTGCTCGCACGAGAACAGCACCAGCAGCAGGCGGTGCCGGCGGAACTCCGCCAGCCGCCAGCGGATGAGCGCCTCCAGAGCGGCCTCCGCATCCGGCTGCGGCAGGAGCGACTCCTTCAGGTGCTTCAGCATGCCCTGGGCCACGTCCCGCACGACCGCCGCGTAGACCCTGTCCCTGTTCCCGAAGAGGTTGTAGACCGTCCCGACCGACACGCCCGCGTGCCGCGCGATCTTCTCGGTCGTGGTCGCGTGGTACCCGTCGGACGTGAAGACCTCCCCTGCCGCGTCCAGCACGGCACGTCGCCGCAACTCGGCCTCCCGCTTCCTGCGCGCCCTTGTTGTCGGCTTCTGGACCCGCGGCACCGCGAGCGCCTCCTGAAGACTTCCTCAATGAATGACACACTCTTCATCATACCCCCTGCCCCACCCGTGTCAAGTCCGCCGCGGCACGGACCAACACGGACGGACACGCCCGCGGCGCCACGGCGCCGGAGGGGCACGCTCCGTCGTGCCCGGTCCGTGCGTCTGCCCGTCCCGTGCTTGTGCCCCCCCGGCCATCCCCGGCCGCGACGGAGCGCGGCCCTCCACTTGCACGCATGCGACCACGCCGTTGGAGGGGCACGCTCCGTCGTGCCCGGCCGTGCGTCTGCCCGGCCGTGCGTCTGCCCGTCCCGTGCTTGTGCCCGCCCCGGCCATCCCCGGCCGCGACGGAGCGCGGCCCTCCACTTGCACGGACGGACTCCGTTTGTGCCCGGCCGTGCCCGCTCATACACGCCCCGCTCCGAAGCGCGCCGGTCCATGTTCGTCTGCGTGTGCGCGGCAGCGCCTTGACGGTGGCGCGGCGCGACGGTACTCTGGCGGGCAGTGTCTGCGGGAACGCAACGGACCATCAGCCCCCGGGAAATCGCCGCATGTCGCGACGCCGAACCTCACTGCGAACCGCGGCCCTGTTGACGCTCTGCGCGGTTGCCTTCGGCTCGGTCGGCTGCAGCACGCTCCGCCAGGCCGGACGCACGGCCGGCCGCTATCTGAAGTATCGCGCCGAGGACTGCGCCGACACCGTGGACATCGGCCTGACGTTCACGCGCAAGCCCAGGCTGGCGGTCTACGGCTGCTTCGCCTCGGTCTGGTGCCTGGGCTACGCCAACCTCGACGCCCGCTTCCTCGGCGTGGGCGGGGGCTGGGTCGGGTCGGTGAAGCTCAAGGCCAACTGCCGCGGGATGTCCTACACCGGGCGGGAGCAGATCATCTGGTCGAAGAACGCACGGTGGCGTCACTACTCGCATCCGATGGGGCTGGACGCCGTTCTGGCGGGCACGCGGATACCGCCGCCGGCCTACTTCCCCGCCTGCACGCACTACATCCATGTGGGCCCCGTCGGCGCGGTGGCGAACCTCCGGTACGCCGAGATGCTGGACCTCATCCTGGGCTTCACCACGTTCGATCTGGCGTGCGACGACGGGCTGGAGAGGGGCGACTGGTTCTTCTACGATTAGGCTCTGTCTGAGAATTCGTCGTCGGCCCGAGGCCGAGCGAGAAGCCGGCCGGAGCCGGAGGGATTCTCAGACAGAGCCTGACCACCGGCGGCCGGTCCCGGCACCTCCCCCCTCAGTAATCGCCCCGCCAGGGCCATCGGCTCATCGTGCGCCCGTCGTCCCGGGCCAGGTCGATGTACGCCCAGCCCAGCATGAAGTCCAGCATCTCCATGTAACGCGCGTTGGCGACGACCCCGAAGAACCCCACGTGAAGGTAGTGGATGCAGGACGGCATGTAGGCCGGGCGGGACTGCAGGATTGCGAACGTCGGCAGCCCCAGCACGCCCACATACTGCCGGTTCAGGGTGGTCGGGTCGCCCTTGTTGAAGTCGCCCCACGCGTGCGTCTCATGGCCCAGGACGAACAGCCCCCAGCAGCGCTGGTAGTGCCGCGTGAAGCCGAGCCGACCGCCGCCCAAGCCCAGGAAGTAGCCGTCGACGTAGCTGAGGCCGCCGGGGGAGACGGAGACGCCGTTGGCGTAGAGCGCCAGCCCGGGCTTGATCGAGAGGGTCACCCCGAAGTCGCCCAGGTCCAGCAGGTCCTCGCCCCGATGCCGCAGGTAGGTGCAGCCCTGCGACAGGGCCAGGACGAGGGCGAGCGCCGCGGCGAGTGCCGCGCGACCGGCCCGGCGGTGTCCGTCCATCGTTCGTTCCCTCCGTCGAGTGTCGCGTCCGCTCTCTGCATGCACGCGTACCGCCATGGTAGGAACCGGCGGCGGGCAGAATCAAGGGATGCGTCCCGCAGGCCGCCTGGAGGCCCGGAACGCCCTGGACGCAGGCGGTGGAATCCGGCAGAATGTCCCGCGTTCTCGCGTCACAAGTGCAGGGGACTTCGCATGATCCGAATCGCGATTGTCGGGACGGGCGGCATGGCCAACACCCATGCCCGGGCCTATGCGGACATCAAGGGGTGCAAGCTCGTCGCCGCCTGCGACGTGGTCCCCGAGCGCGCCAGGGCCTTCGCCGAGCGCCACGGCATGCCGCACGCCTTCAGCAACCTGGACGAGATGCTGGCCGAGGTCGAGTTCGACGCGCTCAGCAACGTCACGTCCGACGCCGCCCATGCGCCCGTCTCGCTCAGGGCCATCGCGGCCGGCAGGCACGTGCTCTGCGAGAAGCCGCTGGCGACGAACTACCCGGACGCCCGCAGGATGGCGGCCGCTGCAAAACGCAAGGGCGTCGTCAGCATGGTCAACTTCTCCTACCGCAACTCCGCGGCCATCCACCGTGCGCACGACATGATCCGGCGGGGCGACATCGGCCGCGTCATGCACGTGGAGGCGAGCTACCTGCAGAGCTGGCTCACGTCGAGCCACTGGGGCGACTGGCGTTCGGGCAGCGCCTGGCTCTGGCGGCTTTCGACCGCGCACGGCAGCAAGGGCGTGCTCGGCGACATCGGCGTGCACATCATCGACTTCGCCTCCTACGCGGCCGGCGACATCCGCTCCGTCAACTGCCGCCTGAAGACCTTCCCGAAGGCCAGGGGCGACCGGATCGGGGAGTACAGGCTGGACGCCAACGACTCGGCCGTCATCACCGTCGAGACGGCCGACGGCGCGATCGGCACCATCCACACCACGCGCTGGGCGACGGGCCACAAGAACTCGCTGCTGCTGCGGGTCTACGGCGAGGAGGGCGGCATCATCGTCGACCTGGACAGGTCCTACACCGAGCTGCAGGTCTGCCGGGGCAGGAACATCCGAACGCAGGAGTGGTCGACCGTCCGGTGCGCGGCCACGCCGACGATCTACCAGCGGTTCATCAAGAGCATCCGCACGGGCGTCAACGACCAGCCGGACTTCGCCCGCGGCGCCGCCGTTCAGAAGGTCCTCGACGCCTGCTTCGAGTCGGACGCCGAAGGCCGCGCCGTCAAGGTCTGAACGGCCCTTCCGCTCCTATTGCACGTCCCGCGCAAAGTGCTCGATGATCTCCAGCGGCAGCGGCGGCACGTCCATCGGCTCACTCCCGTTGCGGAGCGATGCGGCGGCCTGGCAGCCGGCGGCGACGCTGAACCGCGCGGCCACGGGGCTCGTGGAGACCTTCGCACCGTCGCGCACGTAGCGCACGAACTCGTCCACGATGGCCGGGTCCGCGCCGCCGTGTCCGCCGGACACGGCCGGGATGGGGAAGCGTTCGTCGCCTTCGCCGTTGTAGTGCGCCCGGCGGTTCCAGAGCCGGACCTCGCAGTGCCCCGGCGAGTCGCCGAAGTTCTCGATGCGGCCCTCGGTGCCGATGATGGTGTAATTGCGCCAGCCGTCCGGTGCGTAGTGGCATTGCTGGTAGGAGCAGAGCACCCCGTTGTCGAGCGCCATGAGCATCATGTTCAGGTCTTCGACGTCGATGACGGGATTCAGGCGCGTCTGGGACAGCGGGGGCCAGTTTTCCATGCGCCAGGACACGTCGGGCGGCTCCTCGGGGGACCGCCGATCGGTGATGCGGTCGTAGAGCGTCAGGGCGCCCATGGCCGTCACGCGGCACGTGTAGCCGCCGCAGAGCCAGTGGAGCACGTCGATGTCGTGCGCGCCTTTCTGCAGGAGCAGGCTCGTCGACTTGCTGCGCTCGGCGTGCCAGTCCTTGTAGTAGGCATCGCCGCCGTAACCGACGAAGTGCCGGCACCAGCCCGTCTTGACCTCGCCGATGGCGCCGCCGTCGATCAGTTCCTTCATCCTCCGCACGAACGTCATGTGGCGCATGTTGTGGCCGGCGTAAACCTTGCGGCCGGTTTCGTACGCGGTGCGCAGGATGCGGTCGCAGCCGGCGATGGTGATCGCCATCGGCTTCTCGAGGTAGACGTGCTTGCCCGCGCAAAGGGCGGCGACGGCGTGCTCCTCGTGGAGGTAGTCCGGCGTGGTCACGAACACCACGTCGACGTCGTCGCGGTCCAGGATCCGGCGATAGTCGTCGGTGACGAAGGTCTCCGGGCCGCAGCGCTCCTTGAGTTGTTCGAGCGCGGCCCGCCGCACGTCCGCCCCGGCCACGATGCGGACGCCCTCATCCGGCTTGTGGGCGTGCCAGGCCAGCCGGCCGCGTCCGCCGGCGCCGATGACGCCGATTCTGAGTTCCGTCGGTGGCATCGATCCTGATCCTCCGTTCGATCGGGCCGTCAAGTTACCCAGAGCGAAGACGCTACCCGGACGCGCAACGGCTTTCAACCCTCCTTCTCGCCCGCGGGCGAACGCTTGGGAGCGCCGGGCGGGCGGGGACGGCCGTGCCTGCCCATTGGGGCCGGGCACGACGGAGCGTGCCCCTCCAGCGGCGTGTCGCGTCCGTGCAAGTGGAGGGCCGCGCTCCGTCGCGGCCGGGAGCGTCAGCCAGCGCGGGCACGACGGAGCGTGCCCCTCCAGCGGCGTGAACCGTCCGTGCAAGTGGAGGGCCGCGCTCCGTCGCGGCCGGGGATTGCGCGGGGGATCCGTTCGGTTTACATGCGGCCGTCCGGTCCGCTATCATGGTGCGTGACCCACCTGCGGGCTCAGGGTCCGCGCGCGACGGAGAGACAGATGAACAAGGGTGTCTGCGAGAAGTGCCGAGGGCGGGTGCCCATCGAGCACGTGATCGAGGACGGCAAGGTGTACGTGCGCAAGAACTGCCCGGACTGCGGCCCCACGCAGAGCCTGGTCAGTTCCGACGCCGAACGCTGGCAGTGGAAGCGCCGTCTGTGCCGCTACGAGGCCCCCGAGACGCTGTCCTGCACCCTCCACTGCGAGTCGTGCGGCCTCGACCATGCGCCGCGCCTTGTGTTCGTCGACGTGACGAATCGGTGCAACCTGAACTGCCCCATCTGCCTGGCGAACGTGCCGGGCATGGGCTTCGAGTTCAGCCCCCCGCTGGAGTACTTCGAGCACCTGTTCAAGGTGGTGGGCACCTGGGACCCGCCGCCGCGCGTGGAGCTTTTCGGCGGGGAGCCGACGGTACGCAAGGACATGTTCGAGATCGTGCAGATGGCGCGCGACAACGGCCTGCCGATCTCCGTCGTGACCAACTCCATCCGCGTGGGCGACGAGGACTACTGCAAACGGCTCTGCGAGGCCAACATCGACCTGCTTCTGGCATTCGACGGGCGCGACCCCGAGATCTACGAACGCATGCGCGGCAGCACGAACGCGTACTACAGGAAGCTCGACGCGCTCGAGAACGTGCGGAAGCACTCGAAGCGGAGGCACACCGTCGTCTGCACCCTGGCCCGGCAGTTGAACGACGACAAGATGCGGGACCACTTCGAGTTCCTGCACGGCTACCGGTCCGTGATCCGCCGCCTGTTCTTCATCCCGCTGGCCGAGCTGTGGGAAGGCGACAAGTATGAGACGCGGGTGATGACGACGCTCGAGGACGTCGAGCACATCCTGGAGGACGCCCTCGACTGCGACGACATCCAGTTCCTGCCGGTGGGCGCGTTCAGCTTCTTCGAACCGGCGCACCGGTTCTTCAGCGACAGCCGCGTGCGGTTCTCCAGGGTGCATCCGAACTGCGAGTCGGCCACGGTCCTGATCTCGGACGGCGAGCGGTTCCGGCCGCTCGGGCACTACCTGAAGCGCCCCCTTGCGGAGCTGGCCGACGAGATGATCGGCCGCGCCGTCAAGATCAACCCGCGCCTGGAGAAGCTGGACGCGGCCCGGCCCTGGCAGCGCCTGCGCGGGCGCCTGCTCGCCCTCCGGACGTTCGCCCCGCCGCTGCTGCGCAGCCTGGACTTCCGCCGGATCCTCAAGGGCGGCCGCATCGGCACCTCCCTGCGCATCCTCTGGGGCCTGCTGAGAGGGCGCAAGCTCAAGCACCTGCTGCGCGAGCACACGAACGTGCAGGAGACGGTGGAGGTGACCACCCTGCCGTTCGAGGAACCCCACTCGCTCGAATCCGAACGCATGCAGCGCTGCGGAGCGATGTTCGTCTACGTCGACCCCGACACGGGCGAGGTCCACACCGTGCCGTTCTGCATCTGGTGCCTCTACCGGCACGACACCATGCGCCGCATCGCCGACCACTACGCGGCGGCCGTCGAGGCATGAGAGCCCGCTGAAGAGCGGGACGTCGACGTGCGTGGCACAGCCCCCCAAGAGCACGGCCGGGCACGACGGAGCGTGCCCCTCCAACGGCACGTGAGGAGAACACAATGGGTACTGACAGGCCGAAACGAAAGACCCCCGCACATCTGCCCGCGATCCAGCGCTTCAACACGTCCATCGTCGTGTTCGTCACGGTCTGCACCGCCCGGCGAGCACCGATCCTGGCCCGTGGGCGTGCCCACGAAACCCTGCTGTCGGCTTGGCAGGAGGCACGCCTCTGGGGCGTCGGACGGTACGTGCTCATGCCCGACCACATACACATGTTCTGCTCACCCATGGAGTGGGAGTGCCCCGCCCTTGGCGAGTGGATCAAGTACTGGAAGAGCATCGTTTCGCGGAAGTGGCCATGGCCTGACGAGCACCCGATCTGGCAAAGATCCTTCTGGGATCGGCAGCTTCGTACGGGGGAAAGCTACGCGGCGAAGTGGCACTATGTCAGGCACAATCCTGTCCGTAAGGGATTCGTCGCGACGCCCGACGAGTGGCCCTACCAGGGGGAGATGCACGTTCTCGAGTGGCACGACTGACGGCCGGGCACGACGGAGCGTGCCCCTCCAACGGCGTGAACCGTCCGTGCAGGTGGAGGGCCGCGCTCCGTCGCGGCCGGGGATGGCCGGACCGGGCACATGCACAGGCGGGCAGACACACGGCCGGGCACGACGGAGCGTGCCCCTCCAACGGCGTGAACCGTCCGTGCCGGTGGAGGGCCGCGCGCCGTCGCGGCCGGGGATGGCCGGACCGGGCACATGCACAGGCGGGCAGACGCACGGCCGGGCACGACGGAGCGTGCCCCTCCAGCGGCGTGAACCGTCCGTGCCGGTGGAGGGCCGCGCTCCGTCGCGGCCGGGGATGGCCGGACCGTGC
>Ga0123329_1004742_pt1 | contig 10494 bp, 9 predicted proteins | sample BioC12SIPDNA_FD_89703 | JGI IMG/M metagenome (GOLD analysis project Ga0123329, IMG submission 89703) | Anaerobic biogas reactor microbial communites from Washington, USA - Biogas_R1_B C12 SIP DNA | ecosystem: Engineered > Bioreactor > Anaerobic > Unclassified | place: Washington, USA | collected... | reverse complement strand
AGGTCTTGCTCTGCTCGGCGGGCCTGGGACGATGAACGGCGATCTCAGCGATCGTGACCGCGCCCAGCACGGGTCCATCCTCCTGGCCACAATGCTGGTGTGTGTGGGATGCGCAGCACTGGTGTTGTGCCTCAGTTCTCTCATTTCTACCGGTCTGCGCGTGGCCTTGACGGAAACGGCGGCGCAATCTGCGCGGGCCGACGCTGAAGCTTTTCTGGAAGCAGTGCGTTTGGCGGCGATTGCACGCTGGGAACCTCGCGCTGTCATGGGAGAGGACGGAGCGTCAGGCAGTCTGGGCTACCGGGCCGATGTCGATCTTCAGGACCCTGTGGCCTCAGTGTATCTTCAGGCCACGGTGAGCCTGCCCGCCGCCGTGTACGAAGGGAAGAGCGTGGGGGCTCGCCGGCTGTCTGCGCTTGTCGAGCGGGCATGGGATGGTGTGGAGTTGCCGCATGCGGCTATCGTGGCGCGAAGTGTGGTGCCTGCCGTGGATCGGACCACGCCCGGGATCTCGTCTGCGCTCCCAGAAGAGGCAGAAGCCGTCCCCGTGGCCACCCAGTTCCGCCCGGTGGAGAGTCTGGGGGCGTTCTCCTGGACACATCTCACCAGCCACTGGGAGCTCGATGCGGGGACGAAGACATGGTTGGAGGAAGGGCAGGTGGGGCTCGCGCCGAGCGTGACCTTGGCGGAGGAGCGCACGGGGGTCTTGGTCCGGCCGGACCTGTCAAGCGGCGGCTCAGGCAGGGCGGAATCTCCCTTGCTGCTTGTTGCCTTGGGTGGTGTCGTCGACGCACGCAACCTGGGGGAAGTGTGGGGCGTGCTGGTGGGCGCGGAAAACGTACTACTGGAGGGGACCACGCTGCACGGAGCGGTCTACTGCACGGGAGAGCTCCAGCTCGGCCATACAGGGTACGTGATCTACGAGGAGAGCGTGCGTCTGTGGGCCATGGACCACTCCCTGTATCGCGTGCGGCTGGTTCCGGGAACCAGGGTGGAGGAATGGGTGGAGGAGGCGCCATGAGGTGCCACTTCAGCCTGTCGGGGAGGCATTTTCGCCAGTGTATACTGAGTTTGTGCCAGACCGCGAGACATCCGCGAGTTGTCCGAAGCGCAAGGGAAGAGTCGAGTGCCGCTGCTGCCCCGTCATCTGCGAGCGGGTGGTATATCCGGTCCACTGCCTGCGGTCCTCTTGTCCCTATGTGTATGCCTTTCAAGAGGAAGGGCAACTCTACTTCGGTTGTGTGGAGAAGGTCTTCGTGGCCGAGTTGGATCTTGCGCCCTCGCAGGCTTCTCCGCGGAGCGATGTGTACGGCGCCCTCAAGACGTTTCGGGAGCCGCTGCGGCGCTGTCGGTCCAAAGTGGACAGGGCATACGGATTTCTCTATTCGCGGCGGGACTGTGCCAACCCCACCTTCGCTCATGACACGCATGAGTTCAGTCCTGAAGCCATTGAGTCCTTGGTCCACGGCGGGGGAGGGCGGCCACGACTGGGCGGTCTGGGCAACGGTCAGGGTTCAGGCGCCGGCGCCTCAGACGTCTGAGCAGCTTTCAAGCGGTGGACCTTGAACTGCTATTCCTGGGCACTGCCGGCGCGGTCCCAACCGTGGCGCGCAACACCAGCGGACTGCTCTTGGTACGCGGCGGGACGCGTGTCTTGGTTGACTGTGGTGAAGGGACGCAGCGCCAGCTCATGCGCTCGGCCGGCGTGCGCGTTGACCACATCTTCCTTACGCACCTGCACGGGGATCATTACTTGGGCCTGCCCGGGCTGCTGAAGACCATGAGCCTGCAGGGGAGAGTGGGGTCACTGGACATCTGGGGCCGGCCGGGGCTGGAGGAGCTGTTCAATGGCTCGTACCGGGTTTTCGGGCGCCAGTTGTTCGCGCTCAATCTGCATGAGGCTCGTCCAGGGGTCGTGACGCAGATTGACGGCTGCCGGGTGATTGCCGCCCGCACCGAGCATGGCCCGCCCAGTCTTGCCTACGCGTTTGAGGAAGAGAGCCGCCCGGGGCTGTTTCACCCGGAGAGAGCCGTTGCGTTGGGTGTCCCCCCGGGGCCGCTCTTCCGACAACTGCAGCTTGGGGAGACGGTGCGCGGGGAGAACGGGCGTCTCGTCGAGCCGGAGGAAGTGATGGACGGCAGGCGTCCGGGAAGGAAGATCGTTATCAGCGGGGATACTCGGCCTACATTCAATGTGATCGAGTTGGCGCGTGCCGCCACCGTGCTCGTGCACGATGCCACCTTCTCGGAGGAGGAAAGGGAACGCGCCGTGGAGACGCGCCATTCCACCGCTGCCGAGGCCGCCGGGGTGGCTGCCCTGGCCGGCGCGGGCCTGCTGGTGCTCACTCACATCAGTTCCCGCCACAGCCGCGGCGAACTGCTGGCGGAGGCCAGCGGCGTATTCGCTTCCAGCGTGTTGCCGTCCGACTTCGATCGGCTGGTGGTTCCCTATCCCGACAAGGGATCTCCCCGCTTTCTCTGACGAGCGGAGGCTACGACCGGGCGCGAGCCGTTATAATAGCGATCGCGTGCCCACGTAGCTCAGGGGATAGAGCACTGGCCTCCGGAGCCAGGTGTCGCAGGTTCGAATCCTGCCGTGGGTACCTTCTACGCTCTGGGGCGCCACTCAGGCTCCCCATCATCCTGGCCGGCGGTTGCAGACAAGCGGGTTGGGTCAGGCAAGGGTCTCCAGCAGGCCGGTGACGGTTGTCGTCAGAAGAGGGCCCAACTCCCTCCTGAACACCTGGGCAAAGACGCGATGGTAGACCAGCTTCACCTCAGGCATGGCGGGCGCGTGGCCCGTGAGGACGGCCAGGCTGGTGTGGTGGAGGTCGGGGTCGCCGCAGGAGACGATCTGCGCGAAGAGGTGGAGATCGGGTGAGATGTTGAGGGAGGTACCGTGGCTGGCCACCCAGCGTTCACAGCGCAGGCCCAACGATGCGATCTTGTGCCCGTCCACGTACAGCCCGGGACGGCCGGTTATCCGGATGGCATGCACCCGGTACTGGGCCAGCAGAAGCCGGGCCACTTCCTCCAATTGCCACACGTACGTGCGCAGGTCGCGCTTGGGTATGGGCATAACGGGGTAGGCAACGAGCTGCCCGGGGGCGTGCAATGTGCCCAGGCCTCCCCGTTCCGAGCGAATGACCGGCAAGGATGGTCCGGCGGCGCCGTCCTCCGGAGGTCGGAGAGGCCGGCGGACCTCAGCCATGGATGCCCTTACGCCCAGGGTGATGACGGCCTCATGCTCAAGGAGCAGGAGTGCGCCCGGGTGCCGGCCGGCGGCGCATTCGCGGCGTAGCGCACCCTGCAGCGCCTGCACTGGTTCGTAGGGCGCCAGGCCCAGGTCATAGCAGGGGAGCCCGGGCACAGAGGTCACTCGGATTGCGTGGTGCCGCCGTTTTCGTATCCCTGGGCGGGGATGGTGAGGCTCGCGTCACCGTGGCGGGAGTACATGATGGAGGAGTAGGTTTCGGCCATCTGCCCGCCAAGAGCCGTGGGGGTGAGCCGGCGGTCCCAGCGGACCAGGACTCCATCGGCATTGAGCCAGATGCGATTATGCACGGTCGCCATCGCCGCGTCGTCTTCGGTGAGCGTGGTCTCCCATTGGTAGGAGGCGGCGCCGGCGGGCTCAGGGGGTGCGGGGGGCGGGAGAGCCTCTGAGGTGGCGGGGCGGGCCATGGCCGCGATGCTGGGCACCAGTTCCTTCGTCGGCTCCGGATTCTCGAGGGGAGTGGTGTCGAGACCCTCCACGGAACCGAACACCTCCGCGGCGCTGCGCCAGGAGCTTTCGCTTCGCATCCGTGCGTGAGCCACCTGGCCCTGATACACCACCTCCACCGACTCCTGCAGGCCAGGGCCGGAGATGTTCAGGTAGGTCCAGGGATCCACCATGACCCCCTCTATCTGGAACACCAAAGGCGGTTCTGCCTGCGACATGTCCCAGGTGGTGACGGAGAAGGCGTAGCGGTGATATGTGAGCAGGGCCAGCAGAGCGCGCTGCACGGGCGCCGACACCGACGGCTCAGCGGCCGTGTGGGGGGAGGATGCGGGGGAAGTGCCGGTTGACTGGGCCGGTGGGTTATCGGTGGAGGCCGCGCCGCAGCCGGGCCCCAACAGAAGCAGCATCAACAGCAGAGCTGCCAGGAACGCGTGCGTCACGGAGCACGGCTCTCGGCGGGCTTGAGCGTCGACCGCCCGGTGTGAGACACTCCCTGTGGCGTCAGAGTGATACCGGAGCGCCGCTGCGCTCGGGGCCACTGGTTTCCTCTTCCTAGACTCAGGAGTGCACATTGGCCAACAAATATGATCCGATGTGGGAATACGCCGGCGTCAAGGTACCGCTACAGGGTACAGAGCCGGATGTGGATGCTGTCTGTCCCGTCTGCCACGTGCGTGTGCACCTAGGGTTGGGGGCGCGGCCCGCAGCCAGGGTGGAGTGCGGTCTCTGTGGAGAGTTGCTGGAAATCGTAAGTGAAGGCAATGTCCTTACCCTGCGCAAGGCGGAAGCTCAGTAGGTGATCACCGGCCGCCCGAGGTTGGAGAGGAGGGATCCCAGCTCCTCAGGCAGGTCGGCCGGGGCGGATATCACAGTCGGGTCTCCATCTGAGATGTAGCGGAGTTCGGGGGATTTCTTGGCGGCGTTGATGGCCTGCTTGAGCGAGTCTCCGTGGACCTCCATTCGTTTGACGTGCATAGGGTCAAACTTCGTGGAGAAGGGGGAATCGCTGGGGCCGCCGGTCACGGCCAGTGCCGCATGGTAGGCATAGGTGAACCCCTCGTATTCACCGGCGGCCAGTAGGCTCTCATCCTCGGGGTACTCACCGAAGGGCACCGCCAGCGTGAAGACCTCGTAACCGTTGCCCGCCATCTCCTGGATCTTCTTCATGGAGAGAGCGAGTTCTTTGATGATGACCTCGCGCGAGGAGGTCTTCAGATTGAGGTGGGTGTACGAGTGGCTTCCCACCTCGCAGCCCCACTCCACCAGCTGCTGCAGTTTCTCCTTCTGCTTCTCCGGTTGGCCGAACAAGACGCGGTCGGCCAGGTCAACGTCCAGCAGGGGGAAGAAGGAGGCGCGCATGGGCCAATTCCCATCTTCGCCGGCGGCCAGCAGGATGCCCACGGCGCTTTGCGGATCCACGGTGCCGTCGTCCAATATGCGGTATTGGCCCTGACTGGAGTCATCGAAGGTGAGGATCACCGGGCTCTTGCCGGCCGGTATGTCGATGGAGCCGGTTACGAGGTCCTTCACCGTGATGGGGTAGTAGCCCTCAGCCTTGAGGAGGGCAATGTCTTCCTGGAAATGAAGGGCACTGCGCGAGTAGTCCGGCTCCAGCGCCGTGGGGTCCTCCGGCTTGGTGATCAGATGGTACATGAGTACCAGCACCTGACCCGCCTCGTTGGCGCCCATGGCCTTGGCCCTCTCGGGAGTCATGGGTTCCTTTGCGCCCAGGTCGGACTCCGCCGGGCCGGAAGTGGTGACTGAGACGGCCTCAGTGCCGGTGGCGGCTCTGGCGCGGGGGCCGGTGACCAGCAGGCCGGCCAGAAGGCCGACGATGCTCCCCGCCACGAAGGTGAAGAGCAGGAATCTGAAAACCTTATCGTAGCGCATCACATTGGTACAATACCAAAGCCATGAGCCCGCCACCATACAAGCAGAGCCGCGCTCCGCGCCGCCCCGCCCGGGACCGCAGACCGGCGGCTGTGCTGTCGGTTGTGCTCGTGGGCGGCGTTCTGGTCTTCGTGATCGGCTTCCTGGCTTTCTGGGTGCTTGGCTCCAATCTTGCTTCCGGCCGCGGCTTCGCTCTGCAGTGGCCTTCCGCCGAGAGCAGCGCGCCGGCGGCGGAGGAGCAGCAGCGTATGCGTGCCACAGAATTCGGTTTCCTGGGCGTGCCCAGCACTCTGGATCTGCGGACCTTCCGTGATCTCTCCTACACTCCGGTGAAAGGTTTGTACGTGACCAGCTGGATTGCGGGGATCAATCCCACCATGGACGCGTTGATCAGCCTGGTGGACAGGACCGAGCTGAACGCCATGGTCATTGACGTGAAGGATGCCACCGGCGCCATTGCCTACGAGCCGGACTTTCCCCTGGCGCTGGAGGAGCATCTCTGGGAAGGCCGCATCCGGGATCTCCAGGGCATGATGGAACTGCTCCATGAGCACCAGATCATCCCCATCGCACGCATCGTCTGCTTCCAGGACCCCCTGCTGGCCAATGCGCGGCCGGACCTGGCCGTAGGGGATGTCGACGGCGGCGTCTGGAAAGACAACCAGGGACAGGCCTACACCAATCCCTACAAACGCGAGGTCTGGAAGTACCTGGTGGACCTGGCGGAGGACGCGGCCAAGCGCGGTTTTCGCGAGATCCAGTTTGACTACGTGCGCTTTCCCACGGACGGCCCCATCGACGAAGCGGTGTTCCCCGGAGCTAACGGGCCGCATGAGGACGCCATCGCCGATTTCCTGTGTTACGCACGGGAAAGGCTGGAGCCGTTGGGCGTCTGGCTGTCCGCCGATGTGTTCGGGCATGCCTTGGATCACAAGGGTGACGCCAACATTGGTCAGCAACTGGAGAAGGTGGCCAAGAACGTGGACATCATCTGTCCCATGATCTATCCCTCACATTATGAGTCGGGCTCCTACGGGATCAGCAACCCTGACCGCAATCCGTTTGATATCGTCACCTTCGCCACCAAGGACGCCACGCGTCGCCTGGAAGGAACGGGCGCCGTGTATCGGCCCTGGTTGCAGGACTTCGCCATGCCCTCCGCCTATGGCGTGACGGAGGTGAAGGCGCAGATAAAGGCGGTGGAGGAACAGGGGTACTCGGAGTGGTTGCTCTGGGATCCGCGTCTGGAGTACCAAGAAGGTGCCCTGCGGCCGGTGGGTTAGGAGCCGAGCGGCGGGACGGCCGGCTCCTGCTGGGGGAGGGTGAGGAGCATGGCCTCCTCGTCGCAATCCGGGAAATGAATGCAGTGGATGCACTCCTGCCAGATCTTCTGCGGCAACTCCGTCTTGGCCACGGTTTGGAAGCCGCGCCTGGCGAAGAAATCGGGTACATAGGTCAGCACGAAGACACGGGAAATGCCCAAGTCTGCCGCCTCCTGCAGGGCCGCGTCCAGCAGCGTGAGGCCCAGGTGGTGCCGCTGGCGATCGGGGGACACGGCCATGGAACGTACTTCCGCCAGGTCATCCCACGCCACGTGCAGCGCCACGCAACCGGCGATGTGCTCGTCATCCACGATCACGAAGTAGTCCCGCAGGTGCTCGTAGAGGGCGTGAAGGGAACGGGGCAGCATCATGCCCTGTTTGGCCCAGGAGTTGATCAACCGCTGCATCTGCGGGACGTCGGAAACTCTGGCTCTGCGGAGTGATGCTGTCACTGGACCTGGTTTGTGTGCGTCCGAGGGCGTATGTACAATGAAGCGAGTCGGCGATAGCTTACCATCCGGCGGGTCCAGGCCGGCCTATCCGTGGGCAATCGTGGAACGGCTGAGAATCCGAACTACCGGAGGCGATAGGTAAGTGCGCAAGGACGAATTCCTTTTCACATCCGAGTCCGTGGGCGAAGGCCATCCTGACAAGATGGCGGACCAGATCTCCGATGCGGTGCTGGACGCGGTGCTCAAAGATGACCCCATGGGCCGCGTGGCCTGTGAAACCCTCCTCACCACCGGGTTGGTCGTGGTGTCCGGCGAGATAACCACCCGAACCTACGTTGACATCCCGGCCATTGTCCGGGCCACCATACAGCGCATCGGCTACACGCGGGCCAAGTTCGGGTTTGACTATGAGACCTGCGGCGTCATCACCTCCATCCACGACCAATCCAACGATATTGCGCAGGGTGTGGAGAGGGCGTTCGAGATGCGGACGGACCCCGGTGACCAGGATGAGTGTGATCGCCAGGGTGCGGGGGACCAGGGCATGGTATTCGGCTATGCCTGCCTGGACACGGCGGAGCTCATGCCCCTGCCCATCTCTCTGGCTCACCGCCTGGTGCACCGGGCGGCGGAGACGCGTCGCGCCGGGCTCATGCCCTACCTACGGCCGGATTCCAAGAGCCAGGTCACTGTTCGCTACCGGGACGGCAGGCCGGAGTTCATCACTGCTGTGGTGATGGCCCTGCAACACCAGGAGGGCGTGGACATCGACACGCTCATGAAGCCGGATCTGATGGAGCACGTCATCAGGCCCGTACTGCCGGCCGGTCTCTACGATCCGGAATTTCGTGACACCAAGCTCTACGTGAACGCCACCGGCAAGTTCGTCATCGGTGGGCCCATGGGGGACACGGGCCTCACGGGACGCAAGATCATTGTGGACACCTACGGTGGGTTCGGCCGGCACGGCGGCGGTGCCTTCTCGGGCAAGGATCCCTCCAAGGTGGACAGATCGGGGGCCTATGCCGCTCGCTACGTGGCCAAGAATGTAGTGGCCGCCGGTCTGGCCGAGCGGTGTGAGGTGCAGGTGGCCTACGCCATCGGCGTGGCGCACCCGGTGAGCGTGATGGTGGAGTGCTTCGGGACGGAACGCGTGTCTGTGCAAACCATTGAGGAAGCGGTGCTGAGGCACTTCGATCTGCGCCCCGCCTCCATTATCCGGGATCTCGATCTGCGCCGTCCCATCTACGAGAAGACGGCGGCGTACGGGCACTTCGGGCGCGAGGATCACGACTTCACGTGGGAGCGCACAGACAAGGCCGATCTCCTGCGTCGCGCGGCGGGGCTGGACTGAGCGGGGCGGCGGAGCCGGGCGCAGCCCGGCTCCGCCGCCACCCCTGAAAGGGCGACCCGTGCCTTCCCCACCGGCTGAATACCCCATCTGGGAAGTGGCACCTCTGCTCCGCCTGCGCAGCCTGGAGGGACGTCTGTTCGACTACCTGCCCCCCGAGCAGGGGGAGGTAGTCGTGGGCTCCGTGGTGGAGATTCCGTTCGGCCGCCGACGGGTGCGGGGCGTGGTGCTCGGCCTCGCCCAGAGTGGTGGGACACCGTCGGAATGGGAGTTGCGGCGGATGATCGGCACCACGGGCGTCACTGTGACGGCGGAGGCGCTTGCGCTGGCCCACGCCATGTCGCGCTACTACCTGGCGCCTGTCGGGGCGTGCTTGGGGTTGACGGCCCCCGAGGCCTTGGCCCCAGCGAGGGTGGGTCAGGGCCGTAAGGTCTCCTGGGTGATTCCCACCGACGCCACCTCCAGTGCACCGAGCGCGCGCCCGCCCACGGCGCGGCAGAGGGCGGCCTTGGCTCTGGTCCCCGCGGGCGGTGCGCCCGCGGCGGAGGTCTGCCGTCTGGCGGGGGTCAGCCGCGGGCTACTGGGGGGACTGGTGGCCAGAGGGCTCTTACGCGTCGAGGAGAGGGCGGCGCGGCCGGCCGGGGATGCCATCGAGCATGCGGTGTCTCCGGTGGCTCCCCCTGTGGTCCTCAGCGGGGAGCAGGCACACGCCGTAGAGCGCCTCCGCGAGCTGGCCCGGTCCGATGGGGCTCGTCGCGCTCTCCTGTGGGGAATCACCGGCAGCGGCAAGACTGATGTCTATTTGCGCCTTATTGACGACATGCTGGCGCGGGGGCGCTCGTCGGTGGTGCTGGTGCCGGAGATAGGGCTCACGGCCGCGTTGAGCGATCGCCTGCGGGAGCGCTTCGGTTCCTCGTTGTTGGCGGTCCTGCACAGTGGGTTGTCGCCTGCCGCCCGTGCCAGAGAACTGGCACGTGTGCGGCGGGGCGAAGCCGTGGTGGTGGTGGGAGCGCGTTCAGCCGTCTTCGCCCCCGTGCGCGATCCGGGGCTGTTCGTCATTGACGAAGCGCACGACCACAGCTACAAGAATGATGAAGAGCCGCGCTACCACGCGCGCTGGGTGGCGTGGTGGCGCGCCCAACAGACTGGTGGCCTTCTGGTGGAGGGCACGGCCACACCTCGTCTGGAAAGCCTGGTGGACAACCCCGTCAAGCTGCACCTACGCACTCGCCCGGCGGGCGGCACGCTGCCGGAGGTGGAAGTGGTGGACATGCGCCGGCAGGCGGGTCAGGGCACTCTGTCGCCCAGAGCCTGGTCTGCTCTCCGCCAGGTGGTGCGCAGCCGGGAACAGGCCATCGTCCTCCTCAACCGGCGGGGTCACTCCGGCTTCCTGTTCTGCCCGGAGTGCGGGACGGCGCCAACGTGTCCGGAGTGTGACGTCACGCTCACGCTACATCGCCGGGCCGGCGGCGGGGCGGTCGCCCTCCTGGTGTGTCACCATTGTGGGCGCCGCGAGCCTCTGCCCGCGGTGTGTCCCTGCTGCGGTGCCTCGGCGCTGGCCAGGGGCGTCCCCGGAACGCAGCGGCTGGATGAGGAGTTGGTGGCGCTCCTGGGCCGCGGCGCCGTGTTTCGGCTCGACTCCGACCTCGGCGGCGGAGCCGGCCGGGTGTCCGAGGCGCTGACCACATTTGCCGGCACGCGCCCGGCGGTATTGGTGGGCACGCAGATGGTGGCCAAGGGGCACGACTTTGCCGGGGT
>Ga0123329_1004740_pt1 | contig 10501 bp, 10 predicted proteins | sample BioC12SIPDNA_FD_89703 | JGI IMG/M metagenome (GOLD analysis project Ga0123329, IMG submission 89703) | Anaerobic biogas reactor microbial communites from Washington, USA - Biogas_R1_B C12 SIP DNA | ecosystem: Engineered > Bioreactor > Anaerobic > Unclassified | place: Washington, USA | collected... | reverse complement strand
CCGGGGAACACTCCTGCGGCGAAAAGGGTTCCCACCGACTGCTGCATGATGTCGCCGTAGACGATGAAGGAGATGCTCGGGGGGATGATGATGGCAAGTCCCGAGGCCACGGAGACCGTAGCGGCCGCGAAGGCTTTGTCGTACCCCGCCTCCGCCATGCCGGGGATAAGGATGAGACCGAGGGCCGCCACCGTCGCGGGGCCGGAACCGCTCACGGCGCCCCAGAACGCGGCCACTATGACTGTTGCCACGGCAAGGCCTCCGGTCATGTCACCCACGAGCTGCTTGATGAGGTTGATGATCCGTTCGGCGATGCCGACTTTTTCCATGATGACCCCGGCGAGGATGAAGAAGGGGATCGCCAGGAGGGGGAATTTCGCGATGCCGGCGAAAAAACTGTAGGACAGCATCTGGTAGCCCAGGCCCCAGTGCCAGACCACGAAAATCGTTCCCATGCCGAGGGCTACCGCAATGGGAACCCTGAGCAGGAGCGGCAATATGAAAAGGACGATCGTCCAGAATGCGGGTTCGCGAAGCAAAGACTCCATCTCTCGTCCCTCCTAGTATTCGTTCCTGCGGATGGTGGCAAGTGCCGCCTGGACGATGCGCACAAGAATAAGAACGGAAAAGACCGGCAGGGCGATGGTATAGACGTAGACCGGAATTTCCAGGGATTCGGTGGTGACTCCAAGGTCGATTTCATCCACGACCTCGAGATACCCGAGGTAGGCGAGGAGGCCGAAGAAGACCAGGGAGAGGGCGGTGCCGACGAGGAAGCACAGCTTCTTTCCCTTTCGGGGAAGAAGGTCGTAAATGAAGGTCATGCTGAGGTTCGTTCCCTTCTTGAAGGCGATGGCCGTGCCCAGCATGACGAGCCAGACGAAGAGGTTGATGGTGACTTCTTCTGTGAAGGCCAGTGCCTGGAAGATAAAGTATCTTGTGATGACGTTGGCGAAGGTGATCACCGCCATCACCATGAGGATCAGCGATCCGAGAATTTCTTCAAAATGATCGAAAATTTTCTTGGCCATTTCGGACAATCCCTTCTGGAAAAAGACAAGGAGAATTCCCCATTTCTCCTGGAAGGAGAAGAGAAAGCCCCCCGCGGAGACTTCCTGGGGGGAGGGGATCCCCCTCCCCCCAGGAAGTCGCTGGCTGTTTCCGCTATTTCTTCACCGCGGCGGCCATGTCGGCCTCGGCGGCCTTGACGAGCTCCTCGCCGACCTTGGATCTCCACGCTTCGAGCACGGGAGCGGTCTTGTCAGCGAAAGCCTTGGTCTCTTCCGGGGTCAGGATGGCCACATCCATGCCCACGCTCTTCAGGGTGCCGTACCAGTCGGTGATCTCGGGGACCTTGCCGATGCCCTCGAGGTACTTCTGGGCGGTGCCGTCATCGAGACCGATGCGGGCAAGGGCGATCTGGTACTTTCCGGCTTCGACGGCAGCTTCCTGGATCATCTTCTGGTCCTCGGCGGAGAAGGAGCCCCAGACGCCGGGGTTCACCACGAACAGGGTGGGGTCGACCACGTAGTGCCAGTCGGTCATGAACTTGTGGAAATCGTGCATCTTCACGGGGAAGAATGTGCTGATGGGGTTCTCCTGGCCGTCAACGACGCCCTGCTGGATCGCGGCCATGGTGTCGCTCCAGTTCATGTTCACGGGGTTGGCGCCGAGAGCCCTGAAGGTGTCGAGGAACAGGGGGCTGCCGACCACGCGGATCTTCATGCCGGCGAGGTCGTCAGGGGTCCTGATGGCCTTCCTGGAGTTGGTGAGCTCCCGGAATCCGTTCTCGCCGAAGCCAAGGAACTTCACGCCCTTGTCCTCGATGGCCTTGATGACCATTTCCCCGGCTTTTCCAGCCTTGATGGCGTCAAGGGCGGCATACCGGTCGGGCTGGTTGGCGATGAAGAAGGGAAGGGCGAAGAGGTTCAGCTCGACAAGCTGGGGCGAGTAGTTGATGGAGGACTGGACGGCGAAGTCGATGGTGCCGTTCCTGACGAGAAGGAAGGCGTTGGTCTGTTTTCCGGTGGTGAGCTGGGAACCGGGATAGACCTTGATGTTGATCTTGCCGCCGCTTCTTTCCTTCACGAGATCGGTGAAGTACTGGGCGCCCATTCCCCATGCGGTGGTCAGGCTCGGCACGATGTCGAGCTTGTACTCGTCCTTGTAGGCGGCAAACGCCGGCACGGACACGGAACACAGGACTGCAACAGCGATAAGCAATGCAACGATCTTTTTCATTCCCTCAACCTCCTGAGTATGTAGTATGAAACCCGTTTGTTACTTACAGCGCATTGTGGTGCTTGTTCGCCCTACGGGACCGATCACCTCCCGCCGCAACAGGATGACCCCCGCCCGGCCCGTTCAGGGACCGGTGGGACGGACCTTGAACAGCACGAATCCTGTTTCTTCGTCGAAGGAGCGGACGAACTCCGCTCCGGAAAAGCCGTTGATCACAACTTCCGCGGTGGCGAGCACCCGGTTCTCTCCCCTGTCGGCCAGATGCCCCGCCACAGGCTTCATGTCGCTGCCTGCAAGGACCCCGTGAAGGTGGACGGAGAGATCTCCCCTGTCGTCCAGGCCGATGATGCCGGCCACTGTAATCAGCTCGATGGAACCCTCCATGCGAAGCGGTTCCAGGTAAACAGCCCGCCCGGGGTTTTCCGGGTCGGGGGTCACGCAGACCACGTCCGCCGACCGGAGGCTGCCTATCATGGTGGCGATGTGCCCCGACCGGATGCCGTGCCGGATGCAGATTTCCCTGATGGCGGCGAAGATGTCCTCTCCCGGGGCGATCCTCCCAAGAACCGTCACCGAGACCTTTCCCGGGGCCGAGGAGACTCTCTCCGCGGACACGTTCGTTTCTCCTCCCTTACATCATTCCCCGGACCGCCGCGGCGATCTTGTCGGGGGTGATGCGGTAGGCCTGCTCCAGCGGCCGGGCGAAGGGCACCGGTGTGAAGGGAGCCCCGACCCGAATGATGGGGGCGTCAAGGCAGTCGATGGCCTCTTCGGCGACGATGGCCGAAATTTCGGCCCCTACGCCGCCCTGCTTCACCGCTTCGTGGGCGATGGCGAGCCGGGACGTCTTGGCCACGGAATTGAGGATCGTCTCCCTGTCGATGGGGGAGATGGTCCTCAGGTCGATGAGTTCCACGCTGATCCCCTCTTTTTCAAGCATGTCGGCCGCCTTGACGGCGAGGTTCATGGTCATGGAGTAGGACACGAGCGTGACGTCTTTACCCTCCCGGACCACCTTCGCCTTGCCGATGGGAGTGAGATACTCCTCCTCGGGAACTTCACCCTTCATGGAGAAGAGAGCCTTGTGCTCGAAGTATATGACAGGGTTATCTTCCCGGATGGCTGCCTTGAGGAGTCCCTTGGCGTCCGCCGGATTTGAGGGGATGACCACCTTCAGGCCCGGGATATGGCAGAAAAAAGCCTCCAGAGACTGGGAATGCTGGGCGGCCGCCTGGTTCACAAGGCCGTCTGGAGCGCGGAGCACCATGGAGACAGGTTTCTGGCCGCCGAACATGTAGTAGATCTTGGCCATCTGGTTGTAGATTTCATCGAAGCACACCCCCGCAAAATCGGCGAAGTGCATGTCCGCCACCGGACGCATTCCCGCGAGAGCGGCGCCGACGCAGGCTCCGACAATGGCTGTTTCGCTGATGGGAGTATCCATGACCCTTTGGGTTCCAAACTGGGCGGGAAGCCCCTTGAACTGGCCGAAAATTCCGCCCTGGCGGGCGATATCCTCCCCCATGACGAACACCCGTTCGTCCCGGGACATTTCCTCCTGCATGGCTTCAAGGGTCGCCTGGGAAAAAGTGATTGTCTTCATTCTGTCCACCGCCTTACACATAGAGCCCTTCATACAGGGCAGACACTTCAGGTTCCGGAGAGGTCCGCGCGAACTCCAGCGCCTCTGCAAGCTCCTTCTCCACCCTGGTCCTCATGGCTTCGAGCTCTTTTTTCGTCATGGCCTTGGCCTTGAGGACCTTGGCTTCGAACCGGGGGATGGGGTCCGTCTCTTCAAGGACCTTCTGGACCTCTTCCTTGGTGCGGTACATCTCGGGGTCGCCCACGAAATGTCCCTTGATCCGATAGGTCTTGCACTCCAGGATCGCCGGCCCCTCTCCCCTGCGGGCCCGCTCGATTAGATCCTTCGCCGCTTCGTACACGGCAAACACGTCGTTGCCGTCCACGATCACGCCAGGCATGCCGTAGCCCTGGGCCCGGTCGGCGATGTCATCCACCGATGTGGTGGTCCTGTAGGGGGTAGTGGAAGCCCACTGGTTGTTCTCGCAGAGGAAGATCACGGGCAGTTTCCAGGCCGCGGCCATGTTGGCGGCCTCGTGGAAGGTTCCCCTGTTGGAGGCGCCGTCGCCGAAAAAAGCCACGGCAACTCCGTCGGTTTTCTGCATCTTCTGGGCCAGGGCAGCACCGGTGGCAAGGCTGAAGCCTCCGCCCACGATACCGTTGGCGCCCAGCATGCCCACGCTGAAGTCGGCGATGTGCATGGAGCCGCCCTTTCCCTTGCAGCATCCCGTTATCTTTCCGAAGATCTCGGCCATCATGTGCTTCAGGTCCGCGCCCTTGGCGATGGTGTGGCCGTGCCCCCTGTGGGTGCTCTGGATATAGTCGGTCTTTCTCAGGTTCGCCATGACGCCCGTGGCGGTGGCTTCCTCGCCGATGTACAGGTGGACGAACCCGGGGATTTCTCCGTCAAAGAAATATTTCTCCACGGTGAGCTCGAAATTGCGGATCTTCACCATGGTCTCGTAGAAAAACTTCAGCGTTTCTTTATCGTACCGTGCAAGAGGGAGAGTCGCCTCTTTCCGTACCGGCATTGCACACATGAAGATCACCTCGTCAGAATTCTGGTCTTGGTTCCTTTGTCCCGGCGGAAAGATTCCGCCGCGCGCCGCTCCCCGCAGCAGTCCGGAGCGGTGAAAAGCACCCCCCTTTCTGAAGCTGAACCCGGAATAGAAATGGTTTCGGTCGAAAATACGGTTCCAAGCTGTATGGCGACGGGATCGTCAGACGACGCTCTCGATATTTCCCGGAATGGAAAGAACGTTGTTCTTTCCCGTGATCAGGTGGGCGTGCATGGCCGCAGATGCCTTTTCCCCGTCGCCGGCCCGCACGGCGTCGGCTATGGCGCAATGCTCCGCGAAGGAGCGCTGGACGCTCCCGGGCCGCCTCAGCACGTTGGTCCCCATGGAGTAGAACCGGTCAAGGACCCGCTGTATGGTGTTGAAAATCAGGGAATTGGCGTACAGGCGGAAGAAAAGGTCGTGAAAATCCTTGTCGTGCCTGAGGTATTCCAGGACGTCGTTCCGTTCCATGGCTTCCCTCTGGCGGGCGAGGTACAGGTCCATCTCGCCGATGTTGTCCGGGCTCATCTGGGGCGCCATTTCCCTGATGACGAACTCCTCCACGGCCATGCGGAGGGCGAAGGTCTCGTTCACCTCCACCACGGAAACCTCGGGGATGACCACCCCCCGGTTCGGGTGTATTTCGATGAATCCCTCGGTCTGGAGACGCTGGAGGGCTTCCCTGATCGGAGTGCGGCTCATGCGCATTTCCGCCGCCAGCGAATTCTCGGAGAGAGAAAACCGGTCTGTGGAGCGTCTCTGGAGGATCAGCTTCCGGATTTCTTCATACGCCTGGTCTTTTTTCTTCTTGCGCACGCGGAACGCTCCTCTCGCGGAAGGCAGGCTGCCCTTTCTTGTATGCAGGAAAAATACAAGCTATATACATTTGATAGGATACCCTCATAAGAAGATAAAAGTCAAGTGAGTCTGTCGTCCCAAATCTGTGGTTGTTTTTCCAAAAAGGCCTTTGAGGCGGGCGGGAAAGTGAAAAGAGCGATGCAGTATTGTTTCGGCCGGTGTCTCGGGCTCTTCTTTTCCGATTCCGCAGCCGCCTGATTTGCGGCCAAGTCAGCCTCTGTACGGAAACGAAGCCTCGGAACCCGGAGGAGGAGATGAGGCAGGGGGAGCCCCGCCAGGATGCTCCCCCTGTCTTTCCGCCCGGTCCGGTCCGCGCATTCCTACCGCCCCGTCTTTTACCGGCCTTCCGGGGCGGGGTGCTTCCCCGGTCCGGAGAGCCTGTACTCCGGCTCACCGTCCGTCCTGATACGCACCGATCCCTCCACCGGGTAGTTCCCCTTCAGGATGTAAGGTACGAGGCGGAGGTAGGTCGGGTGCATGTCCTCCATCGCGAGGCTCTCGTCGATATCCATCCACTCGACGGCCCCCTCCCCGCTGCCGCGGGGCTCACCCTCGAAGTCCCGGGAGATGAAGTAGACCGAGAGGTACTCCATGTCCCCCCCTTCGACGAGCGCGTGGAGCATCCCCGCGTACTCCATGCTCCGCACCCTGCATCCTGTCTCCTCCTCCATTTCGCGCACCAGCGCCTCGCGCAGTGTCTCCCCCCGCCGCTTCCTCCCCCCGGGTACGGTGCGCTGCCCCTTGTAGGGCTCGTTCGCCCGGCGGACGATCAGGACCTTGTTCCCCCGCACCAGGTATCCGAAGACGATCAGCGCGGTATAGGCGAATCCTTTCCACGATTCCATGCCGCACCCTCTTTCCATGCATTCCCGGCGTTGCCGACGCTATCCGTTGTCCTACACCTCAGAGGAAGACCTGAAACGGTTTTTCGACAAGCCCGATCAGCAGGGAGAGGAACTCCGCCGCCGGGGCGCCGTCTATGACCCTGTGGTCGTGCGCCAGCGAGAGCGCCATCATCGGCCGCACCACGACCTCTCCGTCCACCGCGACGGGCATGTCGTTCGTCCTGCCTATCCCAAGAATGGCCGATTCCGGCTGGTTGATGACCGGTGTGAAGAACTCCGTGGAGCGGTACCCTCCCAGGTTGGTCAGCGTAAAGGTGCTCCCGCTGATCTCCTCCGGAGCGAGCGCGTTCTCCCTCGCCCTTCTCGAGAGATCCTTCAGTTCCCGGCTGATGCAGATCAGGCTCTTCCCGTCGGCGTTCCGGATCACCGGCACGATCAGCGCCCCTTCAAGGGCCACGGCGACACCCAGGTGCACTTCGCGGAACATGACGACGCGCTCGCCGCGCAGGGAGACATTCATGAAGAGCTTCTGCCGGAGCGCCATGGCCGTGATCTTCACCAGCATGTCCGTAACGCTGACGCGGTCCTCCTTCTCCAGCGTCTCATTGATGGAGGCGCGCAACTCCAGAAGGGCCTTCGCGTCCGCCCGGGCATGATGGGTCACCTTCGGTGCGGCGCTCCAGCTTGCGAGCATCCGGTCGCCGATGATCCGCCGGACACCGGAGTACGGACGTTCGTCAATGGCCCCCGGAAGCGGCGCATCCGGGGAAACTCCTCCCCGGGGAGGAGCCGCTTCAAATCCGGAGGCGGGAAGGGGAGCCTGGGGAGCGGCGGCCGGAGATGCCAGCACCGCCTCGATGTCCTCCTTCGTGATTCTTCCGTCGGGACCGGTTCCCTGCAGGCGCGTGTAGTCGATGCTGTGCTCCTGCGCCATCTTCCGTGCCACGGGCGATATCCTGACGCGGGAGGGCCGTTCTTCGGGGAAGCCGCCCGGATCCTCCTGCGGGGCCTGCGCGGCGGCAATCGCCTCCTTCGGAACGGAGGCGACGGACGGTTCCGGCGGCAGGCCGGGGAGTGCCTCGCCCGGCGCGCCGACGTATCCCATCACGCCTCCGATGGGGAGCGTCGTCCCCTCCGGCGCGGAGATACGGAGCAGCACGCCGTCCGCGGGGGAGTCGACAAGGTTCGTGATCTTCTCGGTGAGCACCTCCGCGACGTGATCCCCCTTCGAGACCGGATCTCCTTCCTTCTTCAGCCACTTTCCGACGGAACCGACGGTCATGGTCAGCCCCATCTTGGGCATCACAATTTCTGCAACCATCTTCTCGCCTCTCTTTCAGCCTGCCGGCGGACAGAGGGCATCCCCCACCGCCGCAAAACCCCGGGGCCGCTCGAAAAGAGGAGACCCCGGGCAGAGTGTGCGGGTATCGTCAAAGCGGCGCAAGCCGGCGCACGCGCTCCCCGTCGCGGAAGAAACCGCTCTCAGCCGCCCGGCGCAGCGCGGCGGGCACGTCCACCACCCGGGGACCATCCCTGTCGAGCCGGATGGAGGCCGAATCTCCGGCGTGCAGGTCCACTTCCCTCTCGCCGTCGAGGGCGATGATGCTGGGGACCGGAGCGACCTGGATCTCCTCGCCCGGCCGGAGGGATTTGAACAACGAAACCCCTGCGGGCAGAAAGAGCCCCGGCGCGATAGGGGCGAAGACATCCGCGCGCTGCGGGTCGAACTGCAGAAAACCGCCGTTCGGATCCTCCGGCGTGATCGGGGAGAGGTTCCCAACGACGGAGGCGACGCCTATATTGTGGGGCTCCCCCCTCGTCACCGCGCAGCAGCGCATGTTCTCCACCTCCCACATCGCCCGGCTGCCGATGAAGCGGCTCTGCAGCACAACCGCGTCGATGAGGGCGATGTCCGCCGCCTCGCCGTTCTTGAAAATCGTGAGCTTCTTGCTCCTGCGGACCGTGCATTCTTCGCCGCAGCCGAGCGCCGTCACCCCGGCGGCGAGCCCCGCCGTCGTCCCTTCGATGAGCAGCGGGAAGACGTTGTTCGTCCCCGTGGAGACGGGCATGAGGGGGACGTCCCGGCATCCCTTCGCGACCATCCGGTTCGTCCCGTCCCCTCCCAGCGTGACGATGCAGCCGCACCCGGCCGTGCAGAGGAGTTCCGCCGCCCGCTGCGAGTCGATCTGCGTGCCGGTGAGGGGCATGTCGAGCATCCCGACGTCGAGGCGCAGGGGGCGGTCGGAGCGCACCCCTTCCGCCGCCCTGCGGACGATTCCGTAGTAGTCCGGCATCGCGAGCACGCGTCCCACGCCGAGGGCATCGAGCGCCAGCAGGATCCGCCGGACGATGTTCACCTTCTCCTGGTTGTCGAAGACCGTGCCGTAGGCGACCAGGCGCCGGATATCCTTTCCGGACGCGGGGTTGGCGATGATTCCGACAGAAGCGTCTTTTCCCATGATGAAGTTTCTCCTTTCGCCGGCCGCCCGCTGCGGATTTAGAAGAGTTCCCTGACTGCCGCGACGACTTTTTCCGCGCTCGGTATGTAGAGCTTCTCCAGCCGCGCGTTGAACGGTACCGGCGTATCGGGCGCGGCGACCCGCTTCACGGGCGCGTTCAGGCTGTCGAACGCCTCGTCCGCGATGATGGCCGCGATCTCGCCGCCGAAGCCGCCGGTGCGGCAGGCCTCGTGGACGATGACAGCACGCCCCGTCTTGCAGACCGAGTCAAGAACGGCCTTTTTGTCCAGCGGCACAATGCTCCGCAGGTCGACCACCTCGGCGAAAATGCCCTCCTTCGCCAGTATGTCGGCGGCGGCGAGCGCCTTGTGGACCATGGCGGACCATGCGATCAGGGAGACGTCCTTCCCCTCGCGGAGCACGGACGCCTTTCCCGGAGGCACGACGTACTCCCCGTCGGGAACCTCGCCCGAGAGGCCGAAGAGTACTTTGTGCTCGATGAAGAAGACGGGGTTGTCGTCCCGGACGGCCCCTTCCATCAGTCCCTTGGCGTCGGCAGGAGTCGCGGGCATGACCACCTTGATTCCCGGAATGTGCGCCAGCCATGCCTCCAGCGACTGGGAATGTTGCCCCGCGGCGGACAATCCAGCCCCGCACGGGGTGCGCACCACCATCGGGAGCTTCGCCTTGCCGCCGAACATGTAGCGCATCTTGGCCGCCTGGTTGTTGATCTCGTCCATGCAGACGCCCATGAAGTCCATGAACATCAGCTCGACGATGGGGCGGAGCCCCGCAGCGGCCGAACCGACGCCGAGGCCGAGGATCGCGGTCTCGGTGATCGGCGTATCCACAACGCGCTCTTTGCCGAACTCGTCGAAGAGCCCCGCCGTCTGGCCGAAGCACCCTCCGAAGAATCCCACGTCCTCGCCGGCGAGAAAGACGTTCCTGTCCCGGCGCATCTCCATCCGCATTCCGTCCCTGAGCGCTTCCATATAGGTCATCTGTGCCATTTTCGCCACTCTCCTTCGGTCATCCGCCGTCAACCGGCCCACACGTCGGTAAGGAGTTCGTCGTCCCCCGGTTCGGGGCTGTCCTCGGCGAACTTCACGGCCGCCTCGATCTCCTCGCTGACCTTCGCACGCATCGCGTCGATATCGGCCTGCGTCGCCATCCCCAGCTCGATCAGCTTAGCCTCGATGCGCGGGATAGGGTCCTTCGCGAGCCAGGCCTTCTGCTCCTCCGGATCCTTGTACTTCGCCGGGTCCCCCTCGAAATGGCCGCGATGACGCCACGTCTTGCACTCGACGATGCTCGGCCCGTCGCCCCGGCGGGCGCGCGCCACGGCTTCGGAGGCCACCTCGTAGACGGCGATCACGTCGTTTCCGTCCACGCTGACCCCCGGCACGCCGTACGCCCCTGCGCGGTCGGCGATGTCGCTTATATTCATGTGGTGCTTCTG
>Ga0123329_1004734_pt1 | contig 10506 bp, 9 predicted proteins | sample BioC12SIPDNA_FD_89703 | JGI IMG/M metagenome (GOLD analysis project Ga0123329, IMG submission 89703) | Anaerobic biogas reactor microbial communites from Washington, USA - Biogas_R1_B C12 SIP DNA | ecosystem: Engineered > Bioreactor > Anaerobic > Unclassified | place: Washington, USA | collected... | reverse complement strand
TAATCTGCGTGAATCTGCGTAATCTGTGGATAAAACAGCTCCTGCCCGCGCCGTCTAGCGTCCGAGTTCGGCGGAGCGTTTGCGGGCGGCGGTGACGACATCGCGCATCATGGCGCGGAACTCGTGTTGCGCCATGACGGCCAGGCCGGCGGCGGTGGTGCCGTTGGGCGAGGTCACGGCATCGCGCAGTTCATCGGGTGTGCCAAGGCGGCGGGCGAGCATTTCGGCGGCGCCGGCGATGGTCTGAATAGTCAGGTCCAGTGACAGAGTGGCGGGCAGTCCGGCTTCTTCGCCGGCGGCGGCCATGGCCTTGGCCATTTCGAAGACATAAGCCGGGCCGCTGCCGCTCAGGGCGGTGACGGCATCCAGCAGGGCTTCGTCCACCTGCCGGGCCAGTCCCAGCGCGCCCAGGATACGTCCGGCGAGGGCCGCTGCCGCGGCGTCGGCGTCGGGCCCAAGCGCGTAGGCGCTGGCGCCTTTGCCGACCATCAGTGGCGTATTCGGCATCACGCGAATGATGTTGCCCGTGCCGAACCATTGCTGCAGCTTGTTGATGCCAATGCCCGCGCAGATTGATATTACCAGCGCGCCCGGCCGAATGGGCATGAGCTCCGCCGCGACCGCCGCCGCCAGCTGCGGCTTCACCGCCAGCAGCAGCACGTCGGCGTCCGTAACCAGCGCCTGCGACGGCGCCTCGCAACGCACACCCGTCGCCGCCGTGAAGGCCTGTCGCGCCGTCGCGGAGATATCGCAGGCAAGCAGATCCGACACCGGCAGCAGCTCATTCTTGACAATGCCCGTGGCCAGAGCCGTGGCCATTTTTCCGGCGCCGATAAATAGCATCTTCATGTGTCCGTCGTCCTTTGTTGTTGCTCAGGGATTGCTGGTAAACAAACCGCGCCGCACGGCTTCGAAGAGGAACACCGTCGCGGCCTGCGCGGCATTGATGGACTCCGCGTGTCCGGGCATGGGTATGGTCACTCCCCGGCCGAGCTCGGGGTGGCTGATGCCATTGGCTTCGTTGCCGATGACCAGCCCGCAGCCGCGCAGGTCGAAGGCGTCCGCAAACAGCGTCGTGTCCGCTGCCGGCAGCGTGCACCACAGGCCACTGCCACCGAGCTGTCGCAGGTGCGCCGCCGCCGCCGCCAGGTCGTCAAATACCGGCAGGTCCAGGGCGAATTGCGCGCCCATGCCCGCTCGCACCACCTTCGGCGCATAGGGGTCGGCGCAGCCCTTGATCAGCCACACGCTGTGCAGACCGACGGCCCAGGCCGTGCGCAGGATGCTGCCCAGATTGCCCGGTTCGCAGACGCGGTCGAGGATGAGGCAGAAGGGATCGGCCAGGGCCTGGGGCAGGGCGCATTCCACGCGCTTCAGCACGCAGAGCAGACCCTGGGGATTCTCGGTGTCCGTCAGCGCCGCGAAGTCCTGCTCGGACAACATTTCCGGCTCGCAGCCAGCGGCCGCCGCAAGCGCCGCCATGGCCGGCCAGCGTGGCGACTGCTGCGCGACGGCGCTGCAGAACAGCGCTTCCAGCCACTCGGGCCGCCGCCGCAGCGCTTCTTCGCAACAACGCCACCCTTCGGCGATGAACGCGTCGCTTTTTTTGCGGCCGTGTCGTGTCTGCAGATTGGTCAAGAGCTTGCTGTGGCGTTTGTTTAACATCGAATCAATCGCGGCGCGCGGCAGCCGCTGGCCTATTGGGGAATGACGTAGAACATGATGCTGACCCAGTGGCAGACAGTGCCGCCCAGGACGAAGAGATGCCAGACGGTGTGCATGTAGGGCACCTTGTCCATGCAGTAGAAGATGACGCCGACGGTGTACGCCAAGCCGCCGGCCACCAGCATCACCAGCCCCCCATAGGGCAGGCTCGCCCGAATGGCGCCAAAAGCGAAGACGATCAGCCAGCCCATCAGGAGGTAAATCGGCAGCGACGCGTAGGTCGCCCAGCGCGGCACCGCCACCTCGAAGAATATGCCCAGCGCCGCCAAGCCCCACACGATTCCGAACATCCACCAGCCAGTGGGGCCGTGTAGCGTCACCAGCGCGTAGGGCGTGTAGGTGCCCGCGATCAAGAGAAAAATCGTACTGTGGTCGAATATCTGCCAAACGCGCTTGGCCTTCAGGCCCTTGACCAGATGGTACATCATGGAGCTCTTGTAGAGCAGTATGATCGTTGCCCCGTAGATGGCGCAGCTGGTCACATGCCAGGCATTGCCGTGCAGGGCCGAATAGACGCACATGAGGGTCAGAGCCACAATGCCGAAGATAATCCCGACCATGTGACTGATGCCGTTGGCCACCTCTTCGGCGCGACTGCGGTGAAATAATTTTTCCAGTTGCTCCAAACGCAGGCGCTCGTCGGCGCCCACCATGACGCCGGCAGTCTGGACATTCTTCTCGCTCATGTCTCTTACACTTTCTCTGCTACTACGTTGCGGTCTAGAAAAGCCCATGGACGCGGCCGGTTTCGGTATCGACGTCAATGCGGCGGAAACCCGGGTCCGATCCCGTCCCGGGCATAAGTTTGATATCGCCGGCGACAGGCACCACGAAGCCCGCGCCCTGGTAGATAAGGATGTCCCGCACCGGCAGCGTCCAGCCGCGGGGGCGGCCTTTGCGCGCCGGGTCGTGGGACAGACTCAGATGCGTCTTGACCATGCAGGTGCCCAGGGCCTTGCTCGCCGGGTCAGCCGCCAGCGCCTGCAGTTTCTCCTCGGCAGCCGGCAGGAACTCGACGCCATCGGCGCCATACACTTCGCGGGCAATGCGATCAATGCGGTCCCGCAGCGGCAGGTCGAGGTCGTAGAGAAAATGGAAGTCGTTGGGCTCGGCGGCGGCCGCCTCGACGGCCTCGGCCAGTTCCTGCGCGCCTTCGCCGCCCTTCAGCCAGTGCTCCGAACGCGCCGCGTAGGCGCCTGCTTGCTCAGCCAGGCGCTTCACCAGGGCGACTTCCGCCGCCGTGTCCGTGTAGAAGCTGTTGATGCATACCACCGGCCGCACACCGCTTTTCTGCACCGTCTCAATATGGGCCAGGAGATTCTCGCAGCCCTGCTCCAGCAGGCCCAGATTCTCCCTGGTGTACACGTCGTCCAGCTTCAAGCCGGGCTTGACCTCCGGGCCGCCGCCGTGCATCTTCAGAGCCCGAATCGTCGCCACAATCACCACCGCGTCCGGCGTCAGGCCGGAGTAACGGCACTTCAGATTCCAGAATTTCTCGTAGCCGATGTCGGCGCCAAAGCCGCTTTCGGTGACGTGGTAGTCGCTGAGGCGCGTGCCGATCTTGTCGGCGATGACCGAGCTTTGCCCGATGGCGATATTGGCGAAGGGGCCCGCGTGGACGAGCATGGGCTGGCCTTCAAGAGTCTGCGCCAGCGTGGGGTCCAGCGCATCGACCATCCAGGCGCACATGGCGCCGGCGACTTCGAGGTCGCTGGTCGTTACCGGCCGCCCCGAGCGGCTGTTGGCCATGACCATGCGGCCAATGCGCTCACGCATATCCGCGAGGCTGTCCGCCACCGCCAGAATCGCCATCAGTTCGCTGGACACCGCGATGGCAAAGCCCGAGTCCATCTCGTAGCCGTCCATCTTGCCGCCCTTGCCGATGGTGATATTGCGCAGGGACTGCGCGCAGAAGTCCATCACCCAGCGGCTCTGCACCCGCGCCGGATCAATGTCCAGCCGGCGCAGATTGCGCTTGGCCAGGGCCGCGTCGTCGTAGTTTTGCTCGTGCTGCATCCGCGCCGTCAAGGCCACCATCGAGAGATTGTGCGCGTTGACGATACGGTCGATGTCGCCAGTCAGGCCCATGGAAAAGGGCGTCAGGGGAATGCACTGTGCTAGGCCGACGCCAGCGGCGGAGCCCTTGATGTTGAACGTCGGGCCGCCGCTGGGCTGGCGGATGGCGCCAGTGACGCGGTGGCCGCGGCGCCCAAGCGCTTGTACCAGCCCGATCGTCGTGGTGGTCTTGCCCTCGCCGAGCGGCGTGGGCGTGATTGCCGACACGTTGATGTACTTGCCGCGGGGGCTGTTCGCCAGGCGTTCGCGCAGACGCCGCTGGTCTATTTTCGCCAGCTGCCGCCCGATGGGTATGACTTCGTCGTCATGCAGGCCCAGCTCGGCGGCGAGCTGAGCGACGCTCTTCATGTCCGCTTCAGCGGCTTCAGCGATCTGCCAGTCGGCAAATTTGGTCGGATCCAATTTCATACTGCGTTGTCCTGCGGCTGTTGCTGGTTGAATATCACGGATTGCTTGGCGCTTGCGCGCGGCCCAGGAAGGCGCGGCGCGAAAAAAATCACGGCTTGGGGAGGAACCACACGTTGCGGAATTGCACGGGATTGCCGTGGTCCTGCAGCGCCAGCGGGCCCTTGGCGGCTTCTTTGCCCATGGCGCCGCCGGTGGCCTTCGGCAGCTCCAGGCGGTCGTGAATCAGCACGCCATTATGGCGGACCGTCACCATCGCGTTGGCCGTCTTGTTGCCATCGGCGTCAAAACGCGGCGCGGTGAAATCCACATCGTAGGTCTGCCACTGTCCGGGCGGTAGGCACATGTTTACCAGCGGCTTGCCCAGCTGGTAGATGCCCCCGCATTCGTTGTCCTTGCCGGCGAGGCCATAGCTGTCTAGTACCTGTATTTCGTAGCGGCCTTGCAGATAGACGCCGCTGTTGCCGCGACTTTGGCCGCGCGCCTCAAACATGACCGGTGTGCAGAATTCCACGTGTAGCGCGCCATCGCCGAATTCATAGTTGCTGACCATGCTGCCGCCCTTGGGGAGCAACTCAATCGTGCCGTCGTCCAAGAGCTTCCAGCGCTCGCCGCTGGGCTGGCGGTTCTCCACCAGCTGCCAGGTCGCTCCCGCCGGGTCGCTCTCCGGCGCAAAAGCCTGCACCGCCAACGCCATGCCGCTCTTGCCGGCCTGCGTATAGGGGCCGGAGACGTCCCAGGCGAGGATCGCGCCGTCCGACGCCATCGGCACGCCTTCCGGCTGCAGACGATAACGCAGCCCGGCCAGCGGCCGGCCCTGCAGATCAACCACGCGCGCTTGCGCCGACCAGTCGCCGCCGCCCTGCAGCACTTTCAGCATCAAGACGTTCTCGCCGGCGCGCAGTGACAGCTCAACGCGGTCTTCGTCCGCCGTCAACGGCCGCGGCACGGCTTTTTCGTACACTTTTTCGCCGTTGAGAAAGACCACGATGCCGTCGTCGCTGCCGCAGCGCAACAGCGCCTGGCAGGGCGCGTCGACGATCAGACTGTTGCGCAGATACGCAGCGCAGTTCGCGCTTTTTGCCAGGCTCTTGTTGAGGTCGATGACCCCGCCGGCGCGACGGGGACTGCGCAGACCGATCAGGCCTTTGTCGCCACCGATGATCATTTCCGCCCCGGCCGGCGCGGCCAGCCCGAGCGTGGGCGATTCCAGGCGATACGGCTGCAAATCCAGCTCACCGATGGCCGTCGCGCCGCGGAAGGTGCCGGCGGCGATGGCCGCCTGGCTGTCGCCGAATTGCACGCGCTGGCCGTCGAGCTTGCCGCGCAGGACCAGCAGGGGCTTCTCGGGCACTGGCTGGGTGTAGATGCTCTCAAGGATGTTCGCCTGGTACTCGCCTTTGCCCCAGTTGATCACTTGCGCGAACACCGTGCGCGTGGCGCCGTCCGGCGCCTTGAGAGTGCCGCGCCAGTCGCCCATGAAGTCCTTGCCGTGGGTGGTTATGCCCAAGGCTATTACCGCCAACATGACCAAGCCATACCAACGCTGTTTTGTGCACATCCGAATACCCTCCGTTTGTCTTTGCCGTAATGCCTGGTGGTCGCGATTGCCGCAGCGGCTCATCGCGCGACTGCCTGTCAGTTCATGATGTCCAAGCCGATGTCCACTGCGGGCGCGCTGTGGGTCAGGGCGCCGACACTGATGTAATCCAGGCCCATACCGCGCAGCCGCGGCAGGCGCTCCAGGGTGATATTGCCGCTGGCTTCCAGGCGCGCACGGCCGCGCACCAGCTTGATGGCCTCGACCATCTCGGCGTCGCTCATGTTGTCCAGCAGAATATACTCCACGCCGGCGTCTGCGGCTGCGGCGACGTCGTCCATGCTGTCGGCTTCGACCTCGATTTCCAAACGCGGGTATTTGGCGCGGCAGGCGCGCACGGCGCGGGCGATAGAGTCCGGCCCGGCGTACTTGGCCATCTCGCGGTGGTTGTCCTTGATCATGATGCGATCGTAGAGGCCGATGCGGTGATTCTGGCCGCCGCCAGTAACCACGGCGTATTTTTCCAGCATGCGCATGCCCGGCGTGGTCTTGCGCGTGTCGAGTATCTTCGTGTGCGGGTCGTCAAGCGCCAGCACGTACTGCCGCGTTAGCGTGGCGATGCCACTGAGGCGCTGCAGGATGTTCAACGCGGTCCGCTCGCCCGTCAAGATCGCCCGGGCATTGCCAATCACCGTCGCCATGCGCGTCCCGGGCGGACAGAGCTCGCCCTCCTTGACATACTCCATGAAGACCAGCTTGCGGTCAAGCTCGCCAAACAGCGCCCGCACCACGGGCAGGCCGGCGCAGACGCATTCCTTGCGGGCGACAAAATGCGCCTCGGTCTCCAGGCCTTCCGGCACTACCGCCAGCGTGGTGGCGTCGCCGCTGCCGACGTCCTCGGCCAGCGCCGTCCGGCAGAAATTCTGCAAATGGGCTTCGTTGAGCTGCATGACTACTGCTCCTTCGTGCGATTGAATTGAATAATGGATATCACCGCCAGCATGGCCGCCAGCTGCGCCATGATCAGCAGGATGCCGCTCGGCGGCAGCCACAACAGCGTCAGCGCACCGGCGCCGCCAATGAAACACAAGAGGCAGACCAGCAGCACCGCCGAGGGCCGCGACAATCCCAGCTGCACAAAGCGATGCGATATGTGCCGGTTGTCGCCGACGTAGATCGGCAGGCCCGCCCGCAGACGGATGCACACCACCGCCACGGCGTCAAACAGGGGCAGCAGCAGCACCAGCAGCGGAATCAGCAGCGGCGCCGGCGTCGGGCTCTCGCCAGGCACATAGAAGGTCGTCAGCGCACCCATGACGCCCAGGCCGTAGCCGAGGAAGTGGCTGCCGCCATCGCCCATGAAAATGCGCGCCGGCGGCGCATTGTGCAGCAGAAAACCCGCGCTGACGCCGCTGGTCACCGCCGCCAGCATCGCCACGAAGTGCTGACCGCGTATCGCCGCGATGAAGAGCAGAAAGAACGCCGCGATCATCGCCGTCCCGCCAGCCAGGCCGTCCATGTTGTCAAAGAAATTGAGCGCGTTGATGACGGTCATAATCCACAGCGTCGTCACCAGCCAGTTCACCACCGGATTGGGCCCCAGGCAGGTCACCCGCACGCCAAGCCACGCCGTCACCCCCGCAATCAGCGCCTGGCCAAGAAATTTTGGCAGTGCCTTCATGGCCTTGCGGTCGTCGAGGATACCCAGCGCGGTGATGGCTACCGATCCAGCCATGATCACCAGCAACGGGCCCTTCACGCTGGCGATGCCAGGCAGAAAACGCCGGATGTCCTCGCCCATCACGGCCGGCATGATTCTCACGGCGACGATACCGCCGCCGATGACGGCCAGCCAGGCCAGGCACATGCCCAAACCGCCCAGCACCGGCGTGGCCTGGCGGTGGTTCTTGTGCGCCTCGTTCTTGGGCTTGTCCACAAATCCCCAGCGCGGCGCCAGCCAGCGGCAACACCAGGTCGCCAGCCACCCGAGCAGCGCGGCCGCCAGCCATGCCATGAGATAGAGAAGATGCCAGCTCATTAGCGTTCCTTACGCGTTGTGAACAGTCGTTGGGTGGTGTCGATCGGCGGTGCCGGCCGCAGCGATCGGAGCAGGGGCTTCGTCCGCGCCAGGAACGGCCTGAGACCACATGGCCAGCAGTTCGTCGGGCACCCGGGTGGGCCGCAGGCTGCGCAGGTCAATGACGGCGTGCACGGTGTGGCCCGTTGCCAGCAGCTGGTCGCCCCGGCAGACACGGCAATTCACCTGTAGGCGCACGCCGCGAACCCACGCCAGCTCGGCGCGAATCGTCAGCACATCGTCGTAACGCGCCGGCGTCTTGTAGTCGATCTGGGCGCTGACGACCGGCAGGCCCAGCTGTCGTTGTTCGAGTTCCTTGTAGGTCAGGCCCATGGCGCGCATCAGCTCGTTGCGCGAACGCTCAAAATATACCAGGTAGTTCGCATAGTAGACTACGCCCATCTGATCCGTGTCCGCATAGGGCACCCGGTATTCCAGCTGGCCAAACCACTGCGCGCTCATGGACGGTCCTCCACAGCTATGCGGGCCAAGAGCGCCTCAATGACGGCATCCTGATCCAGGCCGTCCGTCATCAGCACCCGCGCATCCGCCGCCGGCTTGAGCGGCGCCGTCGCCCGCGTGGAGTCAATGCGGTCACGCTCGGCAATCTCAGCAGCGACCGTCGCCAGCGTCGCTCCGTCGGCGACTTCGCCCTTCTGCAAAAAACGCCGGCGCGCGCGCTCTTCGGGCGATGCCGTGACGAAAAATTTGTACTTGGCGTCAGGGAAGATCACCGTGCCGATGTCGCGCCCTTCCATGACAATCACGCCGAGCGCGCGGCATTCGCGCTGGCGGGACAGCATCCACGCCCGCACGGCGGGTATCTGCGCGATGTAGCTGACCACGGCGGCGACCTCCGGCGCGCGGATGTCGTCCTGCCGCACGGTCTCGCCATTGAAATAGAGCTGCAGGCCGCCATCGGCCGCCGGCCGGTAATGCATGTCCCACTGCGGCAGCAGCGCCGCCACCCCGGCCTCGTCTGCCCGCGGATCGACGCCGGCCCGCAACACCGCCCAGGCCAGCGTGCGGTACATGTCGCCAGTGTTCACGTAGTAGCCGCCAAGACGCGTCGCTAATTTTTTCGCCGCCGTGCTCTTGCCAGCCGCCGCCGGGCCGTCAATCGCAATCTGCAACTGCTTGCATCCACCCGTCATGGCGCCGCGTCCTCCGCTACCGGCGCCGGCGCGGGCGCGGGCGCGGGCTCCGCCGCTTTGGCGGGCTCCGCGACCTGTTCGCTCTTGTCCTGGAACATCAGCTTGGCGCGCTGGTACAGCCGGTTGCTGTCAAAGAAAGTGATGTAGAGCATCAGGCCAATGAGCAGAAAAGCAAAGACATTCTGGATGATGCCGAGGAATTTCGCCGGCAGGCGCCGCCGCGTGACGCCCTCAATTGCCGCGAAGACAATGTGGCCGCCGTCCAAGATGGGCAACGGCAGGAGGTTGATCAGCGCCAGGCTGAAGGATATCAGGATGATGAAAGACAGGCCGCCACGGATGCCCTCTAGCTTCAACTTGTACCAGAGCATCATGACGATGCCCAGCGGGCCACTCATGTGCTCCACTTTCACTTGCGCGCGATTCGCCGGCAGCTCTTTGCCGCTCAGACGTGACGTCAGCGGCGAAAACAGCAGCCCAAGCGTACGGCCAGTGGTACTGACGACCTCCGTGAATTGCGCCCAGGGCGAGGGATGGCCAATGACCTTCGGGACGTTGTCCGACAGGGTCAGCCCCACAAAATGGATGGTCTTGCCATTGATCTCCCGCGGCACGGCCGCAAGACCGCTCAGCTCCACGTCGCTGCCATTGCGCTCAAGCAGCAGCGTCAGCGGCGCACCGCGAGTTTCGCGCACGAGCTCGGTGAACATCGCGCTGTCGGTGATGTCACGGCCGTTGGCTTTTTTGATGCGGTCGCCCTGACGGATGCCGGCGGCGTGCGCGGGCATGTCCCGCACGACCGCCTCGACAATCACGGTGAAAACTACGCCGAGCTGCTCCATGCCGATGTCGCGGTCGCCCACGCGCGCCGGCAGCTCCATACCTGCAATCTCCAGCTCGCTCCGCTTGCGGTTCACCAGCAGCCGCACCGGCTGCCCGGCCAGGGTCTGAACCTCCTCCAGGAACATGCGTGCGCTGGTGATGGTCTTGCCGTTAATCGCCAGCAACTGGTCGTCAGCCTGCAGGCCCGCCCGCGCCGCCGGACTGTCCGGCAACACCGCGCCGACAGCCACGGGATTGCGCGCCGTGAAAAAGGGCAGGCCGAGGTCTTCAACCCGTGGATTCGGCGCCGGCAAATAACGCAGATCGCGCTGCTGGCCATCGCCGCTGTCCACGGTCAGGGTCACCTCCGGCGTCTTGCTATAGACGTACTCTTTGGTCACTTCGTCCACGCCGCGGCTGAAAGGCCTGCCATTGACGGCGACAATACGGTGGCCGGCGCGTAAGCCCGCCAGCCACTCGGGATTGGCTACCGGCGCAATCGTCAGCTCGACCGGGCCGTCCTTGCGCCGCACCGTCAGGGTCTGCGGCGGCGCATCGACCGGTATCTTCTCACAGAGCTCTTCCCAAGTCGCCTCAACCGGCTCGCCATTGAGGGCGATGATCGTGTCCTCGAATTTCAATCCGTCCTGGTACAGGGGCAGGGTCTGCGGCACCGACAATACCACGCAGGAATTCGCCGGCGTCGG
>Ga0123329_1004727_pt1 | contig 10521 bp, 9 predicted proteins | sample BioC12SIPDNA_FD_89703 | JGI IMG/M metagenome (GOLD analysis project Ga0123329, IMG submission 89703) | Anaerobic biogas reactor microbial communites from Washington, USA - Biogas_R1_B C12 SIP DNA | ecosystem: Engineered > Bioreactor > Anaerobic > Unclassified | place: Washington, USA | collected... | reverse complement strand
TCGCGCATCGCCGCGTACGCTTCCAGGAGGTCGGTGCCAGCGGTGCCCGCGTGGCAGGTGTCGAAGGTGAGGTCGAGATCGTAACGACGGGCGCAAGCCACGAGGTCCGCGATGCGGCTCACCACGCCGAGCGTTTCGTGGTGGTCGTAGGCGCCGGGGTTCTCTAACGCCAGGCGCGTACCCGTGCCGGCCGCCAGCTCTTGGGCGGCGTCCAGGGCCTGCAGCCAGCGCTGCGCCGCCGGTGCGTCCCAGCGCTTGGCGCCCGGGGCGTGGAACACCACCGTGGGCACGCCCAGCTCCACCGCCGCGCGCGTGGCGTCGATCACGCGCGCCGCGCCGCGACCCGACGGACTGAAGGAAAAGAGGGTCTGATGGATGGTGGGGATGGCCAGGCCGTAGCGTTCGGCCAGGCCACGCACGGGGACCGTGCCCCGCAGCCACACCTCGGGACACATGACCAGCTCGACGGCGTCGAAACCCGCCTCGGCGGCCAGGCGCATGGCCGTGGCCAGCGGGTACATGGGCAGGCAGGCGGTCGATAGGCTTAGCACATCGGCGCGCTAGGGCGCGTCTCCCTCTCCAGCGTAGAGTCGATGCTCGCGGATATAGACCTCCACCGGCGCAGGCACCAGGTAGCGAATAGGCATCCCCTGCCGCACCCGCTCGCGCAGCTCGGTGGACGAGATGTCCAGCCGCACTGTATCGATCACGTCCGTGGCGCCCCGCAGCCCAGGGATGGCTCGCTCCAGCGCCTCCCAATCCGCCTCGAATCCGGGCCGGGTGACCACCACGAGGCGCGCCAGCCGGATGATGTCCTCCGGACGCCGCCAGTGAACGAGTGTCTCCAGAGAATCCATCCCCAGGACAAAGTACGGCTGCACGTGGCCGTACGTCTCGTGCAACGCATCGAGCGTGTCCACGGTAAACGATGGGCCCTGGCGGTCGAGCTCGAGGCGCGACGCCCGGAAGCATGGGTTGTCGGCGATGGCCAGCTCCACCATGCGAAAGCGGTCCTCGCCGGTGGCGCAGGTGTTGCCCAGCTTGAGCGGCGACACGCGCGCCGGCACGAACAGCACCTCGTCCAGCGCCAGCCGCACCCGCGCCTCTTCGGCGATGGCGAGATGGCCGATGTGGATGGGATCGAACGTTCCGCCCATGACGCCCAGCCGCATAGGGCGCGCGCCGTGTTCGGGCCGTAGGGTAGCGTCTGTGTCCGTCATGGTCTCCGCCGGCGTTACTGCCACTCGAGTTCGATGTCGCCGATGAGTACGGTGTCGCCCAGTTCTACGCCCGCCTCTTCCAACTTGGCCGCGATCCCGCGGGCCGCCAGGATGCGCTCAAAGCGCTCCGCCGCCTCGTACGACGACCAGTCGGTCATCTTGGCGAGGCGCTCGATCTCTTCCCCGGCCAGGCGATAGACTCCCGGCTCCTCTTGGGTGATCGTCACGTCGGTGCGCTCGCGCTCGTGGGGGCGAAACACATACACCTCCTCGGGCGGCTCCTCCGGCGGAAGCGCCGCCAGGCGCTCGACCACCGCCCGCATCAGCGCTTGCACCCCTTCGCCCGTCACGGCCGAGATGCCGTGCACCGTGCCCACGTCCGCGCCAACAGCGCGGCGCAGGGCGCGCAGTTTGGCCTCGGCGTCCGTCAGATCCATCTTGTTGAGGGCCACGATCTGTGGCCTGGCCGCCAGGTCGGGGCTGTGCGCCTCCAACTCGGTGTTGATGGCGCGATAGTCAGCCACCGGATCGGGGCTGGCGCCGTCCACCAAATGCACCAACAGGCGCGTACGCGCCACGTGCCGCAGGAACTGGATCCCGAGGCCGGCGCCCTCGTGGGCGCCCTCGATGAGGCCGGGGATGTCGGCCATAACAAAGATATCGCCGTCGACCTCGACCACCCCGAGGGTAGGGCTCAGCGTCGTGAAGGGATAGTCGGCGATCTTGGGGCGCGCGGCGCTGACCACGGACAGGAGCGTGGACTTGCCCGCGTTGGGCTTGCCCACAATGCCCACGTCGGCGATCAGGCGCAGCTCCAGCACGAGCCGCCGTTCCTGCCCGGGCTCGCCGCGCTCGGCGAAGCGCGGCGTCTGCCGCGTGGCGCCCTTGAACGCCTCGTTGCCGCGCCCGCCGCGCCCGCCGCGCGCTACCAGCAGCGTCTGACCCTCCGCCATGAGATCACCGATCAGTTCGCCGCTCTCGGCGTCGCGCACCACGGTGCCCGGGGGGACGTCGATGTACAGATCGTCGGCGTTAGCGCCGTGACGGCTCTTGCCCTGGCCGTGCACCCCGTTCTCCGCCCGGTAGTGGCGCTGCCGGGCGAGGGCTACCAGGCTGTTGAGGTGCGCGTTTACGCGCAGGTAGACGCTGCCTCCCGCCCCACCGTTGCCGCCGTTGGGGCCGCCAAAGGGGACATACTTCTCACGGCGAAAGCTCACGCAGCCGTTGCCGCCCGCCCCCGCGCGCACCTGGATCGATACTTCATCATAGAACAACGTCATACCCTCACAAATCGCACAACAGCGAGAGCCCATGCCCGGCAGAGCCGGACCCGCTCTCGCCTATCCTGCACCAAGGATACCCCGGCACTGCCCGAGTGTCAAGGCGCGCGGGGGACGCTCTCCCAAAGCTCCGCGCTGCCGGGCCACGCGCAGATAACGGCGCACCTCGGGCATCGGCGAAGCGGTGCGCGTAACCGGAGGGGCTATTGCGTATGTGTCTTTTTAGGGCATTCTGTATCGTTCATGTGGTGAGGTACCACGGGCATAGGTTTCTTTGTGTCTGCGATCCTAGATACATCCATACAGTCGATCAGTCATGCATCCAATCCCGCCGTATGCAGGTCAAACGTACTGCGTCTTTGACAGGAGGTTAACGCTATGCTAGTATGTTAACGGTTGGTTAACAAAGCGTTTCCAGCACCGAGGTGGTCGGAAGTCATCTCCCGTGTGGGTCTCCCGGCGTGACCCGCACGGTTTTTTTGACCAACCCGGACAGGGCCTCCTCGGCATCGGGCGCGACGCTTGGTAACCACCGCCACTGGCGGCCGGGCAATGTCGCGGCATTCTTGTAAGGAGGACGATACGATGGCAGAGCGAGCCACGGGGAGAGTCAAGTGGTTCAGTCGCGTCAAGGGCTATGGGTTCATTGTCCCCGACGGCAACGAAGCAACCAAGGACGTTTTCGTGCACTTTTCGGCGATCCGCGGCGAGGGTTTCCGCAACCTCGATGAGGGACAGCTCGTCGAGTTTACCATCGAAGACACACCCAAGGGCCCCCAGGCCGCCGATGTTGTAGCACTCGATCAAGGCCAGAGCTACGAGGCCGAGGCTCCTGCCACCTGGTAGCAGCCCCTTCTGACAACTGAGAACGAACCCGAACAGATCCCGTCGAGTCTCCTCGACGGGATCTCTTGTTACCCGTGCAGGTGCACCAGCAGCACGGCAATGTCCGTCGGCTTGACCCCCTCGATGCGCGACGCCTGCCCCACCGTCTGCGGGCGATGGAGCGACAGCTTGTCGCGCGCCTCGTTGCTTAGGCCCGTGACGGCCCCATAGTCCAGCGTCTCGGGGATGCGGCGCGCCTCGAGGCGACGCACCCTCTCCACCTGACGCTGTTGCTTCTCGATGTACCCCGCATAGTGCACCTCGAGGGCCACCTGCTCGGCCACCGCCCCCAGCACATCATCCGCCGCCGGGGCCAGCAGGCGCACCGCCGTATAGGAGGCGGCCGGCCGCCGCAGGTACTGCAGCGCGGGCACCGGATCCTCGACGAGCGCGTCCCCCGCCTCGCGCAGAATGGCGTTCGCCGCCGACTCGGGCCTCAGCGTGACGCGCTCCAGCCGCCGCAGTTCCTCCTCCATGGCGCGTCGCTTGTCCTCCACAGCCCGATACCGCTCCTCGCTTACCAGCCCGACGCGCCGGCCCGCGGGCGTGAGACGCAAATCGGCGTTGTCGTGTCGCAGCAGGAGGCGGTACTCGGCCCGTGAGGTGAGCATACGATACGGCTCGCGGATCTCTTTGGTGATCAGGTCGTCCACCAGCACGCCGAGGTAGGCTTCATCGCGCCCCAGCGTCAGCGGCTCCTCGTCGCGGACATGGCGCGCCGCATTGATCCCCGCCAGCAGCCCCTGCGCCGCCGCCTCCTCATAGCCCGACGTGCCGTTGATCTGCCCGGCATGGAACAGCCCGTGGACACGCCGCGTCTCGAGGGACGCCCGCAGTTGGTAGGACGGCACATAGTCGTACGCGATGGCATACCCGGGCCGCACGATCTCTGCGTCGGCCAGGGCGGGGATGCTGTGCAGCATGTCGCGTTGCACATCCCACGGCATGCCCGTAAAGCACCCCTGGACGTACACCTCACTCGTGGCCCACCCCTCCGGCTCCAGGAAGAGTTGATGCGCCTCCTTGTGCGGAAAGCGCACGATCTTTTCCTCGATGGAGGGGCAATAGCGCGGCCCGGCGGCGTCCACCGTCCCCGGCGCGATAGGCGAGCGGTGCAGGTTGTCGCGCACGATGCGATGCGTTTCCGGCGTGGTGTACACTAGGTAGCACGGCATCTGGGGGCGCCACGCCGTCTGATGCGCGATGGGATACGCCGGGTTGATGGGAAGGAGCAGCGGCTCCGCGGGGGCGCCGTCGAACGAAAAGTAGAGGGGCTCGTCGCTGCCGTACTGGGGTGTCGTGCGATCAAATCGCACGGTGCGTGCATCCACCCGTGGCGGGGTGTTCGTCTGCAGCCGGCCCATCTCAAAGCCAAGGGCGCGCAGCGACCGCGCCAGGCCCCGCGCCGGAAACTCGCCGGCCCGACCCGCCGCCAGGCGATAGTCGCCGCTCAGCACGCGGCCGTTGAGAAACGTGCCGCTGCACAACACCACCGCCCCCGCAGTGAGGGTCTCGCCGTGATCGAGGCGCACCCCCACCACGCGGTCGCCGCGCAACAGCAGCTCCTCCACCTGCCCCTGCAACAGGCGGAGGCCGGGCGTGGCATCGAGGGTATGTTTCATGCTCAGGGCATAGAGGTGTTTGTCCGCCTGAGCGCGCAGCGCCTGTACCGCCGGCCCCTTGGAGACGTTCAGCAGGCGCACCTGGATAAAGGTGCGGTCGATGGTGCGCCCCATCTCGCCGCCCAGGGCGTCGATCTCACGCACCAGATGCCCCTTGGCCGGCCCGCCGATGCTCGGGTTGCATGGCATCTGGGCCACCAGGTCGAGGTTCATGGTAACCAGCAGCGTGCGACGCCCCATGCGCGCCGCCGCCAGGGCCGCCTCACACCCAGCGTGCCCCGCCCCAACCACGATGACGTCGAATTCGCGTGCCATGCGGTGTTACCACCCATTCCGGGCCGGTCGCGCCAGCCTAATCCTCGCCCATCACCCCGCCCACGATGCGGTGCACCGAGGCACGAAAGCGCCCCCACTCGCGCCACTCGGGGGGCAGCGCCTCGAGTTCCTCCGCCAGCGCCACCACCTCCGCCAAGGACAGCTCGCGGAAGCCGGTGATCGCCTCCCCCTCGTCCGCCACGCGCAGCGTGCCGCCCCGCTCCTCCAACAGGAACAGGTAGGACGTGAACTCGATCTCTGCGCCATCCCGGACGAAGCGATGCTCCACCGCGGCCAGGAACGCCCGCACCTCGACGTCGAGGCTCGTCTCCTCGGAGGTCTCGCGGATGACGGCCTCTCCCAGGTCCTCACCCGGCTTGATCCCGCCGGAAGGGAGGCGGTAGGTGCCCTCGGGGTAGAACTCTTTGGTATGCACGAGGTAGAGACCGTTGCGGCGGCGTAGCAGGAGCACCACCTCGCCCGCCCGCTTGCGACGGACCGTGCGCCAGTAGCGCCAGGTGGCCTCGCTGACCTCGTGGCGCAACGTGTACACGGCGGGGGCGCCCCAGCGCTCCATGGCCTCCGCCACGCCGCGTACCTCCCCTGCCACTGGGGAGGTCATACCGTGTCGTTCGTGACGCCTGCCGAATCCCTTTGCATGTTCGCACATGACAAGAGATTATAGCATGCTGCCGTGCCGCACCCAACTTGAGACCGCACCGCCGCCATGCTATGATGTGCCCACCGTCGGACCACCACCGGGAACACCTCCGAATAAACCGGGCCGACGCCACGTATATAGTGCAGAGAGAACTACCTTCACCATGGCAGACGATCCGAGCCTCGAGGCCCAGCTGATCCGCTGTGCCGCCGCCGGGAACACGGGCGCCTTCTCGCAGTTGGTGCGCAAGTATCGCCCGCAGGTGGTGCGTACGGCGTACGGCATCGTCGGCTCGGCTATGGAGGCCGACGACGTGGCGCAAGAGGCGTTCATCAAGGCCTGGTCCAACCTGCCCGATTTCCGGCAGCAATCCGGCTTTTCCACGTGGCTCTACCGCATCACCGTCAACGCCGCCATCGATGCCGTGCGCCGCCGGAGGCCGGAGGCGCCGCTGGACGACGCCTTACCGGGCGAACGCGTGGCCCCCGAGGAGGAGGCCTTGCGCCGCGAGAGGCAACGCGACGTGCGGGGCGCCATCCAGGAGTTGCCGCCCGCCGCCCGTGCCGCGTTGGTGCTGCGCGAATACGAGCAGCTTACCTATCGCGAGATCGCCGCCGTGCTCGATATTCCCATCGGAACCGTCATGTCGCGCCTGAGCTACGCGCGCCAGCTCCTGAAAGAACGACTCACGACGCACGACCGATGACGTCGCCCACGGCGCAACGCCGCGGCGTCGCCGTCGGCGAGGAGGGATGATGGATCACCCTGGAGAGGTTCAGCTCCAGCGCTACGTGGACGCCGAGCTGGACGAGGAGGCGGAAGAACGCGTCCGGTCACACCTCCGGGCGTGCGTAGCGTGCCGTGCCTGGACGGAACAGCAGATATGCCTGCGTGAGATGGTGCGGGCCACCATCCCCGACCAGGGCGAGTTTGCGTCGGAGGGCGAGTTCTGGCTGCGCATCTCGGGGCGCCTGAGCCCGCGACGATCTCCGCGTTGGCCGCTCCTGCCCCTGCTGCCCCCCGTTCTGCTGGCCGCCCTCGGCTCGGTGCTCCAGGTGGCGTTCGCCGTCGTCGTGGGGCTATTCGCGTTGAGCGCGGTCGGGCTGCTTCCGGCGCCCGCCGACATCGTGGCGGGCAGCATCCCCGACGTCCTCGGCCATCCCTGGCTGGAGGATACCATCTATGCATGGCTTGGCTGGCCCGCCGCCGAGGTTGTCCAGGCGGCCGCCCTGCGCTGGCAGGCGATGGGCGCCGGAGCGCAGCACGGCATCCTGCTCGGGACCGCCGTCATGGGAATCGTCGCGGCCCTCGGCGCCGTAGCCGTGCTCGACCTGACCTGGGCGTTGTGCTGGCCGGGCGCGGCCCGGCGCGAGACTGAAGGAGGTAACTAGAGATGGACTATGGTAGAATCATCCGTCGCGCCCTCGAGATCGTGTGGCGCCACAAGGTACTGTGGGTGTTCGGCATCGCAGCTGCCCTGTTCAGCGGGGGGGGCGGTGGTGGTAATGGCGCCAATGGCATCCAGTACACGTTGGATGAGAACAGCCTGAGGCGTTTTGGCCAGCAGATGCCCTTCGGCCCCAACGTGGAGGCGGTGGTCCCGGTCATCCTGGCGATCATCGGTCTGGTGTTACTCCTTGTCCTGGTGTTCGCCATCGTGGGCATCATCGTCCGCTACACGAGCGTCGGCGCCCTCATCGGCGGCGTGGATGAGGTCGAGCGCACCGAGCGCACGTCCTTCCGCTCCGCCCTGCGCATCGGCTGGCAGCGCCTGCTGCGCCTCTTTGCCATCGACCTGATCATCGGCATCGCCATGTTCGTTGTGGTGCTTGCGCTGGTCTTTCTCACCATCGCCGGCGTTCTCTTTGCCGTCCTGCCCGCTATAGCGCTCGCTGAGGGCGGGGGGAGTGGCGCCAACGTCCTCGCCGTGCTATGGGGCGTCGGCGTCGGATTGGCCGTCCTCGTGGCCCTGGTAGCGGTCTCCGTGATCGTCTCGGCAATCACGACGCTCATCCGCGAGGTGGCGTTCCGGGCCAACGTCCTGGAGCGCCAGGGGGTCTTTGCCTCCATCGGGACGGCGTTCCGCCTAATCCGCGGCAACCTCAAGGAGGTGCTGCTCGTCTGGCTCATCCTCGTGGCGATCAACCTGGCCCTCAGCATCGTGGCCATCCCGCTGGTCGTCATCGGGATCGTGGGCGTCATCGGCCCGGCGGTGGCGGCGTTCGCACTTACCGAATCGGTGGCGGTGACCCTGCTGGTCCTGGTACCGATCGCGCTGTTCTTTGTGCTGGTCGCCGCCTTCATCGGCGGACTGGTGCTCACCTTCCAGTCGGCCGTGTGGACGCTCTCTTACCGCGAGTGGCGCACCGAACACCTGGTGCCGGAGGCGGTCTGACCCTCGCCCGGCGCGAGCCGGAACGACAAAGCGGCCCGGCGCTCCCTCAAGGGAGCGCCGGGCCGCTTATCCTCTCGGCAGCGTCAGGCGGTGGGGCGCAGTGCGGCGAGCACGATGCGCGCCGTGCTCACCATGTCCGACACGGCCACGTGCTCGTCACAGGTGTGCACCTCGGCCATGCCGCAGCTCACCTGCACCGTGGCGATGCCGGCGCTGTTGAATACGTTGGCGTCTGACCCGCCGCCCGTCGGCACCATGATCGGCTCCACGCCCACGGCACGCATGGCGCCGGTCACTAGGGCGATCACGGGATCGGTCTCATCGAACGTGTACGGGTCGTACTGGCGCATCACCTCGACGTCCACCTGCGCGCCGTTCGCCTCGGCGCGCTCCTGCAGCGCCCGCACCATGGCGTCCGTCTGCGCCTGAAGCTTGTCCTCGCTGCGGCTGCGCGCCTCTCCCCTGATGGTCACCAGATCGGGCACGATGTTGGTGGCCGTGCCCCCCGAGATGACGCCGATGTTGGCCGTCGTCTCCTCGTCGATCCGCCCCAACGGCATGGCGGCAATCGCCTCGGCCGCCACGCGGATGGCGTTGATCCCCAGTTCCGGGTTGGCGCCCGCGTGGGCCATCTTGCCGTGGACGGTGGCCAGCAGCGTGTTCTGCGAGGGCGCGGATACCACCAGGGTGCCCTGCTCACCGCCGGCGTCTAGGCCTATTCCCATACGGGCCTGCAGCCGGGAGGTGTCGAACTCCTTGGCGCCCTCTAGCCCCACCTCCTCGCGCACGGTAAAGAGCGCCTCCACCGGTCGGTGGCCGTCCTTACCCTCCTTGAGGATACGCAGCACCTCGAGCATCACCGCCACACCGGCCTTGTCGTCGGCGCCCAGGATAGTGGTGCCGTCGCTGTACACCACGCCGTCGCGCACCACGGGCCTCACATTCTCACAGGGGCCGACGGTGTCCATGTGCGCCGTCAGGAGTAGCGGCTCACCCTCGCCGTCGAGGCGCGTCAGCAGGTTCCCCGCCCCATCGCGCTCCGCCGCCATGCCCAGGGCCCGCAACTCGGAGGTGATCGCCTCGGCGACCAATCCCTCGCTCCCGGAAGGACTGGAGATGCGGACCAGATCCAGAAAAAGGTTCAACAATCGCGTCTCATCGATCATGTGAGCTGTGGCTCCTTCATTTGGGTAGGATTCGATTCGGCCAACAACTCGCGGGCGCTGCGGCGCGTGCTCTCGGTGGCGGCGCCGCCCAACATGAGCGCCAGCTCGTTCACGCGCTCCTCGGGCGAGAGGGCCTGCACCTTGGAGAGAGTGCGCCCGCCCACCACGTCTTTTTCCACGCGCAGGTGCGTCTCGCCATAGCTCGCCATCTGCGCCAGGTGCGTTACACAGAACACCTGGTGCTCGCGCGACAGGTCCCACAGCTTGCGCCCCACGATCCGCCCCGTGCGCCCGCCGATACCGGCGTCAATCTCGTCAAAGATGAGGGTCGGCACGGGGTCGGCCTCTGACAGCGCCGTCTTGAGCGCCAGCATGAGGCGCGACGCCTCTCCGCCCGAGGCCGTGCTGGCCAACGGCTTGGGGTCCTCGCCGGGGTTCGGAGCGATGAGAAACTCGATGCGGTCGATACCGGTGGCGTCAAAGGCGATGCGCCGCCCGCCCAACTCCAGGCCGTCGGCCGCCTCGGCCCGGTCCGTGGCAACGATAAAGCGGGCATGCTCCATCCCGAGCTGCTTCAGTTCCGACTCGACGCGCGCCGTCAGCGCCTCGGCGGCGGCCCGCCGCGCGACGCTGAGGTTCTCCGCCAGCGCCCCCAGCTCTCCGAGCAACTCCACCTCGGTCTGACGCAATTCCTCCTGGCGCTCCTCGCTATGGCTGATCCCGTCCAGCTCCTCCTGAGCCCGATCGGCGAACGCCAGGACCTCCGCGATGGTGTCGCCGTACTTGCGCTTCAGGTTGGCGATGAGGTCGATGCGCTCCTCGACCTGCTCCAACCGCTGGGGGTCGTAGGCGACCTCGTCGCGATAGGCGCGCATGGTGCGCGCCAATTCCTCGAGCTGATAGAGGGCCGTCTCGACGGTCTGGCTCTGCTCGCCGAGGGTATCATCCACCTTTTGTAGGGCCGCCATGTGGTCCAC
>Ga0123329_1004721_pt1 | contig 10533 bp, 5 predicted proteins | sample BioC12SIPDNA_FD_89703 | JGI IMG/M metagenome (GOLD analysis project Ga0123329, IMG submission 89703) | Anaerobic biogas reactor microbial communites from Washington, USA - Biogas_R1_B C12 SIP DNA | ecosystem: Engineered > Bioreactor > Anaerobic > Unclassified | place: Washington, USA | collected... | reverse complement strand
TTCTGGGTCATGCTGTGCTCCCTTTCGAGGGATGATGTGGCCATCACGTGCACACCGTGACCTCTTCTTCAGTCCTTCTTCAGAGAGCTTCTGCACACAAGTCAGCACTACCCCGATGGCCGTGCGCTTTTGGTCTTGAATGGCATTGATTCGGCGACGCCCATGCTCATTCCAATCACGTCGCCAGCGACGCCCTTTCTGTCCGGCAATCAAGCCCTCCGACACGAGCGGACCTCGCGGATCAACATCAGCAGCGAACGGGACAATCTTGAGCGTCGGGGGCGAAAAGAGAGATTCTAGACTCGGGCGCCGCCTACAGCGCACACTCCCGACCAATGACCCGCACCAGCGCATCGACCACCTGGGGATCGAACTGCCAGCCCCGCTCTCGCTCGATCTCAGCCAGCGCCTCAGCGCTCGACCAAGCCTGCTTGTACGGTCGGACGTGGGTTAGGGCGTCGAAGGCATCGGCCACGGCCACGATGCGCGCAGCAACGGGTATGTCCTCCGCGCGCAGGCCCCGGGGATACCCGTGGCCGTCCCAGCGCTCATGGTGGGCAGCGGCGATCTGCTCAGCCATCTGCATGAGGGCCGACCTGCCGCCGCTCAGGATTTGCGCCCCGCGGAGACAATGCTCTTCCATCGCTCGACGCTCTTCCGGCGAGAAGGCACCGTGCTTCAGGAGGACCTCATCGCTAATAGCCACCTTGCCCACGTCGTGAAGAGGGGCCGCCTGCATAATTAGCGATACCTCCTCCGGGGAAAGATGCAGTTCCTGGGCAAGAAGAGCACTCAGTCGCGCCACGCGACGCGTGTGCCGCCCCGTGACATCATCTCGCATCTCCGCCATCTGGGCCAAGCGCTCGATCATTTCCTGATGTGTGCACTGCGCGTCCAGGCTGTGAGCCCGGGCCAGATCCTCAGCAGCCAGATAGCGTTCTCTTAGTCGCCGCTCCAGAAAGCGGGTGTCAAGAAGCGACTGAACGTGGAGCAGGAACTCCTCGACCTGAACGGGCTTGACCAGAAAATCCTTGGCTCCGGCCTCGATGGCCCGCCGGCGGGAGTCGAAGTCGTCAAGAGCACTAATGGCAAGAACGGGGAGGAACGCATCAGGCGAGCGCTTACGACTGAGGGCTTCCAGCACCCCATACCCGTCGAGACCCGGCATGCGGACATCAAGGGTGATGAGATCGGGATCGGCGGACTCCAGATAGGAGGCGGCCTCGAGCGAGTCGGTGAACTCTTGAGGACTCCGGTAGCCGGCCGACTCAAGCGCCCGGCTAAGGAACCGGGCCACGCTGGGCTCGTCGTCAACGACCACAATATGGGCTTCTGTGTGTGCCTGCGGTTCCACGTCCTAGACCTCTCCTGCCCGCACGGGCGAGGTGCTGGCGGCAGAAGCCGCCCGAGCCCTGGTGAGTCTTCCCTGAGAGGGAACCGGCATGGGGGCGGCCGCGGGCCGACCGTCTAGAACCTCTCTGACCTTGTGGAGCACGTAGTCTGGAGTAAAAGGCTTCTTTAGGAATATGAAGCCCCTCTCCTGCCCTCTGTCCTTCACGACAGAATGTCTGTCGTACCCAGACATGAAGATCACCTGCGTAGCGGGGTCACGTGCCAAGAGAAGGTCGGCCACGTCACCACCGTCCATACCCCCGGGCAGCACGAGATCGGTGATAAGCAGAGCCGGGGTGAGAGCCGTTCCGGCTAGAACCTTCTCGGCCTCGCGGCCCGAACCGGCCGCAAGCACCGTGTAGCCGGCATTTGACAGCACACGGACCACAAGTTGACGAACCGAGCTCTCGTCCTCAACAACCAGAATCGTCGCTGGGGCCTGGCTCTGCGGCAACTGTCGCTGTAGGTCTTGCCCCACACCTTCTCCATCCCCGAGCAGATGGTTCTCCCCTAGGTCTTCAGCTTGGGTGACAGGCAGAAAGACCCTGAAGATGCTCCCCTGCCCGGGCCCGCTGCGAACGGTTATGGCTCCTCCGCTTTGCTGCACTATGCCAAGGACGGTGGAGAGGCCCAGGCCGGTGCCCTGTCCTATCTCCTTGGTGGTAAAGAACGGCTCGAACATGTGGGAGAGAGTCTCCTTGTCCATGCCGGAGCCGGTGTCGCGCACGGTAAGCACAACGTATTGACCGGGCTCGATCTCTGGGTTCTCTTCGCGTGGCGAAGATACCTCGGCGTTCGCGGTCTCGATTGCCAGTTGTCCACCACTGGGCATGGCATCTCGAGCGTTGACCGCTAGATTTAAGATCACCTGCTCTATCTGGGTACGGTCGACCTTGACCAGCTCCAGGTCGGACTCAAGCGCAAGCTTAAGCGTGATATCCTCACCCAGCGTGCGCTCCAGCAAGGGCTTCATCTCGGCCACGGCCGCGTTTAGGTCAAGGATCCGCGGACTAAGAACCTGGCGACGGGAGAAGGCCAGAATCTGGTGGGTCAGGTCCGCCGCCCGCTCTCCCACCTGTTTGATGTCGCTCACCAGCTCTCGTCTGGGATCCTCGGGGGCCAAGGTGGCAAGAACCAGGGAACTGTTGCCGATGATGGCCGTAAGCAGGTTGTTGAAGTCGTGGGCTATGCCTCCGGCCAAACGCCCGATGGCCTCCATCTTCTGAGACTGCCGGAGCTGCTCCTCGCTCTCGCGAAGAGCCTTCTCCGCCTGGGTGCGGACGGTGATGTCGTGATCGATACCTCGATAGCCCCGAAAGGCCCCCTCATCGTCAAATAGCGGTATCCCGGTGCTTTCCACCGTCACCGGGTGCCCGTCCTTGCGTGTGTGGATGCCCTCAATATCGTGGAACGATTGCCGGGCGGCAACCATAGGCATGATAAGTGCACGCAGGCGTTGGGCCTCCTCGGGCGGTGTCAGCTCGAAGATGGTCCTACCCACCATCTCCTCAGGAGTGTAGCCGAGAACGTCAAACACCTTGTGGCTGGTATAGGTGAACCTGCCCTGCTCATCTATCTCCCACACAAAATCGTGGGAAGCGTCCACCAGCTGGCGGTAGCGGCTTTCACTCTCGCGCAACGACTCCTGGGCTTCCTTGCGCTCGGTGATGTCTACTATGATCCCATGCCACAGGGTGCCGCCCTCTTCCGTCATCTCCGGGGCCGCGTCGGCCAGGTGCCAGCGCAGGCCTTGACGCGGGAGCAGCACCCGGTACTCGATGTGAAACACGGTCTGCGTACGGGCGGATTCGCCGATACGCTCAAGAACCTGATCGTGATCATCAGGATGGAGCCGCTGGTAGATCGGACCGGCGTCCTTGAGCACCTCGTCGGCGGTGACCTCGAATGCGTCTTGGCTGCCCGGACTGCACCAGGGGAAACAGGTCCTTCCGTCCGGGTGCATGTAGAACTGATAGACCATGCCCGGCACCCGGGCGGACAGCTTGGCAAGCAGGGCATGACTACTCCTCCAGGCCTCTTCGATCTTCCTGTGATCGGTGACGTCGCGCGAGTTGATGATGTAGCCGGACTCGCCCTGGCCAACCATCCTCCCGCCTACCGTCTCCAGGATTTTCCACGACCCGTCAGCGTGGCGAAAGCGCGCCTCGATCGGTCCATAGACTTCGTCGCGCCCTCTTTGCAGCTCGGCAAAGACCCGCTGCAGGTCCGCGACGTCGTCAGGGTGAACCAGATCGAAGGCGCTCTGACCCACCACCTCGTCTGGGCGGTACCCGAGGCAGCGGATAACGGAGGGACTTTGGAATGTCACGGTGCCGTCTTCATCGAGCGTGGCGATGAGATCGGAGGAGTTCTCTATAAGCGCACGAAAGTGCCGCTCCTTGCGCACCAGCTCTTCCTCCAGAGCTCGACGCGCCGTGACATCACGCACGATACAGTACAGCTGCGCCTCTTCCGCCGTCAGTGCGCTTAGGGTGAACTCCAGCCACAGCTTCTCACCGCTCTTGCTTTGGCACTCTCGTTCGAAGGTGACCGGGCTCTTCTCAAATGACGTCCGCCAGGCCCGCTTCCACGAACTCGGGTCAGAGACGGTCGCGATATCAAAGATGGTCAGGTCCGCAAACTCCTGGGCCGAGTAGCCCAGCAGCTTAAGTATGTGACCACTTGCGCTTATGATGCGACCATCACGGCCGATGCGCCATATCCCGATTCCGGCCTGCTCGATGGCCTGGGCCCGAATCTGTATCTCCCGCTCGGCCTGCTTGCGCTCAGTCACATCCGTGAAATGCACGAAGGCGTGCGCATGCGGGTGGCCGGCGTCGATCACCATGGAGGTGAGCTCCGCGGGGAAGGTGGTGCCGTCTTTGCGAATGAACGTCACTTCGGTCTGCACTACCCCGCTCTCTTCCCGCCGTGCGAGCCCCTCATCAACCTCGGGTCCCGGCACAAGGAGGCCTGTGCGTCCGGTAGCGCATACCTCCTCGGCGGTCATGCCCAGCATCCGGCAGGCGGCCGCATTAGCATCGAGTATGGTGCCGTCGGTCCTCGTCAGAAGGATACCGTCCTGGCTCCGCTCGAAGAGCGTCCGGTACCATACGTCACCGGCTTCGGCAGTGGCGACCGGTTTCTCATACAAATGACTGGACTGAACTACGGGCAACCGACTCTTGGCATCAGCACTGAGGGGCCTGATGGGAAGTGATCTCACACCGTATCCTCTTGCCTCCCTTGGGGGTGACAGCTGCTTCCTTTGCCACCCCACCCTGAACAAGCTTCCTTGTTGGTTCTATCGGAGGGACCCTGGCAGGTCTTTAGACAAACCACGGTTCAGGCACTCGGCAGTGGCCTACGCCGCCACAACCGGGGATCCTTCGGTCCCGATGACGTCACATCTTCCAGCCACGCCTCCGGGCAGCCGACCGGCATGGCATGCCACGGGCCTTCACCGGTCTTGGGATGGTCTTCAGTTCATGGGGGTTGGAGGCTAAGGAACTCCCGCTTGAGCCTACTCGTGACTCTCCGTTTCAACCAGCGCCCCCATCACGTTCACCTCATCCACATTGATATTGGTGCCGGTGGAGACAGGATTCTTCTCACCCGTCCAAGCAATTGTCACCGTGTGTAGACCAGACTCGAGTTGCCCTGATCCCCACACCTTCTGCTGGAACACGGTCTCGGCGCTATACAGGTCGATGGTGCCGAGTCTTTGGCCGTCGAGCGTCACCTCGGCCATGCCGTAGACGGGACTCCGTTTGGCGATCCAAGCTAAGTGAGTCCCTTCGAAGGCGATGGTGACCGATGCTCCGTCTGAATCGGCGAAGACAAAACTCCCCCCGGAGGCCGCCTGGTCTTCGCTGCGGGTCCAGGTGCCGGCGTAGAGGAGCAGGGGATCGTCTTCCTCGTAATGAGTACGGACCAGAGTGGTGGTCGTAGTCGGGGTGACACTGGTGGTTGTGGCGCTGGGCGGCTCCGTTGTGGTTGTGCTGCCGGGCGTCGCGGTGGTGGGCGCCGCACTGGTTGGAGGCGCGGTGCTGGTCGCAGCCGCGCCGATGCCTGCCGTGCCCGGGTCACTGCGGCTGTCCAGCGCCACGAACGTCAGCGCCGCCACCAGCGCGATTGCGATGATCCCTGCCAATCCGTACAGAAACCATGGGCGGCCACCGCTCGTGAGCGGCTCGGGAGGTTCGTTCCAGGCGTCAGCGGACTCGAGCGCTTCGGCAGCCGGCTCCAATCCTTCGCCTGCGGGACCTCCCGCTTCGACAACCCGCTCCAATCCTTCGGGCGCGGACTCGACGACTTCAGCAACAGCCTCGAGCGCCTCGGGGCCGGCGTCGGGACCAGCCTCGGCTCCCACCTCGCCTCCGGCCTCGACCGGCGCCATGCCGACTGTGGGACCGTCGAGTGCGTCCATGAAGCTCACAGCGTCGGGGAAGCGCTCATCGCGGTCCTTGGCCAGAGCTCGAGCAAGTAGGGCAGGAAGATGCGGGGGCAAAGCGGTCAGCGTCGCCGGGGGCAGCTCTTGCGGCGGCTCACTCAGGATGCGCTCCTGCACCACGGCAGCCGAGAGACCGTCGGATGCTCCGAACGGGTGGCGGCCGGTCAGCATCTCGTAGAGCAGCATCCCCAGGACGAACATGTCGCTCCGCTCGTCCGGCCCTTCACCGGCGATCTGCTCGGGTGCGAGGTAGAAAGGAGCAGCGGCGTCCACGGCGGACTCATCGACACGGAGTGACGGGGGCGCAGCGTCCGGTGCGGGAGCACGTTCCGCCCCTTCGTCATCGTCGAACTCCGCAATCCTTAAGCCGCAACCGACCAGCTAGGCCGTGCCGCGCTCGGAGAACAGCACAGTGTCGGGGGTGATGGGTCCGCAGTCGGTCTCTCGCCAGTGGGCGAAGGCGAGCGCTTGTAGTACTTGTCGCTGGATTTGTAGCGCGGTTGATGGGTCGAGAGGGCCTCGGTTCATCAATTCGCGCAGATTATCGGGCACAGGCACCTCCTGATCGCTCGACTATAGGATATCGAGCCTGCGTGGCAAGCGCAAAACGGTATCGGGCAAAGATTCGGGGGTGGAATCGCGCAACTTCGCCGCCGTCGACGGGGGCAACACGCGGAAAGGCATGATACTTTGTACCTATGCGCGAAGACGAGATCGAACGCACGGAGACTGCCGAGCTCTCAGACTACATCCGGGTCATACGCGAACGAGCGTGGGTGATCGTGCTGGCGGTGGTGATTGTCGCAGCCGTGGCTGTGGCGGTTTCCCTCATGCAGACGCCCCAGTACCGGGCTTCCGCCAGCCTCGTCTATCAGAAGAACAACCTCGACCAAGCCCTCTTCGGATCGCAGGTCTTCTCCAATCCAAACCAGGATCGTGAGGTTCAGACCGGCGCCGACCTGGTGCAGACCGAGCCCATCGCCTCCGCAGTGGCCGCCCAAGTAGGATATGACCTCTCGGTCGACCGGTTGCGCCGCATGGTGACGGTCAAGCCCCAGTCGAACTCCAACGTCATCGGACTCGAGGTGGTGAGCACCGACCCCCAGCAGGCGGCGGACGTGGCCAACGCCTACGTGGAGCAGTTCATCCTCTTCCGGCAGCAGAACGATAGGGCCACAGTGGCCGCGGCCCGGGAACTCGTGAAAGAGGAGCTGGACACTTTGTCGATCGACGAGTTGGCCTCTGAGTACGGGCTTATGCTGAAGGAGAAATACGAGAGCCTGCGCATCCTGGAAGCGATGCAAAACGGCGGCTTCACCATCGTGGAGCGGGCCGCTACTCCCGCCTCGCCCTTTTCTCCCCAGCCGGTGCGCAACACCATCCTGGGCCTGGTGGTGGGGTTGGTCCTGGGCCTCGGTCTGGCCTTCCTGCTCGACTACCTGGACAGGCGTCTCAAAGACGAGAAGATGCTGGAGAGGGAGCTGGGTGCGCCTGTGCTCGCCAGCGTGCCCACCGTGGGCGGTCGTTGGCAGAGGGATGGGACGGGTCAACGCTCCGACATTCCGGTGGGTTTTCGCGACCACCCCTCGCTGATCGAACCCTTCCGGACGCTCCGTTCGAGCCTGCAGTACTTCGACGTGGATTCGGGGAAGCACGTCTATCTGATAACGAGCGGCCTCTCCAAAGAAGGTAAGACCGTCACCACCATCAACCTGGCACTGAGTCTGGCGGTCTCAGGCAAACGGGTCATCGTGGTAGAAGCCGACATGCGCCGTCCCATGCTAAATGAATATCTGAAGTTGGAGAACAGCCCTGGTCTATCGAGCCTCCTGGCCCGCACCGAGGAGACGTGCGACCTCCTGCAGTTGGTACGAGTCAATGACTTCATACCCGACAAAGATGGTGACGAGAGGGAGCGCAGGGGGTTGCAGCGCAACCTGTACGTGCTGCCCTCGGGCCCTGTGCCGCCCAATCCGGCCGAGCTTCTGGCTTCGAACCGCATGGGAAAGCTCATCGAAGAGCTCTCGGGGATGGCCGATTACGTGATCATAGACACACCGCCGCTGCTACCGGTCTCGGACGCTCTGGTACTGGGTCGGCACGTGAACGGAGCCATCCTGACCGCCCGGCTGCATTCGACCACCCGGGAGGAAGTGCGAGAGGTCCGCAACACGTTCGAGCGTGCCGGTATCCGTATCGTCGGCGCGGTAGCGGTGGGGGTGAAAAGAAGCCCCGCCTACTATCGTAAGCGGGGCTACGGGTACAAGTACGGAGACTACGAGCTAGACCACTAGGCGCGCTTCCTCGTCAGCCGACGTATGGCGGCGCCACCGCCCACCAACGCGGTCCCGCCAAGGGCCATCAGCAGCACCTCAACCCCGGTGAAGGGGAAGGTATCGCGGTCGCCGTCATCGGCACCCTCGTCGTCACCACTGCTCAGCAGGCCTTTGACGACAGCATCGAGCGCGGCCAGGACGGACGCGCTACCATACTGCCGCACTCCGGCGTCGCCCAGATAGGCCTGCAGTTCCGCCTCAGTGTACGTGCCGTCCAGCTTCTGATCCTGCGCATAGTCATCGTAGATGTCCTGGGGTGACGCGGCGAGGGCCACCCCACTCAGGGCAAGGACCAAAACCACCATGGTTGCGACCAGTAGAACAGCCTTCCTCATAACTCTGCTCCTTTTTCGCTTCCTCTTACCTTACTCAGCATCGGCGTCTCTTGTCAAACTGATCATCTCTCGCAGCTCCATAAGCTCAGGGGAGAGAGGGTTGCGCGCGGCGACTTCCGCCAAGTAGTCCTCCGCCTTAAGTGCGAGGTCACGCGCGAAGCCGGGATCCTGGTCGGCCACCGCCCGGCCCCACTCCACGTTGAGGTTGGCGGCCTGCAGATATAAGACCCAGTTCGACGGCTCCTTGGCGATGCCTCCCTGCCATTCGGTCGCAGCCAGGGCGTAATGCTCCATCTGCGCCGTCGACCCGGCGGCGGCTGCGCGCGCCGCGGCCTCGTGCAAAGACGCCCGTGTGGCGAACGGCTGCGCCGAGGTGGGATCGAAGCGCTCCGCGCTGCGCGCCTGCTTTAGCCCGACCGCGATATCACCGGTAACGGTGCGGGCGGCCGCCTCCGTGTAGTGCAGAGACAGGTAGGGAAGAGCAGCCGACACCAGCACCCCCACGCAGATGACGGCCCCGGCCGCGCGTAGAGCAGCAGAGCGCCACGTCGCCGGACTTCTTTGCTTCGACGTCTCCGGTGCCCGGCCCGAAGCGATGAGCCCACCCACGAGCATCATGGCCGGCAACGACACGGCGGTCAGCTGCCAGATCCAGTCGGCCGAGGAGTGGATGAACCACGACAGCACCGCGGTCATCGCCGCCGCAAGCGCGGCGGCCTGGGCCCGGTCAACAGTCCGAAAGCGCAGCACCAACGCCCGCACCAACGCCGCCGCGACGAGCGCGATCCACAGCAGGAAGCCGGGCAGACCCAGCTCGGCCAGCAACTGCAGGGGCTGGCTGTGAGGCTGGCGGACCTCCAAGAGAGTGGTGCGGTGTTGGAAGTAATAGGCCTCGTAATTCTGAGCCCCCAGACCCAAAAGCGGCTCTTCGGCAAAGGCCCGGGCGGCGATCTTCCACTGGATGAGGCGGCCGTTGAGGCCCACCTCGCTGAAGCGGCTGCCGCTGTTGCCACCCGGACCCGCATCGGAGGTGAACTCGGTCCAGCGGTCGCCCAGGTAGCCTCCCAGTCCGCCGGTGTGCCGGTCGGCGACCACCAGTCCCGCGGCCGCGCCCGCCAGGGTCAGCACCACGAGAACCGTCGCCACCACCAGCGTCACCCGCCGGGAGAGCGGCCCCATCCAGCGCTCCAGCGCCCACGACAGCAGCCACAACACCCATACCACCAGCACCGAAAACCCCACCGCGCTCAGGGCCGAGCCTAGAGCCGCGTCCAGAGCCCCCTCCGGCGAGGCGCCCTCGTGGAAGGCCACGTACACCCCGTTGAGACGGTCCCAGAAGAGGATGACCGGTAAGGCGACGAACGCCAGCTGAAGGAGCGCCCGAAAGCGGTGCGGGGAGAGCAGCACGAAGAAGGGCACCACCAAGAAGAAGGCCCAGAGGGCGCCGCGTGATTGCGGCAGCAGAGCGAGTTCCAGCAGCACGACCGCCACCGCAAGAAGCACCGGGGGGGCCCAGACGAAACGCCAGACTACCGCACCGCGCGCCCGGGCCCGGTCCCGGCGGCGCGGCCCGTCGCCGGCTTCAGGTGCAGCGTCCCGGCTCGCGCTCCGCCGCTCCCAGCCCGCGTTCGCGAGCCCCAGAGCCAACCAGAACCCCAGCATCAGAAACGAGGCCAGGGCGTTCCAGTAGGTGACCGGATAGTTGAGGCGGCCGCCTACGAAGAGGGCCGCGGGGTCGACGGCGGTGGCCAAACGCACGACGATGGCGAGACCCACCACGGCCGCGACTGCGGTGATGAGCGCCGCCAGCCACTCCAGCCCCCGGCCGCCGATCGAGCGTACGGCGACGAAGGCCAGCACCAGTCCCAGGCCGAAGAGAAGCGTGCGGTTGAGTTCCTGCCAGGCGTTAGAGGGACTCGAGGCCCAGAGGAGGCTGAGAGCCGTCCACACCGTCTGAGCCGCGAACAAGGCGAGGAGGACCTTCTGCGGGCGCCCGGCGCGCGCGCCGGGCGCCGCC
>Ga0123329_1004717_pt1 | contig 10538 bp, 7 predicted proteins | sample BioC12SIPDNA_FD_89703 | JGI IMG/M metagenome (GOLD analysis project Ga0123329, IMG submission 89703) | Anaerobic biogas reactor microbial communites from Washington, USA - Biogas_R1_B C12 SIP DNA | ecosystem: Engineered > Bioreactor > Anaerobic > Unclassified | place: Washington, USA | collected... | reverse complement strand
TATCTAGAACACTGATGCGAAGTGTTGGCCGCTGATGTCTTGGGGTCCGGTGTCATTCCGTGAAGGGCGGGCTCGAGAGTCGAGAATGGGCGCAACCATGGCCTCGGGCCCGGCGCTTGCTGGCAACTAAACCTGCGGGCGTAACCCTTCGGTGCCGAGTGCGAACGCGTTGATGGGGTGCGCGTTCAGTATGAGCTTGCTGTGGCATCTGCGGGGAGGGTTTTGGCTTCACCGGCAGTGTTTCACGGGAAACGCTGCACCGCGGGGGTGTATGTACTTTTCAGCTCCGGGCTTCGGCTTCTCGATGAGAGTTGGGGCGGCGGGGGTCGAACACCTCTTCATATTCAGGCAGCGCATGTCAGGGTCGTGCGGTACTAAAGAGTCATGAGTCTGGTTTCCCATGCGCTCGGCTTCGCGCGCTTCCGCAGGACGTCCCCTGTGATGTCGCTGCTGCGCAGCGATCATCTGCCGGTGGTGCTGGCCGTGGTGGCACGCTACTTCCCGCAGGGGGCGGTGGCCCGGCCGGTGCAGGAGATCTACGCGCTTCTCGACGAAGACCTGCGCAATCTCAATGCCGAGGGCTTCTCTCTGCCGCGTGGCCCGCAGGATTACGTGGGCGACTGGGTGCGTAGTGAGTGGTTCATCCGCCGGCCGGGAACCAGCCGCACCGGTGAGACGATTGAGCCCAGCGAGGAGTCGCTGGCGGTGCTCGATGCACTGCAGCGCTGGGATCGACCGCACCGTACCGTGTCGGCCTCCCGGATGGAGGCGCTCTCGCAGGCCCTGCAGACCCTCGCCCGGGAATCGGATCCGGACGCAGGCCAGCGTCTCGCCGAGCTGGAGCGCGAACGTGAGGAGATTGACAGACTCATCGACTCCACCCACCGGGGTGAGTTCGAGGTGCTCACGTCAGCGCAGATTCAGGAGCGAGTGGGGGACATTCTGGATCTGGCTGCATCGATACCGGCGGATTTCGCGCGCGTGCGCCAGGAGATCGGTGATCTCAACCGGCAGCTGCGTCGTCAGCTTCTTGACCCGGAGGATCCGCGCGGTGACGTCCTGGAGGAGATCTTCCGGGGGGTGGATCTCATCGGCGAATCGGATGCCGGTCGCAGCTTCAACAGTTTCTTTGATGTCCTGCTGGATCGGGAACGTTCCACGCTGATCGACCGGTGGATCAGCGAGGTTCTCGGGAGGGACGCCACCGGGGAGATCCCGGAGGAACTGCAGGTCCGTCTGCACCGGGTTTTCCGGGACATGGAGGAGTCCAGTTACGAGGTCAGTGATGAGATGACTTCGCTGGCGCGCAGCCTGCGGCACTACGTCACCACCGATGAGTTCGCCGAGAATCGGCGCATGGTCCAGTTGCTGCGGGAAACCCGGCACGCCGCCGCGCAGGCGGCCCAGGCGGGGGCGGTGCATCCGGTCAACCAGATGGAGACCCCGTTGGTGCGGATCGGCATGCAGGTGCGTTCGGTGGCAGCACTGCGGCTGCGGAACCCGGGCGAGGAGCAGGTCGGGCAGCAGCCGGAGAAGGTCGCTGAGGTCGAGCTGAACACAGACACCCTGCTCGCAGAGATCCGGGCCAGTGAGATTGACTTCGAGGAGCTGGAGGAAGCGGTGGCCAGAGCTCTCGCACTTCACGTGACCGCCACCATCGCTGAGGTCATGCATCAACATCCTCCGACGCAGGGCCTGGCGAGCGTGGTCGGTCTCCTGCACCTGGCCATGCAACGAGGATCTCCCACTGGTGGCCCGCAGGTTGTGGAGTGGGAGGATGAAGGAACGAGACGAAGGGCGAGGATCAGCGGTTGGCAGTTCACACGTCCGGACACCACACAGGAGCAGCGATGACGGAACCGATGTGGCCAGGCGATTCCGGGACCTTGTCCTATCACTCGCGCCGGGCTCTGGTGCAGCTGCTCAAGGGGCCGATGATCCGGGCGGAGATGCATCCGCAGGTGTGGAAGGCGATCGTCACCGATCGGGGGGCACTGCAGACTGCTCTGCACAATGTCTTCCTTGACCTCGTCCTCGACGAGGAAGCCGGGATCGCCTTCTCCCGGGCCGCAGCGGGCGGGCAGGACGTGGAGGTCGAGGGACGCCAGGAACCGGTGCCGAAGGTGCTGCGCACCGAGTCACTGAGCCACATGGACACCCTCATCATCCTGCACCTGCGGCAGGAACTGGCGTTGGCGGCGCCTGGAGAGCGTGTCATCATCGACCGTGGTGAACTCCGGGACCAGATCCTCCTCTACCGGGTCGATGCAGAATCCGATGAGGCGAAGCTCGCCCGACGTTATGAGGCGGCGTTCAAGCGGATGATCGACTATTCGTTGATGTACAAGACCGAGACCGAGGGGCGGTATGAGGTGTCTCCTGCCCTGAGACAGATCTTCGATGCAGCCACCGTCGAGGGGGTCCGTGCCGAGTACGAGCGATTCCGCACCGACACCACCATTCCGGAGGGCCAGGCATGAGCATCCATCCCGGCCAGTACCGCCTTTCGCGGATCCAGCTGATCAACTGGGGCACCTTCGAGGGAAGCCTGGACATCCCGGTATCGCGGGAGGGTTTCCTCATCACCGGTGGATCTGGGTCCGGAAAGTCCACGCTTATCGACGCCATCACTGCGGTCCTCCTCCCCGGTGACCGCGTGCGCTTCAACGCCGCCGCGCAGGCGAACACCCCGCGAGGCAAGGGACGTAACCTCGTCTCCTATGTCCGGGGTGCATGGCATTCCCGCGAGGACCACGCCTCCGGCCAGGTGGTGGCCACGTATCTGCGACCTCGGGCAACCTACTCTGTCGTCGGTCTCACCTACGACAACGCCGAGGGGGAGGTGTACACCCTCGTGGCGATGTTCTATCTGAAATCTGGTCATAATTCACCGACTGATGTGGAACGTTTCTACGGCCTGTTCTCTGGTGAGTTCACTGTCTATGGACTGGTGGACTATCTGGGTAGTGGCATCGACAAGAGGCGCATCAAGGCGGTCCACAAGAAGGCGATCTTCTCCGACAGGCACTCCGTGTTCGCGGCGAAATTCCGTTCCCGCCTGGGGATCGCCAGCGAGGAGGCCCAGTTCCTTCTGCACCGCGCTCAGTCGGCGAAGGACCTCCAGAGTCTCGACGACCTCTTCCGGGACTACATGCTCGTCGAACCGGACACCTTCGCCAAGGCCGACCGTGCCCTTGAACAGTTCGGGGACCTCGAGGGAGCCTATGAACGGGTCGAGGACATCCGCGCTCAGGTGGAGGCGCTGGAACCCCTGGTGGGGCTGCAGAAGAGAAAGGAGGAGGCGTCGACAAGCAAGGAGCATGCACACCACCTCAAGCAGGCCCTGCCGACGGTGACCAACCGGATCAAGCGTGAGGAGCAGGAAGCGCTGGTGCGGCGTTTCATCATCGAACATGACGAGGCCCTGTCCCGGTTGCAGAGTGCACGCCAGGCCTTGACGCACGCCGCGGAGATGCAGCGGATCGCGCAGGACGCGGTGGACCGGACACTCGGTGCACGACATGGTGAGCTCAGTGCGCGTCGGTCCGCGGCGGTGGAGCAGGCGCAGCGGACACGTGCGGAGCGAACGCGGGTGGTGGAGGCGGTGGCCGGTATCGGCGGCGTGGAACCGGAGGATGCCGAAGGCTATCAGCAGCTGAGCAATGACGCACGGGTGATAGTTGACGAGTTCACGGAGCGTCGGGAAAAGCTCGATGCCAGCAGTGAGGAGGCCGTCAGCGCCCGGACCCGCACCGAGGATGAGCTCAAGGCGGCGGAGAAGGAGTTGAATGCACTCAGTCGTGGTACCAGCAACATCGAGGCCCGGCTTCTCGACGTCCGCGACAAGCTGTGCCGAGATCTCGGTCTCAACAACCGTGATCTCCCCTTCGCGGGTGAACTCATCGATCCGGTCGACGCGGACTGGGAACCGGTGATCCAACGGCGGCTGAGCACTCTGGCGGCCACTCTTCTGGTGTCGGAGACGGTGTTTCCCCGGGTGCGGGAGTGGGTCGATGCGCACCACCTCGGTGCCCGACTGGTGATCAACGCCGTGCACACGAAGGAGACCTACTCGTCCCCGCGTCTGGCCCACAATGCTCTGCCCCGCAAGGTGACCGTCATCGAATCCCCGTTCCGTGACTGGCTGCACGCAGAACTGGGTAAGAGGCACAACTTCCTGTGTGTGGCAGATGCCGGGGCACTCGGGGAGCTCCGCCCCAGCGACAACGGAGTCACTCTGCAGGGTCTGGTCAGATTCGCGCTGCGGTCCGGTGACCCCACCGAGAGACTGGAGAAGGATGACCGGCGTCGCCTCGGTGACCGAAGCACCTATCGTCTCGGGTCCACGAACCACGCGAAGATTGAGCTGCTCCGGCAACAGGTTGCCACGTTGCGTCGGACAGTGGAGGCTGCGAGAAATCGTCTCCGCGAGGCACGCGTGCGTATCGAGGGACTCCAGCGGGAGTACCAGGCAGCGCAGCTCATTCTGCGGACCACGTGGGCGGATGTGGATGTCGCCGCAGCAGACACCGTCGTGGCGGATCTGGATCGTGCCCTTGAGGAGCTGACCAGAACTCCTGTGGCCGCTGAACTACAGCTCCGTCTGGAGGCAGCGACCCTCGATCTCCGGCGGGCAGATCAGGCCACCGAGGAGGCCGTGCGCCATCAGGCTGTCCTTGCGGACAAGAAGGGCACCGCAGAGAAGGAGCTGGCCCGTCTAAAGTCACAGCCGGTCGCCGACGTGGACGAGGACATCGCGCGCGAGCTAGAGGAGCGGCTCACTGGTGCCACTCGCCGCCTGCACGCAGGCAACGTCGATGAACGCACGCAGGCACTGCGCGAGGAACTCGACCACCGGCTCGAGGCGTTGGAGGTAACGTTGCGCAACACCGACACACAGATCGGAAATCACCTCACCCGCTACATCCAGACCTGGCCGGCCGAGCAGGCGGACATCCTGCCCCAACCGGAGTACATCGGGGAGGCCCTCAACCGGCTGACCCTCCTGCGCGATGACCGACTCGCGGAGTTCACCCAGCGGTTCCTCTCTCTCATGAACGACATGTCCACCCGCAACCTGGGTGCCATTGCGCGTACCCTGCGCAACGCGCGCCGGGAGATCGAGGAACGCATCGAACCGATCAACCGTTCCCTGGCCCGCTCGGAGTTCAACACCGATCGCTACCTGCACATCGAGGTCCGGGACAGACGTGGGGAGGTCGTCGTACAGTTCCAGCGTGACCTCGATGAGGCCACCAGCGGAGGACTGGGCAGCAGCGACGAGAAGCAGGCGTTCGCTCGCTACCAGTCGATAGCGAAGATCATGCGGAAGCTCGGTTCCCAGGATTCCGCCGATCGACGCTGGCGGAGCCTGGTGCTGGACACTCGCCGACACGTCAGCTTCATCGGGCTGGAGCGCGACAGCGCCGGCGAGACGATCAACACCTACGTCGACTCCACCTCCTTGTCCGGTGGGCAGGCGCAGAAGCTGGTGTTCTTCTGCCTGGCTGCGGCGCTGCGCTACCAGCTGGCCGAACCGGGGGCGCAGTACCCGGCGTATGCCTCCGTCATCCTCGACGAGGCCTTCGACCGCGCCGACCCCGCCTTCACCAGGCAGACCATGGACGTGTTCGCCAGCTTCGGTTTCCACATGATCCTGGCCACGCCACTCAAGCTCATCCAGACCCTGAGTCCCTACGTCGGTGGCACCGTGGTGGTCAGCTACTCCGAGGCGCCCGATTCCCGCGGGGAGGTCCGGGGTGTGTCCGGACTGTCCCGGATCGAGGTGGGCTGACATGGTGGTCATGCGTGCCGACGCCCGGGTGAAACTGCAGAGCTACATCCGCCGCCACCGACGGAAACTGCTTCTCGACGCCTTCCCCGGCCACGGCTTCCCCCTCCACCCTCCGACTGCCCGCGCCGCGGCTGCGGACGAGAAGGGGGCCCGCCGATTCGTCCGGGACTGGGAGGGCGTACCGGGCGTCGTGTGGGAGAAGCGCGACTGGACGGCGGCGGGTGCCGGCCGACACCCGGTGCCTGTCCGCTTCGAGGTGGACAGCCTTGATGCGCTGGTGCAGGAGGCGGAGCTGGGGGCGGAATGGGCCGCGTGGGTGCAGCGCCGAGACCTGCTGGTGGACGCAGGGTGCGACAGGGAGGCCGTCGTCACGGCCATCGCCCTGTGGGCGGATCAGGGGATGCCGACCCTGGAGACAGCACTGCGTGTGGTGACCTGGTTTCGGGAACGCCCGGGTGTGACGGTGCTGCCCCGTGCCGTGGCCGTGGAAGGGGTGGACACCAAGTGGCTGGAACGTCACCGCCCGCTGGTGGAGACCCTGTTGGCCGCTACTCGGGGAGTGTCCGGCCGCGAGGACCTCGGGCTGCTGGCCCCACCCGACCGCGTGCGGATGCGATTTCACCCCGGTGAGGGCCCCGGTGGGTTGAGTGATGTGGAGGTTCCCGTGGAGGAACTGGCTGCCGTCTCACCGGCACGCGGCATCCTCATGGTGGAGAATCTCAGCAGCTTTCTCGCCCTGCCGACATGGCCGGGGGTTGTTCACGTGTGGGGTGTGGGTTACCGGGCGGCGTCATTGGCTGCGGAACCCTGGTTCCGGGCTGCACCCCTCCTGTACTGGGGTGACCTGGATGCCGACGGCTTCTCCATTCTCTCGAATGTACGCGGCATCCACGGGGATGTGACATCGGTGCTCATGGATGTGGACACCGTGCGCAGGTGGTCCCGTCTCGGAGTTCCGGACCGGGAATTCCAGGTGCGCTCCTATCCGGGACTGACCGAGGCGGAGGGAGCGGCCGTCGAGGCGCTCATTATGGTCGGGCATCTGCGCATCGAGCAGGAGCGCATCCGTTTCGACGTTGCGGTGGCGGCGATCGAGGAGGCTGTGTTGATACGCCTGGGCCGGAGTGGTGCCTGAGTTTTCCCTGGTCACGATCATCCCGAAAGATCATATGTCGATTTTTGGGAGAAAGATCGACATATCCCCGGGATATGCTTACGCTGTGTACATGAACGGCATGCCGTCGACTTTTGACCCTGACCTTCCCTACAACGACCTACCTCCGTTGCCGCCCCCAATTGAGGTGGAGACCAGAGGGGTCCTCAAGGCGGTTGTAGCTGCGCGAGAACAGCTGGCGGCGCTGGATACGGCGTGCCGTCTGATCCCCAACCCGCACATCATCACGTCAACGATTCCCCTGCGTGAGGCACAGGCATCGACTGAGATCGAGAACATCGTCACCACCAATGACGAACTCTTTCGCGCGGCGTGGGCTGTCGATGCGGATCCGTCCCCGGCCACCAAGGAAGCTCTTCGTTACCGCGAGGCGCTGCACCGGGGAGTTGCGCAGCTCGGCGAGCGGCCGGTGTCCGTGAAGACCGCCGAAATGCTGGGATCCATTCTGCAGGGAGGGCCGGCTCTCATCCGCTCAACTCCCGGGACCTTCATCGGAGATCCGGCGAAGAAGACGCGGGTGTACACGCCGCCCGAGGGTAGGGAGGTCATTGAGCGACACCTGGGGGCATGGGAACGATTCATTTATTCAGACCATGACCTCGATCCGTTGGTTCTCATGGCGGTGACCCACTATCAGTTCGAGGCAATCCATCCTTTTTATGATGGAAATGGTCGAACGGGACGGCTGCTGAACGTTCTACTTCTCATTCAGGCGAACCTGCTGCAGCTTCCTGTTCTCTATCTCTCCGGGTACATCGTCTCCAACAAGTCCGAGTACTACCGTCTGCTGCGGGCAGTCACGGAGGAGTCTGCCTGGGAGGACTGGGTGCTGTTCATGGTGCGCGGTGTTGAGCAAGCCGCCCGTGACGCTTATGAACTGATCAACCGGCTTCGTGACCTGCAGGAACAGACCGCAGCGGAGATCCGTGGAATCGGAGGAATTCAGCCTGCTGCGGAGCTCGCGGAAGTTCTGTTGATGAATCCCTACGTGCGCATCCAGGACGTCATTGACGCTGAGCTTGCGCAACGGCAGACGGCGTCCAACTGGTTGGCCAAGCTGGTCCGTGCCGGACTCCTGGTGGAGGTGAAGGTGGGCAGGCAGAAGATCTTTGTCAATGGCCGGGCACTGGAGATCCTCACCTAAATCCCACATGTCGATTTTCCGCCCGAGAATCGACATATCCGAGGGACATGTCGACCCGGTGTACATGTCAAACTCTGTTCCGTTCGCCGGGCACTCGTGCGGATGTACCCCGATGTGCCCAACCCGGGGGTAAAGGCCCAGTTCAGAATCCTCTGCCAAGCACAAAAGGGTACGTCACAACAGCCCCTACCCCAGGAACGGGTCCTTCCGGTACTCCTCCAGCAGCTCGTGCCCGTCCTCTCCGACGATGGTGCGCACGCCGAAGAGCTCCTCGCGGCGGGCCTGTGCGAGCGGGGCGGCGGTGCCGTGGGCGAGGACGTGCTCCTGCGGGCTGAGCTGCCGGATGGCCACGCCGGCCACCCGGTCCGGGTGCTCGAAGACGAGTTCGGAATAGGTGAGGGGGTCGTGCTGTCCGTCGTCGCCGATGAGGATCCAGTGGATGTCGGGGTACTCGATGATGAGGTTGCGCAGCTGGATCTTCTTGTGCTCGGCGCCGTCGCGGAAGAGGCCGGTGGGGGTGGGTCCCCAGTCGGTGAGCAGGAGGGGTCCGGTGGGGAAGTTGTGGCGTGCGAGGAAGTCCACGAGGGTTCCGAAGGTGTTCCAGGCACCGGTGGACAGGTAGAAGACGGGCATGTTGGGGTGGTTGCGGCGTAGTTCGGCGTAGAACTCGGCCATGCCGGGTACGGGGCGTCGTTGGTCGGTGCGCTTCACCCAGGCGTTCCAGGCGGCGATGAGTGCCCGTGGCAGCCAGGTGACCAGGACGGTGTCGTCGATGTCGGAGATGATGCCGTACCGCACGTCCGAGTCCACGATGAGGATGCGGGCGCTGGTGGCGGGTCCGTCTGCGGGTTCGAGGCTGACCTCGTGCCATCCGGGTGTCAGGCCATGGTCGTGAACGAGGACGTCGATGTAGCCCTGAGCGTTGGTCCGGGATTCCACCACGAGGTCGCCGATGCGGACGGACACCGGGATGTCGCTGACCTGGGTGGTGAAAAACTGCCGCCAGCCGCGCTGGACCTGGTTTGACGCCGGGTCGGGGCTCTCCATGAGGACGCGTCCGAGGACGTGGAGGCGGGTGGGGCTGCCGTAGCCGTGGAAGCCGGTGACGGCCGGTCGCCATCCCTGGGCTGCTTTACGACGCACCCCCGTCGCGTTGATCCGCCGTTCCACGGTGCGTGCGATGTCCGAGATTCCCATGGGGGTCAGCGTACGTGGATGTCCACCTCGGCACGGGGGATCTCGAGCGTGGGGGCCTTCGCGCGGGCGTAGCGGGCGGTGACATCGGCGCAGTCTGCACACACGTCCTCGGGGATGAGTCCGAGGCGGATGAGCTGGCCGAAGATCCGGCATCCGAGGCAGAATCCGAACGCGGCCTCGAGGGTGGCGGCGGCAGCGAGCATCACGAGGGTCACGGTGGCGGCGTGGTGCCAGCCGGGGAGGCTGAGGCTGAGGGCGGTGGCGCTGAAGGCGAGTCCGAGGGCCTGGGCGAAGCGTTTCGGGGCGCCGGCGGTGAGGCGGGGTGAGCGGCGCAGCAGCGGGACGAGCACGTGGACGGAGAATCGGGCGAGAGGGGAGTAGCGGGGGCCGCCGGCGACGCGCAGGGCGAAGCCGAGCGTCAGGAGGGTGAGCAGGAGCAGGCGGGTCGGGCCGGTGGTGAGGATGGTGGCCAGAGTCAGGAGGACGACCAGTCCCGCGGTGACGCGGGCGGCGTGCTCGTTGACGGTGGCGGGGAAGGCGAGGAGCGGATGGGCCATGCCAAGGAGCCTAGACCGGTAGGTCTGGGAATGAAAGACATGTCAGTCTGTGGGGTGTGTTGCCCTAGAATCGCGGCCATGAGCACACCCCTGGAGGAGATCCCCGGTGTGGGGCGTCCCGCCCGCGACGCCCTCACCGCCGCCGGTCACCCGTACCTCGAGTCGCTCGCCGGCGTGGACTGGGCGGAGTTGCTGGGGTTGCACGGCGTCGGCAAGCGGGGGCTGGAACGCCTGCAGGCGGCACTCCGGGAACGGGGGTTGAGCATGGCGAACGCCCCCGAGCCGGAGGAACGGGCGGCGGAGTGGACGCGCGGGCACACCGGCGTCAACGCCCCCGACCTGCGGACCGCGGAGACGACGCAGTCCCCGGCCGGGTACGTCGACGGCCTGGAGGGGCGGCGCCGGGAGCACGGGCGTCTGCTGCTGGAGATCTTCGCCCGCGCCACCGGTGAGGAACCGGTCATGTGGGGGCCGAGCATGATCGGCTACGGGCGGGTGCACTACCGCTACGCCACGGGCCGGGAGGGCGACACCTTCCACGTCGGTTTCAGCCCGCGGAAGGCGCGGATCTCCCTCTACGGGCTGCAGGGGGCGCCGGGTGCAGATGAGCTGCTCGCGCAGCTGGGCAAGCACCGGACCGCGGTGTCCTGCGTGTACGTGAACAAACCGGAG
>Ga0123329_1004713_pt1 | contig 10542 bp, 8 predicted proteins | sample BioC12SIPDNA_FD_89703 | JGI IMG/M metagenome (GOLD analysis project Ga0123329, IMG submission 89703) | Anaerobic biogas reactor microbial communites from Washington, USA - Biogas_R1_B C12 SIP DNA | ecosystem: Engineered > Bioreactor > Anaerobic > Unclassified | place: Washington, USA | collected... | reverse complement strand
GTCGCGGGGGTGGTCTATGCCCTGCGCCGCCAGCCCGAGGAGCAGTATCCCATCGGCCCTCTGATCTATGGTGTGGTGCGATTCGTGCTGAACGCCACGCGCTCCATTGAGCCGTTCGTCTGGGCACTCATCTTTGTGACCTGGTTCCGCCTCGGACCTTTCCCCGGCATGGTGGCGTTGATGGTGCACTCGGTAGCCGCGCTTGGCAAGCTCTATTCGGAGCAGATCGAGTCGATCGATCCTGGTCCGCTGGAGGCAGTCCGGGCCAGTGGCGCCACTGAGCTTCAGACGATCGCCTATGCCGTCGTTCCGCAGATCATCCCGCCTTTCATTTCCTTCACCATCTATCGCTGGGACATTAACGTGCGGATGAGCACCATCATCGGTTTGGTGGGCGGTGGCGGCATCGGACAGATGCTCTTCCAGTATCAGAATCTGGCGCAGTGGCGTCAGGTGAGCGTGGCCGTGATCTTGATTGTTGCCGTGGTGATGACGCTGGACAATGTCAGCGCCAAGATTCGAGAGCGCCTGGTCTAGCGGCGGGAGGGATCCATCGCCGCCGGCCGACTCTGCCGTAACGAGAACGGGGGCGCGTACCCAGCGTACGCGCCCCCGTTGGCTTTCTGGAGATGCTAGAGCGATTGCGCCTCGCCCAGCTTGATGGCCTCGAACATCTTGATGCTCTGCAGCGGGCGAACCATGCCGAGGATCACGATCGCCAAGGCGACGCCTACGATTCCCCATACCCGCCAGACGCCCTCCCAGGCGATCTGCACAATCAGCGGCGGCAGGGGCAACGTCTCAGCATAGCTAACTTGAAGGAACGGCAGGAACAGGTGGCTCATCCAGATGCCGACAGCTGCTCCGGCCAGGAGGCCCAGCGCGACGATGATGGTTTGCTCCAAGATCACGAGGAGCCACAGTTGCGTCTGAGTCAGCCCGATGGCTCGCAACACGCCGAACTGGATCGTCCATTGTCGCAACGATAGGAACGCGTACAGCATCAGGCCGAGCATGCTAAGGAAAGAGATGATCATAAAGCCGATGGAGAGGAACCCGAACAGCCCCACCCGCTCCAGACGGCTTTGCTCGTTAGTGATGCGGTCCAGTGCGCTGGTGATGTTGTGGATGCGAAAGCCAGCCTCCTCCAGCCCTTCGGCTAGCATCTCTGTATCGGCCGTGCGGTCCACGTCCAGCCAGAGCTTGCCCGTAAGAGGGTAGCCTAACTGCATCTCGAGATAGCTGATGTTAGCCAGGATGATCAGCGGGGCTCCCGTCTCATTCTCAGGCGGGTAGATCGTTGGGAACATCTCGATGGTTCCAGCGACCCGAAGCTCCAGGCGACTCCCCTCGGCGTTGTTGACGCGCACGTTGAGCGAGTCGCCGATGGTCAAGCCCTTGGATGCGAGAAAGGCGCGGTTGACGATACAGGCGCGCTGATCATAGGCCAGCTCGTTCATGAGAGCGCCCAGCGAGCGTTGCGCAAAGTCCTGACGGAAGAACGCAACCGATGGAAGCGTCGTGCGTTCCACGCCAATGACGGTGCCGCGGTCGCCTGTGTCGGCTCTCACGCCCAGGGTGGCGACGCGGCTGGCGGTTCGCACCCCTTCTATGTTCTCCGCCTCGCTAGACGGCATGGTGTAGATGACCACGTCGGTGGCTTCTTCTTCTTCCTCGGTCTCCTCGGACGCCGGATCAGGGCTACCGAACATGCCCGCGCTTCCCGGACGGCCCTCCATCCAGGCAGCCTCGTCCACCGCCACCTCGGCGCCCACAGCATAGAGGGCTCGCTCGGTGACGTTGTGGTCCAGCGTCTTGGCCAACGAGGCCGTGTAGACGGAGAGACCCACCGTAATCACCAGCAGTAGCAGCACGCCATAGTAGGTTCCCGAACGCGACAGGCGGCCGAAAGAGATCAGCGGCACGGTTCCCGGCAGCATCCGGCTGAGCCAATGCAGCAGATTCATGACCAACGGAAAGACGCGGATGAACAAGAGCCCGATAGAGATGACAAAAAGGGTCGGGGCGATCAGCAGCAAGGGATTCTGTAGCGGGTCGCCTTGGCCGCCCAGGAGAAAGCTGATGGCTCCCTCTTGCTGGAGCATATAGAGGCCATAGAGCGACGCGCCAAAGAGGATTATATCCAAGAAATAGCGCTGCCACCAGGGCTGTTCCATCGAACGCGCCAGGAACTGCTTGAAGGTGATGATGGTCAACCGCGCCCACTTGAAGGCTGGCAACAGGCAGGAGACGGTTCCCACGATGATACCCAAGACGCCAAGCTGGATGCTGGTGGTGGTGGCCCGGACCGTGAGTGGCTCTGTGCGTGAGAACTGCAAAAAGCCTTGCGTCTGCCCGATGAGCTGGGCCATGAGCCGGCCCAGGGCCAGGCCGGCCGCCAGGCTAATGGCGCCGAGCACCAGGCTCTGCGCCAGGTACAGCTGCAGCACCTGCGGGGTGCTGGTTCCACGACTCTTGAGCAAGGCGATCTCGAGTCGCTGCTGGGTCACCGAAAGGGTCGAGACAAAGATCACATAGCCCAGCGACAGCAAGATGATGGGGATGCTGAACGTTAGCAGCACCTTGCTCTGTAGGGCCACCGAGCGCTGATAGCGCTCCAGGGCCCAGGCCGGCGAGATGGGAAAGTTGACGTCAGGCAACAGGTTCGACATCTGGGCGCGGATACGCCCAATGGCGCCGATGACGCGGCGGACATTGCTGGCCTCGACGCTGCCGCCATCATAGATCTGATGCCATCCAGCGTAGGTCAGGCTGTACGGCTGCTCGGTGACCACGATCCGACTCAGGTACGTGGCTTCCGGCATGATGAGCAGGTTGTCAAAACTGGATGGCTGGAGGAACCAATACAGATCCTGGGGATCGGTGGCGACCCAGATGCCCACCAGGCGGATCTCGTCCTCAAAGCGCCGCGCTTGCATCAGGTCGGTGTTCTCTTCGCGGCGGTAGATGACAAACTCATCGCCAACCTGAACGCCCAGCTCGTTGGCCTTGCTCTGGGTCATGATGACCGGAATCGGCTCGCCAGGGTTGGTAGTGCCAGGGAACGAACCCTCAACCAAGGTGATATGATCCTGGATATCGCGCACGAACCCCGTCTGCAGGCGCGTTAGGGAGCGCCGTCCCGCATCGCCGGCATAGAGGTCGGTTCCCTGGGGAAACAGCGAAAAGAGATCCGAGTGCACGTACAGCGTTGACTGCGAGAGAGGCAACCCCATGGTGGCGGGTGCTGTCGATGCCAGGTACCGATCGGCGGCGGCGATCTCTTCCCAGCGGACATCGCGTCCTGGAAGCCGGCTGTAGAGGTACATAAAGGAAAAGGCTGGGCGGTTCCCACGCTCCATCGAGCCCAGCTCGTCAGCTAGAATGCGGTTGTTGGCCGCCTCTACGTACATCGGAATGGACGAACTGAGGGTGACCACCGTGATCAGGCCAACCAGCATACCGACGGTTAGCTCGGGGGCGCTGCGGAGCCTGCGGAACGCAAACCAGAGGACGCCAAAGAACCGGCTTATAGCTGTCGAGATGCTCTTCATAAAGCCTTTCCAGTATCTCCAGACACCACATGCAGCAACGCCTCTGCCCCATCTGCCGGCGCCCGGCATCCGAGACAGAGGCGATCAGAGACGGGCGCCTAGACCTTGAGGGCGCCGGACGTGAGACCCTGGATGAACAGCTTGCTCGTGAAAGCAAACATGATCAAGAGGGGAATGGCGCTGATGGCGTAGGCGGCGTTTAGCGGGCCCCAGCTCGTATAGTACTGGCCCTGGAAGCCCCACAGGCCAAACACAATGGTCTTGTACCTGTTGCTAGAGATGGTGACTGACGGCCAGATCACGGCATTCCAGGTGCTGGTGACGTTCATGATGGCCAACGTGCCCAGGATTGGCGCCGAGAGCGGTAGCACGATCCGGCGGAGCACGCCGAACTCGTTAGCGCCGTCCAGCCGAGCCGACTCGAACAACTCCCCGGGCAGCCCCTCGAAAAAGGTGCGCAACAAGAGGATGCCGAACGGCTGGCCTCCCGCGATCCAGGGGAGAATCAGTACCCAGTAGCTATCCAGGAGCTTGAGATCACGCACCAAGATAAACGAGGGAACCAGCGTCAGCACACCGGGGATCATCATCAGCGCGATAATCAGGATGTACAGAAAGCCTTTGCCAGGGAAATCAAAGCGTCCGAACACGTAGGCGCTTAGTGAGCAAAAGGTTACCACGCCCACAGCCGTTACGCCGCTGGTAAAGATCGAGTTCCATACATAGCGGCCGACGGCCTGCCAGGCGTAGCGATAGTTCACAAAGTGCATCGGGAGCGTTGGTACCCATCGAGCGTGGACAAACTGAGGATTGTCCTTGACACTCATAAAGAGCATGGCAATAAAGGGATAAAAGGTCAGAAGCACGAGGATCCAGAGCACGAAATGTAGGAGTGGCTGACGCTTTTTGAGCTGCGCCCACCAAGTGGTCTGCGTTTGGATGTGTTCCATCGTTCGGTTTCTCTCCGTCGGGTTGGGCCGCGCGTTGGCGGGCTAGCCTAGCCGGTAATATCGCTGGCGGACTTGACGTAGCGCATGTTGATGTAGGTGGCACCCAGAATCAGGATGAACGTTACCAGACCAATCGCGCTGGCATAGCCGATGCGGTTGTAGGAAAAGGCCTCCTGATACATGACCAAGCCTGGCATCATGCTCGAATAGCCCGGCCCACCATTGGTGAGAATGAGCTGCGACTGATAGGCCTGCAATCCCCCGATGACTCCAAGGATCAACAGCAGCTTGACCTGGCCCATGACCAGCGGGAGATCCACCCGGAAAAAGCGGCTGACGCCCTCGGCGCCGTCGATCCGGCTGGCATCAAAGATCTCTTGGGGAATGCTCTGCAAGCCCGCAAGGTAGATGAGTACGTTGACGCCGCTGACCCAGGGAAAGCCCATGATCATAAAGGACTGAAGCACCGTCTTGGGGCTGCCCAACCACGGCTGTCGCCAGCCCTCGCCGCCGATGGCCTCCAGGATGATGTTGAGGATACCTACGTTGGGGTCAAGAATGAACCGCCACAGCAGTGTGCCGACCAGACCAGGCACGACCATGGGGATGATGAACAACAAGCGGTAGATGTAGCGCCAACGGTCCTGCGCGACGTTAAAGATCATCTCGGCTACGATCAGGGGAACCGAGATCCCGATCAGCAGGTTAAAGCCTAGCAGGATGAACAGGTTCCTCCACGAGGCTAGGAACACGCGATCTGTAAAGAGCTCGCGAAAGTTCTGCAGGCCGATGAACACGCGCTTGCTGAAGCCATCCCACTGGAAGAACGAGTTGTAGATGGCAGAGATCGGTGGATAGTAGCTAAAGATTAGCAGAAGGGTAAAGGTTGGTATCAGAAACAGGTAGAGATGCTTGCTGTGCCAAAGACGTTTCCAAACCGACATAGCCCTTCTCCTTGCGTGTCTGATGCGGCGCTGCTCTGTCGCTGCCTGGGCCGGCCTACTGGACGAACTCGCCGAGACCAAGGACATGGTGAGCCCGAATGCCGAACGCGGCAGGGCACCGTGCGCCCACGCTAAGTGGAAACATGATGCGCTGCCGCGTGCAGTCGATCTCGCGTCGTCACGGGCGCTACGCACTCCTCTGGGCCGTTGAGGTATCGTCTAGCGTACCGGCGTCCCCAAGCGAAAGTTCGTCACACGTCGACGCTCTCGCCTAGAGACTAGGCCATTATATCCTACCTATGAGAGCGGTGTCAAAGGTTTTCTGTCCCCTGCGCTGCCGGCTTGAGGTGCATGTTAGTGACGGCCCAGATAGTGTGAGAGCGCCGCTCTCACGGCGGGCAGATGGCGCTCTGTATGGATCTTGGGCCAAGGCGAGTCAGTCGCTCCATGGCGGATGACCATGCCCAGCTCGGACAGGTGGATGACCGGGTGCTCTTGGTTGCCGACTCGCAGCCTACGCGGGGCGCCATCGAGGAGCTGCTCGCGCGCTGCTTGGCCGGACACGCCCTGGAGGATGCCGGCTACGTCAGCTCCGAGCGTCAGGATCAGGCGGGGCTTGGCCAGGGTAACCTCGCGGGTCAGCCAGTCGAGGCTCTGGCGCGCCAGCACCTCAAAGTGGCTGCGAGTCTCGTACTCGGGCCAGATGGTGCCCAGTCTACGATAGGCGTCGATCTGATCGCGTGTGAGCAGGTACACGTGGACCAGGTGCGTCAGCCAGCACTGGCGCCGCTGGAGATCCAGCGGGAGCAGCAAGGCTTCTTCTAGCTGGGCGCCGCTGCTGTGCGAGCGCGGACGATGTCCGTCAAAGTAGAGCTCGTTGGGATAGGGCCGCGGGACATCGGCCACGGGCACATCGCGCTCGTCGCCAACGTGGGCATAGATCGTCTCCGGATGGCGCCCGATGATCATGACGGCGCCAGTGGCCGTGTCGATCGGCACCACCGGACGGATCGGGTTGCCATACAGGTACTTGAACGTGGCAGGCAGCTCGAGATCGGCCGCATACTCGTGGTAGAGCTTGCGCTGAAAGGCTCGGATCGGGTCGAGTAGATCAGTCATGTCTGCGCCTCGTGGATGAATCGGCCTATGGGAACTAGGCTCCGCCGGCCCCCAACGCCATGAGCAGGCCGAGCACGATCTGTACGGCCATCAGCACCAGGCTGGCGCGGCCCAGCCACCGGTGGACGGCGCGAACGGTGCGGCGCCTGGCCGCGGCCAGCCGGGTCTGCAGCAGCCCGAGCGCGGGCGTTGCGGCCAGTAACACGGCCAGCAGGTAGCCCAGGTAGGCGTGAACACCGCGCCCGTGACCCGTGCCAGCGCCTGCCACCATGGCCCACCCGATGATGACCCCTGCCAAGGCCAAGGCGCCACCCGCGCCTGCCAGTGCTCGGTGCGTCTTGAGCCACCAACGCTTCTTTTTGGCATAGCGCGCGATCATCGCGCCTGTCAGGATGCAGAGGAACCCCGCCCCTGTCGCCGCCGCGTGGAAGGGCCAGATTCGCGGCGAGTCGGCGCTGGCGGAAACGCCTGTGGCCAGGTCGATGGTCGCCATGCCAGCGGCGCTGTGTCGGCCGGTATAGCCATCACGTGAACCGTAGGCCCAAATGATGTTCAGCGAGCCCTCGACCGGCACGTCTTGATCGTAGGCGTCTCGGGTAACGAGCGGGCGGACTAGCTCGATCACGGTGCGTCCATCGGCCTCGTTGCCGGCGGCCTCGAGGATGTCGTCGGTGCCGCCCAGCTCCTCGTCGGGTGGGTGCTCGCCCCAATCGTCAGTGGCGTAGCAGTCGGCCGTGCCCATCGAGCCGTCCTCGTTCACCCACCCAAAGAGCATGTCGGCGCCCTGCATGCGCCCCTCGGGCTCAAGGCCCAACGACACCCAGCCGGTGGTCTCGGCTTCCATGGCCAGGTATAGCCGATCGCCCATAGTGCGCCAGTGCAGAACAAAGCTCCCACCGGCATAGGTGGCCGAGCCACTGTACTCGCCCTCGTGGCTCACGCCATCGACGCTGATCGGCGACTGGGCCTGAACCGGTAAAGCGACCAGTAACAGCAGCGCCGTTGCCAGCAGACCTGCCAGGATTCGCGAGGATCTCATCGGCTCTCCTCTGGGGCTCCGGGGGTGGACACAAAGGCACGCGAACACTATAACATAGGCGGCGCCGCGGTAGCAACAGCGCTGGCGCAAGCGGTGTGCCGAGTGAAGGAGGATCACGATGGAGTTGAACCTGCTATCGACCATCAAAGGATCGATGATGGATGGTTTCTTGCCACAGGGCTGGGATCTGGCCAAGATGGACCGCTGCTGCGAGCTGACCGCGGAGCAGATGCTGCAGCCTGCCGGGCACTGGCACGCGTCCTTTCAACCAGCGGGCTGCGCCAGCTTGTCCGACCTCGAGGTCAAGATGGGGCATGACATTGCCCGGGAGATCCTGATCGCGCGAGACGCCGGGCAACCGTTGGCGCTGATCCTGCCGGTGGGACCCATGGGCATGTACCGTTGGCTGGTCTACTTTTGCCAGATGTGGGAGCTGGACTGCCAGCATGTGCATGGCTTTAACATGGACGAGTGGAGCGACGCCGAGGGGAACACCTTGCCCCCCGAGGCCCCGGGGGCGTTCCAGGGGGCTATGGAGCAGGCGCTGTACGGACCGCTGGGAGCGTTGACGGTGCCTGAGGCGCAGCGGCACTTTGCCACCCGTGAGAGCTTGCCGCGCTATGCCGAGCAGATCGCCGCGCTGCGGGCTCGTGGTGCCCGGCTGGTCACCGTGTACGGCATCGGGCGGGTGTGCCACATCGCCTTCTGGGAGCCGCATTTTGCGGCCGAGTACGAGAACGCCGAGGCATGGAGGCAGCCCACGCATCGCCTCGGCGCAAGGCTGCACCCCCTGACCATCGAGCAGAATGCGATCACCTCGTTCAAAAGCCGCACTACTGCCATCCCCTGTTTTGCCAACACCATCGGCCCGGGCCTGTTCCTCCAGTCGGACCGCTGCATCGGCGGGGCCGACGGGGCGCTGGGGCGTGGCATGACCTGGCAGGCCATGTCGCTTCGAGTGACGTTGCAGTATGGCCCCGACATTTGGGTGCCGTCGAGTTGGATGCCGACGCTGCCCGGCACGCTGTACTATTTGGATGAGCTTGCCCAGCCGCTGGTGGCTGAGGCAAACTAGGGAGGGTTTCAGACGTGACTGAGCACAAGATTGGTGTCATCATGCCGTTGGCCGAGTTCGTCGAGGACGGCCCCTCCCAACTGGAGGCGCTGGGCCTTTGCTGGGTACAGCTCAATTGCTGGGATCCGGCGCTCTATACGGCCGAGAACCTGCGCCGGACGCGAGAGGTGCTTGGCCGTGGGATCGAGGTCTCGAGCCTATGGGCCGGGTGGGGCCGCCCGGCGGTGTGGGATTTCGTCGAGGGCCCGCTGACGCTGGGCATTGTGCCCGAGGCGTACCGGGCCGCGCGGATCGACATGCTCAAGCGCGGCGCTGACTTTGCGGCCGAGCTGGGCTTGAGCGACCTGACCACGCATATGGGGTTCATCCCTGAGAATCCCGCCACGACCGAGTATTGCGGCGTCGTCGCGGCCGTGCGTGAGCTGGCGACCTACTGTCGGCAGCGCGATCTGTACCTCAACTTTGAGACCGGCCAGGAGACGCCTACCACCCTGATGCGAATCATCGCCGACGTGGGCACCGGCAACCTGGGCGTCAACCTGGACCCCGCCAACCTCTTGCTCTATGGCAAGGCTAACCCGGTCGACGCGGTGGATATTCTGGTGGACCCGGCCTCACAGCGCACACTGGTGCGGGGTGTGCACGTCAAGGATGGCGAGTATCCCACCGACCCGCAGCGCCTGGGCGAGGAAAAGCCAGTCGGCCAGGGACGGGTTCACTTTGAGCAACTCGTGCCCAAGCTGCTGCGCTATGGCTATGACGGAGCGTGGATCATTGAGCGCGAGATCAGCGGTCCGCAGCAGAAAGAGGACATTCGCTCGGCGCGGGCCCTGATGGAGTCCATCCTCGATGGTGGAGCGTAGGGGGGTGGGGAGGTAGCGTGACGGAGAGGTTCCGCTTTTACGACCTGCGCGGTGGCCGTGGCTCGCGCGACATCGACATCATCTTCCCAGGGTGGTCGCCGGGCGATGAGCGGGTGCTGGCCGTGAGCCCCCACGACGATGACGCCCTGTTGGGTGCTGGCTATGCCCTGGTGGCGGCCCAGGAAAACGGAGGGGTCGCGCACGTGGCCATCTGTTGCGATGGAAGCGCCGGGTATAGCCGCGTCCAGGATCGTGACACGATCGTGGAGCGGCGCCGGCGCGAGTCGATGGCTGCGTATGGGGCCATGGGTATCCCCGCTGAGCGGGTGCACTATTTGGGATTCCCCGACTTTTCGCTGATAGGCCATCTGGGATGGAAGCTGGCCACGGGCCAGCTGGGTACGCTGCAGCCGTTCATCACCCTACTGCGGCGGATCGGCGTCACGCGGTTGTTGATCCCCAACGGCTATCGCGAGCATCTGGATCACACGGCGGCCTACGACCTGGGCCGCTACGATGGCCCCCAAGCCGGAGACGCCGTCGGGGCGGACTGGGGCAAGCCGTCAGTCATCCGCAGCACGCTCCAGTACGCGGTCTGGGCGGACCTGAGCCCGGAGGTCGCCTTGGTGCACGGGGCGCCCACCGAGATCCGGGCGAACCGAGCCCTGGTGGCGCCCTATGCGCTGGAGCACCAGATCGCCGAGGCGCTGGCGGCCTGGGAGTCGCAGCAACAGATCATCGCCAGGCTTCTGGAGCAGCGACGGGAGCGCGACTGCGGTATGGGCCTGATGGAGCTGTATGTGGTGCTGGACCCGCGCCCCAAACTGGACTATGCCCCGTATGTGCGGCTGCTGAACAGCCTCCCGCCAGTCGACTAGCGCTTGTCCAGCGGCAGCCAGGTGCGGTAGGGCGTGCCCGCCGCACCCGCGCTGGCGAAATCGCATAGCACCAGGCGGGTTCCATCGGCGGCGTAGGTCTCAAGGGCGATCCAGGGCTCG
>Ga0123329_1004711_pt1 | contig 10548 bp, 10 predicted proteins | sample BioC12SIPDNA_FD_89703 | JGI IMG/M metagenome (GOLD analysis project Ga0123329, IMG submission 89703) | Anaerobic biogas reactor microbial communites from Washington, USA - Biogas_R1_B C12 SIP DNA | ecosystem: Engineered > Bioreactor > Anaerobic > Unclassified | place: Washington, USA | collected... | reverse complement strand
TGGCCCCGCCGCAAGCGGGCACGGATCTGCCACGCCACGTCGACGATGGGAACCCACAGCACGAGCAGCGCCGTAGCCACCTTGGCCCCCGCAATGATGGCCATGGCCCCCAATGCGAACCCCAGGAGGTAGGCCCCGCCGCCCAGGTAGATGCGGGCTGGCGGCAGGTTGAACAGCAAAAAGCCCGCACAGCACCCCAACAGGGCGAGCGGCAGCAGCGCCACGGTGCCTTGGCCCAGGCGCAGCATGTGGGCGCACAAGATGGCGCTGGCGATGGCGGTGACGCCCGTCGCCAAGCCGTCCACGCCGTCGAGCAGGTTCATGGTGGTGCCAAAGCCGATCAGCCAGACCAGGGTGATAGGCAGCATGAGGTACCAGTCCACCTTGACCTGCTGATCGGTAAAGGGGCTGTTGAACAACTCGATGATGACGTCAAAGCGGATAGCTGCCAGGGCCGCGATGGCCAGAAAGAGGGCCTGGCACCAGCTGGGGAGCTCGTAGCGGTCGTCCAGCAGACCGCCAACCCACACGATTCCCACGCCCAGCAGCATGCCCGTCACCCGGTACCACTCGCCGGGGTCGCTGCGGGGAACCCACCGCGTGGCCAGGATGGCCGCCAGCAAGGCGGGGTAGAGCGCCAGCCCGCCGATGCGGACGATACGCCCCTCGTGCTTCCGGCGGCCGCCGGGCACCGCCTCGATGCCCAAGCGGCGCCCCAACCAGATGGCCAGCGGCGTGAGCAGCACGGTTCCCAGCCACGCGATGGCGAACGCGAGGGCAAAGCTGCGCGCTGGAATCATGCCACCGGCCTCCTCGAAACGCCTCAGCCGGTGCCGAACTGGCGGTCGCCCGCATCACCCAGGCCTGGCACGATATAGCCTTCGGGCGGGTCTTCCGGTCGCGCCGGTGGGGGGGTGAGGTGATCGTCGATGGCGCCGATATGGATGTCCACGTCGGGGTGGGCAGAGGTAAGCGCCTGAATACCCTCGGGCGCGGCGATGATCCCCACGAACTTTATCCGGTGGGCGCCCCAGCGCTTGAGCACGTCGACGGTGGCGACGGCCGAGCCGCCGGTGGCCAGCATGGGGTCCAGCACCAGGCAAAGCTGGACGGTGGGGTTGACGGGCAGCTTGTTATAGTACTCGACGGGCTGGAGGGTGCGGTGGTCGCGGTAGAGGCCGATATGCCAGACCTCGGCGGCAGGCATGAGATCCCAGATACCCTCGACCATGCCGAGGCCGGCCCGCAGGATCGGCACGAGGCCGATCTTTTCGGCCAACTGGCGACCCTCGGTGTGGGCCAGGGGCGTCTCCACGGCGCGCGGCTCTAGCGCCAGATCGCGGGTAGCCTCATAGGCGAGCAGGATGGCGACCTCGCGGACCAGCTCGCGGAACTTTTTCGGCTCGGTCTGCACGTCGCGCAGCAGGGCGAGCTTGTGCTGCACCAGCGGGTGGGAACAGGGATGCACGCGCGGCCCGAAATCCATGCGGGAACCTCCTTGCTTGGAAAAAGGGGTAGCCGGCGTGTGCTGGCTACCCCTGTATGACGCGATCTGGTCAGCCCTCTAGGCTGTGCACTCTTCCTCGTGGAGCAAGCGCTCCCACTCCTCATCCACCTTTTGCTGGATCTCTTCCAGGAGACCAGCATTGGCGGGGCGGAACAGGTGGCGGAAGCGGCCCTGGGTCTTGAACCAGTCGGCCACGGGCTTTTTCTCGCGCGGCTTGTAGTTCACGGTGACCTTGTAGCCGTTCTCGACCTCATAGAGCGGCCAGTAGCAGGTATCGGCTGCGAGCTGGGAGATATCCAGCGCGCCTTCGGTGGCATGCCGCCAGCCGCGGGGGCAGGGCGCCAGCACGTTGAGCACGGCGGGGCCGTCGGCGGCGGCCGCCTTTTTGGCCTTGGTCATAAGATCGCGCCAGTTGTGAGGCGCCGTCTGGGCGACGTACGGGATATCGTGCGCGGCCATGATCTTGGTGAACGGCTTGCGCCACTGGGTCTTGCCCTGGATGACCTCACCCGCGGGGGAGGTGGTGGTGTGGGCGCCGCGCGGCGTCGCGCCAGAGCGCTGAATGCCAGTGTTCATGTAGGCCTCGTTGTTCAGGCACACATAGATAAACTTGTGGCCGCGCTCGAGGGCGCCCGAGATGAACTGGAGGCCGATGTCATAGCTGGCACCGTCGCCGCCAAAGGCCAAAAAGGTGATCTCTTTGTCCTCGGGGATGGCGCCCCGGCGCTTGAGCGCCTTGAAAGCCGCCTCGGCGCCGGAAATGGTCGTCGCCGAGTTCTCAAAGGCGTTGTGGATCCAGGGCACGCGCCACGAGGTAAAGGGGTAGACGGTGGTAGAGACCTCGAGGCAGCCGGTGGATACGCCGATGACCACGGGCGTATCGATGGCGTGCAGGATCTGACGCACGACGGTGGGCTCGGCACAGCCCGCGCAAAGGCGATGGCCGGGGGCCAACCGCTCCTCGTTGCTGACGACATCGCGAAGGCGAATCCGAATTCTGTCTGCCATGGTGGATAGACTCCTCGTTTATCTTGGCACAGCGTACGCGAGACGCGTCGCCGTTGAGCCGGTCATCACTCGCGCAGCCCGAGGTATCGCACCATCGCGCCACGATCGCCCTCGGCGGCCACCTCGGCCAGGTCAGCATAGGCGGACTCGATCATGGACGGCATCGTGTCGCGTCCACCGAGCCCAAAGATATAGTTCACCACCGGCAGACCGCTAACGCCCTGGTTGTAGAGGGCAGCCGTCAGGTCGGTAAAGATGGGCCCCTGGCCTTCGGGCGCGCCGAACGAGATGGCGCGATCGAGCACGGCCACGGCCTTGCAGTTGGCGATGGCGTCGACGATCATCTCGGCGGGGAAGGGACGATAGACGCGCGGCTTGAGCACGCCCACCTTTTGGCCCTTGGCGCGCAGCTCGCGGGCGACGGCGCGCGCCGTGCCAGCGGTAGAGCTGAGCACGATGATGGCCAGCTCGGCGTCATCCATGCCATAGGCGTCTAGAATCGGCTGCGGGCGGCCCGAGAGCTTGGCGTATTCGTCGCTGACCTCTTGGATGACGCGCAGGCCGTTGTCGATGAGCACTTGGCTCTGTTCACGCTTGTGCTCGAAATAGTAATCGGTGAAATCCCAGGCACCAAAGGTGGCAGGGTTGTCGGTATCGAGCAGCGTGATCTCGGGCTCGTACTGGCCCACGAACTCGCGCACCACCTCGTCGGGCAGCAGCCCCACGCGCTCGACGCCGTGGCCGGTGATAAAGCCATCCTGGCAGCTCATCACGGGCGTGAGCAGATCGAGGTGCTCGGCGATGCGCACGGCCTGGATGGTGTTGTCATAGGCTTCTTGGCCCGTCTCGGCATAGATCTGCACCCAACCCGCGTCGCGGGCGCCCATGCTGTCCGAGTGGTCACAGTGAATGTTCAGCGGGCCAGAAAGGGCGCGGTTCACCACGGTGAGCACGATGGGGAGGTGCATGCCCGAGGCGATATAGAGCTCCTCCCACATGAGGGCCAGGCCATTGGCGGCGGTAGCCGTCATGGTACGGGCGCCGGCCGCCTCGGAGCCGATGCAGGCGCTCATGGCCGCGTGCTCGCTCTCAACGGGGACAAACTCGGTGTGGACGATGCCATCCGCTACGTACTGGGAAAAGTTCTGGACAACCGCCGTCTGGGGGGTGATGGGGTAGGCCGCCACCACGTCGGGGTCGATCTGTCGCATGGCCTGCGACACGGCATTGGCCCCGTCCAGAGGCATGTACTTGCTTTCAACCGCCATGTAGGTCTCCTTTGCCATCTAGGTTCGGCGCGGCGATTACGCGTCCGCGTCCGTCTCGGGGATCATCTGAATGACCTTGCCCATCTCGCCGGTAACGGCGTGGGGCTTTTTGATGTTGACAGGGCAGGCCTGGACGCAGATGCCGCAGCCCTTGCAGTGGTCATAGTCGAACTCGGCCACCTTGCCATCTTCGATGGTGATGGAGGAATCGGGGCAAACGATCCAGCAGATCAAGCATTGGGTGCACTGTTCCATATCGCGGACGGGGCGCATGGTGCGCCAGGTGCCGGTGATATAGGTGACAGAGTTGCCCGCGTCTCGCACAACGCCACCGGGGCTAACCTCACGCCAGGGGCGATCCAGCGACGGGGCTTCTTTCTTGGTCATCCTTACTACTCCTATCGGTTGTGGCGCCGCATGGGCGCGCCAGCTATGGTAAGCGAGTGGCTAGCCCTCGACGCACTCGTCATAGGCGCGGCGGAGGGAGCGCACATTGGCCTCGATCACCTCGGGGCGAAGCTTTTCGCCCAGGCGCTCGCGGGCGGCGTGGATGGCGTCGTCGAGGCTGATCAGGTCAGACACGCGGGCCACCACACCCAGCATCATGGTGCTGGGAATATCGCGCTTGAGCTCTTCCATGGCGATCTTGGAGGCGTCAACACAAAAGACGCGCCCCGTGGTAAAACCGAGGCGCTCACGAATCTCCTGGGGAGTCTGGGGGGTGTTGACGAGCAAAGCCCCCTCGGCCACGAGGCCTTCGGTGATATCCACCACGCCGACCAGGTTGGGATTGACGACGATGACAATGTCGGGCTCGAGGACGGGGCAGTGAAACTCGATGGGCTCATCGCTGATGCGGTTATAGGACTTGATGGGGGCGCCCATCCGCTCGGAGCCGTACTCGGGAAAGGCCTGAATATATCGGCCCCCGCTCATGGCCGCTTCGCCCAGAGTCTCTCCCGCCGTGACCACGCCTTGGCCGCCGCGGCCATGCCAGCGGACCTCTATCATCTGGCTCATCCTTGATACCTCCCATTGTTCGGAATCGGACATTCGCGAGGCCGAAACCTCTCATTCGCTGCTCCCAAGCCAGAGAGCGCCCATGCACGCCAAGTTACAGGCCCGAACCTCTTACCGCTCGTTCGGCCTGGGGTCGTCTACAGTTATAGCCAGCAGGAGTTCTGTGTCAAGAGACTCGCGCTAGGGTTCGCAGCTAGCCTCTAGTCCTCGCGCGTGGCATCGTCGCGGCGGGTGGGGCGCGGACGTGGCGGGGGACCCCCACGGCGGATGCCTGCACGGGCCTCTTGTTGTTGCGCGCAGCGCACACAGAGCGTCGTCTCGGGCACGATCTCTAGCCGTTCAGGCGGGATGTCGTCGCCGCAGATCTCGCAGACGCCGTAGCGATCCTCTTCGACCATTTGGATGGCGCGATCCAGCTGCTCGACCTTTTCCTCGAGCCGCTGGATGAAGGAAAGCACCTTGCTGCGCTCATAGATGTCGGCCGCCGCGTCGACCAGATCCTCGTCACCGGCAGAGGCCGGCTCGATCTCGGCCCGGGCCTCGGCTTGGAGCCGCGCGATCTCGGCCACGGTGCGATCACGTTGCTCCGTGAGCTCGGCGAGCCGTTGCTCTTTGTCTCCCATGGCGTTCCCCTCGACCTCAGCTAGAAGCGGATGAGTGAAAAGATCGGATACCCGTCCAGCGCCTCACGGCCGTGAAGCGTCTCTAGTTCGATCAAAAAGGCCAGGCCGGCCACGTGGCCTCCCAGTCGCTCGATCAGCTCGCAGGTGGCCTTGGCAGAGCCGCCGGTGGCCAGCAGGTCATCTACGACCAGCACGCGATCACCGGGCTCGATGCCATCGGTGTGCATCTCGAGCTGGCTGGTGCCATACTCGAGCTGGTACTCGACGGTGATCGTCTCCGAGGGAAGCTTGCCGAGCTTGCGCACCGGCACAAAGCCAATCCCCAGCGCATAGGCCATGGGCGCGCCAAAGATAAAGCCGCGCGACTCGATGGCGACGATCTGGTCCAACTCTGCGTCAGCATAGTGGGCGACGAGGGCATCAACGGCGGCCTTGAAGCCGGCCGCGTCCCGAAGCAGCGTGGTGATGTCCTTGAAGAGCACTCCCTCGATGGGAAAGTCGGGCACATCACGAATGAGCTTGGCTAGATCGATCATGCGACGCCTCTCGCCTCCCTGAACGACAGAATGCGCGGCACAACAAGGCTAGATAGAACAATAGTCCCCGGCAGGGGACTCGACGGCCGCGACTTGATTGCACTTATCATAACACTTGGCAGCCGCAATGTCAAACCCTGTGGCGATCTAGCGACGGCTCTGCTAGCCGCATCGGGGACGAATCTGCCCGAAGCCGAGCGCTTTGTGGTATAATGGCGCATGTCGGGGATGTTCCTGGGTTAGCAGAGTAGGGAGGCGAGTTTGGCCCCGGTGAGTCACCGTGGTCTGGCCAGCATAACGCAGCGCAGCCCAGCGCTGCGTGCTCTTGTGTCGCTACTTGTGGCGGCGGCGCTGCTCGGCCTCGTCGGCTGCCAAGCCTGGTGGGAGACGTTGGCTCCGCCGACCGTCGCGGCCCCCACGGCCACCAGCCCCGTCAGCGCCGTGGCCGAGCCCACCACCACGCCGACCATGGCGCCCACCGCTACGCCGCACACGGACGCCTCTGAGCCCTTTACCCTGACGGTGTGGGCGCCGCCGGATGTGGCCGCGAGCGCCGAGGGGAGTGAGGGGCTGCTGGCCCAGGCGCGCCAGAGAGTGGCGGGCTCGTGGCCGAACGCCAGCATCGAGGTCTTGCCCAAGGCGCCCGACGGCCCCGGCGGCATTCCGCAGCTTCTAGCGGCCATGCAGCCGGTGCTTCCCGCGCATCTGCCGGACGCCGCGCTGGTCGACGCCGCCGAGATCCGCGGGCTGGTCGAGCGCGGCCTGGCGGTCCCGCTGGACGACCTGGTCTCGGACAGCCTGTGGGATGGCCTGTACCCCTATGCGGCGCAGGCCGTGACTGTGGATGGCGTGCGCTACGGCCTGCCGCAGGACGCCGACCTCACGACCATGTACTATAATTCGGGGATGGTGGCCGAGCCGCCGGGCGACTGGGCCAGCTTGGTGGGTGTCAGCGGCGGCTACCTTTTCCCGGCGGTGGCTGGGGATGACACCGCCTACCGCCTGTTCCTGGGGCACTATGCCGCGCTGAATGGGGCCTTGCGCGGCGAGGACGGCCAGGCGATGCTGGACGCCACCGTGGCCGCGCGGGTGCTGCGCGGCTATCGCGAGCTGGTGGAGGCGGAGTCCATTCCCGAGGGCGGGTTGAGCCTGGATTCCGCCGATAGCTGCTGGGCAGTGTACCTGACGGGCGAATCGGCAGTGAGCAGCGCCCGATCGTACCAGTACCTGCGGGATCGCGAGCGCGTGCGGCTGACGCGGTACGCGCCTCAGGCGTCCTTTGGGGGAACCGCGCCGCCGGTCGCCAACGTTCGGGCGTGGGTGATCCTGACCCATGACGCCACCCGCCAGGAGGTGGCCGGGCAGCTCATTTCGCAATGCCTGCTCCCGGCGCGCGCCGCCACGTGGCTGGCCGAGAGCCACTATTTGCCGACCACCCGTTCGTCGCTGCCGCTGCTGATCGAGGACGAGGATGAGCGCGCCTTTTGGGACAGCCAGCTCGTCAGCGCCGTGCCAGCCCCCGCGGCGGATGTGCGAGCCCGGCTGCGGCCCCTGGTGGAGCGGGCGCTGGTGGACGTTCTGGAGGGAGCGGCATCGCCCGAGCAGGCCGCGGTGACGGCGGCTCTGGCGGTGGATAGTGCACCATAGAGGAGGCCATCACGTACGCAGATAGCTTTTTCCGAGAGATCGCTAGCTTGGGCCGCGATGCCTGGCAGCGCATCCGCGAGATTCGCCAGGCCGACGTGGTGCTGGGCATTCCTTCTCACCGCAACGGGCGCACCATCGGTGAGGTGGTGGATGCCCTCGTGGAGGGTACCCGCCACTATCTAGGGGATTTGCGGGTGGTGCTGGTGAACGCCGACGGCGGCTCGTCGGACAATACCACGCGCTTTGTGCGGAACGCCGACGCCCCAGCCAACCTGGAAAAGATGGTCACCATCTATAACGGAAGCGCCGGCAAGGGCAGCGGCGTGCGCGCCATCCTCGAGATCGCTACGGCCCTGGAGGCGCGGGCCTGTGCCGTGTTCGACGCGCGTGTGCCGGGGATCACCGCCGAGTGGGTGCCCGCTCTGGTAAGCCCGGTGTTGGGCGGCGTGGACATGGCGTCGGGCTGTTACCGCCGCAGCGCCTATGACACGGCCGTCTGCGACAACCTGGCCTATCCCTTTTTGCGGGCCGTCTTTCGCACCGACCTGCGCGATCCGTTGGCCAGCGAGTTCTGTCTCTCACAAGAGATGACCAAGGACCTGGTGATGCGCGACGTCTGGGAGACGGATGTCTCGCGCTTTGGCATCAATATCTGGCTGACCACCGAGGCGCTGCTGGGCGACTGGCACGTCGGCCAGGTGGACCTGGGCACGCGACAGGAGGGCAGCATTGACCCGGGCTCGCTAACCGACTATCGCATCCTACACGCGGTGGGGACGCTCTTTCGCACCTTGACCATCCACCGCCGACGGTGGGTGGCTGACCCGGCCTTTGTCTCGGTGCCTTTTATCGGGGAGCGCAGCCCCGATTGCCTGGTACCCTGCACCGGCTGCCAGTGCCAGTTGATGGCGGGCATGCGGGAGGGGTTGGTCGAGTTTGGGCCGCTCATGGCAACGATCCTGCCCGGCGATGCGATCCGAGCCATCCAGACCATCAGCCGGATGGAGCCCGATCAGGTCACCTTTCCCGCCGGCCTGTGGGCCCGGGTAGTTTATTGCTTTGCGCTGGCCTATAACAAGGGCGACGGCGACCCCGATCGCGTGGCGGACACGTTCTTGTCGGTGCTGTACGGGCGCATCACCGCTTACCTCAACGAGACGCGAGGGCTCTCGTGCCAGCAGAGGGAGCAGGTCACCCTGGGCATCGTGAACGCCTTTGAGGAGGCCCGGCCCGGCTTTTTGCGGCAGTGGAACGGCTACGAGCCGTGGATGGACACCAACGAGCTGCGTTTCCCATGAGCCCAATTACGTCCCTAGAGCTAAAGGGCGGCCAGCTGCGCCCGCTGATCCTTTTGACCAACGACGACGGCATCGGGTCGCCCGGGCTCTGGGCGCTGGCCAGGGCCGTCCAGACGCATGGCGACCTCTTGGTGGTGGCTCCCGAGACGCAGCAATCGGCGGTGGGCCGCGGGTTGGGCGGCAATGGCGACCTGATCGTGCACCAGCCCCCAGCCGACGTGGGCGTGGTGGGATGCTACGGCGTGCATGGCACCCCGGCGGCCACCGTGCGGCAGGCGGTGCTGGCGTTGGCGCCCCGTCCGATCACCCTGGCCATCGCGGGCATCAACTATGGCGAGAACGTTGGCACCGGCATCACCGTCTCGGGAACGGTCGGCGCCGCCATCGAGGCCGCCAGCCACCACATCGCCAGCTTGGCGGTATCGGTCGAGACCGAGATCGATCACCACTTTTCCCATAGCGAGGATGTCGAGTTTGGCGCGGCCGCCGGGATCGCCGCGCGCGCCGCCCGCATGGTCCTGGCCGAGGGCCTGCCAACCGGCGTGGATGTGGTCAAGATCGACGTGCCCACCACCGCCACAGAGCAGACCCCTTGGCGGCTCACGCGCCTGACCCGCCAGCGCTATTTTGAATCCGTGGTGGTGGATGACGGCAACGGGCAGAAGACACTGCAGGGCTATAGCCGCGAGATTGACTGGGCGGCGCTAGAGCCCGATAGCGATGCGCACGCTCTGCTGGTCGATCGGGTGGTATCGGTCTGCCCGCTGACCATCGATCTCTCGGCCATGGAGGCCCTGCGCGCCAGCCAGACCTGGCGTCGCTGCTGCCAACCCGAACGCGCCTGACGGCGACCTGCCCAGGAGGAGGCCCCATGCCGCGCCCGCCCCGCAAGCACGCCCCCCGATGTGCCGGATTGCTCCTGGCCCTGGCGCTGCTGGTTGGGTGGGGCGGTCCGGTCGCGCGGGCCGAGCCATCGACCGCCGGGACGCGCTTGATCGTTCGCCTGGCCAGCCAGCCAGTCCTCGGCAGCGGCGACCTCACGGCCATGGCTGCGGACATGGTGGCGCTTGAGGCCAACCTGGCGGCAGAGCTTCCCGGCGCGGTGGTCGAGCATCAATATAGCACCCTATTCGCCGGCGCGGCGGTGCGGGTGCCGGGCGGCCCCCAGCAAGCCGCCGCCGCCCTGGCGGCGCTACCCGAGGTGGCCGAGGTCTACGAGGATATCGCCTTTGAGCTCGCCATGCAGGCCAGCGCGCCCGCCATCGGCGCCGACGCGCTGTGGACCGAACTGGGCGGGCGGGCGAACGCGGGCGACGGCGTCACCATCGCCGTGATCGACAGCGGCATCGACCCGACGCACCCCATGCTTGATCCCACTGGCTGGTCGTATCCGGCCGGCTACCCCCGCGGCGATACGCGCTTCACCACGCCCAAGGTGATCGCCTCGCGGATCTATGTCCGGGCGGGCGACCCACCGGCGGCCGGCGAGACGGCGCCCGCGCCGGGCGCGTCGGGCAGCCCTCACGGCACAACCATGGCTGGCGTCGCCGCGGGCAACGTGGTCACGGCCACCCTGTGGCAGCAGGACGTCCTGGTCAGCGGCATCGCACCCGGCGCCCGGCTGATGAACTATCGCGTCTT
>Ga0123329_1004705_pt1 | contig 10558 bp, 6 predicted proteins | sample BioC12SIPDNA_FD_89703 | JGI IMG/M metagenome (GOLD analysis project Ga0123329, IMG submission 89703) | Anaerobic biogas reactor microbial communites from Washington, USA - Biogas_R1_B C12 SIP DNA | ecosystem: Engineered > Bioreactor > Anaerobic > Unclassified | place: Washington, USA | collected... | reverse complement strand
TCGGCATGCGGCAACTCCTGGGCCCGCAGGGCGTGCTCAATGCTGCGCTGGCGGCGCTGGGCCTGGTCGATCCCGCCGCCGCCACCGACTGGTTTATGGAGCACCGGTTCCTCGGCGTCGTCGTCCTCCAGACGCTGCACCTGTACCCGATCATGTATCTGAACCTCGTCGCGGCGCTGGCCAACATCGACCCGTCGCTCGAGGACGCCGCACGCAACCTCGGCGCCTCGCGCACCACGCTGTTTCGCCGCGTGACCTTCCCGCTCATGGTGCCCGGATACTTCGCCGGGGCGATTCTCGTGTTCCTGTGGTCGATGACCGACCTGGGCACGCCGCTGATGTTCGAGTTCCGCGACGTCATCGCCGTGCAGATCTTCAACTCGATCTACGAGGCCGGCGCGCCCGACCCGAACGCCCTCGTGCTCCTTCTGCTGGCCATGGTGGCGGTGATCTACTACGGAGCCAAGCTGATCCTGGGCCGCGGGGGCCACGAAATGATGGCCCGCAGCGTCCAGGCGCCCGCGGGCCGCCGCGCCGGAGCCGCCGCCACGTTCGCCTGCTGGATGCTGTTCGGCGCCGTGATCCTGGCCGCCGCCATGCCGCACCTGATGGTTATTCTCACGAGCTTCTCGGACCAATGGTCGGGCACCGTCCTGCCGCCGATCCTGACGACCGCCCACCACCGCGAGGCCCTGAGCCACGACCTGACGCTGCCGAGCATCCGCAACAGCTTTTTCTACTCGCTGGCCGCCACGGGCCTCTGCGCGGTCGTCGCCATCTGGGTCGCCCAGTTGCTCGTGCGGCGACGGTTCCTCGGCCGCCATCTGCTGGACGCCATGGTCATGCTGCCGCTGGCGATTCCCGGGCTGGTCCTGGCGTTCGGCTACCTGAACTGCTACTACGGCATCGGCAAGCACCTGGTGGACTGGGGCCTCTGGAGCCGCAACTACCTCTATCCCGAGGCCAACCCGATTCTGCTGCTGATCGTGGCCTACGCTGTGCGCCGGCTGCCGTACATGGTCCGCTCGGCCGTGGCCGGCCTCCAGCAGACCAGCCGCACGCTCGAAGAGGCGTCGCTGAACGTCGGCGCGTCGCCGCTTCGGACGCTGCTTCGGATCACCGTGCCGCTGGTGGCGGCGAACCTGATTGCCGGCGGCATCCTGGTCTTCACGTTCAGCATGCTCGAAGTCAGCGACTCGCTGGTGCTGGCCAAGACGCGCGAGTTCTATCCGTTGACCAAGGCCATCTGGCAGATGTTCACGGACGAGTTCCGCACGTTCCAGTACGCCGTGTCCAGCGCGCTGGGCGTCTGGGCGATGGTGCTGCTGGCGGTGTCGCTGCTGGTGAGCTCGCGCCTGCTGGGGCGCAAGATGGGAGCCATCTTCCGGGCGTGATCGCCGCGGGCGCCGTCGTCGGGTGACCATGGCCGGGAGGCGTGTCGTGTGGCGTCGCGGGCCGTCGTGGGGGCGGGCCCGCAGGGGCGCCACAGTTCAAGCAGTGCCCCCCATGTCGCAGAGGACTGACCATGGCAACTCACTCTTGTTCCTGGCCTGTGGACCGCACGGACCCGCAGGCGGTCGGCCTGTGCCCGGAACGTCTCGGCCGCATCGGCCGCCTGGTGTCGCGCTACGTGGACGACGGCACGGTGGCCGGCGTCGTGACACTGGTGGCCCGCCGGGGCCGCATCGCCCACCTGGAATGCTTCGGCCGCATGGACGTGGAACAGAACGTGCCGATGCGCGACGACGCGATCTTCCGCATCTACTCGATGACCAAGCCGGTGACAACGGTGGCGGTGCTGATGCTGCTGGAGGAGGGGCGGTTTCTGCTCAAGGAGCCGGTGAGCCGCTACCTGCCGGAGTTCAAGGAGCTGCGCGTCCGGGTGCCCGGGGCCGACGGCAAGGACGAGCTGGTGCGCCCGCGTCGCGAGATGACGCTGCACGATCTGCTGACGCACCTGGGCGGATTGTCGTACGATTGCATCCACGAGTGCCGCGACGCGGGGCGGTCGCTCCAGGACTTCATCGTCGAGATCAGCCGCCGGCCGCTGGTGAGCCATCCCGGCGAGCGATGGCACTACAGCGCCTCGAACGACGTGCTTGGCCGCGTGGTCGAGGTGGTCGCGGGGTGCCCGTTCGACGAGTTTCTTCAGGATCGCATTTTCGAGCCGCTCGGGATGACCGACACGGCGTTCTGGGTGCCGCCGCAGGCGGCGGACCGTCTGGCGTGGATCTACACGGCCGGGGACGACGGGCGGGCCGTCCCGTGCGAGGACCGCGCGACGAGCCCGTACCTGAGGCGGCCGTCGCTGCCGAGCGGCGGAGGCGGGCTGGTGTCGACTACGTCGGACTACCTGCGTTTTGCCCTGATGCTGCTGGGCGGCGGCGCGCTGGGGTCGGTGCGGCTGCTGGGTCGCAAGACCGTGGAGTTGATGACCGACGACCACCTGCCGGCGGGCCATCCGCCGCTGGACGTGAACGACCGCGGATACGGACTGGGCGTGTCGGTGGTGCGCCGCGTGGGCGAGACGCGGCAATTGTGCTCCGTGGGCGAGTTCGGCTGGGGCGGCGCGGCGGCCACGCAAGCCTGGATCGATCCGGCCGAGGACATGGTGTCGATGATCATGATGCAGTACCGGCCGAAGGAGAAGTTCGCGCTGCTGGACGAGTTCAAGCAGACGGCGTACCAGGCGATTGTGGACTGAGGGACGCGGGGAGGCGGAGCGCGATGGCTATGGGGCAGACCTGGGTTCTGATCGGCGCGTGCGCGCTGGTTCTGGGGGCGGCTTCGTGTGCTCCTCTGCGGCAGGGATCGGGCATGGCCCGCGCCATGGCTGCGCCCCGGGCCGAGTCGTATCTGCGGTGGCTGACGGGCTGCCTTGACGGCATCGAGGCCGATCTGCCGGCGCTGACGCAGGCGGCGGAGCGTGCGGCCGCGGCCTATCTCCAGGAGGGCTGGGAGATCGGGGCCTGGGGCGACCGCGGCATGGTCGGCGAATTCAACAGCCGCGCGGGCGGCATGATGCGGACGAGCCGGCCCGAGGCCCTGGAGAAGGAGGAGTGGCGCGGGATCGTGCTGGTCTTCCCTCGCGGTGGCGCGTGGGCCGAGGATCTGGCTGCGGCCGACCGTTTTGCCGGCCAGGGCAAGCACGTGATCATCTTCGGCAGCGCCGCGTGCCGCGCCGAGGCCGAGCGGGCAGGTGTGCGGTGCGAGGCGTTCCTTGACACGCACGCGGCGGCCACGGGCGGGCTGTTTGCAGGCGGCGACGGCAGGTGGCTGGTGCCGACCGATCCGCCGGCGTGGATGGCCGCCATGTGGACATGGACGGGCGAGTTCGTGGCCGCCCTGACGCGGCACGGGCGCATGCCCCCCATGTACCAGAGCATCATGGTTCCAGGGGCCACCGAGCGCAACGCGGCGTTCCAGGGGCTGAAGTTTCACGAGGGGCCAGTGGCGTCCGTTGCCGCAGGAGTTGCCGGCCGGGCGTATCTGACCGAGTTGCGACGCATCCTGGCCGAGGTCCGCGGTCGCGAGATGGAGCCGGTGGTCCGCGTAGCGTCCGAGGCCGTGGCCGCGCGGCGTGCCGGCCGCGCGACGCACGTCTTCGCCCACGGGCACGCCATTCGGGACCAGGTGGAGATTGCCCACGATCCAGGCCTGCTGCACCAGGTGAATCGCGGCATGTTCGCGCTGAGAGACCCTCACGGCATCGCGCCCGGCGATTTCGTGTTCTGCGTTGGGTACGATCGCATCTTCGAAGGCTGGTACTTCAAGGACGCCACGACGCGCATGCGCGCCGCCGGGGCGACGCTGGCCTGGAGTATGACCGATTACCTCGCCGATCCGGAGTTCGGCCCGGCCGCGGTGCCGGCGGGGGAAGTCCTTGTCCGTCAGCACTGGGCCCTGGGCGATGCCGCCGTGACGGTGCCGGGCTACGACGTGCGAGTCCTGCCTCCCAGCGGCGTGGTGGCTGCGGCAGTGCTCTGGATGGTCGAATCGGAGATGCTGGCGCTGTTGGGCACGCACGGCGACGACCGCCGCTGAAAACAGTGGCGGCGCAGACGCCTGTCGCAGGCGCTGCGCCGACTGAGATTGTCTGAACGACGGTTCCCCGGGCCGATGGCGAAGGCCGGGAGCGGTCAGTGTGCAGCTACGGTCGCGGCCTTGCTGCCGGGCACCCGGACAATCGAGTTGAAATCGCCCAGACCGTTGGGCACGACGCCGTCGGCGGCATAGTCGGTGAACCATTGGCCGTCGGCGTAGTAGCGGAACTGGTGCTCGCCGGGCGGCAGCTTCAGCAGCACCTCCCACCGGCCGTCGCTCGACCGTTTCATCGGCGTGGAGCGGTTGTCCCAGCCGTTGAACGTCCCGGCGACGAAAACCGGCCCCTGCACATTGTGGTTGAACGACAGACGCACGTTCTTGTTGTTGCGACCTTTGGCGACCATGGCCTACCTCCTCCCCCCAGCGACAAAGTAACCATGTGCTCGGCCGTCCCTGGCCGGCAATCCAGACTTGCTGCAGCGCGATGTGCGGTGTTACACCGGCCGGCCGAACGTGCGCATTATACCACGATTGTCGGCGCGCATGGGTGAATTTCCTGTGAAGAAATCTTCGCATCTGCCGGCGTGCCCGGCGATGCTCTGGCGCCCGTGCCTGGACCCCGGTTGGCATGGCCCTGGGGTCTGGCCTGCAAACTCCACCTGCGCCCCCGGGCGAGTCAGCATGGCGTGTCAGGCAAGCAGGTCGATCACGCCGTAAACCATGCCCAGAATACCCAGCACGACAGACGATATCGCGATCAGGAGAACGCCGTTGCGACCGATGGTCTTTCCACCGCGGGTCTGGATGGACGGTTTCCGCATCATGGTTACACCATAGACGAAGATCATCAGCGCGCCGCCAACAATCATCATCGACCCGATTCGTCCCACAGACTGGGCATTGGCCATGCAACTGATCCAGGTCACAGCGGAACCGGCCATCGGACGCCTCCTCTCGTGTTTCCATCGTTGACGCACAATCTCGTGTTGGCCGCCCCCGCGGCAGTCCGGCATCACTATGCACCGGTGACGATATCATAAGGGGGAAAGGCCGGTTCTGTCCATCCTCGTCCGTACGCGCCCGCCGACGCTGGCAATTCGACGGTCCCTGTGTACAATCAGGAATCCCGGCGGCGACCGGGGCCCGATTTGCCTTTCGGGTCGCGCTGTGTCACACTAGACAGAGCGAAAGGGTATCTCGTTATGGCCAGGCCCAACATATTGTATGTCATCACCGACCAGCAACGATGGGATACGCTGGCGTGCTATGGCAACCGGCAGGTCTTCACGCCGCACCTGGACCGCCTGGCGGCCGAGGGCACGGTGTTCGACCGCTGCTACACGTCGAGCCCCGAGTGTGTGCCGGCCCGGTCGGTGATGATGACCGGCCTGCCGCCGCACCGCACCGGCTGTTTCTCCAACGGGCACGCCTACTCGACCGAGGCGCCGACGTTCCTGCGGTTGCTGCGCGAGGCGGGGTACCTGACGCAGTGCATCGGCAAGATGCACTTCAAGCCCGCCCGCGAGGGCTTCGGGGCCGAGCGTCTGTGCCTGTCCGAGGAAATCCCCGGCACGGTCGCCGAGGACGAGTTTTTGACCGACCTGCACGCCGCGGGGTTCCAGTGGGCCGAAGAGCCGCACGGCATGCGGAGCCACATGTACTATGTGCCGCAGGTCAGCCAGTTGCCGGATCGGCTGCACACGACCACGTGGACGGGCGACCGGACGGTCCGGTTCATCGAGGAGCAGGCCGCCGGCGAGCGTCCGTGGCTGTGCTGGACGGGGTTCATCAAGCCGCACCCGCCGTTCGATCCGACGGTGCCGTTCAACACGCTGTACGATCCGGTGGAGATGCCGCTGCCTGTCCGCGGGCCCGAGTGCAAGGAGAGCCGCAACTTCTGGCAGCACCTTCAGAACGTAGGCAAATGGATGGACCGCGACCCGGACGAGCACCTGTGCCAGGCCCAGAAGGCCCACTACTGGGCGACGATCAGCCAGGTGGACGTGCAGGTGGGGCGGATTCTGGCTGCGCTGGAGCGGACGGGCCAGGCCGATAACACCCTGGTGGTGTTCAACAGTGACCACGGAGAGTTTCTGGGCGATCACCATTGCTGGGGCAAACGGTCGTGGTACGAGGGGCCGGGGCATGTGCCGCTTCTGGTGCGCTGGGCGGGCGGCGTGCCGCGCGGCCAGCGACGCAGCCAGCTCGTCAGCCACGAGGACATTCTGCCGACGTTTCTTGCGGCCGCGGGTGTGGCGGCGCCGCGGGCGTGTCGTGGGGCCAATCTGCTCGATGTGGCGGCGCGGGCCGCGGCGACGACGCGCGACGTCTTCGTCGGCCAGTTCGCGGAGAAGGGGCACGCCCTCTATGCGGCCATCGACGGGCGATGGAAGTACATCTTCTCCGCCCAGGACCGCAAAGAGCAGTTGTTCGATCACGACGACGATCCGCAGGAGCTGCGCAACCGGGCCGGCGACCCCGCGGCGGCGGCGGACAAGGCTCGTCTGAAACGCGCCGCCATCGAGTATTTCCGTCGGGACGGCTACGACGATCCGATCGACGGCCAGGACTGGCGACAGTATTCGCCGAGTCAGTGCGAGATGGAGCGCGTGCTTCAGATCGGCAAGACGTGCCACGGCGTGGTGGCGGGGTACCGGCAATATGCCACGTGGAACGGCCGGGCAAAGAATGTGTTCCGGCCCGAGGGGCGCGTGAGCTGACCGGGTCGCGCCCCATCGGGACTTGAGGGGGTTGAGAGGGTTCTGTTCCGGGGGCGAAGCCTCCGGACCGAGGTCAATCGCAACAAGCAGTGAGGCCCGAAGGGCCGACGAGAGTTTAGCCGGGGGCGAAGCCCCCGGACAGAGGTCCAATCGCACTGTAAGCCCCGAAGGGGCGCGACCTGTTCAACCGGAGAGTGCATCATATTCTGCACCAGCTTGTTCTATCATAGGGGAGACCGTCAACGATGAACCAGGGCAAAGCGACATCCATGGCGGCGATCATTCTGGCGGCGGGCCAGGGCACGCGCATGGGATCGGCCGAGAAGCACAAGGTGTGTTTCCCCGTGGCGGGCGTGCCGTCGATCAACCGGCTGGTCGGCTCGTTGCGCGAGCACGGCTGCGACACGGTCGTGGTGGTCGTCGGGGCGCTGGCCGGCGACGTGGTCCGCACTGTCGGCGAAGCCTATCCCGAGACGCTCTTCGTGCTTCAGCGGCAGCAGAATGGGACGGGTGACGCCGTGCGTGCGGGCTTCGCGCCGCTGGAGCGGATGCGGTTCGCCGGCCCGGTGCTCGTGACGATGGGCGACAAAGTGGTCGCGCCGCACGTGTTCGGCGAACTGGTGGACGAGTTCCATCGCTCGTCGTGCGATGCGCTGTTCGCTGTGACGGCCAAACCGAGCCCCGACCAGGGCCGCGTGGCAGTGGACGAGCAGGGGCGGGTCCGGTGGCTTCTGGAGCAGGCCGACGTGGACCGGGCCCGGGTGATAGCACGCCTGCGGTCGGCCTTGGAAGGCAGACGATCCATCGCGCGGGCCGACCTGCGGCAACTCGTGGCCGAGACGATCCCGCACCAGAGGAAGGCGGCGAAGATTCTCGGCCCGCTGGGCGACCTGATGGCCGGCGACGGATCGGTGCCGGCGGCCGAGGTGCGAGCCCTGGCGCCGGAAGCCGCGGCGGCCATCGACACACCCGCCGGCCCGGTCACAGGCGACGAGGCCGCACGCGACGGCACGTTCGTCAACGAGAGCCTCTACCTGTTCCGCGGCGAGGCCCTGGCCGAAGGCGTCGCGCGGCTGACAGCACGCACGGCTCAGGGCGAACTCTACCTGCCCGACGTCGTCACGCATCTGCTTCGCAGCCGCGACGGCGACGGCCGACCGCGATGGAAAGTCCGCGCTCTGCCGCTGGCCGATGCCGATGACATCCTCGGGTTCAACACGCCCGACCAGCTTCTGGCGGTCGAGGCCACCGTGACGGCCCGCGAGCGCAAGGCCGAGGTCTCCGCGCGCAGCCAGCGGCCGAGGATCGACCCGGCCGCGTGCCGCCCGGTGGCCCAGTGGCTCAGGATATTCCAGGACGACGGCCCGGCCCTGCGGCGGACGCTGCGACGCATCTACGGCGACGACGACGCCCTGCTGGCCGAGCGTGTGGCGGCCTATGGGAAGGTGCTGCGCCTGTTCGCCCGCCGCTACGGAGCCGAGCGCGAGGCCATCATCGCCCGCGCCCCGGGGCGCGTCAACCTGATGGGCCGCCACGTCGAGCATCGCGGCGGATACATCAACCCCATGGCCATCAACCGCGAGGTCCTCATGGTCGCTTCGCCGCGCGAAGACGACACCGTGCGGCTCGCTAACGTCGATGCACGGGCGTTCGCGGACCACGAGTTCTCCATCTCCGCCGAACTCTCGGCCGTCCCGTGGGACGACTGGCTCAGCTACATCACCTCGCGTCGTGTGCAGCAGATGGTCCTGGACGCCCGGGGCGACTGGAGCAACTACGTGAAGGCGGCGTGCCTGCGGCTCCAGGGGAGCTTCCGCCACGTCCGCGTCACGGGCATGGATGCCGCCGTCATCGGCGACATTCCCCAGGCCGCCGGCCTCAGCAGCTCGTCGGCCATCGTCGTCGCCGCCGGCGAAGCCACCATCGCCTGCAACCGCCTCGACGTGACCGCGTCGGACTTCGTGGACCTCTGCGGCGAAGGCGAATGGTACGTCGGCAGCCGCGGCGGCGCGGGCGACCATGCCGCCATGAAGTTCGGCCGCCGCAGCCAGGTCTCGCGCATCCGGTTCTTCCCGTTCGCGTTCGAGTACACGCCGGGCATCCCCGACGACTATCGCCTGGTGGTCTTCAACTCGCTGATCGAGGCCAAAAAGAGCGCCGGCGCTCGAGACATCTTCAACCAGAAGGTCGCCGCTTACGAGTTCGCGCTCATGCTCATCGTCGATCGGTACCCGCACCACGCGCACCTGATCGAGCACCTCCGGGACGTCAACGCCGAGCGGCTGCATGTGCGTCCGCACGTGATCTACGAGATGCTGGCGTCGCTGCCGCCGACGATGACACGCGAGCAGTTGCGGCAGGGGCTCTCGGCCGCCCATCGCGACAAGGCCGAACGCATCTTCCAGACGCACAGCGAACCGACGGCCTACGATATCCGCAGCGTCATGCTGTACGGGCTGGCCGAATGCGCCCGCAGCGAGCGGTGCGGCGAGCTCCTGAAGACCGGACGCCTCGACGAGTTCGGACGGATGATGTGCGTGTCGCACGACGGCGACCGCGTGGCGCGGCGCGACGCTTCGGGTACAATGGCGCCGCACGACTACAGTATCAGCGACGAGGCGCTGCGGGCGCTGGCGGCCGATCTCCAGAGCGAGCAGCCCGAGCGCGTGCTGCGCGCGCAGCTCTATAACCAGCCGGGCGGCTATGCGTGCAGCGTCCCCGAGATCGACCACATGGTCGATGTGGCCATGACGGTCGAAGGGACGCTCGGCGCGCAGCTCAGCGGCGCCGGGCTGGGCGGGTGCATGATGGTCCTGGTCCGCGCCGACGCCGTCGAGCGGCTCAAACGCAAGGTCGCACGCGAGTCGTACCGCCCGCGAGGGCTGAAGCCCGCGGTCACCGTGTGTCGGCCGATCGAGGGCAGCGGACTGTTGAGCCTGTAACCGCGCCGAAGCAGGACGGAGTGCCGGGACGATGGGACATCGGCGGCTGATCTTCTGGGCGGCCATCGGCCTCGCAGCCTCCACGGCCGCGCGCGCCGAGACCACCAGCCAGGCCGGCCTCGACGCTTTCTCCCGAAGCCTCGACGGGCCGCACCGCATCGTCAACGGCCGCCTGGCCGCTTTCACTTGGGACATCGAGGTCACCTTCGGGTCGCAGGCCAACGGCGCAGAGCCGCAGGCGTCGCGGCTGACCCTGGTGCGCCGCGGCGACGGGGAGTTTGCCTGTACGCTGGCCCAGGGCGCATCGAGCCGCCTGACGCTGCTTCGGACAGCCTCCGCCGCGGCCCTGATCGACCATGTCGGCCGCCGCGTGTTCCTTGGCGAAGGGCCGACGCCCCAGGGCCCCGACGCCCTTGCCTTCGACGCCTTCACGCAGCGCCTCGCCGCCGCCCACGGAGACCTCTCCGCCGCCACCGAGATCATCCGCGGCGCGGCCGACAGCCGCGTCATGGCCTTGCAGATGATCGGCATGCTCAAGCTGGTCGAGCAGCCCTCGGCCAACGGGTCCGTGATCCTGCGCAGCAGCGAGGCTGTCAACGGGCGCCAGTTCACGATCACCGTGGACACCCAGGCCGGCGCCATCGCGAGCATCGCGTGGGCCTCCGACACTGGCCCGGGCCGCGTCGTTTATCGGCTCGACGGCGAGGCCCGGTTGCCCGACCTGCCCGGCGACGCGTTCGAGACGATCCGCGTGGACCGGGTGGAGCTGGAGCGAACGCTCATGCGTGGGGCCGTGCGGGCCTGCGAGATCGCCTATCGGCTGGACCATCCGCGACCGCTCGTAGACCGGCG
>Ga0123329_1004699_pt1 | contig 10567 bp, 10 predicted proteins | sample BioC12SIPDNA_FD_89703 | JGI IMG/M metagenome (GOLD analysis project Ga0123329, IMG submission 89703) | Anaerobic biogas reactor microbial communites from Washington, USA - Biogas_R1_B C12 SIP DNA | ecosystem: Engineered > Bioreactor > Anaerobic > Unclassified | place: Washington, USA | collected... | reverse complement strand
CGCCGCCACCGCCCTGCGTGGCATCATCAGCGACCCGAGTGACGTCTAGCGTTGGACCGCTGGCACGCGGATTTCGCTGATGCAACGCTGGTCTACGCAGATGGGGGTTGATTGGCTGGTGAGGGTTCTGAAGATCTGTGGGAATCTGCGCCCGATCAGCGGAATCAGCGTACCATCGGTCGACCATAGCAGGGGGCAACATGGCTCGTGTGTGGGTGTTTGGCGACAACGTGGATACGGACCAGATCTTGCCCGGACGGTACGCGCCGTACATGACGTCCGAGGCCGATCTCGGCAAGTACCCCTTTATCGAGGCGCGGCCCGAGTTCGCCGCCGAGGTCCAGCCGGGGGACATCATCGTGGCGGGGCGCAACTTTGGCTGCGGGTCGTCGCGCGAGTACGCGCCGCGCGCCCTGACGGCCGTGGGGCTGGGGGCGGTGATCGCGCCGAGTTTCGCGCGCATCTTTTACCGGAATGCGATGAACCTCGGCCTGCCCCTCTTTGAGGCCGATCTCACCGGCGCGGTGGCGGACGGCGCAGAGGCTGCATTGGACCGTGACGCGCCGGCGCTCCGCATGGCGGGGGGCGACGTCCCGCTGCCCGAGCCGCCCGAGTGGCTGCGCCAAGTATGGGCCGAGGGCGGGGTGGTGGCCTACTTTCGCCGGCACGGGCGCCTGCCGCTGGGGGAGTAGTCGTGGCCTACCGTGTGTGCCTCATCGAGGGGGACGGCATCGGGCGCGAGGTGATCCCAGCGGCGCGGCGCGTGCTGGAGGCGCTGGGCGGCGATGCCACCGCGGGTGCACCGCCCGCCCGAGCGTTGGCCTGGGAGTTCGTTGCCGCCGAGGCCGGCTGGGAGACGTTCCGGCGGCGCGGCACGGCGCTCCCCGCTGAGACGGTCGAGGGTTGCCGCAAAGCGGATGCGGTGCTCTTTGGCGCGGTGTCGTCTCCCTTGGCGCCGGTGGAGGGGTATCGGAGCCCCATCGTGGCGCTGCGGCGCGAGTTGGGGCTGTACGCCAACCTGCGGCCGGCGCGGTCGCAGCCCGTGCCGGGGTCGTGGCCGGGGATCGATCTGCTGGTGGTGCGGGAGAACACCGAGGGGCTCTACGCCGGCCGGGAGCGACGCGACGCCGACGAGGCCGTGACCGAGCGGGTGATCACGCGGGCCGCCTCGGAACGCATCGTCCGCCGGGCGTGCGAGCTGGCCCTGCGGCGCCGCGGCCTGCTCACCATCGTGCACAAGGCAAACGTGCTGCGCGCCACCTGCGGCCTCTTTCGCGAGGCGGCGCTGGCGGTGTCGGCCGAGTACCCCGACGTGCGCGCTGAAGAGATGCTCGTCGATACCGCAGCGATGCGCCTGGTGACCGATCCGGAGCGGTTCGACGTGATCGTCACCACGAACCTCTTTGGCGACATCCTCTCGGACGAGGCGGCGGGGCTCGTCGGGGGGCTGGGGTTGGCGCCGTCGGGCAACGTGGGCGACGGCCGCCGCCGTGGGCGGGCGGTTTTCGAGCCGGTGCACGGCTCGGCGCCCGACATCGCAGGGCGGGGGATCGCCAACCCCATCGGCGCCATCCTGGCCGCCGCGATGATGCTCGACCATCTCGGCGAGACCGCTGCCGCCGAGCGCGTGCGCCGCGCCGTGGAGATCGTGCTCCGCGACGGCCCACGCACCCCCGACCTCGACGGCGCCGCCACGACGGACGACGTCACGAGCGCGATCGTTGGTGCGCTGCGAGAGTTGTGAGTTGTGCGTTGCGGGCTCCGGCAGGGTTTCAGGTGACAGGTTCCAGGTTACAAGCCACTCGATGATGAGCGCACTTGCCCTAAGCGACTGGTCCAGCTCAGCCCTGTAACCTGTAACCTGCCACCTGTCACCACGAAGCCGTAACCCGCAACTCGGAACCCACAGCGCATAACGCACAACCGTATTCGTGATCCATTCCATACGAGGAGTAATCGATGAACGTCGGCATGCTACTATCGCGGGTGCGGGTGGAGGAAAAGCTGCTGTTGGAGGCTTTTCGGCGGCAGGGCGTGGAGGTGACGCTGATCGATGACCGCGAACTGGTGTTTGACCTCCAGAACGGTCCGGCCTGGCGGCGGTTCGACGTCATCGTCGAGCGCTGCATCAACCACTCGCGGGCGCTGTACTCGCTAGAGATGCTCAACGCCTGGGGCGTGTCCACGGTGAACACTGCCGAGGTGGCCAACGTCTGCGGCAACAAGTTCTCCACCACGCGGGCGCTGATCTCTCACGAGGTGCCGACGCCGCGCACCATGGTGGCCTACACGCCCGAGTCAGCCCTGCGCGCCATCGAAGAGATCGGCTATCCGGCGGTGCTCAAGCCGGCGGTGGGCTCTTGGGGCCGGCTGATCTCCAAGGTGAATGACCGCGAGGCGGCCGAGGCGGTCTTGGAGCACAAGACGATCCTCGGATCGTACCACCACTCGATCTTTTACATCCAGGAGTACATCGACAAGCCCCAGCGCGACATCCGCACCTTTGTGGTGGGCGACGAGACGGTCTGCGGCATCTATCGCACCTCGGAGCACTGGATCACCAACACCGCGCGGGGCGGCCACGCCAGCAACTGCCCCATCACGCCCGAGATCGACGGGCTGTCACTGGCGGCGGCGCGCGCCGTTGGGGGCGGGGTGGTGGCCATCGACCTCCTCGAGCGGCGCAACGGTGAGCTGCTGGTCAACGAGGTGAACTATACCATGGAGTTCCGCAACAGCATCGATACCACCGGCTGCGACATTCCGGCGCGGGTGGTCGACTATGTGCTGCAGGTGGGGGAGGCGGAGGGATGAGCGCGCTGAACGTCTCGATCCTCGGGGGGTCGGGCTACGCGGGGGGCGAGCTGTTGCGCCTCCTGCTGGATCACCCGGACGTCACCGTGGCGCAGGTGACCTCAGAGAGCAACGTCGGCAAGTTCGTCCACACGCGCCACCCAAACCTGCGGCGCCGAACCATGCTCAAGTTCGTCTCCGCAGCCGACCTCGCACCGTGCGACGTGCTGTTTGTGGCGCTGCCTCACGGCCAGGCGATGGGCCGCATCGACGACCTGTCGCGGCTGGCGCCGCGCATCATCGACCTGTCGGCCGACTTTCGCCTGCGCAGCCTGGCCGATTATGGCCGGTGGTACGGCGGCGAGCACGCCGCGCCGGCGTGGGTGGATCGGTTCGTCTACGGCCTGCCCGAGATCGACCGCGAGGCGATCCGGGCGGCCAGCTATGTGAGCGGCGTGGGCTGCAACGCCACGGCGACGATCTTGGCGCTGTGGCCGCTGTTCCAGGCGGACCTCGTGGACCGGGGGCGCGGTGCCATCGTGGAGGTCAAGGCGGGCTCGTCCGAGGGCGGGGCGTCGGCGGGGCCCGCCTCGCACCATCCGGACCGCAGCCACGCGGTGCGCTCCTTCGCGCCCACCGGCCACCGGCACACCGCCGAGGTGGTGCAGGCCCTGCGCCGCGACGGCGCCGACGACGTGGCGGTGCACATGTCGGTGACGTCCATCGAACTGGTGCGGGGCGTGCTGGCCACCGCCCACGTCTTTCTGCGGGAGGATCTGCGGCCCGGGTTCGAGCTGAAGGATCTCTGGAAGGCGTATCGCGGCGCTTACGGTCGGGAGCCGTTCGTGCGGGTGGTGCGCGAGACGCAGGGCGTGTATCGCTACCCCGAGCCCAAGATCTTGGCGGGCAGCAACTATGCCGACGTGGGGTTCGACTATGACCCGGAGACGGGTCGCATCGTGGCCATCGCCGCCATCGACAATCTCATGAAGGGCGCCGCCGGCAGCGCCGTGCAGTGCATGAACCTCATGTGCGGGCTGGACGAGACGGCGGGGCTGGGGTTTGCGGGGCTGCATCCCGTCTGAGTCGTGAAGGAATGGTTGTGGGCTGTGGGTTCGGGGGTGGCCTCGTTGCAGGTTACAGGTTACATGCATCAGCGGGGTCCCCTTCTAGTGCCTGTAACCTGTAGCGTCGTGAGGCACAACCCACAACGCACAACCCACAACCAGGGACCACTGAGGGAGAGTCATGCTCGTAGTCAAAGTTGGCGGCAGCGAAGGAATCGATCTGGACGCGGTGTGCCGCGACGTGGCCTCGTTGGTGAAGGAGGGGCAGCGGCTGGTGCTGGTGCACGGCGGATCGCACCGCACCAACGTGGTGGCCGAGGCGCTGGGGCACCCGCCGCAGTTCGTCACGTCGGTGTCGGGGTTCACCAGCCGGCGCACCGACCGCGAGACCCTCAGGATTTTCGAGATGGTCTACTGCGGCGAGGTGAACAAGGGGATCGTCGAGCGCCTGCAGGCCGAGGGGGTGAACGCCGTCGGGCTGTCGGGCATCGACGGACGCTTGTTGGAGGGCCCGCGCAAGGAGGCGATCAAGATCGTCGAGAACGGCCGCCGCCGCGTGCTGCGCGACGACTATACCGGAACGGTGCAGCGCGTGAACACCGGGCTGCTGAACCTGCTGCTGGATAACGGCTACCTGCCCGTGGTGACGCCGCCGGCCATCAGTACCGAGAGCGAGGCGATCAACGTCGACGGCGACCGCGCCGCCGCCATGATCGCCTCGTCCCTCGGCGCCGAGCGCCTCGTCATCCTCTCCAACGTCCCCGGCCTGCTGCGCGATTTCCCCGACGAGAGCACGCTCATCCGGCGCATCGAGCCGGCTCGTGCGCAAGAGTTCATGGCCCACGCCCAGGGGCGCATGCGCATCAAGGTATTGGGCGCCATCGAGGCGATCCAGCAGGGGGTCGGCCAGGTGATCTTTGCCGATGCCCGCGTCGAGTCGCCCGTTCGCAACGCGCTGGCGGGCGAGGGGACCGTCATTGGATAGGTTGTGGGTTATGAGTTGGGCGTTGCCTGGCTTCAGGTGACAGGTTGCAGGTTACAGAATCGAGTACGTTCTGCCTCCGGTGTCAGGGGTGCGGATCGGCGGATTGGGTCTGTTCTCAATCTACGCTCGATGAGGCTCAGAACCGGCAACCCACAACCCACAACTCACAACGCCCTGGAACCTGTACCCTGCAACCTGCCACCTGATACGGTCCCGGAAACCGGAACTCGCAACCCGCAACCCACAACCCTCAACCAGGAGGATCCGCATGACTACGATTGACCTCGAGAGCCGCTACACGAGTGGCGTGTACCCGAAACGCGATGTCGCCATCGTGCGAGGGCTGGGCGCCCGCGTGTGGGACGAGGAGGGGCGTGAGTATATCGACTGCGTCGGCGGGCACGGCGTGGCCATCGTCGGCCACTGCAACCCCGCGGTGGTGGCGGCGATCCAGCTCCAGGCCGAGACGCTCATCACGTGCCCCGAGGTGTTCTACAGCGACGTGCGCGCCCGGCTGCTGGAGCGGCTGCTGGCCATCGCGCCGGCGGGCTTGGAGCGCGCCTATCTATGCAACTCGGGCACCGAGGCGGTGGAGGCGGCGCTCAAACTGGCGCGGCTGAGCACCGGCCGATCGGGCGTGGTGGCGATGATGCGCGGCTTTCACGGACGAACCATGGGCGCCCTCTCGGCGACATGGGAGCCCAAGTACCGCGAGCCGTTCATGCCCCTGGTGCCGGGATTCAGCCACGTGCCCTACGGCAACCTGGACGCCCTTTCCGAGGTCGTGGACGACGGCACGGCGGCGGTGCTCGTCGAGGTGGTGCAGGGCGAGGGGGGCGTGAACGTCGGCAGCGGCGAGTACCTACGCGGGGTCCAGGCGCTGTGCGCCGAGCGCGGGGCGCTGCTCATCGTGGACGAGGTGCAGACCGGCTTTGGGCGGACCGGCAAGTTCTTTGCCTGCCAGCATCACGACCTGCGCCCCGACCTCCTCTGCCTCGCCAAGGGGATGGCGGGAGGCGTACCCATGGGTGCGGTCCTCTTGGGGCGGCGGGTGGGCAACATCTCGTCGGGCGCCCACGGCTCGACCTTTGGCGGCAACCCCCTGGCGTGCGCCGCGGCGCTGGCGGCCATCGACTATATGGTCGAGCACGACCTGCCGGGCCAGGCGGCGGCCAAGGGCGCGCGGCTGATGGAGCGCTTGTCGGGGATCGAGGCGCGGCTGATCCGCGAGGTGCGCGGGCTGGGGCTCATGATCGGCATCGACCTGCGCAAGCGGGTGACGCCCTACCTCAGGGCGCTCATGGACGAGGGGGTGTTGGCGCTGCCCGCGGGGAGCACGGTGTTGCGGCTGTTGCCCCCGCTGGTCATCAGCGACGAGGAACTGGACGCGGTGTTCCGGGCGGTGGAAAGGGTCCTGACGGCATGAGCGAGGAGGCGAGGGCGGCGTTGGCGCCTTGGGCGGGTCCCGGCCCCACCGATGACGAGGCGCAGGCCCTGCTCAGCGAGATGGTGGCCATCCCCAGTATGTCGGGCGACGAGGGGGCGCTGGCCCGGTTCCTGGTCACGACCATGGAGGGGCTGGGCTTCGGCGCGGAGGTGGACGCGGCGGGGAACGCCGTGGGCCACATCGGCGCGGGGGAGCGCCACATCGTGCTGCTGGGCCACATGGACACCGTGCCGGGCGAGGTCCCGGTGCGTCGCGAGGGACGCCTCCTCTATGGGCGAGGCGCCGTGGATGCCAAGGGGCCGCTGGCGGCGTTCGTTGTGGCGGCGGCGCGGGCGGCGGACGGCCTCGGGGCGCGGGTGACGGTAATCGGCGCGGTGGAGGAGGAGGCGGCCACGTCCAAGGGCGCCTACCATGCCGTGGGGCAGTACCGCCCTGATTTCTGCATCATCGGCGAGCCGAGCGGCTGGGACCGCATCACCATCGGGTACAAGGGGCGCCTGCTCATCGACTATGTGCTCGAGCGGGCCGTGTCACACACCGCTGGCAGCGAGCGCCCGCCGGCGGAGGATGCCGTCGGTTTCTGGCTGCACGTGGCCAAGTGGGCTGAGGAGTACAATCGCGACAAGGAGGGGACGTTCGCGACGCTCGATCCTTCGCTGCGCCGTATCTGCTCGGGCGGGGACGGGCTGCGCGAGCGCGTCGAGATGACCATCGCGTTGCGGCTGCCCCTGGGGCTGCATCTGCCCGACCTGCTCAATCCCCTCATGGACACCTGGGCGCGCCACCCCGCCGGCGCGGCGCGCGTGGTGACCCGCGGGCACGAGGTCGCCTTTCGCGCCGAGAAGCGCACCCCGCTTGCCAGCGCCTTCCTGGCGGCCATCCGCGCCGAGGGCGGCAGCCCCGCCTACGTCACCAAGACGGGCACCTCCGACATGAACGTCGTCGGCCCGCGCTGGCGCTGCCCCATCGTCGCCTACGGACCCGGCGACTCGACCTACGACCACACCCCGAACGAGCAGATCGATCTCGACGAGTACTTACGGGGGGTGCGCGTGGTGACGCGCGTGCTCGCGCGCGTCGCCGGCGTCTAGAGGGCTGGGTGCGAGTTGCGGGTTCCGGGTTACGGGTCGGACGGGCGCGGGGAACAGGTGACAGGTTGCAGGTCACAGGCTCGAGAAGGTATGGTCCCTCAAGCCTGTAACCTGCAACCTGTCACCTGAAACAGCGACTTTCCACGTACAACGCGAAACGCGTACCCGCACCTAGTGCGACTGTTGCCTCACGGCGGCGGGGGTGCATGCCTCCTCGGGGACGAGGGGCAACAAGCGCTCCACGATCGGCACAAACTCCTCCGCGGGGTACTCCTCGAGATGGCCGTTGTCGGCGAGGCGGGCGATCTCGGGCCGAATGGGCAATCTCCCCAGGAGGGGCACGCCCATGGCCGCCGCTACCTCGGTGGCGTTGCTCGGGCCAAAGACCTCCACCTGCTCGCCGCACTTGGGGCACTCGGCGTAGCTCATGTTCTCGATCAGCCCGATGAGGGGGATGTCGAGCTGCGTGGCCATCGAGGCCGCCTTGCGGACCACCATTCCCGCCAGCGACTGGGGCGTTGTCACCATGACGATGCCGTTCAGCGGGATGGTCTGCATCACCGTGAGCGAGGCGTCGGACGTTCCGGGGGGCAGGTCGACGATGAGGTAGTTCAGGTCACCCCACGCGACGTCGCCCCAGAACTGCTTGATGGCGCTACTGATGAGCGGGCCGCGCCAGATCACCGCCTGGTTGGGGTCGGCCAGGAGCAGGTTGATGGACATCAGCTTGATGCCGCCCTCGGTCTGCACCGGCATGATACCCAGGGGACTGCCGATGGGCCGCTCCTCGCGGTGCAGCAGCATCTTGGGGATGCTTGGGCCGGTGATGTCGGCGTCGAGCAACCCGACGCGATGCCCCTGGCGGCGCAGAGCCACGGCCAGTAGCGACGACACCGACGACTTGCCGACGCCGCCCTTGCCGCTCAGCACGGCGATGACGTGCCGGACATTGTTGTACCCCAGGGCAGACCCCTCCTGTTGGGCGCCGGCGCCGCCGGTGAGTTTTGCCTTCTCTTCAGCGGTCATCTCGCGCATGTTGACCACTACCTCGCGCACGCCCTCCAGCGCCAAGAGACGCTCTCGGGCGTCATCGGCCATCTGCCCGCGCAGGGGGCAGGCGATGGTGGTGAGCGCCAGCGTGAACGACACGACGCCGTCGTCGAGCGTGATGTCGTGCACCATGCCAAGGTCGACGATGCTGCGATCGAGTTCGGGATCCATCACCTGGCTCAGCGCCTGGCGAACGGCCTCTATCGATGCCATAGTACCTCCATATCGTGCGGTATGCTTCGAATGCATCCTCGTTAGTATATACCAACGACACAGTGCCGCCCAAGCAAGGCGATGGCCGTGTCGTAGGTTACAGGTGACAGGGCACAGGGTTGCGCGTTATGAATTGTGGGGCGTAGCTTGCGGCGTCGGCCTCCGCTCGATGCGCCTCAGGTAGAACCAGTGGTTCTCGTGTGACACACGAGCCAACCGGCCCTCGGACACCAGCTGCTGGACGGCAACCCAATCGGCGCCGTGCGGACGATCGATGTGGCGCCACACGTCGGGCCATACGGCATCCACCTTTCGCGAGGCCCAGTTGGCGCGCGCCAGCCGGCCCGAAGGCGATCATTGGGCAACCTTTCATTAGTCTGTCGCGGGGCTGCCGTCACTGGTGAGCGGCAGCTGCGCCTATCGCCGCCCGTGCTGCCAGCGATGCTGGTGCGCGCGCCCGCCCGGCGCGTCAGCGCTCGACTCACGAGGCATGGGGGGCAGGTTCGCGATCAGCCCATCCGCCGGTGTCACCGAAGCGCGCCGGCGATCCCAAGCGTCGAGTAACGAGGTTGCCACGCGTGGCACGACCTCGCGACCCACGAAGGCCAGCGCGGCGCCAAGCCACGGTCGCATGCCGTGTGTGGGGCGCGGCACAGAGATCACCCGCGCCGACCCATCGACCGTCTCTGGGACCAGGGCAGCTGACTCGACAGCTGCTGGCGCCCCGACCATGGAGATAGCGTGTTGCGGACAGGTGTCGGCACAGGCCTCACAGGCGGTGCATCGCGTGCTATCGACCTCGGCGAGGCCGTTCACCAGGCGCAACGCCTGCACCGGGCAGACGTCCACGCAGGCGCCACAGCCGCCGCAGCGCGTAGAGTCGACATAAGCTGGTATATTCCTCCCTCCCATTGGGCGAACGAGTGGAGCACTGCGGTATCGAGCGCGAGGCAAGTGTACAACCCGCCTGGGTCGCGCCGCGACTCCCAGCTTCCACCCAGCATGCTCCAAGGAGCGGCTTGCACGCAGGAGGGGAAACCGTACAATACGGGAGTCGTGGCCGGGAGGGCAACGCCCTCCCGGCCCGGCTACGGGGCGGGTGTCTGGATGTCAGGCCGTCACCCGCCCTGTCTCTGTTCCCCCGGTCGGCCTTCCGTCCTGAGGGCGCCGAGACGCTCGTCCAGTCTCTCCAACTCCTCACGAAGCGCTCGGGCGCGCTCCTCCAGGATGCTCGCCTCGTCCGCCGCCGTCATGGGCGCCGTGTAGGGACCCGGCGCCCACCCCGGAGCGTAGCCTGCGCGCATCCAGCCGGGTTGACCTGTGGTGTAGAACCAGTGGCGGTGTCGCATGCCGCGACCCCAACCACCGCCCCGGCCCAGCCTTCGGCCCGTGCCCCAGTTGGCGTACCCGGGTACATCATGGCCCGCGCAATAGCCCGCGGCCCTGCCGGTCATGGGCCCCTGACCGCGCGGTCCCGTCCTATCTCCGAACGGCATCGTAAACCTCCTTGCCTACACACAGAAACACACGTGGGCTACCAGCATCCTCGTCGTCCCCGGCCATGGCAACGACCAAAGCCGCCCCGACCAGGGCAGCCGATGGGGCCGCGCCATCCAACGGTCGCCGGCGGTTCGTTATGCTGCACCGGCTTGCCTTGTAAGCCTGCGTAGCCATAGGGCGCCTGGCCCTCCTCCGGCTGGGGGAGCACGACGGAGCAGTAGCCCCTTCCCCCGCCAGAGAACGGGCCCGTGCAGCGCGGCCCCTTCCCATCGAATCCGGGCATGGCATTCACCTCCTTTCTGGGAATAGTAGTCAGTTGTCAGTTCTCAGTGGCTGGCTGTTAGCTTTTGGCTGTTGGCTGGGCTCTGCGAGGCCCACCCTGCTGAGGGTGTGTCCAGGATTTCGGAAGAGGCCCCCGGGG
>Ga0123329_1004697_pt1 | contig 10569 bp, 5 predicted proteins | sample BioC12SIPDNA_FD_89703 | JGI IMG/M metagenome (GOLD analysis project Ga0123329, IMG submission 89703) | Anaerobic biogas reactor microbial communites from Washington, USA - Biogas_R1_B C12 SIP DNA | ecosystem: Engineered > Bioreactor > Anaerobic > Unclassified | place: Washington, USA | collected... | reverse complement strand
TGTAGCCGAAGCGCAGGCGCGGCAGGCTGCCCGGCTCGGCGCGGAAGCGGGTCTCCATCTTGAAGGGGGTAACGGCCGGGTTGTCCGGATCGCCCGTGGTGTGGTCGGGCAGAATGGCGTCGCCGGGGCGCGGCGCGCTCAGGCTCCAGCCGTCCCAGGTGAATAACGATTCGTGGGTGCGCAGGACGACGGGCGCGTTGGGGTCGAGAGGCTCCGTCGCGCTCATCTGCACGAACCCTTCGTCAGCCTCGTCGGCCAGGCTGAGGGCCGGGCCGCCGCCGGGCGGCTCCAGGAAGTCGTAGGTGCCCCGCCGCCGGCACAGGCTGCGCCATTGGGTCGCCTGGTCGTCCCAGACGTCGATGCGGTAGCCGCGCACGACATCCTCGGCAAACAGCTCGTCGTCGGGCGGCGGCGCGGGGTCGCCGCTGGCCAGCGGCAGGACAGGTGACCCGTCCACGGCAGCCAGGGCAGCGTTCAGCGCGTAGGACTTGACGAAGGTCTGGTAGAGCTGCGCCGGCTTATCCGGCCGGACGATGGAGATGCCGGCCGTCTGCAGGGCGGGCAGGCCGCTCTCGTCGGGCGAGTTCGCCGGCTTTTCGTCGAGGGTGTAGACGCCGACGAGATTGGTCGCCATGTTCTGCAGCTTGATCCCGCCGCCGGCTACGTCTACCTGCTGAACCTGGAAGAGGCCGGCGTCGTTGAGGCGCAGCAGCCCTTCGCTGATTTCCGGGTTGACCGGCCGGGGCCGGGCGATGAAGCGATTGTCGCTGAGCCGGTAGTGCGTCCTGGGGCTGTAGTGAGTGGTCGGCGTCGCCGTGGGCACGCTGGGGACGACCCTCACGAGGCCGGGGTCGGCCGGCAGATCCGCCGGCAGCGTGACCTCCAGATCGACGACGAGACCCAGATAGCGCAGCAGGTTGGGATAGTCGCCCAGGGCGGCAATCATCTTGTGGAAGTCGTAGATAGACGCCAGATCGGGCTCGGTGGGCAGCGCCACGGATTGCACGCTCGTCGGCTCCAGATAATTTTTCAGATCGTCGAACGCCTGATGTTGCGCGCTAACGGCCGGGCTGCCGCCCTGCCCGCGAAGCAGAGCGCCCAGCGGCATCAGCAGGGTGAGCAGCCCCAGCTTCTCCAGCAGCCAGCGCAGAATGCGGATGGGCAGGAGCAGGCAGCCCATCAGGCAGCCGGCGCAGCCGCCCCCACCGCCGCCGGGCTCGCCCGGCTCCTCGGGCTCCGGCTCGTCAATGCGCACCGGGCCGCGGTCCGGGTCCACCGGCACGTAGGGCGGCTCCGGCTCGACCGGCTGGGCAATGTCAACCAGATCGGGGTCGTTGATGAGCACGCTGTCGGCGGGCAGGTCGAGGCCGGCGCCGTAGGTCGGGTCGGTCGCCACCCGCGTGTAGACGCCCTTGATTGTCTCGTGGATGGTGCTCGACGGGAAGGTGAGAATGGGCGTGCCGGAGAGGTCTTCAAAGACGAAGGGGATGACGTCGGTGTCGTTCTTGAAGAGCGATTGCCACAGATCCGAGCGCAGGCCGGCCGGCACAACATTGGCGGCGATGGTCGGCCCGCCGTCGAACTCGACCTGGAAGCTGGCCTGATCGACGAGCGCGGGCCAGTCCAGAAAGTCGGGGAAGCTGCTGAGCTGCATCAGCGTGACGCTTGGGTCGTCGTTCCACAGCCGGGGCGAGGCCAGCACCGAGAGGCGCAGGGTCGTTCCTTCCGCCAGGGGGCCATCGCTGCCGTTGGGGAGAGCCGTCCAGATGATCGTCTGTTTCAACATAGCGTTTTTCCCTGCAAGTGCCGCTTCAATCGGGTGTCCGGCTTACGGATAGTCGGCGAAGGCGTCGCAATAGTCGGCCCAGACGCTCGGCGAGACCAGCTCGCGGAAGGTCGGGTCGGAGCCGGCGAACTCCCGCTCCATGGAGATGCTGACCGACGCGCTAAAGAAGAGGATCTCGATCTTCACCGTCAGCTTGGCCTGGCCCCAGAGCGTGCCGCCGTGCGGGCTGATACCCTTGGAGGCGTAGGTCAGGCCCAGGTAAAACTCCAGCGAGACCGTGATGATGCCCAACACAGAGAGCGAGCCGTTGGCGCGGAAATAGCCGGTCAGCGAGAAGTCCGCGCCGGCCTTCTGGAAGTAGAAGCCCGCCATCATCGAGGCCTTGCCGCTGGCGACGCCGAGGTTGATCGCCGCCGCGGCGCCAAACTCCAGCGCGGCCTCGATCAGCACCACCTTCTCGATGCCGATGTCCATGCTGAAGAAGCCGCCGCCGCCGAAGAAGGAGACGGTGAGGATGAACGGCTGCTGGCGCTCGCAGAAGGCGAAGTGGAAGTTCATCGGCGCGTCGCCGAAGGGCAGGAAGAAGCCCGCCGACAGGGTGATGTTCTGGATGGTCAGGATGCCGATGCCGATGGTGGGGATGCCCAGCGTGTAGCCGACGTTGAGGCCGGGATCTGGCGCGGTGACGATGTCCAGGATAGGCGGGTCGCTGAAGCCATCCAGCGGCAGATAGTTGCGCAGCTCGTTGACGAACTCCAGGATGCCCAGGAACTGGATGTCGTTGAGTTGCACGGAGGTATCGACTTTCTTGTCCTTCTCCGCCGTAAAGGAGACGGAGTCGAAGCCGATGCTGATCAGGTCGTTGGGCGACGGCAGCAGGACCACGGCGAAGTCGGTCAGTTCGCCCTTAATGCTGTAGGTTGGCGGGCTGGCGTCCAGCTTCTTCACCAGCACGGCCTGCAGGGTGAAGGTCGCGCCCGGCCCAGGCACGAAAAAGTCGAGGCCCGTGACCAGCTCGTTCTGCGAGAGCGTCCAGGTGTAGGTCGTGCGGATGATGTCGCCGTCCTGGACGGTGACGAACTGCGGAAGCTTGCCCGCCGTATTCGCGGCGTTGGAGAAGACGAGATCCTTGATAATCTGCCACAGCTCGATGCCGCCCAGGAGCTTGACGCCCGTATCGAAGATGTCCTGGGGGTTGAACTGGCCCCCGACCATCTGGTTGACCGGGCCGCCGACCGGGCCCAGCGCGCGGGAGAGACCGCTGATGTCCAGGTTCGGCGCCACCAGGCCGCCCGATTTGTCTGTCGAGCCAAAGTCCAGCGGGCTGTTGCCGACGATTTTGGCGAATACCTGCGCCGCGTTGCCGATGCTATTGCCGCTGGCTGCCGTGTACGTGCTCTCCCATTCGATAGTCGAAGGAGCCGGCTTGCCGACGAGGTTCTTAACCGCCGGAATATCGACCTGCGCCTGGGCCATGCCCGGCCAGAAGTGCGGCGTCTCCGACGGCTTGTGCTCGGCGTCGAAGCTGATCGTGCTCGTCTCCAGCGTCGTGTCGCCCGGCTCGTCGGGCGGCGCGTAGGCCAGCGACTGGCCGCCAAAAGCGCGCTGCCGGCGGTCGCCGGTGACGGAGAGACCGTTGTAGTAGCTGACCACGTTGGCAATCGTCGCCAGCTCGTCCACGTTCTTGCTGACGAAAATGAGCGGCGCGTTGAACTCCAGCTTGCGCCCTTCCCAATCCGTGGCCGAGAGATGGAAGGGGAAATCGACGAACGCGTTGCCCGACAGCACGCGAGGCCAGAAGACCTCTTCGTTCGGGTCCATGATCTTGCTCTCGGGGTCTGTCGGATCCTGGAGGTTGGGCGTGACGCGCGTCTTGAGCGTTACCGAGCGGAAGGGCGACTCGCGGTGGGTGTAGGTGCGGGTGGGCTGCCGCACGAGGATGAAGCGGCGCTGGAAGAGGTAGGCGACCTGCCCCGGCGTTTGCCGGTCTTCGAGATAGCGGAATTTGCGCTCGGTGACCTTGACGAGCACGGCGCGATGGCCGAAGGGGAAGAGGTAGCCGGCGTAGAGCACGCGCACGTAATGGTCGCGGGCCATCGTCGCCACGTGGCGCCACTGCATGACGGTCAGCGAGCCCAGGCCCGCTCCCAACGACGGCGGCTCCCAGTCGCCCTGCAGCTTGAGCCAGGCGCCGAGCGTGCTGAGCATGATCTGCTCGGTATCGACCGGCTCCGGCGTAAAGCCGGGCAGGTGATAGTTGGAGGTCAGGTGGACGATCTCGTTGCGGTCCCGGCCGTCCAGCGACATGCGGAACGGCTCGTTGCTGTGGTCCTGGAGGTCGCTGCTGAAGTCGGGCGACCAGACCGCCCGCACGCGCGGGTCGCCGTCGGCGCGGCGGCTGCCCAGCCGCGTGTGCCACAGCTCGGTCCAGTCGTCGTGGGCCACCGGCGTGGAGGCGTGCGTCCAGCTGCCCTGGTCGTCGGGCGAGAGGTAGAGGCGATAGGGCGCTTCGATAGCGGTCTGCGCCCCGGTTGGCGGCGTGACCTGCGGGGGAGGCGGGTTGTTGGTCAGTCGCTGGATGATGGCGGACGGCGAGCAGCCGGTCGGCGGCTGGTAGCTGGCTACGGGCGTGACCAGCAGGGGCAGCCGGGTCAGCGCATCCAGGAGGCCGGGGGCGTTGAAGGGAATCAGCTCGCCCGGCGGCACGGCGAAGACGAGCCGGCTGGGCCCGGCAAGCAGGGAGAGGACCCGCCCCGGCGAGAGCGGCGATTCGTTGCCGGGATCGCCGGGGTTATCGGTGACCTGGTAAAAGGCCTGCTCGGCAATGTGTTGGGGCTGGAAGTGGGCGACGAGGATGGCGCCCGCCTGGCCCGCGATCTGGCCTGGCAGGCTCCCTGCCGGTGGGGTGAAATCGACGTTGCGAAAGTCGAAGTTCAGGACAAGCAAGTCCTGCGGGCGGATCACCGAAACGGAGAAACTCAGGGTCGGCATGACCAATCCTCCTGAACGTCCTGACTGGCGGAGGTCCAGATGCTCGGTTTTCAGTGCAGTCTAAAAGCCCATGCTTGGGGAGCGACGAGCCCGTCCGTGGACCTGGGTGCGGAATCGTGCCGGCAGGCCAGGAAGCAAGGCAAGAGTGAGAAAGCGCGGACCAGAGAACGCCGACGCAGAGACCGGCGTTGAAGTAACCATAATAAAACAGGGACGCGAGCGCAAGTGTAAAGTAGTTTACAGATCTGCTGTTGCCCAGATGACAGTACGGGAGCGCGCTGGCGGCTGGAGAACCCAATTCTCTTCTTGAACGTACAGAGAAAATCGGATTGAATACAGGCCCATAGCGGCCCAGCCAGAACAAAGAGGTTAATGGTAACGATGAATAGCCCAACCACGACCCTGGCCGCGGGATTAGCGGCGCTTGGCGCAGGTTTGATCGTTGCGGGCATCAGGTTTTCCCGCCGGCGTAAATCTGCAACCCGTTTTCCCGTAGATGCCCTGGCTTCCGGAGCCGGTAGCCCAACCGGCAAACGCGACGCAACTGATGTACAAGATGACCGTGAGCAGCCGGACGCTATCGCGCGGCAATGGAAGCCGCTCCTAGAGTACTTCTTCTGGGTCACGGCGCTGGCTCTCCCCTTCTGGCTGTTTGGCGGAGACAAGCTACCCTTGCCTATCAATCTACCCACCGGCGCGCTGGTGACGTTTGTCCCCACGATCGCCGCCGCCATCACGTCGTACAGATATGGGGGAGTTAAGGCTGTCCAGGCGCTGCTCAGGCGAGCAGCCGACTACCAGAAGGTCAGAGACAGGAAATGGTATCTGCCGGCGCTGCTCTTGATGCCAATCATCGCTGTTCTGTCGTACGCATTGATGCGCTTGACCGGGCGGTCGCTTCCGGCGCAGGTCGAGCTATCGTTGCTCATGGGGCTGACCTTCCTGGCCCTCTTCCTGATCAGCGACATTGGCGAAGAGCTGGGCTGGACAGGGTTCGCCCTGGAGCCATTGCAGCAGCGTTGGGGCGCCCTCCGGGCCAGCCTGCTGCTGGGCGTCATCTGGGTGGTCTGGCACATCATCCCCTGGATACAGACCGGCAATCCGGCGAGCTGGATCTTCTGGCAAGGCCTCTTTTCGGTGGCCCAGCGTGTGCTCATCGTCTGGGTCTACAACGGCAGCGGCCGGAGTGTGTTTGCCGCGACGCTGGTTCACGTCACCGCCAACCTGGGCTGGGCTCTGTTTCCAAACGCCAGCTCCCACTATGATCCCTTGGTGACCGCCGCGGTGACTTGGCTCGCCGTGCTCGCCATCCTGTTTGTCTGGGAGCCAGCGACGCCGAGCCGCTTGCGGCGCGGCTATGTACGTAGCCGGTAGACAACAAACAACGAATAACGTCATTCAGGAAATCGAGAGATGCGACCCCTTGAAGTTGTGCTCTTACTAGCTGACTTATTTGCCTACGTCTCTGTCCTACTCCCGAAGCCTCGCGCGCCGCGCTGGCTACGCTATCCGGCATTTGCCGCCCTGCCCATCGCCGGTGCTCAGGCGGTCATCGAAGGCCCGCGCTGGCAGATGATTCCGGCCTATCTGTTCGGCGCGCTCATTTTCCTGGCCGGAATTGTCAGGTCCCGCCGTTGGGCCAGCACACCCGGCAAAAATCGGCCGCTTGTCACGTACCTTGGCGCCGGGCTCGGTGCCCTCGGGCTCGCCCTCTCGGCGACGTTAGCTGCCGTTCTGCCGGTCTTCCGCTTTCCACGACCCCATGGGCCCTATGGGATTGGGACCATGACCTACCACTGGGTCGATTCGAGCCGGCCGGAGATCTTCACTGATGACCCAGATGACGTTCGCGAATTGATGGTGCAGGTTTGGTATCCCGCCGAGGTCGATCCCTCCGCCCCGCGCGCACCCTACGTCGAAGACGGCAGAATCCTTGAATCGACGCTGCGTCTGATCAACCTGCCCGGCTTCATTCTCACGCACCTGAAATACGTGACGACAAACGCCGTTCCTGGCGCGCCTGTAGCTGGCGCTCAGACGAGCTATCCGCTGTTAATCTTTTCGCACGGGCGTGGCGGCTTTCGCCAGCACAACACCCTGCAGGTGGAGGAACTGGTCTCGCATGGCTATATCGTCGCGACCATCGACCATCCCTATGCGGCTAGCGCGGTGCGCTTCCCGGATGAGCGGCTGGCCACCTTCGACGGCCGGATGTTTGATCCAGAGCACCCCGGCCACGCCAGATTTTTGGATGGTGTGATCCCGTTCCTGGCTCAGGACGCCATCTTCACGCTCAACCGGCTGGCTGCCTTGAACGAGGCTGACCCAAACGGCCTCCTCACCGGACGTCTGGACATGCAGCGCGCCGGAATCTTTGGCTCCTCGTTAGGCGGCATCGTCAGCGCCGAAGCCTGCCTTCTGGAGCCTCGTCTACAGGCCTGCCTGGTGCAAGATGTGTTCATGCCAGCCGACGTCGTCGAGGCAGGTTTGCAGCAGCCGACCCTGTGGTTCAGCCGGGATAGAGGAACGATGCAGCTTGAAGGCTGGACCCAGGAGGATATCGACGAGACAGAGAGTACGATCCGGACCACCTTTGAGAACAGCCACGCCGATCGCTACCTGGTCCTCGTGCCGGGTATGTTCCACAATGAGTTCTCCGATGCTGCACTTCTGGCGTGGCCCCCGCTAGCCAGAAAATTGGGCCTCATCGGTACAATCGACTCCCGGCGGGCCCAACAGATCACCATCGATTTTTCGCTCGCGTTCTTCGATCAACACCTGAAAGGCATACCTTCGGCGTTGCTCGATAACCCGACGGAACAATATCCAGAAGTGCTCTTTGAAGTGCGGCGTCCGTGATGCCCTGGCCGGCTCTTCCCGGCACAGATGCCGCCTCTGGCGCGCTTCCACCTCTTTCCGTATCATCATGACCCGGCGAGGGACGGATGACTGGAAAAGGTGATGTCTACAGAACTACTCGCAGTTGTTTTTGGTCTGGCTGCGGCCCTGGGATGGGGCGCAGGTGATTTCAGCGGGGGGCTGGCCAGCCGGCGCGGCGACGTCTACGTCGTCATCCTCATCTCGTAGCTCTTCAGCTTTGGCCTGCTTATTCTGCTGGCCCTGTTGTGGGGGGAAGCGCTCCCGGCCAGCGGCGATCTGCTGGTTGGGGGCGTGGCCGGCATCATCGGCGCCATCGGTCTGGTAACGCTCTATCGGGCGCTGGCGACCATGGCGATGGGGCTGGTGGCGCCGCTCACCGCCGTCGCCGCCGCCGGGCTGCCCGTGATCGTCGCCGCCTTCACGGAGGGGCTGCCCGCCCCACAGCACTTCCTGGGCTTTGCCGCTGCCCTCGCCGGCGTCTGGTTCATCTCGCGCGGGAGCGAGCGGACCACCGGGCGGCCCGTCCGCCCGCGCGATCTCCTGCTGCCGCTGTTCGCCGGAGCGACATTTGGCCTCTTCTTCATTCTCATAGACCAGGTCAGTGACCGGGCTGTATACTGGCCGCTGGTAGCGGCGCGCACCGCTTCGATAACGCTGATCGCGGCCACCATTCTGGCCAACCCGGGGCGAGTGCGCCCGGCCGGCGCGCCGCCCCTTTCCCGGCAGCTACCGCTCCTCGCGCTCACCGGCGCGCACTATCCGGCGAATAACCAAGGAGTTGGTCGATGCGGCCCAGATAGGTAGTACGATCAATATTAACGGTCACACGTTCCCGTATCGGCCTGCAGCTGTTTTCGCCGGGCGTGGCGCAATATCACAGCGAGGCGGGAACTACGTTATGCTGGCTTCCAACCTGATTAACGGGCTCCTTGGTGCAACGGACGTGCCTGGCGGACTGACAGGAGAGAGCTTTAATCCTCTGCTGGGACCAGGTGCAGATGGCACGGTTGAGCCCAATCCGCGACTCGTTCCGCAGACATCGGACTGGGTGCGAACTCCATTCGAAGTGCCGGTTCAGCATCTCGATCTGAGCGAGTTCTACCCGCACAAACACTGCACTCCCTTCGTCGCCTGGCGGGTGATAACTAACCCAGAGAAATACCATATAGACTACAAACCCAAGGCGATGATGATTTTCGGGGCAAATCCGATCACCAATAACGTCAATGCCGAGGAAGTGATCGCCGCCTTCAAGGAATTCCCGTTCTTCGTCTCCATCGCGTACCATCTGGACGAACCAACCCAATTCGCTGACATCGTCCTGGCCGAGTCGGCCAACATGGAGCGGTTGAACTTTATTGAATATCAAGCTTGCGGGCCGGAGGCGGGCCGGCGTGGTCTAAGAGGCCTGAACTTCAAGCATCCGGTCATTGCCCCACTCTACGACACACGAGATGCCAACTCAATTCTTCTGGAGCTGAGCAACCGGCTGGGTATTCATCCTGCTGCCAATGGCATGATGAACGGCATGCTTCGGCTAGCAGAGACACCATTCGCCCTTGAGCCGCCCAAGCAGTATAGCTGGGAGGAAATCGTCGATCGGGTCCTTAAAGCCCGTTTTGGCGAAGATAAGGGGATTGAGTACTTTAAGGAACATGGGGCAGCCTGGACCGGCCAATGGCTGCCGGAGGAGCAAACCTACAACTACTTCTACTTCCCAGATGGCCAAACCCGCCATCCAATCTACTGCGAACATCTTCAGGTTACGGGCCAAACGATGGAGGCCCAGTGCGCTGCCAACAACGTTACTGTACCCGGCTGGGATATGGACAAGTATCTGGCGTTCTTCCAGGCTTTGCCGACCTGGATACCCCATCCTGAACACGAAGCGCCGGCCGAGTTCGATCTCTACGCCGTGAACTGGAAGATTGGCACCCGGGCATTTGGTATGGGCGGTTTCGAGGAGCTTGCCCAGATCCGGGAAGTGCAACTGAGACAGAGTCTCGACGTCAATTCTATCCTGGTCAACAGGGCTACTGCGCGCGACAAAGGCCTTAAGGACGGGGACGAAGTACTCTGTGAATCCCAGTACGGTGGACAGCAGAGAGGCTTCGTTCTGACGACCGAATTGCTTCATCCCAAGACTGTCGGATTCCCCGGCAACTTTGGCCGGACCGCGATGTTCATGGGGCCGCAGGCCAGGGAAGGAGTTAATTACAACCAGCTTCTGAGCGCCAGAGACGGCGAGTTTGACCCTGTGATCGGCGGCGTCGAGATCACCGCAGCCGTGCGGCTGACCAAGATTTAGGAGGGCGAGATGCGATATGCAATGGTACTTGACCTGAGCCGCTGTGTAGGCTGTAACGCCTGCACACTGGCCTGCAAACAGGAAAACGGAACAGGACCGGGTATCTTCTTCACCCGCGTGCTGCTTTCGGAGACGGGCGCCTATCCCAATGCACGGATGACCTACCTGCCCGTTCTGTGCAACCACTGCGCGGAGGCGCCGTGTGTGGAGGTCTGCCCGACGGGGGCGACGGTGCAGTACGCCAACGGCATCGTCACGGTGGACGCCGAGAAGTGCGTCGGCTGCCGCTACTGCATGCTGGCCTGCCCGTATGATGCCCGCAGCTTCCACTTCGGCCAGCCAGAAGGCTACTTCCCCGACAAGGGGCTGACCCCCTACGAGGCGCTGCGCTACGCCGAGCACAAAGCCGGCGCGATCAGCAAGTGCGACTTCTGCCTGGACCGCCTCGAGGACGGGCTGGAGGCAGCCTGCGTGCAGACCTGCCCCGCGCGGGCGCGCATCTTCGGCGACCTGGACGACCCGACCAGCGAGGTCGCCCAGCTGGTCGTGCAGAAGGGCGCCAGGCCCCTGCATCCCGAGCTGGGGACCGAGCCCTCGGTCTTCT
>Ga0123329_1004696_pt1 | contig 10572 bp, 10 predicted proteins | sample BioC12SIPDNA_FD_89703 | JGI IMG/M metagenome (GOLD analysis project Ga0123329, IMG submission 89703) | Anaerobic biogas reactor microbial communites from Washington, USA - Biogas_R1_B C12 SIP DNA | ecosystem: Engineered > Bioreactor > Anaerobic > Unclassified | place: Washington, USA | collected... | reverse complement strand
CGTGCTGCGCAAGGCCATGGAACACAAACTTAAAAAAATCTTCGATCTCTGCTATAAACGGACTCTCTGTCGTCAGCGACCTGAGCCCCATCTTCGGTAACATTTATTTATGAGGCAACGGGCTATGGACCGTCCAACGACGGTTGCTTGACGGAGCAGCATAAAAACGCTATATATGGCCCAAATGCACTCGTGGCGGAGGGGTCCGGAATTCGTCCCGGAAGAGCCGGGTTGGTCGGGCCGCCATCTCAGGACGGGGTGGTGGCTTTTTTCTCCTCGAACGGAGCACATACCATGAGCGTAAGGCAGATCTGGATAACGACGTTCGACCTGGAGAGATTGAGCAGCCTCATCGACGGGGTCCGGGCAACGGGCTCGCAGAAGAAGGCGTACCTCGACCAGCTGGAGAAGGAACTCGAACGGGCCAAGGTGGTGGCCCCGGAGAAAATCCCGGAAGACGTGATCACGATGAATTCGGCCGTCAGCGTCCGCGATCTCGAGTCGGGCGAAGAAACGACCTATACGCTGGTGTTCCCCGGCGAGACGCGCATCGAGGAAAACCGGATCTCCGTCCTCTCGGCGATCGGGACGGCGCTGATCGGCTACCGGGTCGGGGATGTCATCGAGTGGAAGGTCCCCTCGGGGATGAAACGGCTGAAAGTAGAGGGGATCCTCTACCAGCCGGAAGCCTCGGGCCGATACGACCTGTAAACGAGGGCGTCTTCGTTCCCTCCGCCAAGGGTCCGGCGAAGCCGGTGGACAGGGGCTGCCATGAAGGAGATGACCAAAAAGGAGCTCGTCCAGGAGGGGAAGGCGCTTCGCAAGGCCCTCGACGAGGCGGAAGCGACGATCGGGCACCTGCGTCAGGAAGCGGCCATGGCCTGCAAGGCCGCACAGAAGTACCGGATCATCGCCGACAACACCTACGACTGGGAATTTTGGCTCGGTCCGGACGCCCAGTTCATCTACTCGTCGCCTTCCAGCGAACGGGTCTGCGGCTATCTCGCGGAGGAGTTCGAAGCGGACCCGACCCTGTTTTACCGGATGATCCATCACGAGGACCTGGCCCGAGTCTCCGAGCATATGAATCGCAAGAAGTTCGAGGCCGGACTCGCCGAGATCGAATTCCGGATCGTCCGCCGCGACGGGGTCGAGCGTTGGGTGGCCATGGCCTTTCAGCCGGTCTATGACGGGGACTCGCGGTTCCTGGGCACCCGCTGCAGCAACCGAGACATCACCCAGCGAAAGCTGGCGGAGGGCGAGCGCGAAAAACTGATCGGCGAGCTCCGCAGCGCGCTCGCCCGCGTCAGGATGCTCAGCGGCCTCCTTCCCATCTGCGCGTCCTGCAAGAAGATCCGCGACGACAAGGGATACTGGAACCAGATCGAGACCTTCATCCGGGACCATTCCGAGGCCCATTTCAGCCACGGGATCTGCCCCGAGTGCGCGCGGAAGGAATACCCGGATCTCTTTGACGATACGGCAAGGAGGAAAGAGGGGAAATAGGGCGCGAAGCGGGACTTGACGGCGGGGGCATCCTCGCATAGGATCCCCCTGCCATGAAAAAAATCGTTGCGGCCAACGTGATTGCCCTCTGCCTTGCAGCGACCTCCATCGCGGCGCCGCCTTCGCGGATCGTCTCCCTTGCCCCGAACATCACGGAGATCCTCTACGACCTTGGCCTGGGGGGCCGGATCGTCGCGGTGACCGACTACTGCGACTACCCGCCGGCCGTCAAAGAGAAGCCCCGCGTGGGCGGCTTCACGAACCCCTCGCTCGAGGCCGTCGTCGGTGCGAGGCCCGACCTCGTGATCCTGACCGACGACGGCAACCCCAAGGTCATCTACAACCGCCTGAGGGATCTCGGCATTCCCTGCTATGTATTCACGCCCCGGCGACTTGGGGAACTGCCCCGGGGGATCCGGGACCTGGGAGCGGCACTCGGCGCCGGGAAGGAGGCCGCGGCCCTTGCCGGCCGCATCGAGAAGGAAATGTCGGCGCTGGAGAACAGGGCGAGGCAGATGCGTGTCAACTCTCCGAAGTCGGCCCTCTTCATCATCCAGCCAGAGGCCATTGTCGTGGCGGGTCCCGGCACGCTCATCCACGAGGCCTTCGGCATCCTCGGCATCCGCAACGTCGCCGCCGACGGCAAGGACAAATACCCCAAGTTCTCCCTCGAAGAGATCATCCGCCGCTCGCCGGACTACCTTCTCGCTGGGCAGGGCTTCATGTCGGGAGGGGGCGTCGAGCGGCTCAAGGAGAGGCTTCACATGCTGCCCGCCGTCCGGGAGGGGAGGGTCTGCGTCGTCACCGAGCGGCTCTACCGCCTGAGCCCCCGGGCCGTCGGCGGGGTCGAGGAAATGGCGCAGTGCGTTGCGGGGCTTTAGTCTTTCCTGTTCTAAATCCCTTTCATTTTCTGCTCTTCTTAACTTCCGCTCTTCCCAACTTCCGTCCTTTCTAGGGTCTTGACAAAGCCCCGGCGCTTTGTTAGGGGGTAGGCATCGAAGGGGTGGGCAGATGGAAGAGGGGTTAAAATCCCCCGCTGCCCCGCAGCCGTGATGGGAACGAAATCCCGATGAGCCACTGTCATGGTCACCATGATGGGAAGGCGGGAGAGTAGGGCGCCCTGAGCCGGAAGACTGGCCCATCCCGTTAGCCTCGAGGGAGGTTGCGGTGACCCGGTTCTTCCTTTTCACATCCCTTTTAGCCGTTCCGGCCGTTGCCCTTTCCGTCGCATCGAAAATCGAGGCGGGCAAGGCGGTAACCCCGCTGCGGGTGAGCCGCGTCTGCGCCCTGCTGGCCGCCCTGTTTGTGGCCGTGGCGGCCATCGCCGCCGTCACGGGACCCCACCGGATCAACCTGATTGCGCTCCTGGGGCAGGGCATCGCCTCCGACACCTCACCCGAGCACACGATCGTCTTCTCCGTACGCATCCCCCGCATCCTGCTGGCCGCCGTCGTGGGCGCCACCCTGTCCACGGCGGGCGCCGTGTTCCAGGGGTTGCTGCGAAATCCCCTGGCCGACCCGTACATCCTCGGGGTCTCCGGCGGCGCCGCCGTGGGCGCCGTCGTCGGGATCATCGCCGGGCTGGACGTTCTGCCCTTCGGCATTCCGGCGCTGGCCGCCCTGGGCTCCTTTGCGTCCATCGTCCTCGTCTTCGGCGTGGCCGGCCGCAGGGGCGAGACCCCGTCGGGGACGCTGCTGCTTTCGGGGGTCATCGTGAACGCCTTCTGCACGGCGGCCATCATGTTCCTCATCTCCACGGCCTCGGGCACGCGCCTGCACGGGATCATGTTCTGGCTCATGGGGGACCTGGGGCTCGCCGAAAGCGGGCAGACCCTCCTGGGGGCCGCGGCCCTGCTGGCGGGCTCCGCCGTCATCTACCTGCACGCCCGGTCCCTGAACCTGCTCGTCATCGGCGAGGAGCAGGCCCTGCAGCTCGGGGTGGACGTCGAGAAGACGAGGCGCATCCTCTTCTTTGCCGCCTCCTTCATCACGGCGGCCGCCGTGTCGCTCTCGGGCCTCATCGGCTTCGTGGGGCTCCTCGTGCCGCACCTCATCCGGATGATCTTCGGCTCTGACTACCGGCTCCTGCTGCCGGCGAGCTTTCTCTTCGGGGCGACCTTTCTCGTGGCGGCCGACACGCTGGCCCGGACGGCGATCGCCCCGAGCGAGCTTCCCGTGGGGGTGATCACGGCCCTCTTCGGGGCACCCTTTTTCATCTACCTGCTGAAGAAAACGGAGGCCGGCCGATGCCGCTTCTGAGCGTGGACAGGGTCAGTTTCAAATACGGCGAGCAGTGGGTCCTGCGGGGCGTCGCCTTCGAGGTCGAGAAGGGGGATTTCCTGGGGGTCATCGGCCCCAACGGCTCGGGCAAGACGACGCTGCTGCGCGTCATCGACGGGATCCTCAGGCCACAGGAGGGCGAGGTCCGTCTCGAGGGCACCGATATCGGAAACCTCCGGCGCGAGGCGCTGGCCCGATCCGTGGCCGTCGTGCCCCAGTACTCGGCCCTGGCCTTCCCGTTCTCCGTCGAGGAGGTCGTGCTCATGGGCCGCTCGCCGCACCTGGGCCGCTGGCGCTTCGAGGGCGAGCAGGACCTGCGCATCGCCCGCGAGGCCATGGAGATGACGGACACGCTTGCGCTGGCGTCCCGCGACATGGAGTCTCTTTCGGGCGGCGAGCGCCAGCGGGTGCTCATCGCGAGGGCCCTGGCGCAGGAGCCCCGGCTCATGCTGCTCGACGAGCCCACGGCCTTCCTGGACATCAGGCACCAAGTCGATTTCTTCGACCGCATCCGGTTGCTCAACCGCAAGCGGGAGCTCACCGTCATCGCCGTGACCCACGACATCAACCTGGCCGCCCACTACTGCGACCGGATCATCCTGCTCAAGAACGGGCGCATCGAGGCGGCGGGGCCCGTCGAGGCGGTGATCACGGAAGAGCACATCCGGGAGGCCTACGAGACGAGGATCCTGGTGGACCGGCATCCCGGGACGGGATCGCCGAGGATCACGCTGACGTGAAGAAGTGAGGGAAAAGAGGGAAGTCGGATAAAAGCAAGGCGTCAATCGCCGTCGGAGCGAGGAAGCCGGTCGAAGTCCGGCGCTGCCCCGCAACTGTAGGCGGAACGAAATCCGCAGCATGCCACGGGTTTCCGGCACAGGGGGCCCGGAAGGCGCGGAGAGTAGGGGGCCGCAAGCCAGTAGACTCGATCGACGGCGCGACACAAACCAATTCCCGAGGGGGAAGGAGGAGTTGACATGATTTGCATGCGTAAGGGTTTCGTCAATCTGTGCCTGCTCGCGACGGCCGTATCGGCCCTGCCCGGGCTTGTCTTTGCCCAGGCGGCACCGCAGACTGCCCGGCCCGAGTACCGGATGGGCGAGGTGGTCGTCACGGCCACCCGCGACGCGCAGGAAGTCCGCAAGGTGCCGGCCAACGTGACGGTGATCACCTCCGAGGATATCCAGAATTCGGGCGCCGCGAGCGTCCCCGAGGTGCTGACGGGCCTGGCGGGCGTCCATGTCACGAGCTACAGCGGCAACGCCTCGCAGTCCGTCGTGGACATGCGGGCCTTCGGCACCGAGGCGGGTTACCTGCGCCACGTGGTTCTGCTCGACGGCCGGCGCCTGAACCGGCCCGACATCGCCGGGATCAACTGGCTCGAGATCCCGCTCTCCGAGATCGAGCGCATCGAGGTCGTCCGGGGCGCCAACAGCGTCCTCTATGGCGATTCGGCGATCGCCGGTTCCATCAACATCATCACCAAGCGAGGCGAGGGGAAGCCCAGGGGGGATGCAACCTTCATCGGCGGGAGCTACAATACCTACAACGGCCGCGCCGGCATTCGGGGGTCGGCCGACAAGGTCTACTACGCGCTCAGCGGCGAGGGGCTCACGACGAGCGGCTACCGGGACCGCTCGAAATTCACCACGGAGGGCGCCGGCGGCTCCATCGGCTACAACCCCACCGATGCCCTCGACGTCTCCCTGGGGATCACGTACAACAAAACGGACAACCAGTTTCCGGGCGCCCTGACGGCGGCCCAACTGGCGTCGAACCGCAGGCAAGCCCAGAATCCCGACGACGATGCGAGTTCGAGCTTCTTCGACGCCAACGTGCTCGTCAGGACCGTCCTGGGGTCTTACGGCCGCCTCGACGGCAACCTGATCTACGGCAGGCGGGAGGTGACCTCCAATTTCGCCTCCTTCGCCTCCTTCACGAAGATCGACATCGACACGGTGGGCGCCACCCCGCGCTACATCCTCGAGAAGAAGCTTTTCGGCTTTGACAACAAGCTCACTGTCGGCTTCGACTTTTACCGGGACAAGCTCGAAAAGGACACCTTCGCGGACCGATCGCAGGCTGCGAGGACCTACGAGGCGGATCTGACGCGGCAGACGATGGGACTTTACGCCCGGGACGAGTTCAGCATCCTGAAAGATTTGATCCTGGCCCTCGGCGCGCGGACGGAGCGGGCCAGCATCGACGGCAGCGAGACGAATCTCGGAACGGGGGCATCGGTGTTCGATGCCGAGAAGATCCACAAGGGGACGGCCTGGGAGGGGTCGCTTACGTACCTCTTCGGCGAGAAGGCGAAGGCCTGGGCAAAGTATGCCACGATCTACCGCTTCCCCTCGCTGGACCAGCAGGCCTCGTACTACGCGTTCCCTTTCGACAGCTTCCTGACGGACCTGGAGAAGGAGACGGGCAAGAGCTACGAGGTGGGCACGCAGGTCAGCCCCCTGAAGGATCTGAAACTCGGTCTCACGTTCTACCTCATCGACATGGAGGACGAGATCAGCTATAACCCCGTTACGTTCCGCAACGGGAACCTCGACAAGACACGGCATCAGGGCGTCGAATTCACCCTGGACTGGCAGTTCCGGAAGCTGGCCAGGTTCCTTGCAAACTACACGTTCCAGGAGGCGTACTTCCGCGATGGGGCCAACAGAGACAAAGACGTCCCGCTTGTGCCACACCACATGGCCAATGCGGCCATCGAGGTTTACCTACCCTGGAGCCTCACGCTGCGCCCCGAAGTCCGTTACGTGGGTGAGCAGTACTTCGGCTCCGACAACGACAACAGCTCGACAAAGCTCGACAGCTACGCCATCGTCAATCTCTACCTGAGGTGGCAGCCCGACTGGAAGGCCTTCGGGGTCGCGAAGCCCACGGCCTTCGTGGGGGTCGAGAATCTCACCAACAAGAGCTATGTCCCCGTGGGGTACGAGACCTTCTCGGGGCTCAGTTACTACCCCGCTCCGGAGATCAACTTCCGGGGAGGTATTTCGCTGTATTTCTGATGCGGTGCGGGCGTAAACCGTACCGTGCAGGTGCATTATGAACGTCACGGCATGGAGAAGAGAAGGCCCCGTTGATCTGGGCCTGACTGCAGCCGGGCCGGCGGAGGGCTCCGCCCGGCAGGCGGAGCGCCGCCGAGGCAGGGGCATGATGCCCGGGATCGCCCTGTCTGCGGTTCTCCATGCTGGCATCCTCGCGTTTGTTCTCTATGCCGTGGCGAATCCCTTCGTCGGCTTCCCGACGGCCGGGGACGAGGGGATCGTGCGGGTCTCGCTCGTGACGGTCATGCCCGGTCCGGACAACGGCAACGGGGCGGCGCCAGCCGAGGAGTCAAAAAAGGCACAGGCTCAGGCAACGAAGGCACCGCCTGTCGTTGTCCAGAAGGCCATGGAGAAGACCGTCATCGCCGAGGCGGCCGACCACCGCGCGACCGAACGGCAGACGGCACAGACGAGCATTGCCGTCGTGCCCGCCCCGATACAGGTCGCCTCGGCGTCCGCGGGTCGCGGGTCTGCCGCGGGCGAAGCGGCCCGGGGACAGCGGCAGGCCGGCGCCGCCTCGCAGGACGGCTACTCGGAGGCCATGCCCCGCTACCGGGACAACCGGCCCCCCGCCTACCCGAGCGCGGCGAGGCAGCGGGGCTGGGAGGGCGACGTGCTGATCGCGGCCGAAGTCCGAAGCGATGGTCGTATCGGGACCGCCCGGATCAAGCGGTCCTCGGGATATGCGTCCCTGGACGATTCGGCCCTCGAGGCCGTGCGGGCCTGGCGGTTCGAGCCGGCCAGGCGGATGGGCAGCCCCGTGGATGCCTGGGTCGAGATCCCCATCCGCTTCAAGCTCTCGCCCCGGGATTCTTTTATGTAAGAAGGAGAGTGCCTGCAAGTGTCCTCCCCGCAAGGCTTCCAGGGACACCCGGGCGACAGGGACAAAAATATTGTTGACAGGCGCTCTCGATCGTGTTCTCATGGGGCACTTTTTGGGGGATTCTCCGTAATGGGCAGTTTGAACTTCCGTAATATCGGCTTCGGGTTTCGCTACTATTATTTTTACGGACAGGTCTGCCCGTCGCTGAGGAGGACTTAGGAACCGGAGCATAAGCCAAACCGAAGCCATGGGTAGATCGAAAGACGCCGCCCATGGCTTTTTTTATTTCCCGGGCCATGACGGCGACAGCCATCATGGCCTTATTATTGGGAGGTGGCGGATCATGATCATCGTGATGAAGAAGAGCGCAACGGACGGGCAGATCGACCGGGTCGTCGAGTGGATCGAGTCGGTCGGGTACCGGGCCCACCTGTCCCGCGGGACGGAAAAGACGATCATCGGCGCCGTGGGGGATGCCCGCGGCCGCGAGCAGATCAAATCCGTCGGGCACATGCCGGGCGTGGAGACCGTCGTGCCCATCCTCAAGCCCTACAAGCTCGCAAGCCGCGAGTTCCAGGGTGTCGATACCGTTGTCCGCGTGGGCGGCGTCGGCGTGGGCGACGGCTCCTTCACCGTCATGGCGGGCCCCTGCGCCGTCGAGACGGAGGAGCAGCTCATGGAATGCGCCTACGTGGCGAAGAAGGCCGGCGCCCACATCCTTCGCGGCGGCGCCTTTAAGCCCCGCACCTCCCCCTACAGCTTCCAGGGTCTCGAGGAGGAGGGCCTCAAGCTCCTCAGGAAGGTCCGCGAGCGGACGGGCCTTCCGGTCGTGACCGAGGTCGTGAGCCCCTCCGACGTGGATCTCGTCGAGACCCACGCCGACATCCTCCAGATCGGCGCCCGCAACGTGCAGAACTTCGCCCTGCTGAAGAAGGCGGGCCAGGCCCGAAAACCCGTGCTGCTCAAGCGGGGCATGATGACGACGATCGAGGAGCTCCTCATGTCGGCCGAGTACATCCTTTCCGAGGGCAACCCCGACGTGATCCTCTGCGAGCGGGGGATCCGCACCTTCGAGACGGCCACTCGCAACACGCTCGATCTTTCCGCCGTGGTCGTCCTCAAGCAGCTCTCGCACCTGCCGGTGATCGTGGACCCCAGTCACGCGGCGGGCCACTGGAAGTACGTGCCGCCCCTGGCCCGGGCGGCTGTCGCCGTGGGGGCCGACGGGATCATCGTCGAGGTGCACCCCGAGCCCGAGAAGGCCGTCTGCGACGGGATGCAGTCCCTGAAGCCGGAAAAATTCTACCAGCTCATGGAAGACCTCTCGGTGCTGTCAGCCGCCATGCAGCGGATGGAAAGGGCGCCGTCATGAACCGGATCCGCGTGAACCTTGACAGGCGCCTGAGCGCGAGCTACGACATTCACATCGGGAACGGCATCCTGGACCGCATGGCGCTGATCCTCGCCAAGGGCAACTGGGCGGCGCGCTGGTTCGTCGTCAGCGACGATGCCGTCGCGGGGCTGCACGGCGGGCGCGTGCTCGCCGCGCTGGCCGGGGCGGGGCTCAGGGCCGGGATGCTGACGGTCCCGCCCGGCGAGGGGGCCAAGACCGTTTCGACCTGCCTGGGGCTTGCCGAAGATCTCCTGGAAAGGGATGCCGACAGGGCCTCGGGCCTGATCGCCCTGGGCGGCGGCGTGATCGGGGACGTGACGGGCTTTCTCGCCTCGATTTACATGAGGGGGCTTCCCCTCGTGCAGATCCCCACGACGCTGCTCGCGCAGGTGGACAGCTCCATCGGGGGCAAGACCGGCGTGGACACCGGGGCGGGGAAGAACCTGCTGGGGACGTTTCACCAGCCGAAGGCCGTCTTCATCGACCTGGCGTTTCTCGAGACTCTCCCGCAAAGGGAATTCACAAGCGGTCTGGCCGAGATCGTGAAATACGGCATCATCGAGGACCCGGATCTGCTGGCGGCGCTCGAGGACAACGCCGGGGCCCTGCAGGGACGAAACCCCGCCGTCCTGGAACGGGTCGTCTCCTCGTCGTGCCGGATCAAGAAGGGGATCGTCGAGATCGACGAGACGGAGAAGGGCCTGCGCCGCATTCTCAACTTCGGCCACACCGTCGGCCATGCCGTCGAGACGGAGTCCGGCTACGCCGTCTCCCACGGCGAGGCCGTGGCGATGGGGATGGCAGCCGCCGTCGTGATCTCCGAGCGACTGCGTTACCTCTCCGCCGAGGACCGGGACCGCATCGAGAGCGCCATCGAGCGAATGGGCCTGCCGCGGCGCGTTCCCCGGGACCTTGATGCAGGCGGGATCCTCGCGCGGATGGGGAAGGACAAGAAGAAGGAAGACGGGCGAATCCATTTCGTTCTCCTCAAGAAGCCCGGCATGCCGTTTGTCAACGGCGGCGTGCCGCTCGAACTGGTGAGGGAGACGATCGAGGCGATGCAGACATGAAGCGGAACGACGTTGACGCCATCCGGCGCGCCATCCGGGGCAAGGACCGGGAGCTCGTGAGGCTTCTCAATGAGCGCGCCCGCCTCTCCGTCGAGATGGGCCGGGTCAAGGCAAGCGCCGGGATCGGCGTATTCGACCCGGTGCAGGAGCGCAGGGTCCTGGACGACATCGCGGCCCTCAACGAGGGTCCGCTTTCTGCGGAAGCCCTGGAGAAGCTCTGGTGCGAGATCTTCTCTTCGTCGCGGGCGCTCCAGGCGCCTCTAAGGGTGGCCTGCCTGGGCCCGGAGGGCTCCTTTGCACACCTGGCGGCCCGGGAGCGCTTCGGGAAGAGCGCGGGCCTGTTGCCGCAGGTGACGATCGGCGCCGTCTTCGATGCCGTGGAGAAGAGCAGGTCGGACCTCGGCGTCGTCCCCCTGGAGAACTCGGTCGAGGGGCCCG
>Ga0123329_1004694_pt1 | contig 10575 bp, 5 predicted proteins | sample BioC12SIPDNA_FD_89703 | JGI IMG/M metagenome (GOLD analysis project Ga0123329, IMG submission 89703) | Anaerobic biogas reactor microbial communites from Washington, USA - Biogas_R1_B C12 SIP DNA | ecosystem: Engineered > Bioreactor > Anaerobic > Unclassified | place: Washington, USA | collected... | reverse complement strand
GTGAAGCAGCCGGAGAAGTGGGCCAGCCGCAGCCACACGAGGTAGGTGGTGAGCGCGTCGAAGGCGTTATACTCGACGATCTTGCGGCGCTCACCGCGGTACCAGAGGCCGCAGACGTCGTCGCCGGTCGTGTCCAGTTTCCCGGGGATGCCGCAGAGGGTGGCGATCTCGTGCAGCGAGACAGCGTAAGACTTGCCAAAGCCGGCGACCAGATCCATCAGGTCGATGTCGTTGCTCTCCCACGGCTTGGCGTCCAGGCGCTCGCACAGGTGCTTAAGTGACAGACCGTTCACGATGGCGCGCTGCGTCAGGATGCGCAGGTCGGCGTTACGCGAGTTGAATCCCACGAGCTGCGGTTGGCGTGCGCCCACGCCGTCGGCCAAGAAGCGGCGCAGGATGTAGGGCTCGTCCTGCGCGGTGTCGTCCGGTGCTTCGGGCAGCGTTGAGAGAAAGAGCTGCACCTCGCCGTTCTTGAGGGTCCGGCGGATGACGGTCGCGATCGAAACCACTCGGCAGACCACGGTGCGCAGGAAGGGCATCGGATTTTCCGGCGTGGCGCCACCTTGTTCCCACATCACGCGCAGCACCTCGCTGTCGGGCAGGTCTTCGGGCAAGCCGTAAACCAGACGGCCGGCGCGCAGGTCCGGCACCCACTCGCAATCATAGGCCCACACCTCGTTTGCGATATTCTTGATCATGGACGGCCCTCCTTGAGATCGGCGGTCAGAAACGGCTGTTCGATTTCCAGCGTTCCCGTGAAGTCTGCCTCGATGCGGAACCGCAGATGCGTGATCTGCTCGCGGAGTTTGATGGATACATCGCGTTCCGCGCCCGGCGGCGACAATTTGCGTTTGGCACTCCGCATTTCGTGAGGGATAACCGCTACTTGGCGCGGCGAACCATCCGGTGCGGCGATGTACAGCACCACCTGATAAAAGACAGTGCCGGCGAACGGCTCGGGTTTTCTGATACGTCCGCGCATCCGGACCTTGCGCAGGCCGGTGCCTGCCAGATTAATCAGAGGCGACTCCACCTGTGCCTTGCAGGCAGAAGTGTTTATGATAAGCAGTGTTGTTTTGCTGTCGCGCAAACCCGTGCTGAAGGTCTGTCTGCTCCGGTCCTCAAATGCGTAGCGCCAGCCTTCCAGACGGCCGTTACCGTCCAATGTGGGCGGCAGGAGCGGGAGCAGGTTCTTGTCGTGCGGCACGAGCGGATAGGCCGCTAAGGATGGAGGATCGTAAGGCGGCACTGAAATGGCGAGCTGCGGCTGGCTGCTGGTGCGACCGGCGCGGAAGGCGGCCAGCCCTGAGATCAAGACCACACCCGCGATAAGTGCGCTCATAGCAAGCAGTCGGCCTCTCCGGCGCGGGGGAAAAGGAAGGGCCCGCGCTGCGGCGGCAGCGGGCGCGACTTCTGTCCGCGTATCGCGCGGCGCGACAGGTTGGGGTTGAACTTTGCCAAACTTTGGCGTGTCGCGCAGTGCCGGCAAATGCTGCTGTGCGGCCTTTTGTTGCACCCAAGGGTCATCATCCATTCCGACGCCGTGCATGGCAGCCCGGTAGGAGGCGGTGTCGAACGGCAATTGACGGAAGAGGATTGAACGCGAAACATCGTCGTAAATGCAGTAGGAGGAACGGCGGTCGCCCACGCGCGGATAACCGACACTGCCCGGATTGATGAGGTAACGTTTACCCGGCTCCAGTTCGAAATCAAACGGTTCCACAAAATGAGGCACGCCGCTCTCGCCGATCACGTAGATGCCGGGCAGGTGCGAATGGCCCACAAAGAGCAACTGTTCGGGGGTGGCGCGCCAGGAGGGCAGGGCGTCCTCGGGCGCGACGATATAATGAAACACATCAGGCTCAGAAAACTCGCCGTGCGCACAGCGGAAGCCGGGGCCTTCGTAGGTCAGCGGAAGCCGCGTCAGCCATTCAATCGCGGCGGGGGCCAACAACTCGCGGTGGCGGGCCACTGCCGAAGCGGCGCGCGGTGAAAAGGTGTCGGTCGGCAGCCGGCCGCACACGGCCGCGTCGTGGTTGCCCATCAGGGTGACATTCACCACGCTGTAGACGGACTCCAGCAGTTCAACCGGATGCGGCCCGTAGCCCACGACGTCGCCCAGGCAGATGATCTGCTCGGCCTTCAGGTCTGCCAGATCGGCCAGCACGGTTTTCCAGGCCGTCAGGTTGGCATGCAGGTCTGAAACGATCGCGATTCGCATAAAGGACCACAAAAAAAAGGCGGCAGGATTGCTCCTGCCGCATGGACGTCAACGGGCCGATCAGCCTGCGATGATCGCCTCGTTCGGGCACTCGCCGGCGCACGCACCGCAATCGATGCACTTGTCGGGATCGATCGTGTAGATGGGCGAGCCCTCGCTGATCGCCTCGACGGGGCAGGCATCTTTGCACAGACCGCAGGCCACGCACACGTCGGTAATCTGATAAGCCATGGTGTACTCCTTCTGGTGTTCGGCCGGCTCATACGTCCGCGCATGGTACCGGCAATCGAAAACGGGTAATGAATGACGGTATGATAATGAATGGGCGTTTGAGGAGCAAATAAAAAACGGGTTCTTCTTCTTTCCTCCTCCCGGCTCGACAGCCGTCCGCCCGCGCCGCTATACTGGCAACAAACACACGGGGCGCTTCTGCCGTCGGGTGTCCGGAGATCCTGCCGTGAGCGAGACCCAAAAACTCTTTCTGATCGATGTCATGCCGCTGCTCTACCGCGGACATTTCGTATTTCTTAAAACCCCGCGCATGACCAGCACCGGCATCAACACCTCTGCGCTGACCGGTTTCGCCAACATGCTGCTGCAGATCCTGAACGAACAGGCGCCCACGCATGTCGCGCTGGTGCTGGATTCGACCACCCCGACCTTCCGCCATGAGCGCTATCCGCTCTACAAGGCGCAGCGTCAGAAGATGCCCGAAGACCTCGCCGCGGCGATCCCCATGGCGATCGAGCTGGCCGAGGCACTGCGCCTGCCGATCCTGCGCGTGGACGGTTTTGAGGCGGACGACGTCATGGGCGCGCTGGCCGCTCGCGCCGCCGCGCGACCCGGCTGGACCACCTACCTGGCGACGCCCGACAAGGATGTGGCGCAGCTCGTCGGCCCCGCCACCTACCTCTTCCGCCCCGGCAAGGCCGCCGCGCCGGCCGAGATCTACGATGTCGAGGCTGTCTGCCGCCACTGGAACCTCACCTCGCCCGCCCAGATGATCGATTACCTCGGCCTGGCAGGCGACGCCTCGGACAACATTCCGGGCATTCCGGGCGTGGGCGAGAAGACCGCCACCGCCCTGCTCGCGCAGTACGGCGACATCGAAACGATCCTGGCGCACGCCGCCGACCTTAAGGGCAAGCTGGCCGAGCGGGTCGCGGCCGGCGCGGAGAGCGCCCGCCAGAGCCGCATGCTTGCCGCGATCCGTACCGATGTGCCGGTCCCGGTCGAGCTGGACGAACTGGCGCGCCGCGAGCCGGACACGGCGCGGCTGCGCGCCGTGCTCGCGAAATACGAACTGTTCGCGCTCGGCAAACGGCTGCTGGGTGACGCCTTCGAGGGCGGCGCGCCATCCCCGGAGGACGCCTGCAAGACGCTGGCCGACGTGCCGCACACCTACGTCTGCGCACAGACCGAGGCGCAGATCGGCGAACTGCTGCGCGCGCTGGACGAGGCACCGGCCTGGGCGTTCGACACCGAGACCACCGGCCTCGACCCGCGCCACGACCGGCTGGTCGGCCTCTCGTTCGCCACCGCACCGGGGCGGGCGTGGTATGTGCCGGTGCCCGAGGAGCGCGAGGCCTGCCGCGCCCTGCTGCAGCGCTTCGCGCCGCTGTTCGGCGACCCGCTCACCGTCAAGATCGGCCACAACGCCAAGTTCGATCTCACGATCCTGCGCCAGTACGGTGTCGCGCTGCGCGGCGAGCTCCATGACAGCATGCTCGCCCACTATGTGCTGGACGCCTCCGAGCGCCACGGCATGGACCATCTGGCCCGCCAGTATCTGCGCTACACGCCCATCCCCATCACGGCGCTGATCGGCGAAAAGAAGAAGGGCGTCGAGCAGGGCAACATGGGCGACCGGCGGCCTGAAGAGATCTGCGACTACGCCGCCGAGGACGCGGACGTGACCCTGCAGCTCGACCATCTGCTGCGCCGCGAGGCGCAGGAGGCCGGCTGCCTGCGCGCGCTGACCGAGTGCGAGGAACCGCTGATTCCCGTGCTGCTGGAGATGGAAAGCGAGGGCGTTCGCATCAACGCCGAGGAGCTGCGCGCCTACGGACGCGAGCTGGACCGGGAGCTGCTCCAGCTCGAGCTCCGCATCCGCGACTTGGGCGGCGGCAACTTCAATCCCGCCTCGCCCAAGCAGTTGGGCGAGATCCTTTTCGACCACCTGAAGATCGATCCCGACGCGGCGCGCACGCCCTCCGGCCAGTACGCCACCAGCGAAGACGTGCTGGCCAAACTGCAAGACCGGCATCCGATCATTCCGCAGATCCTTGAATACCGCATGTGCAGCAAACTCAAATCCACCTACGTGGACAAGCTGCCGGCCTGTATCGATCCCGCCACCGGCCGCGTGCACACCTCCTTTGCGCAGGCCCTGACCGAAACCGGCCGACTCTCCTCAGCCGAGCCCAACCTGCAAAACATCCCGGTCCGCACCGAGCGCGGCCAGCGCATCCGCAACGCCTTCGTCGCGCGCGATGGCGGGCATGTGCTGCTCTCGGCCGACTACTCGCAGATCGAGCTGCGGGTGATGGCGGCGCTCAGCCGCGACGAGGGAATGATAGAGGCGTTCCGTCGCGGTGCGGACATCCATACCGAGACGGCGACGCGCGTGTACGGCGTCCTGCCGGGACTCGTCACGCCCGAGATGCGCTCGGCCTGCAAGATGGTGAACTTCGGCATCATCTACGGCATCTCCGCCTTCGGCCTGAGCCAGCGCCTGAATGTGCCGCGCAAGCAGGCGGCGGAACTGATCGAGACCTACTTCGCGCAGTATCCGGGCGTCAAGGCCTACATGGAGCGCGCCATCGCCGACGCCCGCGAAAAGGGCTACGCGCAGACCTTGCTGGGCCGCCGCCGCTTCCTGCGCGACATCGACTCGCGCAACGCCACCTCGCGCCAGTCGGCCGAGCGCAACGCCATCAACACGCCGGTGCAGGGAACGGCGGCGGATCTGATCAAGCTGGCGATGGTGCGCGTCCACCGCGAGTTGAACGAGCGCCGCCTGGCCACGCGCATGGTGCTGCAGATCCACGACGAACTGCTCTTCGACGTGCCCAAAGATGAGGTCGGCGCCGTGCGTGACCTGGTTAAACAGGCCATGACCACCGTGCTCGACATCGGCGTGCCACTCGAGGTCAGCGTCGGCGTCGGCGACACCTGGCTCGAAGCGCACTGAGGGATATGGCGCCGCACCTGTCTCAGCCGGCCAGGGCGCGGTTCATGCGTTCAATCGACTCGTCAATCTCGGCCGCGCTCTTGAAGCCGATCGTGACGGCATCGATCTCCGGCAGCGACATGGCGAACCGCATCGCCTTCTCGCGGTCGTCGGCGTTGGTGAAGTCGCCGTTGCCGACCAGCTTCATGCCTATGATGCCGTGGCGGTTCTGACGCATGATCTTGATCTGCTCCAGAACCGGCTCGATGGTCGTGCCGGGCGCGTCCCATTTCATCGCTTCGCTGTCCGTATGCTTGGCTTGGGGGTTGACGCGCACCAGATTCACCTCCACCCAGTCTGAAGACGCGGCGACGCGCAGCGCCGGAAGCGAGTGGCAGGAGATGCCTTTCGCGCGGATCTTGCCTTGCGCCTGCGCCTTGTCGATCGCCTCCATCAGACGGGCGCGCTCCTGCGGCCAGGTCGGCGTGACGGCGCAGTGAAGCAGCATGCAGTCGATGTAGTCGGTCTGGAAGGTCTTCAGGTGGCGGTCGATCACCTCGTCCGGCTTCTCCGGATTGCCGCCGATCTTGGACATGATGAAGAGCTGGTCGCGCGGCAGGTCTTTGATCGCGCTGGCGATCCATTCGAAGGTCCTGTAGGATTGCGCGCAGTCCAGATATCGGATGCCGCGGTCGTAGGCGTCATGCACCAGACGGTTGAACGCCTCTTGGCCGAGGTTGCGCTGCACGTTGCCGCTGTTGCTGCCGAGCCCGATACCGAGCCGACTCAGCTTGATGCCGGTCTTGCCCAACGTGACGCGGTCGGCGGCGCAGCGCCGTCCCCCCAAGGTGGCGCAGGCCGGGGTCAGCGCCGATGCGGCCAATAGGGATGCAGATCCGGCCAGAAAGCCGCGGCGTGTAAAACGGTTTCTCTTCATGCTAAGCCCTCCTCGTTCGTGGTCGGTATTCTACGGGGAAAGACCACATGGGGTCAAGCGTGGCGTAGTCGTTTGCAGAAAACGAAAAAGAAAGAAAAGAACCGAATGGTGGACATGACGGACCGCCCTTTTTTTGATTTAATCAGGCCACGAATCGGAGAAGGACGGTGGATCAATGCTTCAGGGGGGGTATGGACGCCCGGGCGTAGTCATTCAACGATCAAAGGAGTAAGACGATGGAGACGACGATATTCAATCGGAGGATGTTTCTCAAGTCGACGGCCGCTGCTGCCGCCGTGTTGCCGACCTTCAATATCCTGAGCCAAGAGGCAAACACCATCGGTCCCAAGGATGACCAGGTCAATGTGGCCGTGATCGGCTACGGTGCCGAGGGCGAGATTTTGACGGACGCCGCGATGAAGATCCCCGGCGTGCGTTTCAAGGCGGTCTGCGATATCTGGGACTACCGCCGCAAGATGGCGCGCGGTCGCCTGCGTTCGCTGGGGCACGAGGTCAACGTCTACGAAGATTACCGTGAGATGCTTGACAAAGAGGACAAGAACATCGATTGCGTGATCATTGCGACCCCGGACTGGATGCACGCCGAGCACTCCGTTTATTGCATGGAGAAAGGCAAGCACGTCTACTGCGAAAAGGAGATGTCCAACCGCTTGGAGAAGGCCAAGGAGATGGTGTTGGGTCAGCGCCGCACCGGCAAGATCCTGCAGATCGGCCACCAGCGCCGCTCGAACCCGCGCTACATGCATGCGATCAACCGCGTGATGCGCGAGGCCAAGATGCTGGGCCGCGTGACCCATGCCTACGGCCAGTGGAACCGTTCGGTCGCTCCCTTCCTGACCGTGCGCGAGCGCCTCAACATCCCGACCGACACGCTCCAGAAATATGGTTACGAGAACATGGAGCAGTTCCTCAACTGGCGCTGGTTCGACAAATACGGCGGCGGTCCGATGGTCGACCTCGGTTCGCACCAGATCGATCTCTTCTTCTGGGTCTGGGACTGCGTGCCCATCTCGGTCACCGCAGTCGGCGGCAACGACTATTACAATCGCCAGATGAACGACAATGTGATGGCGATTTATGAGTTCAAGACCAAGGAGGGCGTCGTCAACCGCGCCTATTACCAGGTGCTGACGACCTCCAGCCGCGGCGGCTTCTACGAGCAGTTCATGGGTGAGAACGGCTCGCTCACCATCTCTGAGATCGCGGCCCGCGGCAACGCGGTGCAGCGCGAAGTGCGCGACGGCGTGCCGAACTGGGACCCGTTCGCCAAGATGGGACTGGTGCTGCCGGTCAAGAAACCGGTGGCCGCGACCGTCACCTCCAACGCGGCGATCGACGTGCGCGTGACCGCCGAGGCCGATGGCTGGCCGCTGCCGGTCGACCTGCTCAAGCCGGCGCACATGCCCCATCTGGAAAACTTCTTCCTTGCCGTGCGTCGCAACAAGCCCGAGTTGCTGACCTGCCCGGCCCCCCTCGCCTATGAATCGGCGGTGGCGGTGCTGGCGGCCAACCGTTCGGTCGCCGAGCGCAAGACCATCACGTTCAAGCCGGAAGAGTTTCACGTTTAAGCAGCGGACAGGTCCGACAAGTCCGACCGGTCTGACAGGTCGGACGGACAGGAAGTAATCGAATGAAAAAGCTTCTCTCTATCACACTGGCCTGCGCGGCGGTCTCGGCGTTCGCGACGGTCGAGTCGCACTGGGACGGCGGACGTAACACGCCGGTGCACCGCCTCGCCTTGAATGACGAATTCGGCGATGCGATCGTGCCCGGCACGCCCAACGCTCTGCCGCTGAGCACGCGCAATACCTGCGGCCAGTGCCATGACTACGACGCCATCGCGTCCGGTTGGCATTTCAACATGTCCGGCACGAACACGGCGCACGGCCGTCGCGGCGAGCCTTGGTTCCTGATCGATCCGCTCAGCGGGTCGCAGATCCCGATGAGCCTGCGAGGCTGGCAGGGCACCCACACGCCCGGCCAGCTTGGCATGACCGATTGGGAGTGGACCTATACCTTTGGCCGTCACATGCCGGGCGGCGACCGCGCCGACCCCAAGGACCTCTACGCCGAAGGCGGGCCGCATGCCCGCTGGGACGTGTCGGGGCCCGTCGAAATCAACTGCTTCGCCTGCCACAGCCAGAGCACGGACTATGACCACAGCGAGTGGGTGCGCTTGATCCTGCGCCAGAATTTCCGCTGGGCAGCCACCGGCGCCATCGGACTGGGCGAGATCCGCGGCATGGGCTCGCGCGTGGCCGACTACTGGGGCGTGCTGCGCGGCCTGAACCGTGACGACGCGGTCTATGCCGTGCCGCCGCACGTGGTCTATGACACGCGGCAGTTCGACGCCAAGAACCGCACGGTGCTGCAGGTCGGTGCGCCGCGCAATGAAAACTGTCTGAACTGCCACTCGACGTCTCAGGCCGGCATGCCGCATAAAGACATTGACGGTGATGTGCATCTGCGCGCCGGCATGAGTTGCGCCGATTGCCACGGCAATGGCGAAGACCATGCCATCGCGCGCGGCTACGAAGGCGACACCACAGGCAAGATGGATAAGACCCGCGCCAGCGCGAGCTGCGTGGGTTGCCACATGGGGACGGATCTCGCCCGCGCCGGCCGACATGGCGCCCCCGCGCCGAAGCACGTCGGCATACCGGTCAGCCACTTCAAGGAGCTGAGCTGCACGGCCTGCCACGCGGGTGTGACGGATGAAGGTATGCTGGCGGAGGTGCGCACCTCACGCGCCAACCGCATGGGCGTCTATGGGCGCGCCCGCTGGGCCACGCCGCAGCCGTTCATTCTGGAGCCGGTCTTCGTGCGTAACGAAGCGGACAAGATCGAGCCGCGCCGCATGACGTGGCCCGCCTTCTGGGGCGTGCGTTCCGAAAACGACGCCGCGTCGATCTCGCCACTCCGTCCCGAAACCGTGACGGCGGCCTGCGCAGGTTTGTTGGACGTGCGCGAGCAGATCGGGGCGCTTTTGGGCACGCTTGCGACCGATCCCAACGTTCCAGGCACGCCGGTGCTGGCGATCGGCGGCAAGCTTTTCAAGAAGCATCTGGACGGCTATGCCGAACCGGCCGGCGACACGACGCAGGCGGATGGGGTCTACTACCAGACCGCCACCAACCTGATTGCCGTCATTCCGGCCTTCGATCCGCATGCTGACACCGAGAAGATGAACGATGAGCAGCTCGAGGCGCGCCAGAACAATGAGAAGCGGCTGTCGAACCTCTTGCAGACGCTCGACGCCTCGGCGGCGGCCGCGACCAACGGCTTTGGCGCGGTCGTCTACGGCGATACGCTCTACTTCCGGGGCGGCGATGCGGATGCCATGATCAGCACCAACGCGCCGGCCAAGTCCGATGCGCCGGCGGTCGGCTGGTACAAAGACGGCGCCTTCACCGCGCTGGTGTCCGCCTACGCAGCCAAGAATGTCAAGGAGTTGGGCGGCAGCGCCTGCTCGATCACCGAGACGATGGTCGCAGCCGCGCTCAAGCGCCTCTCCGAGGCCGGGCACACCCGCGCGGTTTACGTCGCGCACGGCCAGGTCTGGGAACTGACTGCCGACGGCAGCCTGAACGCCAAGGTCGAGAAGGCCGCGGAACCGGTCTCCTGGGCGGTGGGGCATGACGTGCGTCCCGCGCGTATGGCCCGCGGCGCCCGGCCGGCCAAATGCGCCGATTGCCACACGGTGGGTTCCGCCTTCTTCTTCGCTAAGGTTGCGTCGACCGGACCGCTGCTGACCGCGCGCACGCTGGTCAAGGCGCAGAACGAGTTCATGGGCCTCAGCGGCAGCTACAACAAGGTCTTCGGCACCACCTTCCTGATGCGTCCGTTCTTCAAGATCTTCCTCTGGGCGGTCTTCGCGATCCTGGTGCTGGTCGCGGTGGCCTTCACGGCCGCAGCGGTGCCGGCGCTGCTCGCCAAGGGCGGCGTTCCGTACGGCAAGCCTGCCGAGCACTTGATGGTGCTGATCGACCGCGGGGCGGCGACCGCGCTGGCGTTGGCCAGCATTTACCTGGGGCTCTCGGGGCTGCTGGGCTGGTTCTTCCATCTGATGACCGGCTATATCCTGGTCTTCCACATGGTGGGCGGCGGACTCTTCGCGGCCTGCCTGGTGGCACTGATCTGGCTGCGCGGCGGGCGCCGTATCGCGAACACCCGGCGCAACGCGCTCTGGATGGTCGTCATGCTGCTGGGTGTCGGCGTGGTCTT
>Ga0123329_1004693_pt1 | contig 10579 bp, 8 predicted proteins | sample BioC12SIPDNA_FD_89703 | JGI IMG/M metagenome (GOLD analysis project Ga0123329, IMG submission 89703) | Anaerobic biogas reactor microbial communites from Washington, USA - Biogas_R1_B C12 SIP DNA | ecosystem: Engineered > Bioreactor > Anaerobic > Unclassified | place: Washington, USA | collected... | reverse complement strand
GGAAGCTCAATACCGCGCGAGGCCAGGAAGCCGGTCACGCCCTCAGCGCGCGGCTTCCCGTCCACATACGCCTGGTAGTCATCGCCCTCATCAAAGGGGGCCGCTTCCCCACCGGTTCCAGCCGTCCGACCGCGCAGGAACTCGTCGAACATGCCCTTCCAGGCGGCGGCATGCAGGCGGGCCGTCTGGGTGAGAACACCGTCCAGATCGAAGATGTAGGCCTCGAGGTCCAGAAAGGAAGTGCCGGTTCTCTCCCGCGTCACTCCTCCACCGCCCTCGACCACTGCTGCCCGTCAAACGGCAACACGAACTCCTCCAGCACCGGGAAGTCCTTGAGCTCCTTGTCGATCACCGCCCGCATGAAGGAGTTCACCCACCAGTGGATATCGTGCTCGTACACGTTCCGTCTCAGCCGCCTCATGCGCCGGCGGCGGTCAGCCTGGGGCATGCGCATGGCCTTGTAGATGGCATCGGCCATCTGCTCCACATCATTGGGGTTGACCAGCAGCGCCGACCGCCCCAGCTGAGCGGCAGCCCCGGCGAACTGGCTGAGAATGAGCACTGAGTCCTGTTCCAAGCTGCAGGCGCAGTACTCCTTGCACACCAGGTTCATGCCGTCCTTGAGCGGCGTGACCAGGGCGATGTGGCAGGCGCGGTAGTAGCCCAGCAGCTCGTCGCGCCCCAGACTCCGGAACACGTAATGCACCGGTATCCAGTCCACCGAGGAGTAGCGGCCGTTGATCTCGCTCACCAGCTGCTCGATGTGGACCTTCAGCGCATCGTACTTGGGAATACCGATCCGGCTGGGAACCACCACCTGGACCAGGGTCACCCGGCCGCGCACCTCCGGGAACCGCTCCAGGAGATTGGCAAAGGCCCTCAGCCGATGGGGGATGCCCTTGGTGTAGTCGAGCCGATCCACCCCGAGCACCAAGCGGGAGCCGCGGTTGTGCTCCCGGATGGCCTGGACCATGCTTTCCACCTCGGGGGCAGCGGCGGCCACAGCAAAGTCCTGGAAGTCGATGCCGATGGGAAACGAAGCCACGTGACTGTCCCGACCGTCCAGGGTGACCCGATGAAGATGACCCTCGGCCTTCACGTGGGCGTCCTTCAAGATCCGGCGGATGCAGTGGACCAGGTTGTGCCGATCCCTCTGTGTCTGCACTCCCACGAAGTCATAGGCCATAAGCGACCGCAACAGGACGTGCCACTCCGGGAGCTTGAGGAAGATGTCCGGCGGCGGGAAGGGAGTGTGGAGGAAGAAGGCCAGCCGGTTGGTGACACCCAACTCTCGGAGATGATGGGCCACATCAATGAGCTGGTAGTCGTGGACCCAAATGAAGTCGCTGGGCCTCAGGTCCGCCGCTACCTTTTCCGCGAAACGCCTGTTGATCTTGACGTAGGTGTGCCAGTAATCGGGCAGGAAATCGCACTGCGACTGGAGATCATGAAAGAGTGGCCACAGAATCTCGTTGGAGTACCCGTGGTAGTAGCGCTCCACCTCCTCCCGGTTGATGGGGACAGCCCTCAACTCATAGCCCACATCTCGATCGTGTGCCCTGAGCACCTCTGCGATCTCCGCAGGGTCCTCCACCGCTCCGGACCAGCCTATCCAGACACCGCCGCGATCACGCAGCACCGGGTGAAGAGCCGTCACCAGGCCACCACTCCCCGCCACCACGCGCCAGTTCCCGGCAGGCTCTTTCTCCAGCACGCACGGCAGCCGGTTAGAGACAACGATGAGCCGGTTCTCTCGGGGATGAGGCTGTTGATCCATGATCCTCCGCTTCAATCCTCCCCTTCAACAGCGGCGGATGACTGCGTGGGGGAGGCGGGCTGGGCGAAGGGGTGGTTCTCCCTGTGGTTGTTCAGGACCGCGCATCCCGGCGCTCGGCGGCAGACACCGGCACCCGCGCGTCTTTGTGTTTTTCTTATTCTGCCCACCCGCCTACACGCTGTCAAGGAAGAGACGATATCCGTACCTCATCGGGCAGATGCTTTCGAGCGTTGTGAGACAAAGAGACGGTTGTAGGCCCGCACCATATCGGCACTGGTTAGCATCCCCACCAGTTGGGTACGGTCGGCCGCATTGACCACGGGCATGCGATGCACTCCCGACTCGCCCGCACGGGCCAGCGCCCTAGTGACAGGCTCGTTCTGGAAGGCGCACACCAGGCTTCGCGTGCAGGCTTCTCCCACAGTGGGCTGGGGCCCAGACTCCACCACCGTCCGCTCGACGTCGGAGATGGTGATGATCCCGATGAGTCGCCCTTCCTCGTCCACGATCGGGCAGGCATGGTCTTCCTTCTTCTGAAAGACGGCCAGCGCCTCCGATAGGGGTGCTTGTGGATGGAGACACGTCAGTTCGTGCGCAGCCATCATCACTTCGGACACCAGCAGCCTTGTGAGGGCCCGCTGGGCACGCTCAGCGGCGAAATCGATTCCGCGCCTCACCAATTTGAGCGTGTAGATGCTCTCCGGCTCCGCCCAATTGGCGATGGCAGCGGCAACAACGGTGGCAAGCATCACCGGCAGCATGATCCGGTAGTCAAGAGTGAGTTCGAACAGCATGACAATGGCCGTGATCGGGGCCCGGGCCGCCGCGGCAAACACAGCCGCCATGCCCACGATGGCGTAGGCACCGCTTCCGGCCGTGACTGTGGGGAAGAGCATGTACATGGCACTTCCGCACGCACCACCGAGTGCCGCGCCGATGAAAAGCGCGGGAGCGAACACCCCACCGGAGGAACCCGCCCCCAGGGTCACTGAGGTGGCGAAGATCTTTGCGGCCACAAGCAGGAGCAGGAGACCAGGAAGATATTGACCATTGAGCATGCTCCCGATGGGAGCGAAACCCGTACCGAAGACCTGGGGGAGGAAGAAACCCACCAGCCCGACCACAAGACCGCCAACGGCCGGCTTGAGGTAGGGGGGGAACCGCCAGCGGGCGAAGACATCCTCAGAGAAGTAGAGGACCCGGACGAACACACCCGCGGCCAGTGCGGCCACTATGCCAAGACCGGCATACATGGGAAGCTCCCAGGCGCTGACGAGTTCGTACGCGGGAACAATGAAGGACGGGTGATCCCCCAGGAAGAACCGTGCGACGGTGGCGGCCGACACGGCGGCAAAGACCATCGTGCCCACGGCCCGGATAGAGTAAATGCCACCGCCGTGTCGGACAACCAGAAGGTCCGCAGAAGCCGGTGCACCCAGGTGGGCTTGAGACGAGAGTCTCCCGTCGGAGCTCAAGTCTAACGCATCCGTGGCAACTGCCGCCGAACCCTTCTGATCTGCGTCCCGCGTGATGGATGGGCCGCCCCGTCGCCATAGAAGCCTGATAGCTACAAAGAGCTAGGAGGGGTAATCCCTCCGGCCCGAATCCTGTAGACTGGGGCAGACTCCTACTACTCTCCAGGCGTATAGGGGCGGTTGGACACGGAACCAGGCAGTACATCTGAGGGCCGGGACCGAGATCCCGGCGCCGGTTATCGGGTCGTTCTGATACACCACAACACTCTCCTGCGCGCCGGCTTGTGCCACATCTTCGAGGGTGCAGGTCATGAGGTGGTGTGGCAGGCAGGCGACGGGACCGCTATCGTCGATCATCTTGCCGAGACGTCTCCTGACGTGATCGTGCTGGCATGGGAAGCGCCGGGCGTTGATGTGGCCCTCGTGGAAACACTCGCCGCGTCGCCGATTGAGGCTCCTGTGGTGATCCTATCCCAGCCGGACACAGACAGCGATCTGACCGCCATCCTGGAGGTCGGTGCCGCCGGCTGTCTCTCGGCCAATCTCGGCGCCGACGACTTCTTGGCCTCCCTCAGGATGATCGCCCAGGGTGACATGCTCGTATCACACGACATGGTGCCTATCGTGACCAATCCTCCTGGGGACGCACAGCAGCTTCAGGACAGGCTGACCCCTCGGGAATTGGAGGTCTTGCGCGCTCTGGGCCGCGGTGCTACAAACCAGGAGATCGCCGAAGAGATGTTCATCTCCCAGCACACCGTGAAGATCCACGTTCGACGAATCCTGACCAAGATGGAGCTTCGCAACCGTCAGCAGGCGGCCGCATTCGCTGCTGCAGAAGGCCTCATCTGACCGTCTCTCACGCAGATCCGGACTTCCGGTAGCTCAAGTGGGGGTGAACTATGCCCCCCTGGGCAATGTCGGGCAAACGAACCCAGGTGCATAATCCGTGCGGTCAATGATTGCAGGCCGAAGCGGGCGGGGTTCTGCCGAATTCTGAGAAGGAGGGCCATATGCTCCATGTCAGCGAATCTGCGACTGCCGTGTTGTTCAACAGACTTGTGGATGCCTCGGTTCCCGCTGGGGAAGGGTATCGCTTGGTCTCAACGGGTAACGGCTACACGTTGCGCCCGGATCAGCCGGCCGAGAACGATCGTGTTGTCTCCAGGATGAACCACGTGGTGTTGATGGTCGAACAGGGGCTGGATGAGCAACTGAACGGCGTGGTTCTCGACTTGAAAGACGCCGAAACCGGGCGGCTGACGCTGAGGACGCAATCTGAACCCGAGTCATGATGCTGCTCGAACGGCCCTCGCGAGGTTCTGCCATGCCTTACGCCGACGCAGCTTGTCGCGCGCGTGTCCACAGCCCGGCTCCGCCTCGAGTGGAGCTTGAGCGGATAACCGAATTCTCGTCTGAGCGTCTGGTCGAGCTGGCCCATCTCGACCGCCAGGCGTTCGGCTCCGCCGGTCTGCGCGTCTACGAACTCGCCGTCCTTGCCGAAGCAGGCATCGTGCTGGAAGCACGACGCGCCGGGGGTGAGCGCGTGGGCGGCTGCCAACTCATACGCGTGTGTGACAAACCGGACATGCTCTGGGTGGTGGGTATCTACGTTGTACCCAAATGGCAGAACAGAGGTGTTGGCACGTCCTTCATGCAGGCCCTCATCACGAAACTGCCCGAGTTCGAAGCATCGGGCCTGCGCCTTACCGTGGACAGAGAGAACACCCCTGCTGTTCGTCTCTATGAGCACGCCGGCTTCTTGCTCGTAGACGAAGTTGACGAGTTCTATGGACCAGGCGAAGACCGCCTGGTTATGGAGTGGCACTGATGGACAAGGTGACGTACCTCACCCGCCTCGAGCAGGTCCCTCAGCTTTCGTGCTCTGAGAAGGCCGAACTGGCACCGGTGGAGGCACGCCATGCCTTTCGTACGAACACCTACTATCTGGGCCTCATCGACTGGAGCGATCCTGATGACCCCATTCGCCGGATCGCCATCCCCACGAAGGACGAGTTGGCCGACTGGGGAAGGCTTGACGCCTCGGACGAGCATCTATACGTCAAGGCACCCGGCCTCGAGCACAAGTATGAGTCCACCGCTCTCCTGCTGGTCAGCGACGTATGCGGAGGCTTCTGCCGCTTCTGCTTCCGGAAACGCCTGTTCATGGACGATATCAGCGAGGTCTCCCGGGATGTGAGCGAAGGCATGGACTACATCCGCGAGCACCCGGAGATCAACAATGTCCTTCTCACCGGCGGCGATCCCCTCATGCTGCCCGCAGAACGCTTGGACCAGATCCTGGCCGAACTGCGCACCATGCAGCACGTCCAGATCATCCGCATCGGCAGCAAGATCCCGGTGTTCAATCCCTCGCGGTTGACAAGCGACCCCACGTTGCTGGAGACCCTCCAGCGCCACAGCCGGGAAGCCAAGCGCATCTACCTCATGGTGCACTTCAATCATCCTCGTGAGATCACACTTGAGGCTACTCACGGGATCGCGCTTGTCCACAAGGCCGGGGTCATCACCGCAAACCAGACCCCCATGCTCCGCGGCGTAAACGATGACCCGGCCGTCCTGGCCGAATTGTTCAACCGGCTCTCATATATTGGGGTGGCCCCCTACTACGTCTTCATCGGCCGACCCACCCGGGGGAACAAGCATTTCCTCGTCCCGGTGGAGAAGGCACTGGAGATCTTCGAGCAGGCTCGTATGAACTGTTCCGGTCTGGCAAAGAGGGCGCGCTTGGTCATGTCGCATGCGAGCGGAAAGATCGAGATCGTGGGGAGAACGGAAGACCACATCTACATGCGCTACCACCGGGCCGCCGATCCTGGGATGAAGGGTCGTTTCCTCGCGCTCCGCAGCAATCCGGATGCCCTGTGGTTCGATGACTACCCCGAGATCGAGGCTGAGTACTCAACCGAGAACCCGTTCCGCTGCTACGGACCTGAGTAGAAGAGCCGCGGCTCCACGCGCACGGCGGTCTCAACAGGGGGCTGCCTGAAGCGCGTCTACGCCAGTCGCGCGGCGTATTCGGCGATAACCTTCTCCTTCGTCACACCGGCGGCGACCAGAGTGGCACTGATTTCCGGGTCCTCCCAAGGCGGTTGGACACCTACCTCACGCGTCAGCTTGTGCGGATCCTGCACCCGCGGGTCCCTCACCTTCTCACTCATGTGCGCGTCATCGCCCATGAAGATGAGCCAGGGCCGGCTGTAGTGACGCCGCGAGTGGTTCTCGCGGTTCACCACGTAGATGAGGAAGTCGGTGTACTCACGCGACTGGGGATTCCACACCTCGAAGCCGTCCACGTCGTAGTCGGCAAGCAGGATGGGCCAGAACTGCTCGGGATGGGGCACCACGATGCCACCGCCCAGGCTCCGCACCTCTTCGATCACGTTCGAAGCCCGGTAGAAGTAATCGAGGTTGAGGTCCGCCTTCACCAGGTTCTTGACGGCACTGACGAAGACAAGCGCCCGCGACACCAGCCGCGGGTTGTATTCCAGCTGCTGCAGCTCCATCCAATCGCGCAACAGGCGGTTCTTAAGCACCTCCGGCGCGATGGAGTCCTCGAATTCCTCCAGCAGACGGCGGAACTTGCGGACGTGGTAGCGCGCGAACTCCACCGTCTCCGGGTTGACCCCGGTCTTGGCGGCCGCCACGTCCACGCGGTCGTTGTGCACCGGGTGGGTGATGGTATCCACCAGTTCCAGCAGTTGCCGCGCACGATAGCCGAAGGTATGGCGCAGCATGGCCTTGAACACACCGGCCTTCTCCACCTTGTCCGCATGCAGGTGTACGAGCAACTGCACCTTGCGCTTGAATCCGGAGGAGTAGCAGTCCACTTCCACCCCAGCATAGCCGTCCCAGACACGCAGCACGTTGTGGTCCGTGGGCACCACCAGTTCTGTGGTAGCTGCCGGGAAGGCCGCTTCCAAACGGAGGCGGATGAGAGCGGTGGGTATGAACTCGGGATGCCAGTGCAGCGCCATGATGGATCGCTGTGTGGGGTAGACCACCGGGGGAGTGAGGACCCGCTCTACCTGCCCGGGCTTGAGCTCCGTGGAGACGAGGTCCAAGAACAGCGCCCGGTCATCCACGCTCGGCTCCGGATCCCACGCAGCAACGGCCTCACAGGTGACCACATCCGGCTGTCGGCGGTCATCTTCCATGCCGAACAGCATACTCGGTCTCAGCCGTGGGGACGTACCTCGAATACCAGGCCCTCGGATCTCACCGCAGGAACCTGGCCCACGTTACCGGGGTTGACCACCTCGGCGATCTCATGGAGGAAGGTACCCCGTGCATCCTTTTCGGCGAGGTCTATGGTGCTGTTGCCCTTCAACAGGCGAATGACAGGGCGGGTAGAGGGCGCACCCTCCGGCGGCGGGCTCTCCACCACCCCCACAGTACCCCCGGTCAAACGCAGCAGCGTGCCCACCGGGTAGACGCCCATCATCTGCACGAAATGCCTCAGCACCACCGGATCCAAGCCGGCTCCAGCTTGGTCGGCCAGGAGGGCGATGGCCTCCGTGGGCGTGAAGTTGTGCCGCCGGTAAGGACGAGGTGTGGTCAAGGCGTCGTAGCGATCGACCACCATGATGACGCGCGAGAAGAGGCATGTGGAGGAAAGGCCGTCCATACGTGGGTACCCGCCCAGATCGTAGCCCATGTGGTGCTCCAGGGTCACGCGCAGGGCACGCATCACTGACCTCGTCGGATGACGCTGCTCCACGAGCACCATTGCCCCCAGTTCGGGATGACGCCGCATCTGCACCCACTCCTGGTCGCTCAGGCTCGCCGGTTTGCCCACCAGGGCCTCGGGCAGGCGTGTCTTGCCGACGTCGTGGAGGAAGGCGGCGAGGACCAGTTCCCCCAGCTGGGTCTTGGTGAAGCCCAGACGCACGCCCAGCAGGGAGGCCAGGATGGCCACGTTGATGGAGTGGGAGAGGAGATAGACGTCGTAGTCCTTGATGGTGGTGAGGGCGAGCAGGGAGGAGGGGTCGCTCGTCACCCCGTCCACGATGGACTGCGTGACCCTCCTGATGCGCTTGGCCGCGACAGCATCGCCGCCGCGCAGGCAGTCGACGGCATCCTGGGCCACGGTCAAGGCACGGAGGTAGATGGATTCCGGCGTGTCACCCCAGGGGCCTAAACCGGCCTCGGCCCTTGCGCGCCGGGAGGTCTGTCGGCCTCCCGCCGTCTCCATCAGATCGATCTCCGCCACCGCCGCCGTGCTCAGGCGGTCGAACAGCGCTTCCGGATTGCCGGCACGGTCGTGGGCCGCCGCCCACAGGAACTCACGCAGGTGCTCCGCACTCAGCGACGGCATGAAAGTGAGCCCCTGAACGCCCCACTCACCGAAGACGCGCATGAGGTAGGCCAGACGCGGATAGTCGGCGGCCGTGAGCCGGACCCGCCGGCCGCCGGCGAAGATGCAGCGGTTCCTGACCTCCACGTCCAAGGGCCCGGCGGCAGCCCGCTGCGCGAAATGCTCGGCCAACCTCTCCACCACGGCGAGGGCCGCGGCATTGTCGGCACGGTACATCTCCGCCGTACGCAGCGCCACCGCCAAGGAAAGCACCAGGGCACGGTCCAACGCCATCATTTGCGGCCCCGTCCCCATGTCCTCCCGGCTCATCCGCCCACCTTCCCCTGGGAACGCCGGCGCAGGAGCTCGCGCGCCGGATGCCGAATCGCCGCCTCACGCGAGGCGGCCGCCGCCTGCAGGCACTCCTCCGCCCGCGGCCCGGATACGGCGGCCAATGCCTTCAGGGCCTGCACGCGCACCGCCTCCGGTCTCTTGCGCCACAGGCGCGGGCGCCACAGCCCGGCCAACGCAGCTATCCCCCGGGCCTCCCCTACCCCGGCATCCGCCAACCTGGCAACGGCGGCAAGGATCGCCTCCACCTCACCGGCCCGGCGCGAAGGGAAATCTGGTTGAGCCACGTGCCCCAGGAGCGTGTCCAGCCCCGACTCGCCGATCTCGGGCCCAACCACACGCGCAGCAAGTGCTCTCACTCCCCAGTCCTCGTCACGCAGCAACCGCCGAAGCAGAGGGGCGGTCTCCTGTCCGGCCGCCGTCATGCGCTCCAAGACGCGGACCAGCTCCTTGCGCACCCTGGTATCCGGATGACCGGCCACGGGCTCCAGACGGGCGATGGGGTACGCGTCGGGGCTGTGCGCCAGCAACTGCACCATGTTACGCACCACGTACCAGCGAGAATCGCTCAGATGATCCAAGATGAGTTGGGCGGGGAGGTCGCGGTGCGCGGTCAGCGCCGCGAGCAGAGCCCGGCGCACCGCCCTGTCCTCTTCTTCTCTCAGGAGCTCAAGAAGGGAGGGCAACACCAGCGGGCGCAGGCAGGCGTCCTGCAGCAAAGACTCATCGTCGGCTGCGGCCGTGACCCGCTCCACCATGACCGTGCGCAGAGCCTGCCGCAACTCGGGGGCACACGCATTCTCCTGCCGGATGACGGCCCCCACCACCTGGTTCTCCACCACGGCGCGGTGCAATTGACCAACCAGATCGCGGGTGGCCTGCCGATCCCCGGCAGCCATGCTCCGCCCGATCTCCGCCGTGAACGCCCTCACCAGGGAATGAGCCGCCGCCGCCGACTCGGCCACCAACAGCAGGTTGGCCAGGAAGAGGGGCAGATCCTCCAGCGGGCAGGGATCGGAGGCATCTGCGGGAATGTCATCCGCGTCCCTCTCCAGAAACTCGAGGATTCGTCGCACGAAGCCATCATCCGCCGGCCGGGCCCCGCCGGCGGGGCCCACCGTCCCCGCCTGGGTCCCTGCCCCAGCCTCACCGCCGGCCCGCTCCGCCTGTGTCAGCTGCCTCAACACCAGCTCCCGCAGCCGATCCACCAAGTCCGGGCTGACGTCGACCTGACCGCCCAGGGCATCTACCACCGCGTAGTCGACGTTGGCGAAATCCGCCTCCCACATGGTGGTCACCAGATCGTGCTCCCACCTATCGATAGCATCCACTCTGGCCACGATGTCCACCAGCATCGTCAGTTCCTCAGGCTCAACACCGCGGTACAGGATGAGTTCCCGTATGCCGTCGCGGAAGAGAACGAAGGCCAGATTGCCCTCCAGGGGGCCACCGGCGTAGACGACCTCTCCCCGCAGGCTGATGGCAGTGTCGCTGATGGTGAAACAGAGCGGCGACTCCAGCTCCAACACATCCGTCGCGGACGCAATCAACTGATCGAACCCAGCCACCAGCGTGCGGTGCCCGGCAGGGTACATGCGGCTCTCGCGGCAGGCGCGATCAAAGGCTCGGCAGAACTCCGCGGCTGCGGCCACTGCAGGT
>Ga0123329_1004690_pt1 | contig 10584 bp, 5 predicted proteins | sample BioC12SIPDNA_FD_89703 | JGI IMG/M metagenome (GOLD analysis project Ga0123329, IMG submission 89703) | Anaerobic biogas reactor microbial communites from Washington, USA - Biogas_R1_B C12 SIP DNA | ecosystem: Engineered > Bioreactor > Anaerobic > Unclassified | place: Washington, USA | collected... | reverse complement strand
GGTAGCTTCCACCCACGGTGATATGCGCGATGAACAGCCCGGTAAAGATGATCCCAAGTGGATTGGACATGCCCAGCAAGGCCACGGCGATGCCGTTGAAGCCCTGCTCAGCCAGCACCTCGGCGACATGGATGTGCATGCCGGACGCCGGGGCCAGGTACATCAGGGCGCCGGCGATCCCAGCCAGGCCGCCCGCGATGGCCATGGAAGTGATGATGGCGCGGCTTTCCGAGATGCCCGCGTAGCGGCTGGCATGGCGGTTGTAGCCGCAGGCCTTGAGCTCAAAGCCGAAGGTGGTCTTGTTGAGCAGGATATAGATGACAATGGCCAGGCCGATGGCGATCAGGATGCCGGCGTTGACCGCGGAAGCGTCCTGGTACTTGCCCTTGAGGATATAAAACACCTGGTCCAGGCCAGCCTTGGGGATGACTGCGCTGGCGGCCACGTTGACGGTTTGGTTTTTGAGCGGGTCAAACAGGTGGGAGTTTTTGATCAGGTAGTTGATGCCATACATGCCGATGTAGTTGAGCATGATGGAGGTGATGACCTCATGCACGTTCAGCAGCGCCTTGAACAAGCCCACCACCATGCCCCAGGCCATGCCGGCCAGCATCCCCGCCAGCAGCGCCACAATCCAATGCGCGGCCCCGGGCAGGAAAGTCCAGGTAGCGCCCACGTACACCGCCGCCAGGCCGCCCACCATCAGCTGCCCGGCAGCGCCGATGTTGAACATGCCGGTTTTGAAGGCAAAGCCCACCGAGAGGCCGGTCATGATCAGGGGCGTCGCGTAATAGAGAACCTGCCCCACGCCTTTCATGCCGTTGTTCCAGCCGCCCAGCAGAATGGTCGCGAGGCCGCGCAGGGCATTGGCGGGATTGGAGATGAGCAGGATGATAAAACCTGCCAGCAGGCCAGCCGCAATGGCCAGCAGGGAGGCTGACATGCTGGAGAGGGCTTTTCGGATCTTATGCATGGCTTGCCTCCTGTTTCCTGCTGCCGGCCATGTACAGCCCCAGTTCCTGCTGGGTGGTTCGGGCAGCGTCCAGCTCTGCCACAAGCTTGCCCTCGTAGATGACCAGGATGCGGTCCGCAAGCTGGAACACCTCATCCAGCTCAAGGGAAATGAGCAAAATGGCCTTGCCCTCATCGCGCACGCGCACCAATTGCTCGTGGATGTACATCATGGCGCCTACATCCAGCCCGCGCGTGGGCTGCACGGCCAGCAGCAGCTCCGGGTTGGTGTCAATCTCACGCGCTACGATGGTTTTTTGCTGGTTGCCGCCGGACATGCTGCGCACGGTGGTGTCCGCCCCCTGCGCGCTGCGGATGTCGTAGGTATCAATCAGGCGCTCGGCCTGGCTGCGCACGGCGTCAAAACGGATGAATCCATGCGCCTGCAAGGCCTCGGTATGATAGGTTTTGAGCGCTAAGTTTTCGCTTAAGTCATAGTCCAGCACCAGGCCATGGCGGTGCCTGTCCTCCGGGATATGCGCCAGCCCTAAGTCATTGCGCGTGCGGATGTCGGCATCGGTGATGTCACGGCCATTGAACGCAATGGAGCCCGCCTCAGGCGTCAGCAGGCCAGACAGTGCGTAGACCAGCTCGCTTTGGCCGTTGCCGTCAATGCCCGCGATGCAGACAATCTCACCGGCGCGCACATCAAACGTTACGTTTTTGACGGCCTTGCGACCCTGACGGCCCGGCACGGTCAGCCCCTTCACCGACAGCACAACCTCCCCCGGCGTGGCGGCGGCCTTGTTCACCTCAAAGCTGATTTTGCGCCCTACCATCATTTCGGCCATATGCTCAACGGTGGTATCGCGCACGTCCACCGTGCCCACCAGCGCGCCCTTGCGCAGCACGGTGCAGCGGTCGGCCACGCGCTTGATTTCGTTGAGTTTATGCGTGATAAACAGGATGGACTTGCCCTCCTGCGCCAGGCCTTTCATGATGCCCATCAGTTCATCAATTTCCTGCGGGGTGAGCACCGCCGTGGGCTCGTCAAAGATGAGGATTTCGTTGTCGCGGTACAGCATTTTGAGGATCTCCACCCGCTGCTGCATGCCCACGGTGATGTCCTCAATCAGCGCGTCCGGGTCAATTTGCAAGCCGTAGCGCTGCGACAGGCTGACCACACGGCTGCGCGCCTCGTCCATGCGCAGCACGCCGTGGCGCGTGCTTTCCACGCCCAGCACGATGTTTTCCAGCACGGTAAAGTTATGCACCAGTTTGAAATGCTGGTGTACCATGCCGATGCCCAGCGCGTTGGCATCGTTGGGGTTTTTGATGTGCTGCACCTGCCCGTTTTTGAATATCTGCCCGCTGTCTGCCTGATACAGCCCAAACAGGATGCTCATCAGCGTGCTTTTGCCGGCGCCGTTTTCGCCCAGCAGCGCATGGATCTCCCCGCGCCGCAGGCGCAGGGTGATGTTGTCATTGGCGCGTATGCCGGGGAAATCCTTGGTGATATCCACCATCTCAATGACGTATTTGCTCATAATGCCCCTTGATATCATCCCTTATAAAAAAGGGGCTACCCGGCGGGTAGCCCCTGAACGGTTGATTACTTGAACTCCGTCACTTTGACGTTTTCTACTGTAATTTCGTTGACGCTTGCCACGTCGGAATCCTTCTGCAGCTTCACTTCGCCGTCCACCAGCTTCTTGAAGACGGCATCATAGTCCGCCTGCGTGAAGGTGGTAAAGCGGGAGGTGGCCATGGGCAGGCCTACGCCGTCCAGCTTGGCATCCATCACCACAGCCTGGCCGCCCGGGAACTTGCCCTCATAGTACTCGCCCAGCGCCTTGACAACGGCTGCAGCCAGGCCCTTGGTGGCCGAGGTGATGACGGTCTCGCTCTCGCCGGATTGGTCAACGTCCACGCCGATAACCTTGCCGTTGGCAGCCTGGGCGGCGGCCATGACGCTGTTGCCAGCACCACCCGCGCAGGCAAAGATCACTTCGATGCCGTCTGCATACCAGGCGGCGGCAGCGTTTTGCACCTCGGGGGTGGGCAGGAAGGAATTGACATACTGGTAGTTAACCGTCAGGTCGGTCAGGCCCATTTCCTTGGCAGCGTAGTCAATGCCCTGCACAAAGCCATAGCCAAAGCGAACGACCGCAGGCACGGCCAGGCCGCCCATGAAACCTAACTTTTTGTAGCCATCCTTGACAGCGGCATAGCCGGCCAGGAAGCCTGCCTCTTCCTCTGCAAAGACGATACCCACAGCGTTCTGCTCGGTGCGGTACTTGGCGCCGCCCTCCTGCTCCCAGTTGCCGTCGTTGGTGTTGCCGTCAATCAGGATGAAGTGCACGTCTGGGTACATGTCCTGTGCGAAATAAATGGGGGCTTCAAACAGGAAGCCGGGGGTGACAACCACTTTGGCGCCGCCGTTGACAGCCTGCTCGATGTAGTCCAGATAGATCTCGGTGCTCTGCCCGGTGGGCTGATAGTAGTGGAAAGTCTTGCCGTTGGCTTCGGCGTACTGCTTGATGCCCTCCCAGGTGCCTTGGTTAAAGGACTTGTCGTCAATGGTGCCGATGTCGGTGACCATCGCGATTTCGGCGGTGCCTTCGGCGGCCTTGGCAGCTTCTTCAGCCTGCTTTTTCAGCGCTTCGGCTTCCTCGGCAGCAGCAGCAGCTTCCTCAGCAGCGGTGGCAGCATCCTTCTTGGCCGTTTCCAGTTCCGCAGTCAGTGTAGTCACCTGCGCGGTCAGGTCATCCACCTGCTTTTGCAGGTCAGTCTTTTGAGACAAGAGTACGCCGCCTGCAACCAATGCCGCTATCAGCAGCACCGCAAGCAAAATCCCGGTTGATTTTTTCATGTTGGGGGTTCCCTCCTATTATTGTTTGCAGCGCACGTTTCATAACCGCACGCCTGTTACTGTTATCATACCCAGTTTGGCGGGATTCGTCAATTGCATAGAATGACAAGCCCATCAAAACCATTGTGTAGGCATCCTATCCAGTAGAATGAAACATTTTACTAAAATAGAGTGTCTGGTTTTCCGGACACTCTATTTTTGAATAAAGCTTTATTCCACAATACAGGCATTTTGCGCCGCCAGCAGGCCGCTGGCCCAGGCGAACAGCAGGTTGTGCCCGCCGCAGTCGCCGTCCACGTCCAACAGTTCGCCAGCCATGTACAATCCGTCGTGCAGCCGGGACATCATGGTGTGGGCGTCCACCTCCCGGGTGGCGATGCCCCCGGCGGCAACCTGCGCATGCGCAAAGCCGCGCACACCGGTAATGCTTACGCGGTACATGGTCAGCGCGCGCGCCAGCGCAGGGAGGGGCAATTTCCCCATGCGCTCGGCCAGCAGGCGGGGCAGCATGCCGGTAAGCAGGCTGTCCTTGGGCAGCCTGCGGGCACGATCCCGCAGCAAGGCTTCGCACGCCTCGGTGTTCGCATCAAGGGCCTGCGGCGGTATGCGATTGTAGCCAATAGGAACAAGGCCCATCAGCGGCGAAAAATCAATGGACAACACCGGCGCACCGCCGCGCGACAGCACCTCGCCTGCCATGCGGGATAATTGCATCACGCACACGCCGCTGACGCCATAATCGGTAAACAGCAGTTCGCCCTGTACGGCGTCCACCGGCGCATCGCCGTCCAGCAGCGTTAAAATGGCGGGCACGCGCAGGCCGCTCAAGCCCCGGATGGGTGCGGGCTCGGTGGTCAATTGCGTCAGCGCCGGGCGCGGAGGGATCAGCGTATGCCCCAGCGCGGTGAGCAATGCGTACATGTCCTCCCCGCCGCCCAGTTTGGGCGCGGCGCTGCTGCCCCCGGCTACAATCACGCGGCGCGCAGTGTACACCTCGCCCTTGACAGCGGCCTGCCAGCCGCCGGGCACGGGGCGCAGCGCGGTGACGGGGCTGTCCGTGCGCACCTGCACATGCGGCGAACGCTCCAGCGCCAGGCGCAGCACATCCAGCACGGCGGCGGCCTGGCCGCAGGCCGGGTACATGCGCCCATCCTCTTCCTTGAATACAAGCCCCAGCCCCTCAAAGAAAGCACGCACATCCGCAGGCGATATATGCGACAGCACCTGATGCGCAAACGCGGCATCGCCAAAAAACACCGGCGTCCCGGCCGGCATCAGGTTGCAGCGGCCATTGCCGGTGGCCAGCAGCTTGCGTCCCACGCGGGCCTGCTTTTCCAGCAGCAGCGCGGGCACGCCCCGATGGGCGCATATGCACGCGGCGGCGAGGCCTGAGGCCCCGCCGCCGATGATGAGTATGTCGATGTTATTTTTTGCTGGGCGCATGGTCGTAGGCGTATTGCACAGCCTTCATGTGATCCTTGTCGATGACGTTGGAACGGTGGATGCGGCTGTTCAGGAAGTGCACGCAGAACTGGCCGGAAAACTCGTTGTCCGGGATGGTATCGCCATCCGGGTAGTTGTGCGGCACGCCATACAGGCTGGCTGCGAACGTGCGCCCATGGATGGTCACCCACAGCGGACGGCGCTCATACAGGTTCTTTTCCAAAATTTCCTGCGCCGTGCGCACGCCGTAGATTTTACACATGGCGGCGGTATCGGCGGCGGTGAGCGGCTCGGCGTCAATGTGCGCGCCGCCTGCCCAGCGCTTGGCCTGGAAGGAAATGCGGGTTTTGACATCCGTCAGGATGGCTACCTCGCCGCGCCCCCATACGCGCTCCATCTCGCCCGTGCTCCAGTCAGTCTTTTCCACAGGGTAGAGAACCGGCGTCACGGTGCTGCCGCTGCTGCCCGGCGTATAGGTGCCCTCCGGCACGGTGTTAAACAGCTTGTGCTGGGTGTTGGGGCCGGCCACGCCGTCAATAATCAGGCCGCCGGCAGAGCGCTGATACGCCTTCACTGCGGCTACGGTGTCCGAGGTGTAGTCGCCCGTGATGCCGCTCTGGGGCAGGAAGTTCAGCCGCGCCAGCTCGGTTTGCAGGCGGGTGACCTCAGGCCCGGTGGAACCCAGGCGCAGGGTGGGATAGCTGGCCTCGCTGGGGGCATCGGGATCGCCCGCGCTTTCCAGCTTGGCAGCTTCTTCCTTGGTCAGCACGCGCAGCATATCGGCACGGATCCAGCCCGTCACGCCGCCGGCATTCACCTCATACCAGCCATGGCCATCCGCCGTGGCCGTGGGGCCCAGCAGCTTGGCCACGCTGTCCTTGCGGTACAGGATGGTCAGCGTTTTGGCGGACGACGAGGCGCTGGCGCGCACCAGCACGCGGTCCATCACGGTAATCGCCGTCATGCTCATGTCCTCAGGCCGCGGTGTGGCGGTCGGAGCAGGCGTCGGTGTGGGCGTGGGCAGGGTGTTGATATACTCCTGATATTCCTTATCGGTCATGATCCGCGCCCAGGCGGCCATCACATAGGCGGTCTGGCCTTCGTAGATCACCTGATACCACAGCCGCCCGCCCGAGGTCACGCTGGCAACATACGGCAGCACGGTGCCCTTGAAGGGCAGCTGCACAATCTGCTTGCCCTGCAGGCTGGGGGACGAGCGCAGGTTGACGCTGGTTTCGGTGGTCATTACATGGCCGGCTGCGCCCTGCGAGGAGTCCGGCTTCTCCGCAGGCTTGATGGGCGGTATGGTGCCGGCCTGCCAGGCGCTCACCTCGGCAGCCGACAGCAGACGCACACAGTCCCCGCGCAGGAAACCGGCGCGCCCATCGCTGATAACCGGATACCAATTATAGGAGCCGGACGATACGATAGGCCCCGAAAGCGCCAGCACCGTTTGCTTTTTCACACGGCCTAAGATACCCGCCGTGCTGGAGGCCGTTTTGCGCAGGTTGACGCCGTCCAGCGTGGTCATCAGATAGCCATAGGCGGCTGGTTCGGGCTGCGGAGCGTCCGTGGGGGCATCGGTAACGGCCGGTTTGTCTCCATCCTGGTCGGTCAATTGCACCATGTCGGAGCGAATGTATCCATAGCCGGGCTTCGCCTGCACGTAGTACCACGTATAGCCGCCCTGCTGGGCAAAGCCGTAGTAGGGCAGCACGGTATTGCGATCCAGCTGCGCAAAGGTCTTGCCGCCGGGATCCTTCCGCAGGTTGACCCCGCCCTTGATCAGCTTCAGGTAGCCCGTTGCGTTCATGGGCGTCACGGTAACCACCGGGGCGGGTGTGTGGGTCACAACAGGCACGTTGGTCACCAGCGGCGGCGGCGTTATCTGCTGCCCGCTTTCATTAGAAAACACATAGCAATCGCTGCGCACATAGCCATAGGTGCCGTCAGCGGTTCGCACCTGCACCCAGTTGTAACCCAGGCGGCTGACCGGCGCACCAAAGTACGGTAGCACCGTGCCGTTGGCCAGGGCCGTCAGCACCTGGCCGCCGGGATCCTTCCGCAGGTTGACGCCGCCCTTCACCAAACGCACATAGCCCGCGGCCACGCCAGGCTCCTGGGTGGCGGGGATGTAAGGGGTGGCACTTGGTTGCGGCTGACCGCCTTCATAGACATAGCAGTCATTGCGCACATAGCCATAGGTGCGGGAGTTGCTTTCGTATACATAGATCCAGTCATACCCGGCATGGCTGACCGGGGCGCTGAAGTAAGGCAATATATCGCCGGTATTAAGATATAGCAGCGAGCGGCCGTCGGGCTTATCACGCAGGTTGGTTTGGCCGCGCGTAATACGCACATAGCCGATAGCACCAGGCATTGGCACGGGGCTGGGCGTATATCCGGCCAGATAAGCCGCAGCCTCCGCCGGGGTAAGCAGGCGCAGGCTGCTTTCGGCGATATAGCCGGTAAAGCCGCGCCCGGTCACCTGATACCACCCGGCCTGCACTGCAGGCGGGGCGGCCAGCACGGTAACGATTTCATACTGCGGGAAAGCCGTCACGGACACGCCGCCGGGCGTCTGCCGCAGGCTGGCCCCGGCGGTGGTGACCAAGCCATAGTTAGTGGTCACGGTGGTGTCTGGCGTCTTGGTGTTGTCGGTGTCAGGCTTGCCATCCACATCGGTAAACTCATAGCAATCGCTGCGCACATAGCCATAGCGGCCGCTGGCCGTATCGCGCACAAACACCCAGTTGTAGCCGCCCTGAGAGGCCACCGGCCCATAGTAGGCCAGCACAACATCCTTGGCCAGCGTTTCTATCGTTTTGCCGCCGGGCGTTTGGCGCAGGTTGGTGTTGCTCTTGGTAATGCGCACATAGCCTGTCACCTGCCCTGCATCCGTTGAGCCGGAGGGCACTGTGCCGCCTGGCGTGCCGGGAGCCTGCGTAGCCGTGGGCGCGGGCGCTGCCGCGCCGGGCTGCACGGGGTTGAGCAGCCAGGCCGCCTGCTCCTGCGCGGTCATCAGGCGGAAAAAATTGCCGTGAACAAAGCCTTCATAGGTACGGTTGGGAAAGCGCGGCGTGTTGGTCTTGATCTTGTACCAGGTAACGCCGCTGACCTCCTGCGTGTCCAGCACCTCGGCCGACCAGCCGCGTGTAAGGCGGTCGATATAATCCGTGGTGCCGATGCGGGGCCGGAACATCACGGTTTCAGCCGTGACCACGCCGTGGGTAATCTCGGCCTCAGCCCATGCCGGTACCAGCACCGCCAACACCAGCAGCCCGCAAACTAACACACGCAGTAAACGGGATAAACGCGATTTCAACTCCATGTCAACACCTCAAAATCAGCCATAAGTACAAACTCATCCTATACAACCGGCAGTATATTACAAAATCATTACATGGTCAACCAAATTGCGCTACAAATAGGAAGCCGCATTGTTAAGCAGCGCCTGCACCTCGTGGCAGGCGCGTTCATCCCCGGCCTGCTCGAAATAGGTACGAGCCTTCTGCCAAGCCGATGCAGCCTGGGGCAAAGCATCCTGTGCGGCCAGCACCTTGCCCCTTGACGCGGTACACACAGCCCAGCGTCATGGCGTCGCCTGCGGCCTTCGCGTATATGACAGCCTCCGGCCAAGTTGCGGCCGCCTGGGGCAGATCGCCCTCCAGCAGCGCCGACAGGCTGACCTCGTACAGGTTGACGGCCAGCTTCATCGGTTGGTTGCCGGTACGGGATATGATCTCGCGCTCCTGTGCCAACAGCTCCAGCGCCAAAAGATACTGCCCGCGCATGCGGTACACCATGGCCGTTTGATGCAGCGCCACATGCCTGTCCTCGTCATCCTGCGCCATATCCAACAGTTTTGCTGCATATTGCAGCGCACCATCATAGTCCTTTGCAGCGCTTAATACATACACCAGCCCCATGTATAGCTGCCACTGCTGATCCTTTGACAGCTGCGCCTCTTCCGCCAGCAGCTGCTGATAGAGTACATAGGCAGCCTCCAAGCGGCCCGCATCAAACAGAGAAAATGCCTGCGTCAACCGGTCATCCATGTTTGCTTTCACAATATGCTCCTTTTCGTCTGATGGAAAGGAATCAACGCTCCACGGTGCCTTCCCAGGTATCCACGGCCTTTTTGCGCGAATGCTCGTCGTACCAGTGCTTGGTCACCGTTTTGGCGCGGGTAAAGAACCTTACGCCGTCCAGCCCCAGCACATGCTGATCGCCAAAGAAACTATCCTTGTTGCCGGAGAAGGGGAAGTACGCTGACGGCACCGGAATGCCCACGTTGATGCCCACCATGCCGGCCTGGGAGTGCACCTCAAACTGCCGGGCGTAGTAGCCATTCTGCGTAAAGATGGCGCTGCCGTTGCCAAAGCGGCTAGCGTTGCACACGGCCAGGCCCTCGTCAAAGTCCTTCACACGCTTGATAATTGTGACCGGGCCAAAGATTTCATCCTGCCCCACGCGCATATCCTGCGTGACATGATCCAAAATGGTGGGCCCTACAAAGAAGCCGCCCTCAAAGCCCTTGACCACGGTGTTGCGCCCGTCCAGCACCAGCGTGGCGCCTTCCTGCACGCCCTTTTCTATCGAACTGCACACAAATTGCTTGTGCTTTGCATTGACCACCGGGCCCAAATCGGTATCCGGGTCATACGCGCAGCCCACCTTCAGCGCCTGCGCCTTTTGCTTGAGCAGCGCCACAAACCGATCGGCGATGGCTTCCTCCACCACGATGACGGGCAGCGCCATGCAACGCATGCCGGCGCAGCCATAGGTGGAGTTGATGACGGCGTTGACGGTGCTTTCCAAATCGCAATCGGCCAGCACCAGCGCATGGTTCTTGGCCTCGGTCTGCGCCTGCACGCGCTTGCCGTGCGCGGCGGCCACCGAATATACATGTTTGCCCGTCTTGGTGGAGCCCACGAACGTGATGGCCTTGACGCGCGGGTCGGTCAGCAGCACCTCGGCCGCGTCGCTTTCGGCCGTGACCAGGTTGACCACACCGGCGGGGAAACCGCCTTCCTCATAAAACAGCTCTAAAATACGCATGCTGGTCAGCGGCGTCTGGCTGGCCGCCTTGATGACCACGGTGTTGCCCGTGGCAATGGCCAGCGGCACCACCCAGCCCCAGGGGATCATGGCCGGGAAGTTAAACGGCACAATGCCCGCCACCACGCCCAGTGGCATGCGGTAGCTGGCGGTATCAAAGCCCGTGGTCACCTGCAGGGACGCCGTGCCCTGCGAAATATACGGCAGGCCGCAGGCAAACTCCGTGGGCTCAATGGCCTTTAGCACATCGCCGCGCG
>Ga0123329_1004688_pt1 | contig 10585 bp, 6 predicted proteins | sample BioC12SIPDNA_FD_89703 | JGI IMG/M metagenome (GOLD analysis project Ga0123329, IMG submission 89703) | Anaerobic biogas reactor microbial communites from Washington, USA - Biogas_R1_B C12 SIP DNA | ecosystem: Engineered > Bioreactor > Anaerobic > Unclassified | place: Washington, USA | collected... | reverse complement strand
TCCTTGAGATGCACCCGATGACCTTCGCCGAGTACCTTTGGGCTATCGGGAAGGACAAGGCTGCTGAGGTCGTCCTTGGCGAGCCGAGCAAGACGCCTGATGCGGTTCACACGATGCTGCTCGATGAACTCAGACGGTACTGCTTCGTCGGCGGCATGCCGGAGGCCGTTGGCACGTACGCAGAGAGCCAATCCATGCAAGACGCCTTCGAGGTCCACCGGGAGTTGTGCGACACATTCCGTGAGGACTTCTCGAAGTATGCCGCACGCTCTGACCCCGACTGTCTGAACGCAACTTTGAGTGGGGTTGCCCGCAACGTTGGCCAACAAGTGAGGTATTCCCGCCTTGCGGAGGGGCACGCCCACACGACGGCCAAGAGGGCCTTCAATCTGCTCTGCCGAGCACGTGTCGTCAACAAGGTCCCCTCCGCGACGCCGTCAGGATTGCCGCTCGGCGCAAAGGAGTCGGCTGCCAGGTTCAAAGCCATCATGGTGGATATCGGTCTCTGGCAGCATCGCTGCGGCATGAAGGTCGAGGAGGAGTACGCGAAGAAAGACCTGCTCGACGTATACCGTGGCGCGATGGCCGAGCAGTTCGTCGGTCAGGAGATGATGGTCTCCCAGACCTCGGACCTGCACTACTGGGCGCGGGAGGCAAAGGGGAGTACGGCGGAGGTAGATTACCTGGCAGTTGTTGACGGCTCTATCTATGGAGTCGAGGTCAAGAGCGGGCCGGCCGGCAGGCTTCGAAGCTTGCACGTGATGCTCGAGAACTACCCGACATGCAGGGGTGGACTGGTGTTCTCAACCGGGCCCTACGGCGAACTGCCCGGACAGAAGCTGACGTTCATCCCTCTCTACTTCGCCCACTCAGCGACGCGGCAAAGAGCGAGTGTCTGATGGGAAGCGGCGGTTGCCGACGGCATCCGGCTCTGGCCCGGGCCGTGACGGCGGGTTGCCAGGCCGGGCTTTCGCCTGTTCGAGCCTGCTCGTCCGCGCCGGATCCCGTCTCACGTCGGCGCCTGCGAGCGAGCGGCAACGCGTGACTTCCGCGCGTGGTTCGGGTAACATGGCCTTGCCTGTCGGGGGCGTGTTTCCCGTCCGTCAGGCGCCACCGGTCCGCCCGTAGCTCAGTCGGATAGAGCGGCGGTTTCCTAAGCCAGCCCGTCCGAATCTGCAAGCCACTTCTTGCAGAAGACTTGCGCGAAAATCGGCTTATTCTCCACATTTCCCCGCCGCAGAATCGCCGCAGTTCTTCACTGAGCCATCTCTGCGCCGCAGGCGTCCTTGATAGAGTTGAGTTTCGCCCCCGGACGGCTTAGAATGCCTTCTGTGCCGATACTGAGGTGCTATGCTCATGAAGACTGCCAGGTTCACCTATCCTGAGTCGCTGCCGGCCCTGGCGAACCTTAGCCCGGATGAGTTCGAGGCCGAGGCGCGCATGGCCATGGCAGCGAAGCTGTACGAGCTCGGCCGGCTCACGTCCGGACAGGCGGCACTGATGGCCGGGGTCAGCCGGGTCGACTTCCTGTTGTCCTGCCGCCAATACGGCGTTGCCTCGGTGAGATGGGATGAGGCGGAGATGCGCCGGGAGTTTGGCGACCAGTGAGGCCGACCGTCGTCTCCAACACCGGACCGCTGATAGCCCTGGCGGCAGCCGAACTCCTGACTGTCCTTGGTCGCCTCTTCGAGAAGGTACTGGTGCCGGTAGCCGTCCGCGACGAGATCAACTCGGGCACGGGGGGCGCCGCCCGATACGATGAGATGGCGAACCGCACACAGTGCCTGGAGGTCTGCGCTTCGGGCGACCCGCCGGCCCTGCTGGCCGACGTGCTTGACGCGGGCGAGAGCGCGGTCATCCAGCTCGCGCTCGAACAGGACGTGCCCCTGGTGTTGATGGACGAGCGCAAGGGCCGGAAGGTTGCGGCCGAGGTGTTCCACCTGGAGGCCGTCGGCACGGTCGGCCTGCTGCTGCGCGCCAAACGTGAAGGCGTCATCCCCCGTCTTGCGGGTCCTCTCTCTCGCATGCTCGCCGCGGGGTACTACATCCACGAAGGCATCGTTACCGAAGCCCTCCGCCGCGCCGACGAGGAGGACTCTCCGCTTACGCCTTGCCCGTGAACCGCACCATGCCCCGGCAGGACAGGCTTGACGCGAGCCAGCGCTCCCCATATGCTGTTGGAGAGTCGATGGGCCGTGTCTCCCGCGGCGGCATGCGACGAAGTCCCTGGGTGGTTATGTGGCTGGCGAGTGGAGGGAGCAAGGGCCTTGGCGGCCCGGATGCTGGGGACAGTCGGGCTCCGGCCTGCCCCTATCGCGCCGCAGAATCGCCGCAGAATGGGGCCCGAAGAACGAGATCAGGCGAGATCGGATGAGATTGGCGAAAATGGGCAGGAGCCGGCGGAATGCTATAACCCTTTTCCATCGCGTTGGTTATGACATGATCATACCGGTGCGCCCGTAGCTCAGTCGGATAGAGCGGCGGTTTCCTAAACCGCAGGTCCCGCGTTCGAGTCGCGGCGGGCGTACCACCTGCCCTTGCGTCGTCGGGCCGCGCCTGACGGGCGCGCCTACGGCTTGTCGATGACGGCCGCCGCGTTGCCGCCGGTGCCTCCCCGCACGCGCAGCTCACACAGGGTCTGCACTCCCGACGGCGCGCGGACGAACCATTCCAGCTCGCGCCCGTCGGTCAGGCCGGCGAGGTGGCCCAGGGACTGGTGGCCGGTGCGCGAGAGCAGCCGGACGCCGTCGGCGGGGCGGAAGTCGATACGCACGCCCTTCAGGCGGCGCAGTCCGCGGCCTTTGTTCGAGACGTGCGTGGGGAATTCGCCGCGGTTGGCAATCCGGGCTCTCACGCGGTAGACGTCCCCGCCGACGGCCTCCGCCCGCGGCTCCTCGATCACGACGCGCGGATGCCGGGCGACGTGGTCGAGCGTGAACCGGTACGTGCCCTCGGCGATGCGCTTCAGGTCGGTGAGCGTGGGGCCGGCCATGTACTTCCTCACCAGGCCGCCGATCTCCACGCGGCCGAGCTGAGGATGCCGATGGGGCGTCCATTCACCGCAGACGGGCAGGCGGTCCTTCTGCCCGTCCCACCACTTCATCATGCGGCGGATCAGGGCCTCCTGGTCCTGGTCGGAGCGCACGGCGAAGATGTCCTCCCGGGTCCCCATGCCGGCGCTGTTCAGCAGGGTGCCCAGCTCGAACTCGAAGACGAACAGCCCCAGGTGGTGGTAGCCGAAGTTGTGGAAGTGGCCGCGCAGGTTCACGTCCCGCTGGTAGTCCCGCCGATACTTGACGACGGGGATGACGGGGAACCCCGTGTGCCGGGCGCCGATCTCGGCCAGGTCTTTCAGGACCTTGAGGTCGTCGGCGTCCAGGTCCGCGTCCGAGCCGGTCGAGGGCGGGCGCAGGACGCCGTTCGGGCCGTTGTGGTAGCCCAGGACGCCGAAGATGTTGTCGTGGGCGAACAGGAACTCCGCCATGGCGCGCATCTCGGGCTCGCTGAAGGGGAAGTCGCCGGCGCCGGACTGCGCCGGCTCGGGCTGCCAGTCGTAGGACCAGTTGCGGTTCCAGTCGAAGCTGCGGCCCTCGACGCGGATGTTGTCGGTGCCGTCCCACTCGTGGATCATGCCCTCGGGCAAAGTGCGGTAGAAGGGCGGCCGGCTGCCGGTCGTGCGGCGGATGAGCAGGCGGCTGTCGTCGGGGTCGACCACGAAGTTGCCGTTCGGGTGCTCCTGCCGCATCGTCAGGATCAGGCCGTCGCCGTCCACGTCCTCCTGGTAGAGCGTGTTCGGCTCCCGCTGGGACCGGTCGGTGCGGCTGCGGATGGAGCCCGAGGTGGTGACTGCGAACTCGGCGCCGTCGGGATTGAGCCGGGGCACGACGTAGAAGGCGACTCTCTTGAGGAGGTCCGAATGGATGTGGTCCTGACAGAGCCGGCGGCAGGTCAGGAGCGCGGCATGGGTGCCGGACAGCTCGATCGCGTGGATGTTGCCGTGGATGAGGTACGCGGGCTTGTCCTCGGCGGGGCCGGTGGCTCGATCGGTGATCGTCAGCAGGTGAATGGCACGGCCCTCGCGGGACGTCCCGAGGGCCGAGAGGCCGACCAGTTCGGGCCGGACCTCCGCCAGTCTCTGCACGTATGCCGTGACTTCGGCGTCGGTGAAGAAGTGGTCGAACGACAGGGTCGGCAGGCGCTGGAATCTCTGAGCGGGCATCGGGCGTCCCTTCATGCTCACGCATTGGAGGTCAATACCGGTCGTTCCCGACCGATAGATTACGGCATGGGTCGGCAGAGTCAATGCGCCGGGCCGCAGTCCGGGTCCTCAGAGGGGCCGGGTCAGTATTCGAAGAGTTCGTGGCGGATCTGCCGGCGCGGAACGCCTTCGGACCGGAGATCCGACTCCAGCCCGGCCACCATCTCCGGAGGGCCGCAGATGAGGAACTCGTAGCGGGACGGCGGCTCCTCCAGTCGACTGCGCAGCAGGTCGGGCGTGATGAAGCCCACCTCGAACGTCGCGTGTTCCTCGACGCCACTCAGGACGTGGATGAGGTCCACGTGACCGGCCGCTTCCAGCTCCTGCCGGTGCGCGATGTCCGCCTCCTGCTGATTTCCGTAGAACAGGAAGGCCTCGCGTCCCGGCCGGCGCTTCAGCTCGTCGATGATGCGCAGGAAGGGCGTGATCCCGATGCCGCCGGCCAGCATGACGACGTGGCGATCGGTTTCCAGGGCTGCTCGTCCGAATGTGCCGTAGGGACCGTCGACCAGTATTCGTTCGCCGGGGGTCGCCGTCTGCAGAGCGCGCGTGGAGCGGCCCAGCGCCTTGACGGTGATGCTCAGGCGGCCGGTCTCCGCGTCGAAGCGGGAGACCGTGAAGGGGCGTACCGAGCCCCGGGGCCCACGACGGAAGAAGGCGAACTGCCCGGCGGCCGGCTGCAGCCGCCGGCCCAGGGGGCGCAGCGTCAGTTCCACGACGTCCCGGGCGACCGGGCGGACGTCCGCCAGCTCGTAGGGTGCGCTGAACACTCCGAACCGAGCCAGTATGCGCAGGACGTAGAAGGCCCCCGTGAGCACGAACAGCCCCTGCCACCCGTACCGCAGGCCGGTTCCCTGCAGGGTCGACCCGATGGGGTAGCCGTGCACGAACGCGAGCGGCAGCATCAGGTAGGCGCCCAGATGGGTCACATACCACGCGCGGCGGCCCATGACGCTGCGCAGCAGTGTGCTGGTGAGGACGATGACGCCCAGGAGGCCCAGGGCGACCAGTCCCAGCGGCACCAGGACGTCCAGGGGCGGCGGCAGGCCGCCGGCAAAGAGCCGCAGGCCGTGCTTCGTCAGGTAGTAGGGGGTGATGAAGGTCGGATGCAGGAGGAGCAGCACGAACCCGCCCACGCCCAGCAGCCTGTGCACCCGCAGGGCCCAGAGGTAGTCCGGCGTCAGCCACCGCGCGACGGCCTGGCGGTAGCCCAGAAGGAACTGCCAGACGAACAGCACGGTGGCGCCCAGGGAGCCGATCTTCGCCAGCAGCTTCCACGTGTTGAGCGCGCGCGTTGCCTCGTTGAGCTGGATGAAGAACGGCGGCGTGGCGGCCGTGATGAGGATCAGCCCGATGATGAACGCCTTGCGTTCGACTGGTCGCATCCTTCCCTCGGCATCCGCCCGCGCGGCGGGCCGCCCCTTCTCGGTTCGCCCGGGGCGTCTGCACGATAGCCGTGGTCCGGGCTCCATGTCAAGCGGGGCGGCATTCCGGAGCCCCCGGCGTACGGGTTGCCGGCCGTCTCCTTGGATGCCCGGGCCTTCTGTGCTACCTTGGGTTGTTCGCTGTTCTGCACGGTCTGGCGGTTCTCACCCGAGGAAGGGAGTCCGGGGATGGCGCGGTTGTCCGTGGCGTTCAAAGTGCTTGTGCTGGTGGTTCTTGTTGTCTCCGTGTCCGACTGCGCCTCCGCGCGGCCCGCACCGATGGCGGGGCGTTCGGCCGTCCGCAGCGTGAAGAATGTGATCGTGCTGATCAGCGACGGCTGCGGGTTCCGGCACGTTGAAGCGGCGAGCCTGTACAGCGCCGGAGCGCCGGGACGCAGCGTCTACGAGTCGTTTCCCTGCCGCATCGCCATGAAGACCGACCCGCTGGTCCGCACGGACGACGGCCGTGCGCCGAGCGGGTATGACCCGGAAGCCGTCTGGGCGGACTTCGATCACGTCCGACGGGGATGCACGGATTCGGCCGCCGCCGCGACGGCACTATCCACCGGCCGCAAGACCACGAACGGTGCGATCGGCGTCGACGCCGAGGGCCAGCCGCTCCGCAATGTGCTCACCCTCTGCGAGGAACTGGGCATGGCCACCGGCGTGGTTACCTCGGTGCCGATCTCGCACGCGACGCCGGCCGGTTTCGCGGCCCACAGCAGCAGCCGCAACCACGTCGAGGAGATCGCCCGGGAGATGATCCTGGAGACCGCCATCGACTGCATCATGGGCTGCGGGCATCCCTGGTATGACAGCGACGGGCAGCGGCGGCCGGAGGCGGGCTCCTACGGCTACGTCGGGGGCGCCGATCTGTGGGGCGCCCTGGTGGCCGGCCTGGCCGGCGCCTGGGACCCCGTGCGGCACGACGCCGACGGAGACGGCCGGCCGACGGCGGGGGAGTGGGTTGACGCCGATCACAACGGCATCGCCGACGACGAATGGACGCTCGTGCAGTCCCGCGAGGAGTTCCGGCGTCTTATGGACGGGCCGGCACCGCGGCGCGTGATCGGCATCCCGCAGGTGGGCGGCACCCTGCAGTGTTCGCGCGGCGGAGATCCGGAGGCGGCGCCCTACGTCGTGCCACTCAACCAGGGCGTGCCCACGCTGGCCGAGATGACGCGGGCCGCGCTGAACGTGCTGGGGCGCGGACCGGACGGCCTGTTCCTCATGGTGGAAGGCGGGGCCGTGGACTCGGCCTCGCATTCGAACCTCTCGGGGCGCATGATCGAGGAACAGTGCGACTTCAACGACGCCGCCGCCGCGGTCGTCGAGTGGGTCGAGGCGAACAGCAACTGGGAAGAGACGCTGCTGATCGTCACGGCGGACCACGAATGCGGCTACCTGACGGCCGGCGAGGGGGTCTGGGCCTACGAACCACTGGGGGGACGGGGCATCGGTCGGATGCCCGAGATGGCGTGGAACAGCGGCAGCCACACCCGGCTGCTCGTTCCCCTCTACGCTCGGGGCACGGCGGCGGCCGGCTTCGCCGCCCGGGTCGTCGGACGCGACCCGCATTTCGGTCCGTATGTCGACAACACGGACGTGGCGAATCTGATCTTCGATGCGCTCGGCGATCCGCAGGACTGAAGGTGCCGGCCTCGCCGACACGGAGAGGGCCCGTGGGGGCCGTCCGCCGCCGTTTCGCGCGTTGACAGGCAGGGGGCCGGATGGGAGAATGGAACTGACTGGTCAGTTCTGTCTTCCCCGGAGGGGATCGGGTGCGCCACTATCATATGCGCCACATGGGCCGCCCGGGAGACGCGCCGAAGAAGAGCGTTGGGGACATCCTCCGTTCGTACGGCCGTCTGCTCGGGTACGTCCGGCCGTGGTGGTACCTCATGGTCTGCGTGCTCGGCCTGGCCGTGCTGACCGAGGTGCTGCGGCTGGTCCAGCCGTGGCTGTTCAAGGCGTTTGTGGACGACGCCCTGCCGAGCACCGGCTACCGGCTGCATGCGGTGTTGGCGGCGGTGTTCGTGGGCACCTTGCTGGGCGCGGCGCTCGCCGGCGCTCTGCACAACTATCTCTCCGCGATGCTCGGCCAGCGGATCGTGCGGGCCGTGCGCAACCAGCTCTACAGGCACCTGCAGGACCTGTCCATCCGGTTCTTCGAGGACCACCCGACCGGCGAGACGATGTCGCGCGTCGTGAATGACTCCGAGGCCGTGGAGTCGATGCTGGTCCACTCGGTGGAGGTGGTCGTCACGTCGATGCTGAGGCTGCTCGGGGTGGCCGGCCTGCTGTTCGCGATGAACGCGCGCCTGGCCGCCCTGACCCTGATCCCCATGCCGTTGATCCTCGCCGCGGTCCTGTTCTTCACCCGCGAGTTCCACTCGCGGTTCGGGGCGTTCCGGCAGAAGATCGCCGATCTGAACACGTTCGTGCAGGAGCGGATATCGGGAGTGCGCGTGGTCAAGTCCTTCTCCCGCGAGCGCCAGGAGACGGCCGGCTTCCAGGACCGCACCCAGGACTACTACGACGCCTCGATGGACGTGGCCCTGCGGTTCGCCGTCTTCCACCCGCTCATGCAGGTCCTCACGGGCCTCGGGCTCCTGTTCGTCTTCATCGCCGGCGGGCGCATGGTCCTCAACGGCACGCTTCTGCTGGGGGAGTTCGTCGCCTTCCAGATGTACGTGGGCAGCTTCTACCGGCCGATCCAGGAGTTGTCCCGGCTGCTTGCCCACGGGCTGCCCCGTTCCACGGCGGCTGCCGACCGCATCTTCGAGTTCCTGGACGAGACCCCCGAACTCGCCGTCGCGCCCGACGCGATCCGTCCCGAGCGGCTCGAGGGCCGCATCGAACTGCAGGGGGTCGGGTTCGCCTATCGGTCCGAACCCGTCCTGACCGACATCGACCTGACCATCCGGCCCGGCGAGACCGTGGCGCTGGTCGGCCCCAGCGGCGTCGGCAAGACGACGCTGGTGGACCTGATCTGCCGCTTCTACGACGTGCAGCGCGGGTGCGTGCTCATCGACGGTGTCGACGTGCGCCGGTACGACCCGCCCGCCCTCCGCGAGCACATCGGCATGGTGCTGCAGGAGCCCTTTCTGTTCAACACCACGCTCCACGAGAACATCGCCTACGGCCGCCCCGAGTGCAGCGAGGCGGACGTGTACCGGGCCGCCGAGCAGGCCGGTGCCGACGCGTTCATCCGTGAGATCCCCGACGGCTACCAGGCCGTCGTCGGCGAGCGCGGCGTGAAGCTCTCCGTCGGCCAGAAGCAGCGCATCTCCATCGCACGCGCCCTCTTGCGGGACCCCGCGGTCCTGATTCTCGACGAGGCCACCTCGGCCGTGGACACCATCACGGAGAAGGCGATTCAGGATGCCCTGGCCGCTGCCGCACGGGGGCGCACCACGATCCTGATCGCCCACCGGCTGTCGACCACCGACATCGCCGACCGCATCGTCGTGCTGGACGGCGGCCGGCTGGTCGAGGAGGGCACCCAGGAGGAGCTGCTCGCGCGGGGCGGCAAGTTCGCCGAACTCTGGGAGATGCAGAGCCTGGGAGTCTCGACCGAGGACAACAACCGCCGCCCGCCGGGCTGACATGCCGCGGCGTCGCCGTCACGTCTCCCGCCTGCGACGGCACGGGCCAAGGCAGTCTTCGTCCGCGTAGCGGCCGTAGAGGTGCGGGCGCCGCAGCAGGAAGGTGACCCCCCGGAAGTCGCCGCCCAGCCAGTCCAGGTAGCCGTCGTCCCGCGCGACCGTGGCCATGGTGAACTCGTCGTAGCCCTCGTTCCAGGCCAGGAGGTCGCCCTTGCGGTCGATGATGCAGCTCCCCCGTACGTCGTTGCGCGCGACCACCATGCAGACCTGGTTGTCGATGGCGCGCGTGCGCATGATGGCCTTCCAGCGGCTCTCGTTGAACACGGGGTCGCCGGGGGAGAAGCGGTCCGCCCGCAGGTCGCCCATGATGGGGAAGCAGATGAACTCGGCCCCGTTCAGTGCCGTCATGCGTGCCGACTCGCACACGGTCGTGTCCATGCAGATCAGGCAGCCGACGCGGCCGTGCGGCGTCTCAAAGACGGGGAAGGAGTCGCCGGGCAGCGAGCCGTTCAGGCCCTCGCTGATGGCCAGGTGCACCTTGTCGTAGATGCCCTGAATTCCCTCCGGGCCGATCAGCACCGCGCTGTTGCGCGTCGCGTCGCCGTCGCGTCGGCGCAGCCCGAGCACGACGTGGGCGCCGTGGTCGCGCGCGATCTGCTGGAACGGCTCCGTCGCCGGCCCCGGCACCTCCACGGCGCCGGCCGGGCCGCGCCCGGCGACGACGACTTCCGGCGTGACGATGAGCTGCGCCTTCCTGCGACAGGCGGCCCGCACGAGCGTCGCGTAGACGTCCACCCCCTCGGCGACGTCCGTCGGCAGGCCGAGTCCACGCGAAAACCCCTGGATGCGCATGCGGTCCCGCGTCTGGCGCGTCTCGTTGACGATGCAGACCTTGACCGGCCTGCGGCCGGGCACGTCGGACTGGGCGATGGAGGGCGGATCCCACGTCGCCTGCCCGCGGTCGGCCCACCGGAACACCAGGCGCACGGTCAGCGTCGTGGCGCCCTTCGGCGCCTTCGCAATGCATTCGAACTCCATCGTGCCGGGCGCCGCCGCGCGGGGCAGCAGGTAGTTCCAGGGCCGGCGGGGGCGGACGTCGCCGGGCTCCCAGTCGCCCCAATGGGCGATGGCCACCAGGCAGTCACGCGCGTTCGGCAGGCCCCTGTGCCGCGCCGTGGTGAGGATGCGGTACCCGCGGCCCGGCCGGATGCCGTCGAAACGGAACTGCCATCCGCCTGCGCAGGTGCGCGTGCCGTTCGCCCGGGTCGTGAACCGGCCGGTGCGCGTCCGGCCCG